>Ga0210390_10000408_pt1 | contig 47166 bp, 51 predicted proteins | sample IncBWH11OmetaG_FD_161050 | JGI IMG/M metagenome (GOLD analysis project Ga0210390, IMG submission 161050) | Forest soil microbial communities from Barre Woods Harvard Forest LTER site, Petersham, Massachusetts, United States - Inc-BW-H-11-O ... | reverse complement strand
ATAGTTTTCGATGCGCGCCGACGTACCCGCTTGGCCGCCATAGGACCGAGAATCAAGGATTAAGACCGACAGACCTTCTGACGCTGCGTAGACTGCCGCAGCCAATCCGGCCGGTCCAGCGCCGACAATGACAACGTCGAACTCCGCGCCTGATTGAAGAGAAGGAGTGATGCCCAAACCGACACCCGCATCCGAATTACTCGGGTGTCGTAAGAGGGCGCCGTTTGGGCAAATCAGGATCGGCAGATCGTTGACATCGACTGCGAGTCGCCGTACGAGAGTCCTTCCTTCGGCGGAGTCGACGTCAATCAGTGAATGAGGATATCCGTTTCGTGAATGGAAGCCCAGAAGCCGGACCGAGTCCGGCGACCCGACGTTACCCAGAATAACAGACCCGACGCCGCCACTCTCGAGCAAAGCCGCCCGTCTCAAAATGAAAGCCCGCATCATCATCTCGCCAATTTCAGCGCTGCCGATTATCAGAGCGCGGAGATGCGGCGGGTCGAATGGATAGGCGACGCATCCCTCTGGGCCTGCATAGCCAGACGCGAGTGTCGCTTGGCCACCAACTTCGCTCACTTCGCCGCTGAATTGGCGAGGCCCGCAGACCGTAATAACTGATTCTCTGCCAAGGCCATCGCGGCGACTGGCAGTAATTCCCCCCTCTATCACCAACCAAACATTCGCGTTCCGTTCGCCGACATCAAATACCTTTTCAGCGGGAGAAAAGCGGGTTGGGGGGCCGCTTGCAAAGCGTAAGGCGACCTGCAACTGCGGAGGCGTTAAGACTGGAAATATCTGGGGCCTTCGGTCGTCAATTAACATAGGTTACACCTTGTCGATGCGGTGCCAGCGGCTAAGACTTAGGTCGGATACGCTGACTGCAGCGTCCTTGGACAGCACGGATCGAACTGCTCGTCCGCTGCTAATTCTTGAGTTGCTACCACGTATCTCATCACATCGGGAACCGCCGCAGCAATCGTCAGTTCTACCGGTCTGTGTGACCGATTCCGTTCCCTAATGCCAAGCGCCTTGGCCTCGCTCGCCCAACCAAACTCAAGCCACGAATCGTACGGAACGAACGTTGCCGCTCCGCGCCTGCCTGGCCTACGGCGAGCATGGCCGGAATTTATCGGCGTCACCGCGGCAAATTCCCTGTACGCGTCGATCACCCGGCACGCATCCAGCGTGAGCACGACCTGCGGCCGCTGTCTGCAGGCGCCCAATAGAGCATTGAGTCGCCTGAGGTCGAGCCAAAAGAATACGCGCGCGTTCAGAAGCGCGTACCAATGCATCGGCCGCAAGCCGACGAGGCATGCCTTGAGCGCTTTCGCTGGCATGCGTGTTTGATCTCGAATCGATACGCCGCTTGGCAATGCCGTGTGTTCAAGTCGCTGCTCTCTCTCCAGGCGTCGCCGGGCAACGCCCGACAGGCCCGCCTTTGCCAGCAGGTGGCTCGCTGGTAACAATCCGCGAGCCTGAATCGACGCCCAATTCGAAGCCTCCGCCATGTGATAAATGTGCTGCGGGAGTGCTCTGCTTTTCATCGATGTTCTACGGCCACAGCGGTCGATCTTTATCCACCGCTGTAAGTGGCGTAATCCGTGTAACCTTTCTCGCCTGCCGGAGCGAACCAATACTGCGACTCCGACTCGACTAACGGCCAGCCGTTCTTAAAGCGCTCGACCAAGTCTGGATTACCGATGTAAGGTCGCCCAAATGAGATCAGATCAGCGAGTCCATCATGAATGGCTTTGTCTGCTGTTTCTTTTGTGTAGCCGCAATTGCCGATCAACGGACCGCTAAACACCGCGCGGAATTCGGCTAACGTCATCGGTTCGCCCAGGCCGTGGAAGCCGACATCCAGGCCGTCCACGACGTGTAGGTACGCCAGACCGACGCGATCGAGTTGGCGAGCAGTGAACAGGAACTGAGCCCGATAATCCGTCGACCCCATATCATGGTAAATGCCGTTAGGCGAGAGGTTCACTCCGATTCGATGAGCTGGCCAAACCGGTCGAACCCCTTCAAGCACCTGCTCTAAGAACCGATATCGCTTCTCAATACTGCCGCCGTAATCATCCGTCCGATGATTCGTTTTCGACTGAAGAAAACTGTCGATGAGATAGCCGTGCGCAGCGTGTAGTTCCACTCCATCGAAGCCCGCCGCCTTGCCTCGCCTCGCGGCCCTCCGGTAGTCTTCCACGATTCGCAATATCTCTGGTCTATCCAACTCATGTGGCAACTCGTAAGCCTGCTTGCCGCTCGGCGTCTCGATAAAAGCGTCCACAGCCTGAAGCCCGGCGGGAGTCACAAGATGTGCTTTATCGATCCTGAGGCCGGACGGCGCCACGGGCAGGACGCCCTCGTTGAGACTACTGTGAGACACTCTTCCCGGGTGCCAGAGCTGCACAAATATTCGTCCGCCGCACTTGTGCACGGCATCCGTGACTCGCTTCCAACCGTCGGTCATCTCGTCGGTATAGATACCGGGCGACTCGCTAAAGGCGTTTGCATTGCGCGAAATCGCCGTGGCCTCGGAGATCAAAAGCCCAGCAGAACTGCGCTGACTATAATACTTGGCCATCACCTCATTCGGAATGCGCGCAGCACCCGCTCGGCAGCGCGCCAAAGGCGCAAGAACGATCCGATTCGGCAGGTTAAGGTCGCATAGCGCATAAGTCTGAAAGAGCGTGTCGCTCATTTCTGGCTCCTGCTTTGACTGATCAGCGCGTGCACTCCGCCTCACTTGCGTGGCGCGCGATGACCTTTGCACACCAACGCCTGGCGCCGGACAAAGGTAAGTCACACACCGGGAATGTTGATCTCCGACAACCCCATCGCTTGGCGGATGGCCGACAGCTCCCCCAGCATGCTGTAGATGTAGCTGCCCATGTCGATCAACATTTCGCCGATCGTACGATAGTCGAAGAAGGGCATGTCGTCGTCTCGTTGCAAATGCTTATAGGCGGCCGCGTCTAGCGGACGATCAAGGCTCGTGTCATCGCATACGGCAAGCGTTGCAAGGACCAACTGCCGGTGCTCGGCGAATGTGTCAAGTATCTCGCTCGCATCATACGACGCGATTAAGTATGGCTGCTCAGAGCTTGTGCCGAAACGCATTTCCCATTCGGGCGACGGCAGCAGCGACAAGGCAATCGGCAAAAGCGCGAGGCTCTGGAACTGCTCAAGCACAGAGCGATCGACAAGCATCATGTGACCCACCAACCAGGCGATGCACTCAACGCCTTCGATTGGCTGGTGAAACCATTGCTCGTCTGAGAGATCCGAGACTGCTTCCAACAGGAGATCGCGAGACAGCGCAAACAGTCTAGCAATGGTCACAGTTGTCGTGTCGGAATGCATCGTCATCGCATCTCATCACGGTGCCTCTCAAAGGCACCAGAAAGCCTATCTGAGTGGCGCCACCATTGATGGCATCTTTGATTGCAAGTGGCGACCGCAAACGCAACAGGCGCTCGTCAATCACGTGCCGAAGCCGTTGACGACGCGCAGTCCGCACGGCCGGGGGCGCCCCCTAAGGAGTGGTTTACGTCCAAAAGTCTCGAAGCTCACGATTGAAGGCGTCGGGGCGTTCTTCGGGAAAAAAGATTCTCGCGTCCTTGAACTCCACTCGACGCCGCGTCCCCGGAATCGTGTTGGCTAGCCAATGCGACCATCTCACATCGAAGTAGACGTCGCCAGTGCCCCAAACAATCAGCGTTGGCGCCTTCAGCGTCTTTAACCTGGATTCAATGTCAACGGTATATTTGTTATCGAAGGCAATAACAAAGCGCTCAAGATCGCGAACACGGCGGTCGGTAACGACAAATGGCCGAAGGTACGTCTCGATGGTTTCATCAGGCACCTTGTCGGGATGTTCGTAGGCGGGTCCTAAGCCATCGGGAGCGCGATAAAGCGACTTGTCCGATAGCATCGCTTCCAAAGCCTTTCGCAAGCCGCCAGCCTTCACCATTGAGACGAATGGTTTAAATGCCTCCGGCGGCCAGTTGTCGTGCGTGTCGCAATTCGTCAGTGTGAGGCTTCGGACACGGTCTGGATAAAGGGCAGAGAAAATTTGGCAGATGCCGCCCCCGCTGTCGTTACCGACGATATCTGCTTGGTCAATGCTCAAAGCGTCGAGAAACTCGACGAGCATTTGAGCGTTTGCAGCGACTGACACATCCTGGTCGGGCGCGATTTCGGTATTCCCATGCGCGAGGAGGTCGACCGCGATCGTTCGGCGCACGTCAGACAACGCGGACTGCTGGTAACGCCAGAGGTAACCATTCAGCACGACACCGTGCACAAAGAGCGCTACGGGACCGGAGCCTTGGTCGGTGTAACTGATTCGCCCCGACGGAGTCTCAACGCTATGTGTCGCTGCGAGTGAAGGATGTGCCGTCATTGCTTATGTCTCCATCTGAAATACTCTCTGTATCGCACGCGTGAATGGCACTCACTCTGTACTCGCCTTTCATCAGGCCAAAGTCTACGCGCGACGTCCGTCACCAAACCTGTCGACTGTTGGGCAACTGGCGTCGATTCGTTCAGCTGCTACAGGCCTAAGTGCGACGACATCAAGTCGGCGACCGACGAGTGTGCTTCCTTCTCCTCGATGCTCATCGCTCAGAACGTGACCAAGAGGCTACATATCCTCTCTGTCCACAGTCAGCGATCTTAAGCTCGTGCCAAAGAGAGCAAGAATCGTAGGACTGACTAGAGAGGGCTGCAAGTAGGCACAAAAAAGTGCAGTAGTGAGAAAAAGGATACCAATGGGCCGAGCGCTGGGGCACGACGAGCAGCGTGGTTGCACGATCGAGTCGATCGGCGTAAGGACAAGGGCTGGGGAAGCGAACGCGGATGAGCGAGGACGATCGACGTCACGGGATCCCGCGCATAGGGCCGTCCCCGCCCAACTGGAGATCGCTGGAGCGCAATGCGCACCAACTGGGGCGAGCCATTCTATTTGCGACGCCCCATTCCGGCTTCGAGTCGCAGCGCGTCGGCCGAACGCGTGTCGAGCGACTTCCCTCGGGGGCGCACTATTCCAGACGGAAATCGACATTCGCTTGGGAGAACTCGCCGTCGATCGAAGTCAGGAGAGGCGCGCTCATTTCTTTCGTTTTGACAGGTCCGCTTTGCGTCTCGACAGTCGAGGTGAACTCTTAGCGGAAATCAAGCTGGTCGCCGCTCGTTGAAGCAGGACAGTCGCTTCCCCCGGTTCATACATCGGTGTGCTGACAAACGCACCGTTGATGAGAACCGCCAATTGGCCTGCGACAACATCGGGGACTGCGCACGTTAGGCGTTCGGCGATGACTCTCAAACGTCGACGCAATTCCCGCTTGTGTTCCTTGGCGAACTTGCGCGCCGGATGGTCGAGGTCCGAAAACTCAGCCGCGATGTTGATCTGGGGACAACCTCGATAATCCGGCTGGCCAGCCCGTTCGCCGATCCAAGCGAGCTGAGCGTCGAGCTCAGCCCCGGCATCGCCAGAATGCGCTTCTGCCGTCTTATCCCACGTCGCCCAAAAGTCCTGATCCATGACCCGCAGGAAAGCCAAGACAAGATCGTCCTTCGTGGAAAAGTGGCGGTATAGGCTTGATTTGGCGATCCCGGCTTTCTCGACGATGAGGTCAACACCGACCGCACGAATACCTTGGTTGTAGAAGAGCTCCGTCGCGGTCTCGAGAATCCTCTCGCGTACGTCTGTCCCGGTCTGGCTTTCGATGGTTTTTCGTGTCAACTCAAGCAACCTCACCTTGGGGCGGGCTGGCCGTATTTTAGCACGGTGAACGCTTGACAGATACAGAACGGTCTGTACGATGCGGAGACAGACAGGTCTGTCTTGCACGTGAACGGGGAATTGACTGGCAGAAAATGGACACCGAAAACGCTTCGGTCGCTGTGATCGGCGCCACGGGTTACACGGGGCGATTCGTAGTTGCAGATTTGCTGCGCCGTGGGATTACGCCAATCGCCATCGCCCGCAACGCGGTCGCACTCGAAGCAGCGAATTTCGGGAAGGAAATTGTTCGTCGCCAGGCAACCGTTGATGACCGCAAGTCGCTCGATCGCGCTCTTCAGGGAGCGCGGGTGGTGATTAACGCTGCGGGCCCTTTTATCGACACTGCAGAACCTGTTGCGAGCGCGGCTCTGCGCGCCAAGATTCACTACATCGACGTTGCAGCCGAGCAGATATCTACGAACAACTTGTTCGAGAGCTTCGATGAACCTGCCCGCGAGGCGGGGATTGTGATTCTCCCTGCAATGGCGTTCTTTGGTGGGCTTTCCGATTTGATGGCTACGGTCCTCACGAAAGGTTGGGACGTCGTCGATTCAGTCGAAACCTTCATTGGTTTTGACAGTTGGCATCCGACCCAGGGAACACGGAACACTATTGAGCGGAAAACGGTTGGTAACCTGGTCTACTTCCGTGGCCGTCTCGTCCCAGCGGCGGCTTCACCATCAGAGAAAACGTGGAAGTTCGCGGAACCGGTTGGCGACCAAGTCGTCGTCGAGATTCCATTCAGCGAAACGATTCTGTTGTCGCGTCACATAAACACCGCTGAGCACCACAACTATCTGACGCAGGTCGCGATCAAAGAAGTTCTGGATGCGTCGACGCCTCTCCCGAAAGCGGTCGACGCGGTGGGACGCTCTGCTCAGACTTTCGTGCTGGACGTAGTTGTCAGACGAGGGGGCGACGAAAGGCGCGCGTCGACACGTGGACGCGATGCCTATGCAGTGACAGCACCTCTATTGGGAGAAGCAGTCGAGCGTCTGATCAGAAATCAATTTGCCTGCCCTGGCGCCAAAGCGCCCGGTCAAGTTTTCGATGCCGAGGACTTTTTGGCGGCACTCGATCCAGACTACGGCACGTTCGAGATCACGAGCGCCATCGTGTGATCACAAACTTGGAAAACGGGAGGTGGCGATGAATCAAAGCGAAAAGGCCGTGCATTTCGCAGCGCTCCACGTCAAAGGAGTCCCGGTACTTCTTTACAACGTCTGGGATGCAGGATCTGCCACATCTGCTCGACAAGCTGGCGCGAAGGCGATCGCGACCAGCAGTTGGGCCGTTGCCGAAGCGCAGGGTTATCGCGACGGCGAAGACATCCCGCTTGCGCTAGTTGAACAGATCGTTGCGCGTATCGTTGGATCCGTCGATCTGCCAGTGACTGTCGACTTTGAGGGAGGTTACAGCGAGGACGACAACGCTTTGGCAGAAAACGCTTCCCGTCTTCTCGACCTCGGAGTCGTCGGGATTAACTTCGAGGATCGTGTCGTAAAGGGTGTTGGGCTTTATTCCATCGATCGCCAGGCACGCCGAATCGCGGCCATTCGCGAGGTGGCCAACGAGAGGAGTGTCAAGCTATTCATCAATGCACGGACTGATTTATTTCTCGGCAACAAGGGAGATCAGGCGAGATCTGTCGAGGAAGCTTTGGAGCGCGCCAAGGCGTACGATAGCGCTGGTGCGTCGGGATTCTTTATTCCAGGCTTGCAGAATGACGCACTGATCGGTCGCATATGCAGTGACGCGGCGTTGCCCGTCAATGTGATGATCATGGAGGGCGTACCCACTAATGAGCGACTGTCAGCTCTTGGCGTGGCGCGGATCAGCTACGGTCCGATTCCGTACGTCAATGCGATGGAGGCCTTTAGAAAACGCGCGCACGAGATTCTTTCGTAAAAGGCGCGGCAGCCACCACCCTCTGCTATCAGTCGTCACAGCTTGGGGCTGAGATGCCACGGTGGCTGAATCGTACTGTCAGTCCCATCTCCTGATTTAAAGGACGCCACCATGGAAAACCATTCGGCACTTTTCACTCCGGTTCGACTCGGCGCGATCGACCTCAAGCACCGCATCGTGATGCCGCCGATGAGTCGGCTCCGAGCCCAGTGGCCAAGTGGGATCCCGAGCGACTTGATGCTTGAGTATTACAGCCAGCGTGCCTCTGACGGCGGCCTCGTTCTCACTGAAGCGACGGCAATTGCGACGTCCGGACGTGGCTATAAGGGCGCACCAGGAATCTACAATGACGAGCAGGTTTTAGGCTGGATGCGTATCACGGACGCCGTTCATGCCAAAGGCGGCCATATGTTCGCTCAGCTGTGGCATGCGGGCCGCACGACTCACGTGACGGTGACGGGAGAGCAGCCAGTCACGGCTTCCGTCGATCCAGCTTATTGGACGGATCCAGGCATTTTCGTGGTAACTCCCGACGGCTTCGTGCAACCTTCGCCACATCGGGCACTGGAGACGAAAGAGATCGCCGGTATCATCGACCAGTATCGTACCGCTGCCACGAACGCGAAGTATGCAGGCTTCGATGGCGTTGAGGTCATGGCCGCGAACGGTCATCTAATCGATCAGTTTCTCCAAGACAACAGTAACAAGCGCAGCGATCGCTACGGCGGCTCGATCGAGAACCGGACGCGGCTGCTAGTCGAAGTCGTCAAGGAATTGATCGAAGTCTGGGGTGCCGCCCGGATCGGGGTCCGCATTGCGCCGAGCGGTACATACAACCGGATGGCGGATAGCAATCCACGGGAGCTATTCCGTTGCGTCGCGACGCGGCTCGACGAGTTTGGTCTGGCCTATCTGCATATCATCGAGCCGCGAATCAAAGGTGCCGATCTCATCGTCGAAGGCCAAGACCCGGTCGCCGCACGAGAGTTGAGCAAGCTTTTCCGGGGTCCAGTCATTGCCGCTGGCGGTTTCGAGCCAGACACGGCAGAGGCCGCCCTTGCTAATGGCGATGCCAGCCTGATCGCATTCGGACGCCACTTTATTGCGAACCCGGACCTCCCGAAGCGCATCAGGTTCGGGCTTCCACTCAACCACTATGATCGACAGACCTTCTACGGATTCGATGCGCACGGCTACACGGATTATCCGGCTTACGCGGATACAGTCACGAAGTGATTGGCTGGCATGAGACGGGAACTGCCCGGCTCGAGGACTTACGATCGCAGCTCGGTGTTTAAACAAAGCTTGACGTGTAGGAGGCGACAATGAGCGAAAGGCCGGGAACGATCGTGACCTACTCCGAAGATCTAAAGTGGCAAGCCGTGGGTCCACTGGATGACGACGGGAAAGGAATCTTCGTTTCGCGGATTTACGGTGATCTCGAAGGGAAAGGGCCTACTCACTTTCTAATGAAATACTCCGGCGGAGTTCGCGCGCGCCCGCATATTCATTCAGGTGATTACTATGCTGTCGTAGTGTCTGGGCGTTTCCGGCATTACCTGAAGTCTGAAGATGAGTATAAGGTGCTGACTTCTGGAGCGACCTGGCTCCAAAAAGGAAATGTCGTACATGAAGATGCGTGCATCGGCCCGGAGGACTGCATTCTCAGCATCTTCTGGCCGCAAGGTTTCGACGTGCACTTCGTTGAAACCCCATAAGTGCAGCGCGTGTCGTATTAAAGGATCGAATGTAATGCGTAGGCGAAGCGTCGTGAGGAGGATCAGTTCACTCATGAGTCTTCGGTGATGCTTGCGGCACAGCCTTCGCGTTCCGCTTCAGGAACGTGTCGCCCCAGGTCTTCATCATTGCGAGCAGCGGCTCCAGTGTCCGTCCATACTCAGTCAGCGAATACTCAACCTTAGGCGGGACCTCCGGGTAGGCCTTTCGTTCGACAACGCCGTGGGCTTCGAGTTCACGCAACTGTGTCGTGAGCATGCGCTGCGTGACCTCGGGCAAAAGCCGTTGGAGTTCGCCGAACCGCTTCGTCCCGCCGAGCAGATAGTTCAAGATGACGCCCTTCCACTTTCCGTCGATAACCTCCATGCATGCCTCCACCGGGCAGCCAGGGTGTCGGTCGTAGTTCTTGTGTCGCATAGGTCGCTCCCTATCAGGATACTTAGTGATAGCACGGCACATAATTGTGCCTACTTGAGCTGTGCAATAGTTCCCAAATAATGGATCTGCCAATGGTGACGTCCTGTGGCGGGATCAGCCCGCCATTTAAGAACGAATGACGCGAGGAGTGCATGAAACGGTTTGCAAATAAGATCGTCGTTATCACGGGCGGAAGCAGCGGAATCGGGCTCGCGACCGCGAAACAGTTCGTGGGCGAGGGCGCGACGGTTGTCATCACCGGCCGGGACCAAAAGTCGCTCGCGCGAGCTGGGGACGAACTCGGCCACGATTCCCTCACTATGCAAGTCGACGTGACGGTGATGGCCGACCTCGACAGATTGTTCGCCCGCGTCAAGCAGAAAGTTGGACGCATCGACGTCCTGTTTGCCAACGCCGGGGTCGCCAAGTTGTCTCCACTGGAGACGACCACGGAAGCTCTGTATGACGAGATGATGAATACGAACTGCCGTGGGGCGTACTTCACGGCGTAAAAGGCTTTGCCATTGCTCGCGCCAGGTGCGGCAGTCGTCTTCAACACGACATTCTTCGGCCACATCGGTGTGGCGGGGACGTCTGCCTATTCGGCAAGCAAAGCCGCGCTCCGATCGCTGACGCGGACGCTTGCGACTGAGCTGCTGCCTCGTGGCATTCGAGTGAATGCTGTCAGTCCTGGCCCGATCAGCACTCCGATCTACGGAAAGCTCGGAGTGTCCGCTGAGAGGGTGGAAGAGCTCGGCAAAGCGATCCAAGACCAAATCCCGCTCAAGCGATTTGGCAGGCCGGAGGAAATTGCGACGGTAGTCGCCTTCTTGGCGTCCGCGGACTCGTCGTTCATGACCGGGTGCGAACTTGCGGTTGACGGAGGGCGGACCCAACTGTGAGCACGGCCAGTACTCGGCGCCACCGGTGGTATTTGCCAGCTTGCTCAACGGAAAACTCAACGCTTGGGCCATGGGGACTGGGGATAGGGTTGCCGCCGTAGTTACGCGATTGTGGTTGTCAGCTCGGCTTAGCGTGGCCGGCCGGTCGACGCGTCTTCTTGCGGGTCGGAGTGCGTAGTTGTGTCAGGTACTGTCTTGTCTGGTCGAGAATCAGGGCCGAAAGCGCAGGGTCATCCACGATTCGTGAGAGGGTGACCGCTCCGATCATGGCGGAGAGAGTGAAGATCGCTTCGCCTTTCGCCGACGCGGCATCCTCGTGTCGACTTGCTTTCGCCAAGACTTCGACGAGTTCGCGATAGCCCTGAGAAGCCGCTCGCCGCGCATCCATGTCCGCGCGGGCAAGTTCGCTCCCGACGAAGACGAGCGGGCAGCCCCCCCGCCAGTCATCTCGCGACTTACACGATAGAAAGTCTTCTAAGTGCCTCAGGAATCCCTCGTCGCCCAACTCGGCCGCTGCCTCGGCCGCACGAACGAGTTGACTCATGCTTACGGCGCACGCCTCGGCAACGAGTTGGTCCTTCGAATCGAAATGACGATAGAAACCGCCCTGGGTGAGACCGGCCGCTGCCATCACATCCGCTACGCCGGTTTGCTGAATCCCGTTGCGCCGAAATTGCTGAGCCGCAATCTGCACAATTCGCCTTCGGGTCTTCGCGGTTTCAGCCTTCGATTTCTTCATGGAAGGACTCCTTTTGGCCTCTTCGCGTCCAAGTCGCCAAACCTGTGCCCGAGCGCCGATCTTTTGATTCGACGCCTTGACCTTTTAGATGTCGATCATTATCTTTAGTTTTCGTATAGATGTCAATGGTACGCTATCGCTGTTGGCTCTTCGGGCCACGTTGTTCTGTGACGTGCGATGGGTAATTGGCAATCCTCCTTGAGCGAGGGACGGCGCGATGAACGAGGCAGAGAGCGGATCCGTCGTGAACAAACCCTCGAAAACTGGTCAGGTCAAACGGGGGATCGCATTGACGATCGTGGCGGTTGGTGCGGCAGGTGCCTTTGTGTGGGCGTCGCGCTCATTCCTGCCGGGGACCGCCGAAGGCAGCGTCGCGACACCTCCGGCCCCATCGGTGACAGCCTGCCCGCCGCTGCAACGCAACATCGCCCCGACATTACAGTTCTTGGGACAGTTCTCGGGTGTGGAGCAGCTCGAGTTGCGGGCGCAGGTTGGCGGCACGCTGACCCAGATCGGTTTCAAAGACGGCGACATCGTTCAAAAGGGCGATCTGTTGTTCGTGATCGATCCGGAGCCCTACGAGATCAGGCTGAACCATGCGCTCGCCGAGCTTGAGATCGCAAAAGCGCGTGCTGACTTTGCGGCTCGCAAGTTCGCGCGTGCGGAGGAACTTAAGCCGAGCGGCGGCATCGCAGCCGAGGAGGTGGATCAGCGAGCGGCGGAGCGACGATCGGCGCGAGCCACCGTCGATCAGGCGGAAGCGATGGTTCGCGACGCCCGTTTCGACCTGAAGCATTGCCGCATCACCGCTCCGTTCACGGGGCGGATCGGGACGCATCTTGTGTCCGTTGGCAATCTCGTTGCGGGTAGTCGAGCCGCCAGCAGTCCTACAACACTGCTCGCCACTCTCGTTTCTCTCGATCCCCTTTACCTCTACTTTGACATGAGCGAGGCCGACTACATGGCCTTTCTGCGCAGCCGCGGCAAACACCGGGGACCGTTGTCGCAAACTGTGGACATTTCCCTGAGCGACGAGACGGAGTTTAGTCGCCTGGGCACGTTGGACTTCGTCGACAACGCTCTTAATCGTTCGAGCGGGACGATCCGTGCTCGCGCGACGGTCAACAATGGCGACTATCTGCTAACGCCGGGAGGGTTCGCCCGCGTCCGTCTTGCGCTCTCGCAACCTACGCCCGCCTTGCTTGTGCCCGACACCGCTGTGCTCCCGGATCAGTCGCAGCACGTGGTACTGACGGTCGGATCGGACGATATCGTCACGGCGAAAATTGTGAAGTTGGGTGACCTCCGTGGCAACTTGCGGGTGATTCGGTCGGGCCTGGCGCCGACCGACAAAGTCGTCATCGATGGAATACCCATCGTTCGACCGGGGTCGAAGGTCGTGGCGTCGACGGGATTGATCCAGCTGAAGTCTGACCACAACTAGGCGAACAGAGTGCGTGGCAGGCGAATGCGATTCGCGCGATCGCTCGACTGTCGGGGCAACTGTGGCGGGGAAGCACGTGAATGCTGCATTAATTGAGTCTCAAGTGAGTCCTTTTGAAATCCTTGGATCATGAAGCTGACGCACTTCTTTATTGATCATCCGCGTTTCGCGACTGTGGTGAACGTCTTCATCACGGTGTTCGGATTGGCAGCGATGCTGGGCCTGCCCGTCGCGCAATATCCAAACATCGTGCCGCCAACGATTCAGATAACGACATCGTATCCCGGAGCCTCAGCAGAGACGATCGCCCGCACCGTCGCTACGCCGCTTGAACAGGCAGTCAACGGCGTCGAGAACATGGACTACATCAGTAGTCAGTCGACGAGCGACGGTCGCCTCGCCATCACGGTAATATTTAAGATCGGCACCGATCCGAACACTTCCTTGATGCTTACGCGGAACCGTGTGCAGGACACGCTGTCGCGACTCCCCCAGGAAGTTCAGCTGCAAGGCGTGCAGGTTAAGAAGACTATCCTGGCGCTCCTTCTTGGCGTTCATGTGTACTCACCTGATGGATCGCGGAGCGCGGAGTACATGTCAAATTACATGCTCCGTGTTAGGGACGAAATCGCGCGGCTACCAGGTGTGTCGGACTTTTGGACCTTGGGCGAGCGGCAATACGCGATGCGTATCTGGGTCGACCCTGATAAGGCCGCCGCCAACAACATCAGCGCAACCGAAATCCTGAATGCGATTCGCGCTCAAAATGCGCAGGTGTCGGCGGGCGTGTTGAATCAGCCGCCGATGTCGAAGAAAGCGGCGTACGAAATCAACGTCGAGGCGCTCGGCCGCCTAACAACTCCCGAGGAGTTCAGCGAAATCATCGTCAAATCGGACTCCGCGGGGCGCGTAACCCGGATTCGCGACGTCGGCCGCGTTGAATTGGGTTCGGCAGATTACAGCTCCATAGCCTACGCGGATCGCTATATCTCTGCTCCCTGGTGGGTCATTGCTACGCCTGGAGCAAACGTCGTGCAGGTCGAGCACTCGATCTGGGACAAAATGGAGGAGCTGAAGAAGAGCTTTCCCCCCGGGATGGACTACATCAAGATCTACGATCCGACGACCTTCGTTAGCCAATCCGTCGAAGAAGTGATTCACACGATTGTCGAAGCGATCCTCCTCGTGATCGTCGTGGTCTTCGTGTTCCTTCAGAGCTGGCGCGCGACGATCATCCCGGTGGTGGCGATCCCGATTTCGCTCGTCGGGACCTTTTCGATCCTCGCGGCTTTCGGCGGCTCGATCAACAATCTGTCGCTATTCGGTCTCGTGCTGGCGGTGGGCATCGTCGTGGACGACGCCATTGTCGTCGTCGAGAACGTTGAGCGAAATATGGCGCTCGGGATGTCGTCGAGCGAGGCGGCGCATCGAACGATGGACGAAGTTTCCGGGGCTCTTATTGCGATCGCGCTGACGCTATGTGCCGTGTTCGGCCCGACTGCCTTCATTTCAGGAATCTCCGGGCTGTTTTTCAAACAGTTCGCGATCACGATCGCTGCGTCAACGGCGATTTCATGTTTCGTCTCCCTGACTTTGAGCCCGGCGCTCTGCGCTGTCCTTTTAAGGCCCCATAAAACAGGGCACGTTCACGAAAAACCTCGCGGCCTCGGCCGCATCCTTCATCCGATTTTTCGTCTCTTCAACGCGAGCTTCGAGTGGTTATCGTCGGGCTACGGTAAGTTGACCAGCCGGTTCGTCAGAGTCACTGGCATCATCCTGTTGCTCTACGTCGGACTGATCGGCCTGACCGGGTTCCAATTGTCGCGGATGAGCACAGGATTCATTCCGGATCAGGACATTGGCTATCAAGCCGTCGTCATTATGCTGCCGCCTGGCTCGAGTCTGGATCGCACCGACGCCGTCGTCCGCGAAGTTAATGACATCGCTCTGAACACTCCCGGCGTGAGACATACATCACCGGCGGCCGGCTATGATGTGACGACCGCAACCGGCGCCCCCAACGTTGGCACGATCTTCACCTCCCTGCCGTCGCTCTACGGCGAACACGTCCCCGGGGTGACAGCAGCAGTGATGTTACCAAGACTGCGGGCACGCCTCGCCGGCATCAAAGACGCCGTTGTTCTTGTGATTAACCCGCCCGCTGTGCAAGGCTTGGGGGCTACCGGCGGTTTCAAGATGATGCTTGAAGATCGCGGAGAGCTTGGGGCGCAGGCGCTCGCGAAGGCGGCCAATGATCTGGTCGCGGCAGCCAACAAGGATCCGGACTTCGCGGGAGTGTTCACGCTCTACAACGCGGGCTCACCCTCGATCTACGTGGACATCGATCGCCTGAAGGCCGAAAAGGTCGGTCTGACGCCGATGGATGTCTTCTCGACGCTTCAACTCTACCTCGGCTCGCAATACGTCAACGACTTCAATTACTTGGGTCGCACGTACCAGGTGATCGTGCAGGGAGACGAAGCATTCCGGAAAACTGCGGATGACATCTCGCGGCTCAAAGTGCGTAACGCATCTGGTGAGATGGTGCCGATCGGTACGGTTGCGAACTTTAGAAACACAACGTCGCCGTACCGCGTCCCGCGCTACAACCTTTACCCGGCCGCTGAGGTGATGGGGGCGGCAGCACCCCGCGTCGCATCGGGTACGGCCATGAAGCGAATGCAAGAACTCGCCAAAGAGGTTCTTCCGGCGGGCATCACTTTCGAATGGACCGAACTTTCCCACCAAGAGGAGCAGCAGGGAATTCCGACGGTCGCGATTTTCGCCGCCTCCGCGCTATTTGTGTTCCTCGTACTCGCCGCTCAGTACGAAAGCTGGAAAACGCCGTTGGCGATCGTGCTCATCGTTCCCATGTGCTTGCTTGCGTCGTCGAGTGGTTTGCACTTGCGGAGCATGCCGATCGACATTTTGGCCCAGATCGGATTCGTGGTGCTTCTTGGACTCGCCGCAAAAAACGCGATCTTAATCGTCGAGTTCGCAAAGCAGCGGCAGGACGAGGACGGCGTCGAAGCCGAAGAGGCAGCGATCCACTCGGCGCAGATGCGCCTCCGGCCGATTCTGATGACCTCGTTCGCTTTCATCGCGGGCGTGGCGCCGTTGACCGTGGCGACCGGTGCGGGCTCGGAAATGCGTCAGTCACTCGGCACGACCGTATTCTTTGGGATGCTCGGGGTGACCGTCTTCGGACTGCTGTTCACCCCAGCTCTGTACACGATCGTCAGCAGATTCGGTAGCAGAAAGGCAAGAGCTCGTGAGGTGCGGGGTGCTCATGTATTGGTCGCTTCAGGAGTTCAGTCAGAAAGCGATCGAGGGTCTTCGGACGAATAGGCACGATGCTCGTCTGGGACGCGCATTTTGAGAATGTGTGAACGCTGTTCATGAGGTGGTTTTGATGAATCGACCGACGCGCGGCGCAGAAAGCGCGGGGGGTAATCAAGAGGTCGATGGCGACGTCCGAGAACGCCTCTTAAATGCGGCGATCATCGCAGCGGACATTGCGGGTAGCTTCGAAGAGTATGTCGACATTCTTGATCGCTTTTACGCCGATGATTTTGTGGCTGTCTTCGAGATGCACGCCGAACGAATCGAGGGGAAAGCAGCGGTGCAGGAGCGATTGACTGGCTTCCTCGTTCCACTCCATATTAGCGCGGAAGTCTGCGGCGTGTCCGTGTCGATAGCGGTAAGGCCGGTTAGAGGGGCCGCAGCAGGCGAAACGCGTTCGGCGTGGACGTTGACAGCGACCGGCACGTCGGGGGCGACTTGTACTCGGATGTGGCGCACGGTGCGGAAATGGCGAGACGGGCAGGTTGTATCCGAGTACTACCACGACTCCACTCAGATCGGCGACGCGCTAACGGAGGCCGATCTTCGGCCAAAGAGCGACGGCTCACTGCCTTGGCGCCTCAACTGAGTGGGCAGTGGCAGCGCGCATTCAGAACTTGCCGAGCTCACCAATTGAGCAGTGTTCCGAGCGACTTGATGGTGGGATACCACTGCCAGCGGGCCTCTGACGTCGGGTTGATTATTGCCGAAGCGGCGGTCTTCCCGCTGGAGCGCGGTAACACTGGTACGCCCGCGATCTTCAGCGACGAGCATGCCGTTGACTGGCACCCGTTTGACACAGCAGTGGTTCGTCCGCGTGGCGTCGCTGGTGTGTCGTGCGAAGGCGAGACCGACTCGTGGACGCACATCGATGAGGGGAATGGCGTGGCTGAGGTATGGAGCCTGCTGTAGCTCGCTCCAAAAAAGGAAAATAACTGATGCTGGAAATGAAGCCGAAGTGCGAGCGCTGCGACCTGCCGCTTGAATGGTCCTCTTCCGCTTATATCTGCAGCTACGAGTGCACGTTCTGTCCGTCCTGCACGAAATCGATGGCCGGTAGATGCCCGAACTGCAATGGGGAGTTAGTCGCCCGTCCAGTGAGAATGTCTAAGTCGGCCGACACAGAATCGCCGCCATTGGAACATCAGGGATAGCTGATAGCCCCGAGAGGATCTGCAAGGACGACGGAACGGCGGCGGGACAAGGGGGCATTCACGGCGACCTGCCCCGCCCGGTAGGGACGGGCGCGATCGCTCAGGGAACAATCCGAACGGTCGATGAAGAGACGAGGAGCGCACACGCGCCAAACGAGCGCGTGGCCGAAGCGCGGAGATTGGCTGCATCAAATACGAATCGGACATTCTCGGCGAGGGCCTCGATGTGATTTTCTGCGGGCTCAATCCAGCCGCGATTGCGGCAGGTTCGGGGCACAATTTTTCGAATCCGAGTAACCGGTTCTGGGAGGTGCTGCATCTCGCCGGCTTCACTGATGTTCGCCTCCGGCCAGATGAGGAGCGCCGGCTGCTCGGGTTTGGTTGCGGCATCACTGCCGTCGTCAGCCGGCCGACCAGACGGGCGAATGAGGTACGGGCCGAAGAATTCAAACAGGCGCGCTCCGGCTTTGAAGCCAAGATTCGACGTTGCGCGCCCCGTTCGATCGCCTTTCTCGGAAAGCGCGCTTTATCGGTCATGATCGACCAATCGAAAATCGATTGGGGCTGCCATCCGCCCGGGTTCGCCGGGACCAGAGCGTGGATTCTCCCTAACCCGAGCGGTCTCAACAGAACCTTTACGTTCGACGGCCTCGTGAGAGCTTACGCCGAATTTCGGCGGCAGCTCTGAGCGACTCGGGCGGTAATTCCACGCTGGGTCGTGCAGGCGACTCGAATCTTTACCTGAATCCCAGCCCCACAAAAAATAGTACCATTCGGATTGAGATTTCGCAGGCGGATACGGGACGTCACGCTGAAGCAATCGGCCGCTCCGCTGCTTGCGGGGCCATTTCGAGAATAGTCTTCTTCGTTAGACGCCAAATGAGGCTGCATATGGGGGGCTATGGGAAGGACGGTGCAATGGCGCCGGAAATGGCAATTTTAGCGCTCTCCGGACGTTCGTGATGGTGCAGTTGGAATTGGGCCGATTCGCGCTCTGGAGGCCATTTCCAGGGCACGGTGAGGCGTCGCTGATGACCCTGCTGACCGGCGCCATTCGCCAGTCGGTTCGGCGCGTCGGCAGTCCTCGAAAACGGCTGGGACCGCGGATGCGGAACCGAGCTGAGCCGTTTCCGTGATCGGGCGGTTTTGACGTTCAACCGGCGAAACACAAGCAGTCGAGGCGCGAGCCCCGACTGCTTGCTCGCGATACAATGCGGTCGGCCGCCGGCTCAAACATACGCTAACGTGCGGATCACCGAAGGATGCTAAGCAAGCGACAAAGAACCTTAATGGAACGGCTCATCACGCTCGGTGACTGGGCTTCGAATCGCGGTTTACCGTTGGATGTCTTCGAAATTCGGGGCTTTGGCAGTTTCTTTCGGGGAAAGCCAAACGCGAAGGATGTCGACTTGTTCATGCGGTGTCAGCGGCACCCGCACCGACACGACTTCACTCGTTTCTTGGAGGCGGTCGATCGCATCCACGATGACCATGCACTCGAGCGGACATTCGCGCGGCCCTCAGATGCACTCCGCTCATTTTTTGAGAGCCGCAACGAAAGCGACGCTATTGCATCGGTGAATGACACGGAGCGTCAATCGTTCCTCCGATGGCTGGAACCATTCAGCTGGAACATGCTGCGTCCGCAGACCATGGTAGCGCAAATCGGGATTAAAAACCCCGACGTATTTGCCCAACAAGCGATCCGGTACCATCTTCCGAATCTCAATGTCGTTGAGATTATCAATCCCGAGTATACGAGCCCGCGCGCACTGGGATTGCGCTGTGGATTCACCGTCGCGGTTTGGTCACCGGAGAGGCAGGACGTCCGCACCAACCTGGACCAGCTGCTGAGCGAAGAATCGATCAGGAAAAACCTTTTAAGCGAGCTCGGGTACTTCCGTGTGCAAGTCGCCGTGATGAATGCGATGTATCAGTACGCGCTAGCAGCATTCTGTCTGTCGTTACAGGAACCCGCTGTGGTCGCCGATGTACGGCAGGACGCAGAGAACGTTGATCGCTCGGTACGACCGGAGCTCGCCGCTCCGCTCGCCCACCTTCGCAAGATGCAAGCCGAGACCAAGGAGTTCGAAGAGCATCGATGGGGAACCGGATGGCCGGGCTCCGATGATGCGCCTTCCTCACAAGATGCCGCCGCATTGGTTCAGGAACTTCGCACCGAGCTGAAGAGTCTGTACCGGGAGCATGAATGGATCGAGGACATGCAACGATACGCCACCGCGTTCTGGTCCGGCGATGCCCAGACCACACATCGCACGGTGTCGGTTTACGTCATGTCGCGACTACTGGAGCGGGGGCGATCAACGGAAAAGGAGAAGAAATTACGACTCTTTGAGAAACTTGGATTGCGATAGGAGCCAGGATCAGCCCCTTGAAAAATGCACGGATTGCGGCCCAAAGTTCAAGCGGCCAATGTTCCCTAGGTTTTTGACTCAAGAAATTCATCGAAAACACTTCAGGTTCGGTAGAGCTTTGCTGAGGTCCTTCAAGCCGGCATCAGTGATTTTGGTGTTCTGAAGGTTCTGAAGATCGAGTGTCGTCAGATTCTTGAGTTCCTTGAGTTGCCTCAAGCCCGCGTCTGTGATCGGGATCCCCCGGAGATCGAGCGACTTCAGGTTCTTGAGCTCGGCAAGCTCTTTCATCTCGGCATCTCCGATCTTGGTACCTATCAGACCAAGAGTGCTGAGCGTCCTGAGTTTTCGAAGTTCCCTCAACCCGGCACCCGTGATTTGGGTGAAGCCGAGATACAGCGTCGTCAAGTTCCGGAATTCCGCGACTTCTTTGAGACCGGCATCCGTGATCTGAGCAGGAAGGGACAGCGTCGTCAGCTGCTTGAGTTCCCTCAGTTCGCTTAATCCGGCGTCTGAGATCGGGACCAAGATGAGATTGAGCATCGTCAAGTTCGTCAGTTGCCCGAGCTCTTTCAAACCGGTGTTTGTGATCTGAGTTGCAGCGAGGTTGAGCGTTGTCAGCCTTTTGAGTTCGCGCAGCTCCTTCAAGCCGCGATCGGTGATCTGGGTCGAGCTCAGGTTGAGCGTCGTCAGCGATTGGAACTCCTTGAGATGCTTCAAGCCGGAATCTGTGATCAGATTCATGCTGACGTCGAGCGCTGTCAGCCCCTTGAGTGACCCGATCGACTTCAGTCCGCCGTCGCCAATCTTGGTGCCGCTAAGCTTGAGCGCGGTCAGGTGATTGAGCTCCCTGAGCTGCCTCAAGCCCGCGTCCCTGACATCGGTACCGCTGAGGTCGAGGGTGGTCAGGTTCGTGAGTTCCCGGAGCGCCTTCGTGCTTACGTCCGTGATCGGAGTGGCGCTCAGGTTGAGGGTCGTCAACCCTTTGAGCTCCCTGAGTTCCTTTGCGCCAGTGTCCCCAATCTGGGTATGGCCGAGGTCAAGCGTCGTCAGGTTTCTAAGTTGCGAGAGCCCCTTAAAGCCGGCGTCGGTGATCTGGGTCGAGGCAAGATTGAGGGTCGTCAGGTTCTCGAGTTCCGCAAGCCCCTTGAATCCGGCGTCCTTGATTGGGCTATAGCTCAAATTGAGCGTTGTCAGGTTCTTGAGCGACTTGAGCAAGTGAACGTCTTTGTCCTCGAACTCATCGCTTCTTAATAGTTCGACCCCCGTGACGGGCCGGCCTGGCAATTTATAGTCCCGCTGGACCTTGCCTCCCAGACGTTCGATTTCCGCGATTGCCTGTGATTCGTCGATGTTGTGTGCGGCGACCAGAGCGCAATTCGGCGTTAGGATTACGACCATCAGCAACAGGAAACGCGTATCTCGTCGGAACGCGGCGAAATCTTTCATCACTGGCCAGCCTTATCCCGAAATGCGAAGCCGCCGATCACGCGAAGTGCCTAAACAGGTTATTGAGCGACTCCGCCAGTGTCGGGTGGGCGAACATATCGTCTCGCAGCCGCTGGTACGGCAGTCTGCCCATCATAGCGATCTGCAGCATGGCCATTACTTCGCCGGCCTCAATGCCCAGGACGGCGCAGCCCAGGATTTGGTCGGTTCGAGCATCGACCACCGCCTTCATAAAACCGCGCGACTCACCCACTTCGACGGCGCGGGCGGCGTGAGCCATCGGCATCTTGGCGACCTTGATTGCCAGCCCCCTCGCGCGCGCCTGTTGCTCCGTGAGGCCGACGCGGCCGAGTTCCGGGTCAATAAACACGGTGTATGGCACCAGCCGGTCCCGTGTACTGCGGGCGCCATTCTCAAGCAGGTTAATGCCGACGATTTGGTTGTCGTGATGGGCGACATGGGTGAAGGCCGGGCCGCCGTTCACGTCGCCTAGGGCGTACATACCCGACACGTTCGTCTCCAGCCGCTCATTGACCGGGACAAAGCCGCGCTCGTCCATTTTGATTCCCGATGCCGCTAGGTTCAGCGTCTCGGTGTTCGGTACGCGGCCGGCCGCAAGTAACAGGTGCGTGCCCGCCAGCGTTCGTTCGCCAGCTGGCGTTCGAACGGTGAGACAGACTGCGCCAGCAACCGCCGCTACTCTCACCGCACGCGCATTAAGGAGCACTTCGATACCGTCCTCGCGAAGAACGTCGGCGACCGCCGCGGCCACGTCCGCATCCTCGTGACTCAGTAGCTGATCTCCGCTGTGCACCAGCGTTACTCGGCTGCCGAAGCGACGAAACATCTGCGCAAATTCAAGGCCGACGTAGCCGCCGCCAGCACCACAAGGTGCTCGGGCAAGGCGACAAGTTCCATAACCGCAGATGAGTCGAGCACCGGCACGGTAGCCAGACCGTCGAGGTCGGGGCGTTTTGGCCGACACCCGGTGTTGATGAAGATCTTCGGCGCCGTTAAGTGGCGCGTACCGCCCTCGTGCATATTTACCGCAACAACTCCGGGACCAATAAAGGACGCCTCACCACGAAGGAGAGTCAGTCCCTGTGTCTCCCGCAGTTGGCGTTCGCTCCCGGACCGGAATTTCTCGACTAGTAGCTGTTTGCGCCGATGAACTTCGTGCAACCGGACGACCACCCCGTTCAGGTGGACGCCATAGTCGCTGGCCCGGCCTGCCAGGTAGGCCACGCGCGCACTGGCAATCATCGTCTTGGTTGGGGTGCAACCCCAGTTGACACAGGTGCCGCCGATCTCGGCGCGCTCCGCCAAGGCGACCTTCCACCCGGCGTGCGCGAGGGAGCGGGCTAACGGGTTGGCCGCTTGACCGGCGCCAATCAAGATCGCATCGAACGGTTCCGGGGTGGCCATGGCGACCTCCTCGGATCAAGGTAAGGGCACCTCGAAGGGCTGCCGCGCCGGACACTGATTGCACATTCCTTCTAAACGACCGTGTGCAAACCTGCAATCAGCATCCGCTTCGGATTTGTCCGCGATCGATCAGCTTCAAGGGTGCAGTTCAGATTCTTGAAGTTTTCCAGCCGGCGATTGCCATCCCGCGCCGGCAGGACCCATCCCTCCGCAAGGTCTGACTGTCTATGATCATTGACCTACCAGCGTTTTGAAGAGCGCCAATAGCTTTTCGGTGGCCACGGGCTTTACGAAATGGTGATCGAATCCTGACTTGGACAGGCGATCGCTATCGGCTTCACTCGGAGTATATCCGCTGAGCGCGCAGAACATCGCCTCCTTGCACTCAGGGGTGTCTCGCAGACGGTGCGCGACTTGGTAACCGTCCATTCCGGGAAGGCCGATATCGCAGAGGACCACTTTCGGGTGAAACTCCGGACCAAATTTCAGAGCCGTTTCTCCGGTACGTGTTAGGAGCACCTCGTGGCCTTTCAGTCGGAGCACCATGCTTAACATGTCGCCAGAATCGACGTCATTTTCCACAACCAAGATGCGAAGGCTTGTTCCAACCGGGATGGCTGCCGCACCTCGCGATTGGTCGCCAACGACCGGGGGGTTCTCAATTGTGGGCAAGCGGACTGTGAACTCGCTTCCCTTGCCGAGACCCTCGCTAAACGCTTGCACGCGCCCATCGTGCATCTCGACGAGGGTGCCGACCAATGCCAATCCGATACCAAGGCCTCCGCGCGACCGGTTAAGCGTGCCATCGACTTGAGTAAAGAGATCAAAGATGTGGGGAAGCATCCCCGGTGGGATCCCGGCCCCATTATCCCGCACGCTGACGACGCCCTCGCTCGCCTCTTGCTTGACGGTGACGCGAATCAGCCCGCCCGGGCTGGTATACTTCGCCGCGTTATTCATCAGATTCACGAAGCACTGTTCCAAGCGGTCCGCGTCCCCATCAACCCAGATGGGCTCCGTGGGCAGCGACACGGAGAATTCGTGCCGCAGACCGTTGATAAAAGGCCGGGACGACTCGACGGCGTTGTTGACGATGACGCGCAACTCGACCGGCTGTTTGTTCAGCCGAAGCTTCCCTTTGGTGATACGCGCGATGTCCAAAAGATCGTCGACCATCTGCACCATGTGTCCGACTTGACGCTGGATGACATGCCCGGCCTGCTGGAGAATCGGGTCAGCCGTCTTCATTGCCCTCACAATACTTACGGCGTCGAGAATCGGAGCAAGGGGATTGCGCAACTCGTGTGACAGCATGGCCATAAACTCTTCCCTGCTGCGATTGGCTGCCGCTAAATCGTCCGCACGCTTCATCTGCCCCTTGAGAGCCTGCCCGTCAGTGAGGTCGTGCATCACGCGGGCGAAGGATCTGATCTGCTTTTCCTCATTGAACAAGGGCGTCATCGTCGCACCGCACCAAAATCGCGTCCCGTCTTTGCGAAGCTGCCACAGGATGCTGTCGAACTGACCCTCCGATAGAGCCGACTTGAGCTCGTGTTCGGGCTGCCCGTTTCGGATGTCCTCAGGCGTGAAGAATCGCGAGAAATGCTGGCCGACCGCCTCTTGAAACGGGTAGCCGAACAGGCGCGCGGCCCCCGGATTCCAGCAAATCACACGACCACGGGGATCGACCAGGAAGATGGCGTATTCTCGCGCGTTTTCGGCGAGCAGCCCAAAACGCTCTTCGAGTTCCTGGGACGAAAGATGCTCTTCGTAGTCGGGAGTCATGGAACCAACCCTCCGTCGTGGGCAATCACCGTCAGACGCGCTGAAAGCGGTGGACGGTCAGATTGGTTAAGAGCCGTCGAAAGCGAACGACGGTCAAATAAGAAAGGAGCCCATCCAGGGCAGTGGGAAGGATAGCAGAAAATGCAGCGAGCAGCGATGGGAGTCTGAAACCCGACCGACCGCTGGCCGCAATGTTTGTGACGCGAAAACCGGATAAGTCGCTCATCGAGTTGCGCCCAGGCGCTTACTTGGCCGGCTGCAGTTCGACAGAAAGGCCATTGATCTTCGCGGCCAGGATGAAATCGTTCTCCGACAACCCGCCGATCGCGTGCGTCGAGAGTTCGATCCAGACGTTGCGGTAGCCTTCGAGATGCAGGTCGGGGTGATGGTTATCTGTTTCGGCGAGTTGGCCCACGCGTTGGAAGAAATCTAATCCGACCTTGAAGTTCTTCACGGTCCAGTCCTTGCGAATCCGCTTACCGGCTTGCGAAATCTGCCAACCCGGGAGCTTTTCAAGCTGAGACTTGGCCTCGTCCTGCTTGACGACGGCCATGTCGCCCTCGCAGGCGGAACATTTTTTGTGAATGAGTTCGTTCGATGTCAAAACTGCCATGATGAGATCCTTTTTTGCTCAATTTACAGACGACGCCAGAACGCGTGTCAATTTGGCAGAACCAGGATTAGTAATGATCAGGGGCACCGCATCCGCTCCAGGTTCCTGCGGGCACGTTCCTGGCAAGCAGAAACACCTGGATTAAATTCCCGCTTGTGCATGTCTTGTGCGCGGTGTCAATCGTCGGATCGACTTCCACAACCGCTTCGCAGACTTCGACTCCCGTGATCCTCTTGATCGCCTGCAAGAGCGAGTCGTCGTTTTTGAAGAGTTGTCGGTGAAACTCCTGCAGGCGTGCCGCGCCCCCCGAACTCTTTGCCAATGCCTTCTCGGCTGGCGACAATGCTCCATGCACCGTGATAACGATCGTGCTCTCGCTCAAGACCACCGTCACCGATTGGGGATTGTGGCCGGTTCGTCGCCGCTCGAAAGCGATGGCACTTTCACCGATCTGTTGCGCAAAGGATGTCGGTTGCGCCATGATCGCATTGGGTTGCTCCATCACGTTCGTTCCTGCTGCTTGATACCATCGCGGACTACGGAAAACAAAAAAGCCGACGTGGCGGAACACACCTAAAGTGTTCTGCCACGTCGGCTTACTCGTCAACGAACTCCCCGGCCTAGCCGGGTTGTCCTTTATCTAGTCATCCGACAACATTCTTCGGGACGAAGACTTCTGCCTTATCCCGCGCAACTCCATTCTACCACCCGCGGCGCGCAAAACAACGGACGCTCTCGTACAATCGCTGTCTGATTTTGATCGCATTACGAATGCTTGATGACATCGCGATCAGGCGCAAGTGACCATACGAGCCCGAGCCAAAGTCCCGGACTGGCCGGAGATGTCGCTGGTATTCGTGAACGGTGATCGACGAGCCCGACAAAGCTTGCGTTTTCGGGAACGCCGAAGTCGCGTCGATTTCGCGCTTTTCAGCAACTACTGGATCGCCCCGGCCGAATTGCCTTGGGCGCGGCAAAAGCTGCGCGCGGCTGAAGTAATTATCCTGAGAAATATGTTGAGGCCGTTACATTTATGATCGAGCCGCTAGGAACGCAACAATGAAGTGCATCCTCATCCTCGTCCTCGTCCTCGCGGCGGGATTCCTCTTTTCGCTCCGAGCGCCGGGTCGCTCTGCGGAGGAACTACCCTCAGATAAGCCGCTGGCGACAGCGCCCGAGCTTGTGCTGCAAATGGGACATTTCGGCGGCGTTTGGTCGGTCGCATTCTCTCCGGACGGGAAGAGGGTTCTCACCGGCGGCACTGATAACGCGGCCATTCTCTGGGACACGGCGTCCGCGTCAGTGGTCCGCCGGTTCGTGGGGCACAAGGGCGGCATTGAGTCCGTCGCTTTCTCTCGGGACGGAGAATCGATTCTGACCGGATCGTCCGACGATACGGCAATCTTGTGGGACGCAGCGACCGGAACGAAGTTGCGCGTGTTTCGGCGCGGGCACGGACGCGTTGCGCTGTCGCCAGACGGGCGGTTCCTGCTCATTGATTCATTGGACAAGACCGCCACGCTGTGGGACGTGGCCACCGGCAAAATTGTCCGTAGTTTCGAGGGAGATCCAGTCGCCAGAAGGGGTCGCATTGCCGCTGCCGAGAAGCAGATAACGCGACAGTGCGCTGAGGTCGATGCCGTCGGGTTTTCAGCGGATGGAAAGCGCGTGGTGACCGGCGAAGCAGGCAATCAAGCCATCCTGTGGGATGCGACAACGGGCCAACAACTCCGCACCCTCAACGGACATCGGGGCTCAATTAGTGCGGTGGCGTTCTCTCCCGACGGTAAAAAGGTTCTGACTGGCGCCTGGGACAATACGGCCATCCTGTGGGATGCGGACACGGGGGACAGACTGCGCACCATCAATGTGCATGCCCGGGGCCTCAGCTTCTTCTTTCCCGAAAATCATTACGTTACCTCGGTCGCTTTTTCCCCGGATGGCAAATCCGTCCTCACCGGCTCGTGGGACTGCACCGCGGTGCTGACGAACCTCGCAACCGGGAAAGAGATTGTCTTTAAGGGGGGCCACGAGGACTTCGTGACCGCCGTGGCTTTTTCGCCGGATGGCAAAAGCGTGCTGACCGGTTCGCGCACGGGCGGAGCCATTGTCTGGGACGCCGCCACCGGGCAGCAACTGCGAACATTCGAAGGAAAGGAACGGGAAGCCAGAGCTCTCGCGTTCTCTCCAGACGGAAAGGTCATGGCGACCGGTTACGAGGACGGAACGGCAATCACGTGGGACACGACGACCGGCACCAGGGCGGCCACCTTCGACACCCGGCAACGCCGGATCGACTCCGTCGCCTTTACTCCCGACGGGCAGCGTTTGCTGACTGGGTCGGTCGACGGCGCAATCCTGTGGGACATCTCCCCGAAAACCAAGCTCCGCACCTTCGAGGGGCCGGTCCGATCTGCGGCGCTCTCGCCGGATGGAAAGTCAGTGGTGACCTGGCCGAACGTGTTTAGCGACACCGGTGGTGATCGGGCCGTGCTGTGGGACGCCGCGACCGGCAAGAGACTCCGCGCATTCCGCGGGGATCACTTCGGCAATATCAAAGTCGCATTCTCTCCAAACTCGCAGCAGGTGCTCATCGGCGATTGGAGCGGCTGGGCCCAGGGCTACTCGATGGAGACTGGAACCGAGGCATTTCGGGTCAAAGTGAACAACTACCCACCCGACGTTCGGGCACCATGCCAGACACTGGCCGTCGCCTTCTCGCCCGACGGCAAACGAATACTGACTGGGCTCAACGATCAGACGGCCATCCTGTCTGATGTTGCGACCCAGAAGCAGCTCCGCGTCTTCGCAGGACACGACGGTTGGGTCGAATCGGTCTCATTCTCTGCGGACGGAAAGCAAATCCTGACTGGCTCGAAGGGCCAGACAGTCGTGTTGTGGGACGCGGAGACGGGAAGCAAACTTCGTGTTTTCAAGAGTGCCCAGCGCAGGCCGATTCGCATCGCGCTCTTCTCTCCGAACGGGCGATTCGTCGTCGCGGCGGACGACGGAGGGGAAATCCACGTCTGGGACATCGCCACGGGAGACGAACTGTGTCGAATCATCGCGCTGGCGGGTGACGACTGGCTGACCGTCACTCCGGAGGGTTTGTTTGATGGAAGCCCAGCGTGCGTTAACCGCGTGCGTTTCCGCATTCACGACGAAGGTGGAACGTCCGTTGTTCCGCCTGAAAAGCTGAGAGCGGACTTTCACCATCCCGGCCTTTTGGCACATCTCCTGCAGGGCGAGAGGCCGCAGCCGCTCCAACGGAATCAATGACGCCGAGGATCGACGATTTTCGGGACGAATGTGGCCGAACCGCGCTGTGGTTATTCGGAACCGGATCGGAGCCGAGCGAATGAAGTGCCTCCTCATCCATGTCGTCGCGGCAGGATTGATCTTTTCGCTCCCCGCTGCCGCCCGCTCCACGGAGGAAATACATTCAGAAAGGACGCTGGCGACAACGCCCGAGCTTGTGCCGCAAACCGGGCATTTCGGCGGCGTCTGGTCGGTGGCGTTCTCTCCGGACGGGAAGCAGGTCCTCACCGGTGGCACCGACGACACGGCCATTCTCTGGGATGCGGCTACGGCAACCGTGCTTCGTCGGTTCGAGGGGCACAACGGCTATTTCAAAACTGTCTCTTTCTCTCGGGACGGAAAATCGATTCTGACGGGCTCGAACGACGACACGGCGATCCTGTGGAATGCGGCGACTGGTGCGAAGCTACGCGATTTTAAGGGCGGCGACGGAAGCGTCGCGTTGTCGCCCGACGGGCGGTTGGTGCTCATGGGCTCGCAGGAAAAGACCGCCATCTTGTGGGACGCCGCGACGGGCAAAATGGTCCGCCGCTTCGAGGGAGATCCAGTCGCCAGAAGACGTCGCCTTGAGGCAGCCGAAAACCAGAATCCCTTTGTATGGTGGCGCACTGCTCCGGGGCAATCGGCAGTTGAGGCCGTTGCGTTCTCCTCGGATGGCAAGCGAGTGTTGACCGGCGAAGCTGGGGAGCAAGCGATCCTGTGGGATGCCCTGACCGGCCAACAGCTCCGCACCTTCGAGGGGCATCGGGCGCGAATTACGTCCGTGGCCTTCTCTCCCGACGGGAAAGCGATCCTGACCGGTTCCTGGGACAGCACGGCCATTCTGTGGAACGCGGACACGGGGGCCAGGCTCCGCACAATCGGCGTGCATGCGCGTGGAGTCAATTCCTTGACTGGCCGCACGGGCCTTGGGCTCTCTCCGGAATATCATTACGTCACCTCCGTGGCCTTTTCCCCTGACGGCAAATTCGTGCTGACCGGCTCGTGCGACGGCACCGCGGTCCTGACAAACTTGGCGACCCGCAAGGAACTCACCTTCAAAGGGCCCAACGATTGGGTGACCTCCGTCGCTTTCTCGCCCGATGGCAAGAGCGTGCTGACCGGTTGGCGCGAGGGCGGGGCCATCCTGTGGGACGCCACGACCGCGAAGCAATTGCGGACATTCGAGGGTAAGCAGCGGGAGGCGACAGCCCTCGCGTTCTCTCAAGACGAAAAGCTGCTAGCAACCGGTTACGAGGACGGCACGGCGATCGCCTGGGACCTTGCCGCCGGAACCCGGTTGTCCACCTTGGAGACCCTGCAGCGCAGGATCGACTCTGTCGCGTTCACCCCCGACGGACAGAGATTGCTTACCGGCTCGATTGACGGCGCGATCCTGTGGGATGTCGCCACACGATCCAAGCTGCGCACATTCGAGGGGTCTGTTCGATCCGCCGCGCTTACGCCCGATGGGAAGACAGTCGTCACCTGGCCGTACGTGTGGAGTTTCCTCGCACCACCGCAGGAGGCTGCTGTGCTGTGGAACGCCGCGACCGGCAAGCGACTCCACTTCATCAGAGGGTTTTACCCGGGCGAGATCCACGTCGCTTTCTCTCCGAACTCGAAGCAAGTGCTCATCACCGATGCGAGCCTCCAGGTCCGCGCGTACGAGATGGATACGGCAACCAAGGTCTTTACGATCAATCCACTCTCGAATCCCAGGTACGTACGCGTCGTCTATTCTCCGGACGGAAAACAAATTCTGACAGCGTCCAGCGATCAGGCCATCTTGTGGGACGCCTCGACACAGAAGCAGCTCCGCGTCTTCGGAGGACATGACGGGTGGAGCAACTCAGTTTCATTCTCTCCTGCTGGAAAGCAAATCCTGACCGATTCGGAGGATCAAACCGTCGCCTTGTGGGACGCGGACACGGGAAGCAAACTTCGTGTGTTCAAAACCGCGCAAATTGGAGCTGTGCGCATTGCCCGATTCTCTCCGAACGGACGATTCATCGTGGCGTCGGACGCCGTCGGGGCGCTGCACGTCTGGGACGTCGCCACTAGTGATAAGTTGTGTCGCATCATCGCGCTGGCAGGCGACGACTGGTTGACGGTTACGCCGGAGGGTTTGTTCGATGGAAGTCCGACTGCCATTGGCCGAGTGCGTTTCCGCATTCACGACGGAGGTCAAGCGTCCGTCGTTCCGCCTGAAAAGCTGAAAACGGACTTTTACCGTCCGGGCCTGCTGGGACATCTCCTGAAAGGCGAGAGGCCGCAGCCGGCCCAACGAGATTAATGAAACATCCACCCGTCCGCCAAAGTCGAAGAGAATATCGTCGCTGATAGAAAACCTGGGCTCCCAAGACGCTTAACAAGACGCGCCGTTGAGTCTCTGACTGTGTGTCTTCTCACTTCTTCTTGAAAGCGTTCGTCAACCCGGTGAATGGGCGGTATGGCCGGTCTCGCGAACAAACAGCGGAACGATGGAACGACCTGTCGAGCGAATCAGCGAAGGCGCGGGTATGACGGACAGGCTGTCGGGCAACTGTTGTTGGGCGAATCTCCGAAACAGTAGCTAGCAGAGCGAAGGGCGGTCCCATGTGGACGGGCATCTTTGCGATTGTCGCGATCAGCTTGATTCTTCTCTTTGTCTGGTCGCGAGCACGATTTCGCAGTTGGCCACTGCTCATTGCCGCAGCCGCATGGGGACTGTCTGCACTTTACGAGCTGTGGTTCGACAACTTCTACGATCCACAACACAAGTTCGATATTCGGATAGACCTGGGCCTCGCCATTGTCATTTCATTTTTCGCGACCCTTTTCGCGGCAGCATGGAGCATTCGTCGCCGCTGAATCGCCCGCCAACACAAGGCACCCCAGCCTCCGGCTTTGGGCTTCACCTCGTCCGGGCGATTGAACGCAAGCGTTGAGACCGATTGCGAGAAAAGCCAACCCGCTCGCTGGCTGGACAATCGTGTCCAAACGCCCCTCGCAGGACGTGCCTCACCGACTTCGCTGTGCCCAAACACGGCAACTGAGGCCACAGGTAGCTTGATGGGCCCTCATGATGACTGGCGCGCGAGGAACCGCGGCACCCTCGACAAAGAAATGGAATCGCCGTTCTGTAACAAATCCCTGGATGCTTCCAACGACTCCTCCGCGCCGCTGAAACCAGGCCTTAAATCGCCCGGAAACGGCTATTTCAGACCCTTGAAGCGCACGTGAGGAGGTGGGGACCGTCCCAGGGCCATTTGCGTTTAGGCGGCGACTTCTGGGGCATTCGGGGGCCAAACGACCTCGATTCATCGCCCAGCGCCGTCGGCAAGCAGGATTTGGCTCAACTGGTGAAGCCGTATCACGCCAAACCGAAGTGTGCGGATTAGGCCACGACTGAGCTTTAGCGGGGTAAACGAGCTCGCGGGGCGAGCATGAATTGTCGGGCGGTTGTGGCGGTTACGGACGGCGGTTTGCCGACGGCTGGAACCGTTCCATCTCTCCTATGCAGAGCATAGGGGAGATGCCTGTAGCTAGAAATTCTTTCAGAGGCTCTCAGAAATCCTTGGTCTCAGAGAGATGGGATACCACAGGATTCCAAGCTTGGAAATAGGTAGGAAACGGCCCAATTCAGGGCTTGGTGGCGGTGGGCGATCCCTTCCGGATGCCAGGTCACCGTCGGGCAAGCCGCTGCCCGCCAACGGCAGCGGTCGCCGGATACTGAGAGCCGGGGCTCAGACTGTTCAAAGCGGCCCGATAGTCCGTGCCGCGGAATTCGAAACGGGTTCGAGGGGTTCGCAGAATGGGCCCGGTCCGGACGATGCGAGGCGGATCGGTCTGAGTGCATTTTGCGTTGTGATGCGAATGGGAGCGTGGTACCCATGTTGCATGAGCAACAAACCACAACAACAATACTCCGCCAGGCTGGCCAAGGCATTGGCTGTCCTGTGCGTGCGGCACACGTGCCTCGAGGACTTGCACGCCGGTAAACCAGTCGTATCCAAGGCGGGCGACTTTTCTGACGTCAAAGTGGTTACCCCGGAGGGGGAGATTCCTTGGAATGAAGTCTCCCGCATTAGCCAGCACGAAATGAAGACGCTGATGAAGCAGGTCGTCAGCAAGCTTTACACCGTGCTCATGAGCCTCGAAAACGAAGAAGCGATGGACCTCGTTTTCCGGCGAGGGCACGATTACGCACACCATTGGGATGATCCGGAATTCCTGCCGACTTTCCTTAAGCCATTTGTTCCTCCTGGCGAAGAATCAGCGGCGATGTCGCAGGTGACAAGCAAGGACGCAAATCGTAGTTGATTGCCTACGGAATAGTGCCTCCAAGGCGAGCCATTCGAGGGGGCCGAGCGGAACAGCCCGGCCCCCGGCAGCGTGATGATGGGTCAGCTGGCATTGGCCAGCGGAAACAGCTCTTCAGCGATGAGCCGCAGCATCTCCGACGTGATTGCCTGATCGGTTTCGTAACGGCGACGCTCGACCAATTGGAGAAACGACCACGCCTCGTCATCGCTCAGATCGGCACGAAGATTCTGGACGTCGTGGATCGACCAAAGAGTGGCGATCATCTGATGCGTGCGGAGAGTGGATTGGACGGCATGGTACTGCTCGACCCAACCGCCCGGCATATTGAGAGCCTGGACGACCAGTTTCGCTTTGGCTTCGGCCTCCGGCGGCTCGTGGGTGTCGGGTTCATCCCAGAAGTAGATGCCCATGACAATTTCGCCATTTCGGGTATCCTCGATGAAGAAGACGTCATCGCAGCCGTCCGTGTCGCGGAAGTAGCGGTAGCGAACGTGAGTGGATGGCTTAGTCGACATAGGCAGCCTCCAACCCAAAGAGCTGAGTGGCTTCGTAGCTGACGGGCTGGCCGTCGTCGCCGAAGCGAAGCGGCGTTGTCTGGATGAGGTCGCGGACTTCGTCTGGATCCCAGCCGAATTCGTCGAGCACTTCGCAGAGCGGGATGTCGGTGTATTGGTTCATAGTCGTTCTCCTTGCCTTTGAGTTCTTCGGCCGCCCCATGCGGCCTTGACGGGGTCGGAAACAAGCCGCCCCAGTCCGGAGGCGTAGCTTTACCTGCAAGCGAAAGGCCGAGGCTCCCGCAGGGAAACGGCCTTGGCAGCTTGCAGGCTCCGGCGGGCGGCTTAAGACCCCGCTTGGAAAGGCCGTGTGCAGGCCGTCACTCGGAAGGCGAGGGGAAGGCGGCTGAATGAAGAACCGGCATCCCGGATTGGGAGTCTGAGCAAGCCGGACGGAATTCTGCTGGACGAACGTCAGCTCGTGCGGGCGGGTCGTGGCTGCGAGAGAATTCGGCGGCCGTCGATAACTATGCGGGTTTAGCTTTGCCGCGTTTCCTCGTTGGGGACTGAGTTTGGTGTGACACTCTCGTCTGAGGAGTCGGGATGTGTTTTCGGCGCGAGTGAATTCTCCTCCGCCCACGAATAGGGCGTAATACCGTGCTGCTCGCCCAGGCGCAGGACGCGGTCGCAAAGATCCACATCGGAGGGAGCACCTCCCTCGCCTTTGGTGAAGAGGTGTATGCTGTGCAACAGCAGGGCCCAAGCGGCGGCATCCACCGTAGCTTGCTTTTCGACGGCGGCCCACGATGCAAATTGCTCGAGCGTCCAGTCGGCTTCGACTGAGGGGTTGGCGGCGATGGCTTCGGACCGTCGCCGATATGCTCCGTGATGTTTCGTGGGGATAGGATTCGAGGAGAGGAAACCGGCTGTAACCAATGCGTCAAAGAAATGACGAAGCGCTGTCCGGTAAGTATTCTGTGTAGTGCTAAGCCGGTCTAAGGAGATTAAGAACTGCTCGACATCTTGTAAGGTAACGTCTCGCAGTGCACGTGTTCGGGTCTCTAGCCAAGGAAGGAAGCGTTTGGCGATCGTACGATAATAGGCGGAAGTGGATGAACGCATGCCGGTTGCTTCGGACCACCGATCCCAAGCGGCGAGGGCGTCCTCAAGCGATGTTGGGGGCTGAGTCATCCGGCGACCCTATCGTCTCTGCAGAGCTCGTCAAAGCTGGGCTTCCCCCCTTGCTGTAAGGTGGACGGCCCGTCGACGATGCAATAAGTCATCGTTCCATCGCTGAGCGGCAATTCGAATAAAGGTGTCCAGCGAAGCGCGACAATCGCCGAGCCATTGCGTGCCTTCAGTACCACGTTGAAGAGGTGTACAAGCATGTTGGTGCTCCTTGCGGTTGGTGGTTAAGCCCTTCTCCCAAAAATCATGCAAACGTCATGAAGTCCAGGAATAAACGACGATCGGTAAACCTTCTTCGAGCTGCTGGCTCCGTGGCTGAAACGGATGATGTCGGTGCCGTGCTGCTTGAGGCCACACTGGAAGGCCAGCCGCTTGGTGTGGAAGGTGAGGGGGACGAAGCCTTCGTCGACATCCATGTAATCGCCCATGAGAATGACCAGCTTGCCGTCGGATTTCAGAGCACGGGCACAGTTGCGGATGAACTGGCCGTAGCGACGCAGGAAATCCTCGAGGGTTGGTGCCCGCGACAGGTCACGGGGATCGTCGGCATAAAGCTTCTGCCGCCAATAGGGCGGATGAGCCCAGATGAATGCGAACATTTCGGTTTCCGAAAACGCCTGCGGATCGCACGCGTCGATGCCGCGGTGGATGTCCCACGACATACAGGGGATTCCAAGCTCGTCGCATACGTCGCGGCACGTCCCGCTGCCGGACATAGGGTCCAGGCAAATTCCGGTTGGCTTGAAATAGGTCAACAGGTCCTTGATGAGATTGCCGCCGCAGTTGCCGGGATACGAGCGGTCTCCGTACTCGCCGGCACGGTGGAAGTGGTACAGGCTCGTGAGGTGAGGGACGGGGCTCGCATTTCGGGGTGCGAGTGGCAGCCGGGCGTAAACGGGTCGGTGATGCGCCTCCTGCAGAGTTGCGACCCGTTTCATGCGTGCTGCATAAAAGGGATTGCTCGTGCGGACTGTGTTTTCCATCGTGACCTCCTATGCGTCTGAGTCGAACAGGATGGGCACTTCGATGTCGGTACCGTCGGGAAATGGGACGGTGCTGATGAGGTAGCCGATCCGGTTGACGAGGTGGTAGCCGTTGATGACGTACTGGTTGCCGTCGTCGCCGTCGACCAGAGTCCAGATCGTGCGTGGGTTCTGACGTCGCACGAAGGCAAGCTCCGGACCAAAGGTTTCAAAGAGGCAGCCAGGGCCATCTCCGAATGCCCAGCCGGCGTTCGGATTTAAGCGATTGGTGACGAGCGGGTACTTGGCGTCGAACTCGTCTTCGGTGATTTGGGTCGTAATGTGAGTCATGGAGAATCTCCTCTCGTTAAATGTGAGCGTCGACAATGACGATGCGATGTCCGGGATACTTCCGGAGGATCCGTCGTGTTCGCTCGTGGCATCTCTGGCATTCTTCGTCCGTGAGGCCAAACCGCCACAAGTCCCCACGATCATGCCATTTGCCATCCGGCGTGATGACGGCACAAGGCAGTTTGTTCCTTGCCAGAGCAGCTTCAGTCGTCGCGATATTGTTCTGGACGGTTTCGTGCTTCCTGTCGAAGTTAAGTCCGTTGTCGCTCGACTGTTCGTTGTCGGTGATCCAGCCGTCATAGCGTCCGCCAATGCGGTACCAATCCCAGCGGGCGACTGGATTAGCAAGGTTGCGTCCGAAGGTACGGTCTTCGTCGTAGGGGGCCATTTGCCGATCGACATACGCCTTTATGCTGCGTGTCTTTAACGGCACGATGATGCCAACGGTGAAGTGTGTCATGGGGTGATTCCTTTCATAAAAAAAGGGCGGAGCGTCCTCGCCCCGCCCGGCGGTTGAACTACTCCTTTTTCTCCGAAGCGACGCGGAGACTGATGCGGCCGTCGAGCGGCACGCAATCGAGCTGCACGTTGAAGCCCTTGCCGTCCTTATGCTGCCATGCGGCGCCTATCCGCATGAAGAATCCCTTGCCGCCTTCGCGGTCGCGGACCTGGTAGGCGATGTGGCTCGGGGTTTTCGAGCCGGCGGTTTCATTGGTTTTTGCGGTTGCGTCAGTCATTGGTTTTCTCCTTCGTTTCATTTGAGTTTCCGAACGCGACCACCGCGTCCTGATGGCACCTCACCAAAGCCGCGAAAAGCCGGTGCGAAGCGAACGAAGTGACCGGGCAAGCTGAAAATTGGGGGGACCTTTAGGGGGAACCGATTTTCTGCTTGCGCGGACCGGCGAGCGGCTTAAGCGTGCCAGAAGAAGGACGCGGGTGGCGGACGGACTCATGCCTTGAAACGAAGGAAACCAACTGCGGACGTTGCAATCCGCTTACGACTACGCCGAGCGAAGAAACCCCGTCATCGCCTGGCTGGCAGAGGCGGCAGCGGGTGCAGACAAAAAAGCGTGGCTGGAAGGTGGGCAGTCTTGCTGTCGTCAAGCTCGTCAAGGGGTGCCGCGAGAAAATCCGAAAAAACCTTCTGCTACTTAAGCGAGTAGGTCAGCGCCGGGCGGTGGTATGTGGGTAGCGTTGGGGTGATATTGCGAAAAGGTAGAATCGCGGGAAACGTAGGCTGGCTGCGGGTTAGCGCGATAAAGTAGATGACAGAATTAGTAATTCGCGCTATGCTAGAATGGAGGCATGATTCGCATCACTCAGCAGAATAGTGCCGCAGACGCCAAACGCTACTATGCGACGGCGGACTACTACAGCCAGGGGCAGGAAATTGTCGGGCGGTGGGGCGGCAAGGGCGCTGCCCTGCTCGGCCTGGACGGAACCGTCGACAAGTTCTCTTTCGAGCGGCTGTGCGACAACCTCCACCCACAGACGGGGGAACCACTGACGGTGCGAACGCGCACCGAGCGGAGGGTGGGTTACGATTTCACGTTTTCGGTGCCTAAAAGCGTATCGCTGCTATATGCCATGAGCGGCGACGAAGGGATCCTCGATGCGTTCCGCGGCGCGGTCGATGAGACCATGCGCGAGATCGAAGCGGAGATGAAAACCCGCGTCCGCCGGAGCGGCAAGGATGAAGACCGCGTCACCGGCAACATGACCTGGGCGGAATTCATCCACACCACCTCGCGGCCGGTTGACGGCCTGCCCGACCCGCAGCTGCACGCCCATGTGTTCGCCTTCAATACGACCTGGGACGAGGAAGAGCGGCGCTGGAAGGCCGGCCAGTTCGCACATATCAAGCGTGATTCCCCCTACTTCCAGGCGGCTTTCCGCGTGCGGCTGGCGAACCGACTGCAGGATCTGGGCTTCGGCATCCAGCGTAAGCGTGATGATTTCGAGATCGCGGGAATAAAGCCGGATGTGCTGAAACGCTTCTCGCGGCGTACGACACAGATCGAAAAGGTGGCCCAAGAGAAAGGCATCACTGACCCTAAGCGTAAGGCCGAGCTCGGGGCGGAGACGCGAGAGAAAAAGGGCGAGTTGCTTAGCTGGGAGAAACTCCAGAAGGAATGGGACGCACGTCTCACCGACGACGAGCGGGACGCGCTCGCGGCTGTGCACCGCAGAGAAAAGCGTTATGTGCGGCCGGAAAGAGGTGAGGGGGCGGCGGTCGATCACGCCATCGAGCACAGCTATGTGCGTGACGCCGTGGTTGCGGAACGCAAGCTCGTGACTGAAGCCTTAAAACGCGGCATCGGCGCGGTGACGGTCGAGCATGTTGCCCGCGAGGTGGCAGAGCGGCCCCTGCTCCGCACCGAGGTCGAGGGACGCAAGATGGCAACGACTGAGGAAATGGTGGAGCTCGAGTTGCGGCTCATCGACTTCGCCCGCTATGGACGCGGGCGGTGCCGGCCGCTGGGCGATCCCGAACGTCCTATCTTGCGTAAGAACTTCACCGACGGGCAGAAGGCGGCAGTCCGCCACGTCCTCGGCTCACGCGATCGGGTGATGGTCATTCGCGGCGGCGCGGGGACCGGCAAAACGTCGCTCGAATCCGAGATCCGCGAGGCACTGGCCGAAGCCGGCAAGCCCATCATCGCACTAGCCCAGTCCGTGAAGGCGAGCCGCGAGGTGCTGCGTGATGAGGCGGGCTTCGCCGACGCCGACACGGTGGCCAGATTCCTCAAGGACAAGGAAATGCAGGAAGCGGCAAGGGGCGGCGTCATCCTGGTCGATGAGGCGAGCCAGCTCGGTACGCGCGACATGCTCCGCGTCTTTGAAGTGGCCGAAGGGGTGGGAGCCCGCGTGCTGCTGGTCGGCGATCGCCGCCAGCACCGCAGCGTCACGGCCGGCGAGCCGCTCAGGCTTTTGGAGGAAAAGGCGGGGCTGCGTGTGGCGAACGTCACCGAAATCGTGCGGCAAAAAGGGGACTATGAGAAGGCGGCGAAGGCGCTCTCCGAGGGACGCACCGGTGAGGCGATGAAGGAGCTCGAGGAGCTCGGCTGGATCAAGGAGGTCGACGACGAGGAGCGTTACAAGGAGCTGGCTGCGGCGTATCTTTCAGCCGCCGCTGAAAGAAAGCGTGATGGATCGCCGAAATCGGCGCTCGTAGTCAGCCCCACGCATGCGGAAGCCAATCGCATCACTGAGGCCATCCGCGATGGCCTGAAGGATCGCGGCAAGCTCACCAAGGAACGCATCGTCGAGGGGTGGGTTCCGACTCACCTGACGGACGCCGAGAAATCCGACGCGACGCAATACGACGCTGGCGACATGGTCCAGTTCCATCAGAACGCCAAGGGCTACAACAAAGGCGTGCGGCTGATCGTAGGCGACGGTGAAACGCCTCCAGTCGAGCTTGCCAATCGGTTCGAGCTGTATCACCCGACGCAGCTGGCACTGGCCATTGGCGACCGCATTCGGGTGACGGCGGGCGGGAAGACCAAAGATGGCAAGCACCGGCTAAGCAACGGTGCGATGTTCACGGTCGAAGGATTCACTAAGCGGGGCGACATCATCGTCGATCACGATTGGGTGATCGATCGCGACTTCGGCCACCTGACCTACGGCTACTGCATCACGAGCCACGCGAGCCAAGGGGTCACCGTCGACAAAGTGTTCATCGGCATGGCTGCCGAATCGTTTGGTGCGACGAATGAGCGAACGGGATACGTGGCGATTACGCGAGGAAGAGAGCAGGCGCAGATATTCACCGACGACCGCGAAGCGTTGCTCAAGGCGGTAAGCCGTCCCGACGATCCGCTGTCGGCTACCGAGCTTGCCGACGCTGGATCAGAGCAACCGCTCCGGACGATGCGGCGGATGTCGTTTGTCCGTGGCGTGTCGATCTTTGGACCCGTCGATAGCCCTATGCCGGCAAAAGAGCTGACGAAAGACAGGGGATTGGACCATGCTGGATGACTTCACGCATCAAGACCGCTTGGAACGAAACGGTTCGTCAGGTCTTCGCGGGATCCTGCAGAACAAGGAAACAGAATCCGAGCGAGGCGTCGGCTCGTGCAAGGCATTCGGCTATCACTTGGCCCCCGAGCATTTGGCCGGTGTTGAGCTGCGTTTCTTAAACGGCGACAGCCTTTGGTTTCCTTACTCGTGGCTTGGCACCTGCCGTCACATTCCATCCGAGGGAGTGCTGCTGAAATTCAACGGGGATTTGGTATATCTTGTGCTGATCCGCGGGAGCAATCTCGACCGTGGAATCGACGGCAAATCGATTGATCTCATTCATGCGGGGCTGCAGCGGCATCATGTGTTGTGGCTCCGGGAAATGACGCCGACGGAAATCCGAGAAGTCGGCGAAACCGCGCCGACCATCGACAGCATTCAGGTGGCTGACTTCGAGTCCCATGCGGCGCTTAAGGAATGGCTCAAGGCAAAGGCTCCGGCGTTTGCTGCTTGGCCGGCTTAATGTGCAACACCGAGGGGCGATTGCGGCCGATCACCTCTACTGCGAACCCGGAGAGAGAGTGATGCTGGCGCGCGTTATGGATCGAGTTGCCCACGGCATGTCGATAGGAGTCATCACGCACTGTTTAGGATGGTATCCAGAGGGGTGCCCAGAGAGGCGGCACGTCTTGCTCTTGCAAATGACATGACGCCCGCCGACATCTAGCTGGCTTCCAACCCACCGCGCATGTCGCGCTTCCGTGGGTCGTAGGCGGGGCATTGCCAGCGTTGCCGTTAATGCCTTCATCCGCGACTTGGCGGCCTCAAGCTCTGGATGACTGTCGTCCAGAAGACTTTAAGGCCGCTCGATATGCCGCATTACATGTTACATATTATCACGCGCGGGAAACTTATAGGTAACCAAGGGTGGCACGGCGGTGGTGCTATTTTGGCATGCTGTTGAGGCACCTACATTGGCCAAAGAAAGCAGATTGGGGTCGGTGCAAGACTCATTACCGCCGTTCAAGTTGAAGACATAAGTAAATTGGTTAGATGGGCCCCACTTGCAATTACATGTGAAAATACAACCAGTAGCGACACCGGTCCCTCCGGTTGTCTGCCCCGTTTGTGTACATGTTCCCTGGAGGGTAATAGGTGCATCAGTGGTAATAGCGGTAATGAGTGCAGTAGCATGTTCTGGAGATGCAAGCAGTGACACTGCCACTGCCAGGCCGCCAAGTGTGGTCTTCTTAATAAGTGTGTTCATAAGGTCCTCCGTGTTATTCATAGAAGTTGTCCAAAAAAAGCGTGGCTCCTTGCGCACGCTCTAGGACTATCTTCTAGTCTACGCGACAATGGTTAAAACTTATTTAACATTTGCCGCGAATGCCGCAAAATGGTCGGAGAGTGCCGTGATGCCCTCAAACAGCCGCAGTTGCAGGCGGCCCTCATCGCGTCGATCGCGTGGTGTTGGGTTCTACGGGCATTTCCAGGGCATTTGGCGGGGCGATTACGGCTCGATAGAGGCGGTGGCAGCCATATTCCTGCCCCCGGGCCGCAATCGCATTTGGAGGGGCAATGAGCAGCGCAAGTCGCACTGAGTCTGGATACGAGCCCACGGCCCAGTTCACGCTTCCTTGGGCCGTTTGCGGTCCTTAACGCTCAACCCTTAAATTGCTAATCTCGTGTCTTGCTGCGGCGTCGGCAGCCTCTCTGGCATGGCGGCTTTCGGCGAGATAGCGGTCACGCTCGGCTTGATCCTCAGGCGACAGCTTGGCGTGGCGCCTCCCGATTACTTGCTCGGCGAGGCTTGCAAAGTCTTCCGCCGATTGTATGAGCTTCATGGGATCTTCTGGCCACAGTTTGCTCCGCTCCAAAATCGCGCCAGCGGCACCGTCGAGTTTGCCTGCGCGTGACCCGTAAAAGACCAGCCGGTCATAGCATTGACTCAGCCAGGCGCGATAGGAAGGGTTCGACGGCTCTCGCTCGAATAGCCTTCTTTGAACTGCCGTCGATTGAAGCAGCGCGGCCCACGCTTTGTCGAGGTCGCCGAGAGTCCAGTGTGCTTTCGCAATGCGCATCCATGCGGCGCTGAGTTGGAATTGCTCCTGATCGCGAGCGGGCGCGCAACAGATGAGTTCTTCCAGTGTCCGGCGCGCCAATTCTGCTTGCTCAAGAGATAAATGGCCGTCCCCAAGCTGATTGGCAAGCGCCGAACAATCCATCAGCGTAGAGGCGAGCTGACCGAGGAAACCGCACGTCCGGGAGGGATAAGCCGCCAATCGAGAGCACATGGTTCCTGCCTGACGGGCGAGCCGTAAGGCGGCCGACGTTAAATTGGCTTCACGAAGCCACTGCCCAGTTCTAGTCAGCGTTAACGCCTCATCGAGCACGGCGTCACGTTCGAGGCGATCGATGTCAACTGGCAGCGCGAGGGCACTTACCCTGTCGGTAGCGATTCGGTCTGCCTTCGCCGCTTGGCCAGCTTTCACATGACACGACGCCAAGCAGCAGTAGCCTTGTAGGAGCGCGGCTCGAAGCCAGTCGTTTTGTGGTCCTCTCTTGAGGAGTGTCTCGATACGCTGCGTTCCCTTCTCCAACAGGGGGACTGCCTGCTGGTAATAAGGGTCGGCAGCTCCTCCCTGGATCAGGCGGGAACAGGAAATTGCGAGCCAGATGTCGGAGAGGAAGTCGGCATGGCGTCCTTTGGCCAAAGCGCTGTAATGGTTGTACGATTGACGCCAGGCGGCGTCGGCTTTGTCCCGTAACTCGTTTTTCCGGTAGATCTCGCCGAGCAGAAAAGACGTCAGAGCCAAGCGACCCCTTAGGCTAGCACTGTTGGGATCACGGAGAAGGAGTGCGACCAGCTCGTCGCGATCCGATTCCAGGAAGTGCAGGCAGTGGTCTCTGCCAAGCTTGCTCGTGGTGTGGAATGCCATCTGCCGACGGCATTCCCAGATCCTGTGCATGAAGTCCAAATCATCAGGTTCGTCGGCGGCCAGTTGCTGCCAGATGGCGACGGCATGACTGAGGGACTGAACCCGACGCGATGAATCGTCCCCATCCTGCCAGAAATAAGTAGTCGCGAGCCAATCCCGACATTCGGCGCTGCTTCCTGGATTAGCTGCCAGCGGTTCCCAAAGCCTTTGGGCCTGTCGATAACTGTCTTCGGCTTTGGCGCCTTCGCCCAGTTCCACGTGGTACGATCCCATGGCGCCGTAGACCTTCGTGAGGGCAATCCGAATTGGCATCTCGTGAGGATGTTTGCTCAGGAGATTCCTGCAATGGGTTTCGGCACGCTGCAGGGCGTCAAGGCTCGTAGTCGCGGTGCGATCTCTTGTTCCCGGACGCGCATGACTCATTTGAACCAGTTCGCCCAAAAGCTCTTGCGCTTCCAGGTCACTAGCAACGGCGTCTTTTCGAGCGGTCTCAGCGCGGCGCCATTGAAGAGCAACCCCCGCCGTGCCGCAGATGAATGCCAAAGCTAAGGCAGCCGCCAGCATCGCGGTGCCAGGCTTGCGGCGACACCACATCCAGGCCCGCGCGCCGGAACTGCTGGGTCTGGCATGGATCGGCTGTCCCCCGATGAACCGTTCAAGGTCGTCCGCCAAGGCTGCGGCGGAGCCGTAGCGATGTGAAGGCTCTTTCGACAGACACTTCAAACAGATGGTTTCCAAATCGCGAGGAACGGTTGGGTTGAGCAATCGTGGGCTGACAGGGTCCGTCTCAACCACCTGCCGGAGCGTTTTGCCGACGGAATCGGCGCGGAAGGGAGGCCGCCCCGTTAGCGATTCGTAAAGGAGGGCACCGATGCCGTAGATGTCAGTCAGCGCGCTGACCATTCCCCATTTGGTCTCAACTTGCTCCGGAGCCATGTAACTGGGTGTTCCGAGAAACTGCGTAGCTGGGCGGTCCGACGCGTGATCGAGCTCCTTCGCCGCACCGAAATCCGACACCTTGGGGACAGGTTCGTCGGATGTTCCAGCGAGAAGGATGTTCGCCGGCTTCAAGTCGCGGTGAATGATGCCGTGTTCATGGGCATGTTGGATGGCGCGAGCGACTGCCGCGCTGATCGTCGCCGCGAGCCGCGCCATAAGCGGCGTGCCGCTCACGCGCTGGCCAAGGGTCGGACCGCCCACAAACTCCAAGGCAATGAACGGTTCCCCGTCGCAGTCGCCAACGCGATAGATATGGATGATGTTCGGATGGTTGAGACGCGAGACGGATTTCGCTTCCTTTAAGAACCGGCCGATCGCCTGATCATCGCCCGCGGTGCAACCTCGAATCCGCTTGATCGCGACCATCCGATCGAGGCTATGTTCGCGCGCCCGATAGACGACGCCCATTCCGCCACGACCGACTTCCTCAAATAGCTCGTAGCCTACAGGCTGCGCTACCCTTGGGTCGGCAGAATCAAAAGCCGCTTCGACGATCTCGTCGGCGTCGCGAAGATGCTGCAACTGCTCGGCGTACTGCGGGAATCCTCGAAGCACACTGTCCCAATTGGGCGCTGCTCCGAAGTCACGTTGTAAGAGGATGTCCTGATAGATCAATTCCGCCGCGTTGGCAGGGTCGTCGCAATCGGCTTCCCACGCCTTCAACCTCTCCGCGATCGGAATGCGAATCCCGTTTTGCCAGTCCTCGCGCTGTCGGCAAAGTGCAACGTCGAGTGACTCGCCGCGTCCTACTGCCTCCGAGTGCGGCGACCTTTGCATTGCATCGTCGGTGCAAGGTGGTCGCTCAGCTGGCATGCATCGACTCTCCGCCGCGGATTTCGCCAAGGGCCGCGGCTATCGACCGGCGAAGCTGGATACGCAACGTGTCAGGATGGCCACCAATTTCAGTTGCGATCCGGGGCCACGTCATGCCTTGCCGCGACAAGTCAAAGAGCCGGCAGTTTGCATCACTTAGGCGGCTTCGAATCGCCTCGATGAAATCCCTGTCTTCCACTTGCTGGCCGGACGAAGGTTCGGGGCTTACGGGTTCCGCAACGTCATCGAGATCCGCTGTTTGCCGGCGTTGCTTACGCACCTTTGATGCGACCTTGTATTGCGCGGCTGCCGCAAGATAGGCCTGAAGCCTCTCTGCCGGTGCGGCCGCTTCATCCGTTCCTTTGCGCTCCAGAAAGTCCTTCAGCAGCGATTGGAGAATGTCGGCGGTGTCGACGATTCGGCGGGCCCGACGATCAAACAGGCGCATCCGGATGGCCCGCCTGAGGAAAGGATCGAAGTCCGAAAGCAGTCGATCCACGGCCGCCGCGTCACCCGACCGCAGAATCTCAACGAATTTCCGAAAATCTGCTTCGCTCACTGCTCGGTTCCCCATCCCGCGCGGCACTGATCTTTTGGGGAATTCGCGCCGGGCGCAATGTCCCTGCGGCACACCCTAATAGCCTATTGGCGGTTGTCACGGAAATCCATCTGAAACAAGATGCGTGGGCCAAAAACCATGTTGCTGTCATTCATACGCGCCAGATGTCTGAAACAAGTCAATTTTGCGACGAGACAACGACGGTTACGTGGTCGCAGACCGTTCGTGTTCAATTCCCAGCCGGCCGTGCAGCAGCTCGAAGACCGCGTCCTGCTCACCGCCCAGGTGACTGCCTTTGACGGAAGTTATTCCGGGAGTTATTCCGGGACCGAAACTCACACGGACTCTAGCGGAAACGTCACGATCTCGACGCTTCAGGACGCCGATGGCAACCAGTTCACGGCGGTCATTTCCAATGGGACACTGACATCGAATGCACCAGGCGTCGGCGCTGTGGGCACCGCCACCGTTAACGCGCAAGGCGGAATTAGTGGCTCAGGTACGGCGCTAAATATCTTCGGCCAGCGCTTCCCCTTTGTCTTTTCGGGCACGGCCCAAAGCACGGCCATCGGCGTTACGATCAATGGGACGTTCTCATGGAACCAGCCAGGGGACGTCGGCCAGGGCACCTGGACGCTTCAGTCCATCACTCCACTGACTTCGCCAGTTCTGAATGTCCCGGCCAAGGTGAACGTAAATGAGAATAACTCGGTCGTTTTCTCCGGCGCCAACGCGATCAGCGCGACCGACACTGCGGACGGTGGAAACAATAACGAGCAGGTGACCATGAGCGTTAACAACGGAACACTCACCTTGGTGCCGACATCCGGATCGCAGGTCGAGGGGTCCGGCACTGCCATCTTGACGATTAGCGGGACCGTTGCCGATCTCAACGCCGATCTCGCCAACCTGATTTACACTCCCACCGCCGGGACCTACAGCCCGGACGCACTGACTGCAACCATCGTCGATACGACCGACCAGGTGCAGGGATCTAGCGCGCAAGTCTCCCTGAATGTCGCGCCGACGCCTCCGACGGCCGCCAACTACACGTACACCGTCAACGAGAATCAAACGCTTACCGTTCCGGCTCCTGGCGTGTTGGCAAATGACACCGACCCAAACGGCTTGAGCCTCATGGCCGTCTCGTTCTCCGCACCGGCGCATGGCACGCTCACACCGGACGCCAACGGCGACGGCGGGTTCGTCTACGCCCCTTTCGCCGGCGTCTATGGGCCCGACAGCTTCACCTACCAAGCCACCGACGGACCCGCTACCTCCACCCAGGCAACCGTCACGATCACCGTCAACTCGCCTCCGGTAGTTACCGCGCCTAAGAGCGTGAGCGTCATCCAGAACAGCATTTTGCCATTCGCGGTCGCCAACGCGATCAGCGTGGCCGACCCCAGCGGGACATCCGAGTCGCTGACCCTCTCAGTGAAACACGGCACCCTCAGCCTAGTTGCGACTGACGGCCTCCCTGTGACCGGCAATGGAACGAAAACATTGGTGCTGGGCGAAACGCTATCAACCCTCGACGCCGATCTGGCGACCCTGGCCTACACGCCCACCCATGGCTACAAGGGCTCCGACAAGCTCTCCCTCTCTGACACCGACACGTCCGACGGCCTGACCGGAACGGCCAGTGTCGCCATCGCGGTCAACGCTGTAAAGAAAACCAAGCCGCCCAAGCCCATCATCAAAGCACCGTCAACAGCCAGCGTAGAGGAGAACGCCGCGCTGACGTTCTCGGCGACCAACGGCAGTTCAATCAGTCTGACAGATGCAGCCGTGAGCGCCAGCTCCGACTCGCTCACGCTGACGGTGACTCATGGGAAGCTCACGTTAGGTTCCACTAATGGGTTAACGTTTTCCGCAGGGTCCAATGGCTCGGCGTCCATGACCATCGAGGGGGCGCTGCCGAATCTTAATGCGGCCCTTATTGGCTTGACCTTCACCCCTTCAACCGGTTATTCGGGGTCCGCGTCGCTGGCGGTCAAGGTCACAGATGTGGGGGACAAGCAGACTGGCTCGGCCACTGTGGCCATCACGGTGGTCGTGCCGTCTTCGCAGTCCGCCGTGACGGTCGGGACACCCGTTACGACTGCGGTGCCGGGCGAGCCCGTGCCTCTGGTTATCGAGGCCACCGACACCTATGCGCCGGCGAGTACCGCTCCGTTCAGTTTCACCATCTCGTTCGGCGAACGAGATG
>Ga0210390_10000406_pt1 | contig 47261 bp, 35 predicted proteins | sample IncBWH11OmetaG_FD_161050 | JGI IMG/M metagenome (GOLD analysis project Ga0210390, IMG submission 161050) | Forest soil microbial communities from Barre Woods Harvard Forest LTER site, Petersham, Massachusetts, United States - Inc-BW-H-11-O ... | reverse complement strand
GAACCGATCTGTCTACACCTCTGGCGATGCCTGGATGTACGCTCGCATCATCCGAACTTCATGATCCTTTTCGTTCAGGTCATGCAGCAGGATGTCGCGCAGGGAGACGATTCCTCGCAGTTTCTTGCCTTCGCAGACCGGCAGATGGCGGAAACCGTGCCGTCGCATCAGGATCATGCAGGTTTCGAGATCCTCTCCCGGAGTGACCGTGAGCGGATCGTCGGTCATGACCTCGTCGACCCGAGTGGTGCGAGGGTCGCGTGCTTCGACTACCACACGCTTCATCAGGTCGCGCTCGGAAAAGATGCCGACCAGCAGGCCGTCGCGCAGCACCGGCACCGCCCCGATGTTGCGCTCGACCATCGCTCGCGCCACCTCGAGCACGGCCTGATTGGCATCGGCAATATGCGTATCCTGTGTGTTAATCAAATCATAAACATGCATGGGGCTCTCCTTGCACCGTCGCTTCGAAGCAACGGGCGCGAGTATATGCCGAAACGCGGCCAATGAAAAGAGGGAGATTTACCTATTTCGCACTAGAAATTCCAATATGCCCAGATTGGTCCTCACAGGTTGACTTCCCCTTGTGTACCTTCGTGCCCATTGTGGTTATTGGTTTGCATATCCGAAGAACGCGGTAACCACAAAGGACACGAAGGTACACAAAGGTGCTCTTAGGCGGCTCCAATGAAAACGAAGTAGGAGCAGGCCCAGAGCGCAGTGGGAATGCTGCCGCGAGGCCGAGTCGTAAGAATGATGTTGTAGTCATCGGAAGGCCGGAGACTTTCGACCACCGACGGCAAGGGCTGCGGCTGCGCCACCGCCAGATGCGCCAAAAACCGGTAAATATCGGGCTCGCCGCTATAGCCCTGAGAGACGAAGGAGATTTCCGTGTTTTCGCCCGCGAAGTGCCAACTCAACGAGGCCGCCAGCGCGACCGCGTCCTCGTACGCCTTCTCCGAAACGACGCCCGCGCCCGGATTGTCGAATACAATGCGCAGCTTGCGCTCGTCCTCGCGGCTGAACTCCCGCACCTTGAGCGAGCCAGATTTCGCGGTCGCCTTCCAGTCGACGTGCCGAGCTGAATCTTCCGGCATGTATTCCCTGATCAGATACAAATCATCGCCCCGGCCCCGGGCAAAGGTTTCGAACTCCCCGGTGATCATTGGCAAAATCTCGAAAAATTCGTCGGCAGGTTCCACTCGTGGATACACGATGATTTCTCGGGCCAACGGCACCTGGCGAGTCTTGGTCAGGAACGCGAAAGGAAAACGTGTCGCCAGGCCGAAGCTCTTCTGCTGATAACATCCGCGGTGGTCGAAACACAGCTCCAGGTCGGCTTTCAGTTCGCTGCCGGCGGGAACATAGGGGAAATACGCCGAGCCTTCGAAGATGCGCGGCGCGGCTTCGGTTCGTGGTACTCGCCGCAGTTTGTAATCCCGAAACTGCATCCACTGCTTTTCCGGCGGACGCCCGGGCGGAACTATAAAGGTTGTGGGCATCCACTGCCAATGTTTTCCGCCGCCGTCTTTTTTGACCGGCACCACGTTCACGGAAAACGACGGCAACCAGCGCCGGGGATTACGCAACACGATTCTGCCCGCCATCGCGCGGCCAGCGAAGACGTGTTCCGGAAGGCGAACGTCCAACTCAAGGTCGCGCAGCACCAGAGCCGAGGCGACCCCAGAAACCAGAATTGCGCCCAGCATCGCGGCTACGACGATGTACAGCAAATTGTTGCCTGTGTTCAGGGCGGCGATTCCGATGACCATAACGATGGCCACGTACACGATTCCGACCCGGGTAACGTCGTAATCGAAAGCGTCGCGGATGCGGGCGCCAGCTACGCGGCGGGCGAGATACGGCACCGTGGTCAAGCCCACAATGACGGCCAGCAACAGCGCGGCGGAGGCCAGTAAGAGAGTCGCCCAGAAATTTCCTGCTTCTCGCGACACGGTCGAAAACAGGGCCGCACCGAAAGCCAGGGTCAGCCCTACAATCGCCAACAGGAAGCGCACCCACACCTCGGGAATATCGAGATGCAGGAAGCGTGAGAAGCGCTGGATCGCGGAAAGCTGCGGAGTTTTGGCCGGCTTCATTTGCGGAGTTCTGCTTTCGCAGGTTAGCACTCGCCTGTTCGGGCATCAACGTGACTTTGGAGACAGGAACTCGGCGACGGTGCGATTGAATTCATCGGGCACCTCTTCGTAGGGAAGGTGTCCAACTCCCTCGAACATCACCAGCCGGCAATCGTTGAAGCACCGCTGCAACGACCTGGCTGATGCGGGGTCGACTGCGGTGTCCAAGCTTCCCCAGATCAGGAGGGTCGGGGTTTGCGCGATGCGCGGCAACATCGATTCCAGTTCCTCTAGATCGCGGTTCCACGTGCGGGTCACGGCGATTGCATATTCGTACGAGCCGGGAATGTGCATGGGCTTGAGGTAGCCCTCGAGGCTGTCGGCAGGAATGCGGCCCGGGTCGCCGAACATCCGGCGGTGGTAATACGAGTGCAGGCTCGGCATGCGAGGCGCGACGCTTACAAAGAGCAGGGCGACCAGAGAATTGCCGACCAGAACAGTCAGGCGCTTTCCGTGGGCGGACCAGGGATTAACGGGATCCACGAGAATCAAACGCCGAACACGATCCGGTGCCAACGCAGCGGCCAGCATGGCCACGGCCCCGCCGTGCGATGTGCCTAGAAGATCGCAGGAGGCAAGTCCGGTTCTATCCATGAAGCGCAGCAAGCGCTCGGCGCTGGCTTTGAAGGAGCAATCCAGGCCTGGTGGGCGATCAGAGAAGCCAGTTCCCAGCATGTCGATGGCATAGACCGTCGAGTGTTGCGCCAGAGCTGGGATGGTGAAGCGCCAAGAGAATGAGTATCCCAGTAGACCGTGAACCAGCAGTAGGGGCGGGCCTAAGCCGGCGCTGAGATAGCGCATGCGAGGGCTGCCCGGGATGGAGTCCAGAGTGATCCAGTGTTCGGCAACTTCGGGGCGCGAATCGACGCTGGCCTGTGGTGGCTGGTTCACGGCGACTTTCAGATTACAGTCGGACAACTTCTTGCCGGCTGCAAACCTCTATGTAAGAGTATCGCCTCTTTGGCATCTTCGCGGGAGAGCTTCGGCTCTCCCGTTTTTTGGAATTGTTCCGACCCGGGGAAGCTGGTGACGCAACCAGATCCTGTTCAAAACCAGTTGCCAGTTGCCGGTTCTCGGTTCTCAGTTTTGTTCCTTTGGAAGTTAGGAACTGGACATCACAGCGTAATCTCGAAGACCACCCCGTCCCCCTCGCTGCCACCGTTTAGGGCTGTCCCGTAGAGGTTGCCAGCGGCATCCTTTGTTAGGCCTCCGCTGGGGTTCCATCCGTCGTCAGCGCCGGTAAAACGGTAGAGTACAGAATATTTGCCGCTCCGGATGCCGTAGATGGTTCCGCAACCCAACGCACAGGTTGAGTTTACAGTTCCGCCGTAGAAGGTCATGCCATAAAGGCTACCGGCCACGTCCAAGATCGCTCCGGACGGCTCTTCCCCATCGTTCGCCTGCTTGCCAAAAATGTGTAAGACACTTTCTTTGTCCGCCGCACTCAGCCTGAACACAACGCCGCAGCCAGCAGATCCGAGAGCGCAAGGGGCTTCCCCGCCGAACTGGGTAACGCCATACATGACGCCATTTACATTGCGAGTCAAGCGCCATCGCGGAGAAAACCCAAGCGTGCCGCCGGGGAATGTGTAGAGAGTCGTCAGCTTGCCGGTGGTGTCCATCTTGAACACAGTGCCGGCGTTTCCGTGCACGTAGCTGCCGCCAGCTTCACCGTAAAGGTTGCCCGCCTTATCGGCGATCAGATCTTGCGGAAACGCTCCGTTCGCTTGGCCGTTGAACCGGTATAACACTGTCTCCTTGCCGGATTGGGTGACTTTGAAGACTACGCCGCAGCCGAGGTTGCCGTCACAGCCAGCGACGCCACCGAAGCTTGCCGAGCCGTAGAGGTCTCCATTGACCATGACCAACCCGAGCTCGGGCTGTCCCTGGTTTTGAGAACCGTCTTTACCACCTTTGAAGTTATGCAAAACCTTCAACGATCCATTCTCCGAGAGCTTGAATACGGTCCCACAACTGCACGTGGGATCGCCGCCAAGCGACGTAATCCCATAGAGGTTGCCTGCGTTGTCGCGAAGTAACCTGCCAATGGGAATGCCTCCATCTGTTGTGCCCGTGAAGGTGTAGAGAATCGTTTGCTGTCCACTCGAGTTCAGTTTGTACACGAGCCCACGGTTGGACTTGCCCCCAAATTGGGTGGTGCCATAAAAGTTGCCAGCGGAGTCACGGATCAGATCCCCGTTGGGATTGCTCCCGTCCGTGAAGTGGAAGGTATAGAACACTTTGAAAGTCTGGGCGGTAGCGGTTGTAAGCAACAGAGTCAAGGCCAGCACAGTTACGGATAGCTTCATTAGTCTCTCCCAAGAGCAGTCGAGGAGTATACCATTTCTGGCTCTACTCGGGCGTGGAACTGAATAGAGACCGCGGATCAATCAACTGCGAAGTACGCGAGCGTCAGGTGAGTCTAACCGTAACTCGGCATTGTTCATTTGGATAGAGTTATGCTTTCTGTGCCCGTTCTAACACCATATCGGTCATTGGGTTACAAAATACCACATTGTATATTCCAAAAAACATAGCCTTGATATGGTTGAGCCTCTATAATATTGGAAGCTGTTGGATCGAGGCTGGTTAGAGGCGCGCCTATGTCTCCCCTGATGGCAGCGAAAGTGCAGAAGACGCGGCAGGAATTTCTGTTTTTGCGGGTAGCGGAGCCTGCACGGTCCATGAACCGGGATTTTCAAATCCGATTTGTTGCCATCCTGCTAGCCCTGCTCACCGCAGCGGCGGTGGTTTATGCCAGCTTCAACCTTCAGGCGGAGCGGCAATTCCAGGTTCCATACGATGGCGTGTGGTGGGTCGAGCATCAAGGCCGACTCATCGCGGACCGAATCGACGCAGTTGGACCGGGGACTCGGGCTGGCATCAAGGTGGGCGATCAGCTAACGGCGATCGACCAGCGTCCGACAAGTACGGCAGCGAGCCGAAGCCGTGAACTGTATCACGTAGGCGCTTGGTCGAAGGCGACGTATTCACTGGTACGGCAATCGGTCCCGGTGGATGTAGTGCTCATTCCCGTTCCCGCGGACCAATCCCCGCACGACTGGCTGCGTCTGATCGGCCTGATCTATCTTGGCATTGGGTTGTATGTTCTGTTGCGACGCTGGACGGCGCCGGGCTCGACGCATTTTTATATTTTCTGCCTGGTCTCTTTTATTTTCTACTCGTTTCACTACACCGGGAAATTCAACGGGTTCGATTCAACCATTTACTGGGGCAACGTCACCGCTGGACTGCTCCAGGCTGCTCTGTTTCTCCATTTCGCCCTGACCTTTCCGGAGCGGCACTGGTTCGTCCGCAGGCATCCTTGGGCGATCTCCGCGATCTATGTTCCGGGGCTGGTGCTGTTGAGTGCGCATGTGCTGGCGCTGTCATTGCTTCGAGCGAGCGAAGTGCTTCGCTGGAATCTTGACCGGCTGGAGATGGGCTGTCAGGCCCTGTTCTTCATCGTTGCGGCCGGAGTGCTGCTTTACAACTACCGCCGGGCTGGCACGCCAATTCTGCGCCAGCAGTTGAAGTGGATCACCCGGGGCACGATTTTGGCGATCACTCCATTCACGTTGTTCTATGTGATCCCTTACCTTTTCCCCGTGCTCCATGTGTCGGCGATAAAGGTTTCGGTGCTGTCGCTGGGGGTCCTTCCGCTTACCTTCGGGTACGCCATCTTCCGCTACCGGTTGATGGACGTGGATTTAATCTTCAAGCGCGGCATGGTTTACACGCTGGCCGCGGGCGCGATCGCGGGTGCTTATTTTGCCGTGGTCGCGGGTGTGGCTGAACTGGTTCACTTGCAGGTGCCAAGCACAGGGCCGATCGGGCTGGTCCTTGCCATTGTGGTTACGGCGCTGCTGTTTGATCCGGTGCGCAAGTGGATCCAGGTGCGCATGGACCAGTATTTCTACCGCACGGGTTATGACTACCGGAAAACGCTGATCGAGTTTGGACGCGAATTAAGTTCAGAAACCGATCTGGATAAGATGTTGAGCGCAGTGGTGGAACGTTTGTCGCGAACGCTGCTGGTAGACCGGATGGCAGTGTTCGTCGCTGAGGAAACACCTCAACAATTCGTGGTGGCCAAGTCTTTTGGGATGACGCAGACCAGTGGCTTGGATTTGAGTTTCCTGGGCACGCCGCGGCCAGAAGACGCGGTGGGACATTTGTTCTTCGACAATACGCACCAGGTTCCGCGGGAGGCGCTGGAGGCGCAGCAGGCCATCGCCAAGCTTGATCTGAACTATTACATTCCCTGCCGGGCTCAAAAGCATACGATCGCTGTGCTTGGCCTGGGCAAAACGGTGGAAGGGGATTTCCTGACCAGCGAAGATGTGGAGTTGCTGGAAACCTTGGCGGGCTATCTGGGAATCGCCATCCAGAACGCGCGATTGTACGCATCGCTGCAACAGAAGGTGGCGGAGTACGAACGATTGAAAGACTTCAACGAGAACATTGTGGAGTCGATCAACGTAGGTGTGCTGGCAGTCGATTTGGCGGACCGCATCGAGTCGTGGAATTCGCAGATGGAAGTGATGTATGCGCTGCCTCGGTGGCAGGCGCTGACGCGGCCTCTAGGCGAGGTTTTCCCGGCTGCGTTTGTGGAGGAGTTCTACCGGGTTCGGCAGAATCCGGGCATTCACAACTTGTATAAGTTCCGCCTGGGGACGCCGACGGGCGAAAGCCGCGTGGTGAATGTCGCGATCGCGCCGCTGGTCACGAAGGACTTCAGCGTGATTGGCCGGCTGATCATCATGGATGACATCACGGAACGGATTGAGCTGGAAGCGCAACTTTCACAGGCCGACAAACTCTCATCCATCGGGCTGCTGGCTGCGGGTGTCGCGCATGAAGTGAATACGCCGCTGGCAGTGATTTCCTCCTATGCGCAGATGCTTTCGAAGCAACTGCAGGGCGATGCGCAGAAGGGTGCGCTGTTGGAAAAGATCACACGGCAGACTTTCCGGGCTTCCGAGATCGTCAATAACCTGCTCAATTTTTCGCGGACCAGCGGGACCGAGTTCACCGCGATTGATGTCAATAAGATCATTTCGGATACGCTGGCGCTGCTGGAGCACCAGTTCAAGGTAACGCGCATCAAAGTACAGGATGAGCGCAGTGCGCACCTGCCGCCGATCCACGGGAATGCGGGCCGGTTGCAGCAAGTTTTCCTGAACTTGTTCCTGAATGCGAAAGATGCCATGAGCAACGGCGGGACGTTACGCATCGCGACAACCAATGGCGAGAGTGTGAGCGTGATGGTATCCGACACCGGAACCGGGATTGCGCAGGAGCACATCCACCGGATCTACGATCCATTCTTCACCACCAAAACAACGCCTCGGGAAGGCCAGGCACGGGGCACCGGGCTGGGCTTGTCCGTAACCTACGGAATCATCCAGGAGCATGCGGGGAAGATTCGCGTGGAGAGCCGCAACGGGGAAGGCACCACGTTCTACCTGGATTTCCCTCTGACGAGGAAGGCAGTAAATGTCTGAAGCGGCGGTAATCGTGCGTCCTAACTCGGGCGAAAGCTCACTCCCAACAGCAGGCTCGGTGTTGATCATCGACGACGAGGCCGCAATCCGCGAATCGCTGGAAACCCTGCTGGAACTCGAAGGCTACGCAGTGGAGTCGGCAGTAAGTGGCGAAGAGGGGCTGGCGCGCATCGGCGAACGCAGCTTCGATCTGGTGCTGCTCGACCTGGCGCTGCCAGATCGCAATGGCATGGATCTGCTGGGCGAGATTCGCATCCAGGATCCAGGGCTTTCGATCATCATGGTGACCGCTTATGGGACCGTGGAAAATGCGGTCCGGGCGATGCAGTCGGGAGCGGCAAACTTTGTCCAAAAACCCTGGGATAACGAGAAGTTGCTGGCGGATGTGCGGGCGGCGGTTGCCCGGCATCGCGCGGAAGAAGAGAACGTCCAACTTAAACGCGCGCTCAAGCAACGCTACAACTTTGAAAACATCGTGGGCAAGAGCGAGCCCATGCTGAAGATTTTTGATTTGGTGGCCCAGGTCGCTCCCAGCCGTTCCACCGTGCTGTTGCAGGGCGAGAGCGGAACCGGCAAGGAACTTATCGCGAAAGCCATTCATCTGAACTCGCCGCGCCGCGATCGTCCTTTTGTGCCGGTCAATACGGGTTCGATGCCGCCGGACCTGCTGGAATCGATTCTGTTCGGACATGTGAAAGGGGCTTTCACCAGCGCGGTCGCTTCGAAGAAAGGGCTGTTTGAGATTGCCGACCGGGGCACGCTTTTCCTGGACGAAATCGGCACCATGAGCCTTGACACGCAAAGCAAAATCTTACGTGTGTTGCAGGACAAGAAGTTCATGCATCTGGGTGGAGTGCACGAACTGCAGGTCGACGTGCGCATCATCGCCGCGACCAACGTGGATCTAAAGCAGCAGGTTCGCGAAGGCAAGTTTCGCGAAGATCTTTTTTACCGGCTGAATGTCATCACCATCGATCTGCCGCCACTGCGCCAGCGCAAGGAGGATATTCCACTGCTGTCCGGGTTCTTCCTGAACCGATACTCGGAGGAAAATGAGCGGCCGACGCGGCGTATGACCCCGGAGGCGCTGCGTCCGCTTTTGGCCTATTCCTGGCCGGGCAATGTGCGCGAACTGGAAAACGTCATCGAACGTGCGGTGGTGCTCTCCACCGACGTCGAAATTGGGCCTGAACTTCTTCCTGACCATATTGCGGGTCGGGCTGCGGCGTTTTCCGTGCTCGATCGGCGCGCGGACGCATCGTTGTTCGAGATCATGGAAGATTGCGAGCGACAGATCATCGTCGAGATGCTGGAGAAGTGTAATTGGAACCAGACCGACGCCGCGGAACGTTTCCACGTGCCGCTTTCCACCTTGAATCAGAAGATCAAGCGCTTGAACATTGATATTAAGAAGAAAACGCGAGAATAGCTCTCATCCGTCAGTTCTTGGCGTATACAGACTTCCGCTCTTCCTCGGGTACGTGTTCCTCGTTATTATCCCTGCGCCATTGCGCACCCATTTTTCTAAAAGCTGACAGCTGATAGCTGAAAGCTTCCCCGGCCTCTGCTATAGTGCGAAAAGAGCGCGCATGGAACTGATCTCTCCCACGGAATTCGCCAAGGACACTGTCCAAACGGTGCAGGATTATTCCCGGCTCGCGGGACAATCCGTTGCCAACCTGTTCCGCTATCCGCGTTATTTTGCCGACATGCTGCAGCAGGCAGATTTGATCGGCGTCGGATCGCTGCCCATCGTGGTGCTTACGGGATTCTTTACCGGCGCGGTTCTGGCTTTGAACAGTTCCACTACGCTGCAACGGTTTGGCTCGCTGTCTCTGCTTGGCCAACTGGTTTCGGTGGGCATGGTTCGAGAGTTGGGGCCAGTGTTGACCGGGCTGATGGTCGCCGGGAGAAACTCTTCGGGTATGGCCAGCGAACTGGGATCAATGGTGGTGACCGAGCAAATCGATGCCATGCGTGCCTTGGGCACCGATCCGATGAAGAAGCTGATCACGCCGCGAGTGATCTCTACGGTGTTCATGCTGTTCTTCCTCACGATCATCTCGGATCTGTTGGGAATGATCGGGGGCGGCGCGGTTGCCCGAGGGTTGCTGGGGATGGACTCTCATCAATATTGGAGCACGGCCTGGCAGATCCTGACGTTTCAGGATGTATTCATGGGTCTGCTGAAGCCTCTGCTGTTCGGGTTTATCATCTCGACCGTGGGTTGTTATTACGGGATCACGGCCCGAGGCGGGACCCAGGGCGTAGGCCGGGCAACTACCCAGGCGGTGGTTGCGTCCTCGGTGTTCATTCTTCTTGTGGACTTCTTCACGACCAAGTTGTTGATGGCGATTTTCGGTTACCGCTGAATCATGGCCGCACCGCCTACCGCGATCGAACAGCGCTTGCCATCCGAACCGGATGCCGCAACCAGTGCCATCGTATTCGAAAACGTATCCATCGCTTTCGACGACAAGGTCGTGCTCGACGGGATTTCTTTTCACCTGGCTAAAGGGGAAACCAAGGCCATCTTTGGCGTCGCAGGTTCGGGAAAGAGCACGATCCTGAAACTGGCGTTGGGACTGTTGAAACCGGATGCCGGACGCATCTATGTTCTGGGCGATGACGTGACCCAGATGCAGGAGAACGCCCTATTCGAGTTGAGGCGAAAGGTCGGAATGGTTTTCCAGGAAAGCGCGCTCTTCGATTCGCTGACGGTGCGGGAGAATGTGGCCTTCCGGCTGCTCGAAGAAGGAAACGTTTCTGACGAGGACGTAGAAAAGCGGGTGCGCGAAGCCTTGAGCTTCGTGGAGCTGGAAAATACAGTGGACAAGTTTCCCGCGGAACTTTCGGGAGGCATGCGCCGCCGGGTCGCCATTGCGCGCGCCATTATTACGCAACCGGAGATTTTGCTTTATGATTCTCCGACCGGCGGCTTGGACCCGGTCACCTCCACAACCATCATCCAATTGATCATCAAGCAGCGCGACGTCTACAAGACCAGTTCGCTGCTGGTCACCCATCGATTGCAGGATGCCTTCGTTATGGCGACGCATTACTTTGACCGTAAAGCGAACGAAATGCGTCCACTGCCGCCGGGAGCCCGCGGTGAAGTCCCGATGGCATTTCTGATCTTGCGGGACGGGAAAGTGATCTTTGACGGCGATGCGCACCAGTTGGCGCAGTCGAAGGATGAGTACATCCGAGAATATATTTCGTAGAGAGTGGGATTTAGTAATTGTGGAATCTGGTAATCGGGTAATTTGAGAACCAGATTTCTAAATTACCCGATTACGCAATTTCCCAACGGGGTTCGCTTAGCTGGCCTTCGCCGCTTTTGCCATCGCCTCGCGGCGGGCAGCCACTTGGCCCTCGACGTACTTCAACCACTCGCGACCCTGCTTGGAGCCGGTAACCAGCTTCTCGATGTTTGCGAACATGCGCGGATTTTTCATCTTAGTGCGCAGTTCTCCGAGAAACGGCTTTACCTTGGCAAAAATGAAGAACATCTCTCCGCTGAAGCTGGGATCCAGGACGAGTTCCTGATTAATCGCGCCGGCAAGGGTGAGCGAAGCGACCATGCTCCAATATCCCCCGACTTGGCGCAACCAATTATTTTCTTGCGTCCCCATCGCGCCGCCTATCTTCATGAAATCTTCGACACTCTCTGGCCAGAAGGTTACCAGCCACCAGTTGCGCGCCTTGCGGATTTCGGCTTCGCGGCGCAGGTCATAAAGTTTGATGATCAGCTCAGCATCTGCAGCAGTAGGCTTCTTCGCCATGAAAAACCTCCAGAGGATTTAGGCATTGTGTGCCGGGAAACAGGAGCGCTCCCCATTGTACGAGATGCGCGCTTCCCGGAAACGGTGCAGTTTCTTAAGAAACGTCCTCAAAAACCCTTTACCACAAAGGACGCGAAGGTATACACAAGGAAACCGATCTGTTAGCCGACTGTGGCTGCTTCGGCAGGTATTGCCCGTTCAAATTCGCATTCTTTGTTCGGGCACGCGATCACTGGACCGGCCTTCAGGAATTTCTCGACTAAATATTCGTTTCCACAGGCGGGGCATTTCTCCGCAATCGGCTTGTGGGCTGACGTGAACTTGCACTTGGGATAATTTCCGCAGCCGTAAAACGTATTTCCTTTGCGGGCCCGCTTTTCGACCAACTCGCCTTCCTTGCACAGCGGGCATTGCACGCCGATGAAATTCTGCTTCACGTACTTGCACTCCGGATATCCGCTGCAGGTGGTGAACTCGCCGTAGCGGCCGTGGCGGATCATCATGTTCCGTCCACACTTGGGACAGATTTCGTCCAGCGGAATATCTGGAACTTTTTTGCCCTGATCGAGGCGGCGCGTAGTCTTGCAATCTGGATATCCCGTGCACGCCATGAACTGCCCGAAGCGTCCGCGTTTGAGAACCATCACCCGGCCACAGTTCTCGCAATATTCTTCCTGGGTAGTTTCCTGCACATCGGCGGAATCCAGGTCCGGCAAGTTAATGGGATTTTCTTTGGTGAAAGTGCAACTGTTGGGATCTTCCTTGTCGTAAGAACTGCACGCGTAGAACGACCCGTGCTTGCCCCACTTGATGACCAGCGGAGAACCACAGCGCTCGCACTTTTCGTCCGTGGGCTTCTCCATCCGCTTGATGTTCTCCATGTGCTTGGAGGCATAGCGGAGGTCTTTCTCGAATTTCTTGTAGAAGTCTCCCAGCGCGTCGGTCCACTTCTCTTTGCCTTCTTCGATTTCGTCCAGTTCTTCTTCAAGGCGCGCGGTGTATTGGATATCGAAGATATCGGGGAAATTTTCCACCAGAAGATCGGTTACAACCAGGCCGATTTCCGTGGGCGTAAATTTGCCGCCCAGTTTCTGGACGTACTGCCGCTCCTGAATAGTGCTAAGGATGGCGGAATATGTAGAGGGACGACCGATACCGCGCTCCTCCAGTTCCTTGACGAGCGAAGCTTCGTTGTAACGCGGTGGAGGTTCGGTGAAATGCTGCTCTGGCTTCAACTCCTTTAGCGTTAGTTTCTGGCCAGGTTCGAGCGCCGGCAGTTTATGCTTCAGTTCTTCGTCTTCTTCGTCCTTGCCTTCCTTGGACTCTTCGTAAACTTTGAGGAAGCCGTCGAACTTCAGCACGGAACCGGTAACGCGGAACCAGAATGCATCCGCGCCTGACTTGGCATCGATGTCGACGGTGGTCTGGTCGAACACCGCGGGCATGATCTGTGAAGCAACGAACCTCTGCCAGATCAGCTTGTAGACTTTGAATTCGTCTTCTTTGAGATACTGCTTAATCTGGTCAGGATGACGCATGACCGAGGTCGGCCGTATGGCTTCGTGGGCCGCCTGCGCCGCCTTTTTCTCTTTGTAGGCGTTGGGCGCCTCCGGCAAGTATTGGTCGCCGTACTGGGACTTGATATACTCGCGTACCTCAGCCAGCGCTTCGTTCGAGACCCGCACCGAATCGGTACGCATGTAAGTGATAAGGCCGACCAGGCCTTCCTCACCGAGTTCCACGCCTTCGTAGAGGCGCTGCGCGATCATCATCGTGCGCTTCACGCTAAAGCGTAATTTGCGCGAGGAATCCTGCTGCAGCTTGCTGGTCGTAAACGGCGGAGTCGCGTTACGCCGGCGCTCTTTGCGATCGACTGTGCGTACAAGCCAGTTCGCGTTCTCCAACGCAGCGCGGATCTTCTCCGCATCCTCGCCATTGGTGACTTCGATCTTCTCTTCACCTTTGCCTAGAAAACGCGCGTCGAAAGCTGGAGGCTTAGGGCCTGCGAGATTGGCGTCGATGGTCCAGTATTCTTTCTTTTCGAAAGCCTTGATCTCCCGCTCCCGCTCGACGATGAGCCGCAATGCAACCGTCTGCACGCGGCCGGCGGACAAGCCTCGGCGAACTTTGTCCCAGAGCAGCGGTGAAACTTGATAGCCCACGAGGCGGTCGAGAACACGCCGGGCCTGTTGCGCGTCGACGAGATTCTGGTCGATGTCCCGCGGATGCTCGAAAGCCTCGCGAACGGCGCGCTGGGTGATCTCGTTGAAAGTGACGCGTCGAATGCGTTCGGGTTCTTCGTCGCCTTTTTTCTTTTTCTTTTTCTTCTTTTTTGAGTCGTCGCCCAACTCTTCCGCCAGGTGAGCGGCAATGGCTTCGCCTTCGCGATCCGGATCGGGTGCGAGGTAAATGTTATCCATTCCCAGCGCCAGCTTTTTCAGCCTGGCGACAACTTTTTCTTTGCCGGGAATGACGACGTACTCGGTCTCGAAATCATTTTCGACGTCGACCCCGAGTGTGCTCTTGGGCAGGTCTTTCACGTGTCCGAGCGAAGCTTCGACCGTGAAACCCTTGCCCAGATATTTCTGGATGGTCTTCGCCTTGGCAGGCGACTCAACGATAACTAAACCTTTGGCCAATGTGTCCCCTATCAATTCCTATGCTTTTTGTGAAGCTAGCACGAATGGCAAGCTGGCAACAAGTTGTCAGCTCACCGCTCTTGGCTATTGGCTGTTAGCTTTTGGCTTGGAACTACGCCGCGAGAGCGTTTCTCAGTTTTTGCGATAGCGCGGATAACATACGCATGACCCCGCCCAATTCCGAATCTAAGCGTGTGTAATCCGCGGTCTTCAGCAGGCCTAGATCCTTCGATAGCAAGAGGTGATACGAGAGCTCAGCACCTGATCCCATCGCTATCTGGACGAAGCGAGCCATCTCTCCATCGGACCTCCTGCCGCAACCCTCCGCGAGATTCGCTGGAATAGAAGAACACGAGCGCCGAATCTGACTCGTCAGACCAAACCGTTCCTCATATGGGAAGAGCTGTGTGTCCCTGTACACCGCGAGTGTCAGAGTGTGTGCCTTTTCCCAAACATGCAGATCCTTATAGTTCCTCATTCCGCCTCCAACAACAAAAACGCGCTCGACGATTCAAGCCAACAGCCAAGAGCCAACCGCTAAAAGCTTTTTACAAAATTCTTGCCCGGTAGTTGCTTCACCTTCCCTGCCAGTTCAAGTTCGAACAGCGCCGCAAATATCTCGGAGGACGACAACGCTGGCTCCAGCCGTTCCACAATTTCATCAATGTGAGTGGCTTCGTCAGCCTTGAGGAGCGCGAAAATCTTTTTTTCGTGCGGCGACAGCTCCGTTTCCCCGAATAGAGATGCGGTTTGCCCTGCCTGCGATTCATTGCCGCCCTCGGGCTGAAGCGTAAGTCGTACTGCTGTCGGAAGTTCTTCCCAGACATCCTCCCATGTAGCGACCAGCTTCGCGCCTTGTTTGATCAAGGTGTTGGGCGTCCAGGAACCCTTGTTGGTGACGTTGCCGGGCACGGCGAAAACCTCACGGTTTTGCTCCAATGCGCAGCGCGCGGTAATACGGGTGCCGCTGTATTCGGCAGCTTCTACCACCAGAACCCCCAACGAGATCCCGCTGATGATGCGGTTGCGAATCGGGAAGTTCTGCGGCGCGGCAAACGTGCCGATGGGAAATTCCGAGATGATGGCTCCGCCGAGAGTAATAATTTGCTCCGACAAGCGCTTATTCTCCTTGGGGTAGACGACATCGACGCCCGTGCCCCACACGGCCACGGTTTTACCCTTAGCCGCAATCGCGCCGCGATGCCCGGCAGTATCGATACCCCGCGCCATGCCGCTGAAAATTACCAGGCCGCGCGCGGCCAAGTCACAGGCCAAGCGCTCTGCCATGGCCAATCCGTATGGCGTTGGCGCGCGCGTGCCCACCAGAGCGATCCCAGGCTGCGAGATCACGGCTTCGTTCCCACGCACGTAAAGGATGAGGGGCGGATCATAAATCTGTTTCAACTGCGCCGGATAGCCAGGGTCATCCAGAGCGATGATTCGAGCGCCGGCGCTGGCGGCTTTCCCTAGCTCGTCCTGCGCCAGCTCCATGGACCGCCCGGTGCTGAGCGACTGCGCCGAAATCGCACGAAGTCCAGCCGCTTCCAATTCAGTGAGCGACGCCTGGAACAGCGCTTGTACGCTGCCGAAAAACTCAATCACGCGGCGTGCTCTGGTAGGCCCCAAGCCGGGCGTCAGAGCCAGGGCCAACCATTGCGTGGATGTTTCGCTGGTTTTGCAAACTGCGGCAACGGCTTCGGACACTGCAACCTCCAGGGGGCCCTGGGGGCATCTATACACGTCGGGAAAGCAGTGTCAAGGTAAGATGAACATGGGTTTTGGTAGAATCGGTTAGCTCCCTGATGAAACGCCTCCGAATTTCCGCGATTTCCTACCTTAATACTGCGCCCTTAATGTGGGATTTCGAGCACGGATCATCTGCGACTGGGTCGGATTTTGATATTTCCTACACCATTCCTTCTGCTTGTGCGGCTAGTTTGCGCGAAGGGTCGGCGGATATCGGAATCATTCCTGCGGCAGCCTACGCGAGCATCCCCGGCCTCGCCGTTCTTCCGGGAGTAGCCATCGCCTCGCGGCGGGCGGTTCGCTCCATTCTGCTGGTCAGCAAGGTTCCTTTGGAAAAGATTCGCGGTGTCGCGCTGGATACTTCGTCCATGACCTCGGTCGCGCTGACGAAGGTTCTCTTCGCGAAGTGGTGGGGAGGCGACAGAACGTTCAGCCCGATGGCTCCGGAAATCGAAAAGATGTTGGAGACGCACGATGCTGGGCTCGTGATCGGGGATCCCGCGTTGAAGATTGATCGCTCCCGCTATCTCACTTTCGATCTCGCTGAGGAATGGATACGTCTGACGAGCAAGCCGTTTGTCTTTGCCTTCTGGGCCGTACGTCAGGCGGCCTTGAAGGACGCACCAAGCGATTTGGATCTGGCCTCGGTTTTTCAGGAATCGCGCGATCACGGGTTGCTGCCGGAGAGCCTTGATCGCATCGCCCGCGAATGGGGGCCGCGCTTGGGCTTGAGCCAAGGGAATGTTAAGAGCTATTTGACCGAGAACATTCATTATTCCCTCGACCCGGATTGCGTGGATGGCATGCAACTCTTTTTTCAGTACGGGCGTGAGTGCGGTGCTTTGCCGTCCGCGCCGCAATTGCGTTTTCTCGACGCCGCAAAGGCCGCGGTGATCTAGTCGCGATTCCATACTTACAACTTCACCTGTACACTACCTCTACTTCACTCGAATGCTGCCCCATATCCACGCCTTGCTTGCGGTCTCCAACTGGGTGCGACTGCGCCGGTTAGGTGGCTGGGGACTGGTTCTGTTGGGAGTCGCGGACAATTCCGTGGTCCCCTTGACCGGCAGTATGGACGTTTTGACCATCTGGCTGGCAGCGCGCCATCGCGAACCGTGGATTTACTACGCGCTGATGGCGACGATCGGAGCAGTGCTCGGCGGTTACATCACTTACAGTCTGGCCCGAAGGGGGGGCAAACACGCGATGGAACGCCGGCTCTCGAAAAGGAAGGCCGCGAAAGTCTACAAGAGATTTGAACGATGGGGATTCGGCGCCATAGCGATTCCAGCTGTACTGCCTCCGCCTTTTCCATTCGTGCCTTTCCTGTTGGCGGCCGGTGCCATGCAGTATTCGCGAGCGAAGTTCTTGGGAGCACTCGTGCTCGGCCGCGGAGTCCGCTATTCGGTCGCAGCCTACTTCGGTGCGCTCTACGGAAGGCAAATCCTGCGCTTCTTTGCCAAGTACGACAAGCTGGCTTTGGGCGTGCTGATCGGATTGGCGGTCGTCGGCGGAATTCTTACGCTGATTCAGTACATGCGGTCTAAATAAGCGTGCAACAAGAATGGTTTACTTTGTGTACCTTCGTGTCCTTCGTGGTTAATGCTTTTAAAAGCTCTAACCACAAAGGACACGAAGTACACAAAGGAATGGCGCGGCTCGTCCCCATTTTGAACAAGCGCCGCGCCTCCGTTACAATTGTTGATTAAGTTCCTGATCGCCCATGACCCTGACCAAGCAACAAGCTGTCGACTTGTTTCATTCGGACGACTTGATCGGCATCGGCATGGAAGCGAATGCGGTCCGCCGCAAGCTCCATCCGGAAGGCGTGGCGACGTATATCATTGATCGCAACATTAACTACACAAATTTCTGCACCGAATATTGCACCTTCTGTGCCTTCTATCGTCCCCTGAAAGGGCCTAAGGCCAAAGAGGGATACATCCTCGAGTTCGAAACCATCTACGAAAAGATTCGCGAGACTGTCGAAATGGGCGGTACAGGAGTGCTGATGCAGGGCGGTCTGCATCCAGACCTGAAAATTGACTGGCACGAGCAGATGCTGCGCGGCATCAAGCAGCGTTTCCCTAAGGTTCATCTGCACTGCTATTCAGCTTCGGAGATCATCGCCATTGCGGAATATAGCGAACTGAGCATCCACGACACTATTGCGCGGCTCAGAGATGCCGGCTTGGATTCGATCCCCGGCGGCGGAGCCGAGATTCTCGACGACGAAGTCCGCTACAAGATTGCGCGCCTGAAGTGCCTGACCGACGATTGGCTGAATGTGCATCGCACTGCCCACCAGTTGGGGATGAGAACTACTGCAACCATGATGTTCGGCGTGGGCGAGAATTACGAAAATCGGTTGAATCATTTCCAACGGCTCTATGAATTGCAGGAAGAGACCGGCGGCTTCACGGCATTTATTCCGTGGAGCTTTCAGCCCCAGCATACCGCTCTAGGCGGCCGCCACTGGGACGAAGCCACCGCAGTCGAATATTTGAAGGTGCTGGCAATCTCCCGGCTTTACCTCTCGAACTTTCTCAATGTGCAATCGAGTTGGGTGACGCAGGGATTGAAAGTCTGCCAGCTCGGCCTGCAGTTCGGCGGCAACGACGTAGGCTCGGTGATGCTCGAAGAGAATGTTGTCCGCGCCGCGGGCGTGACCAACTGCACCACAGAAGAAGAGTTGCGGCGAATCATCCGCGGCGCTGGGTTCAAGCCGGTGCAGAGGGACACGCTGTATCGGACCTATTTCCTGAACTGAAGTCCAGCAAGTTGCCGCGTCCTTCGGCCCTTCAGGTACAATCGAGGTTTCGGATGCGCTCGCCACGAGCCACCGATGGTTTCCCCCTTTAACAGCATGCTCTTTCCCTTCCAACTCCTAGCCGTGTTCGTCGCCCCGAAGGGGATTGGGCAGTACATCCGGCAGCACTTTCTCGATAAGACTTTTCAGGGTCTGTATCACCCTAACGCTTTTGACACGGCGTTGCTGATTCCGTATTTCATCGTGCTGATTCTGCTGGCGTCGTATGGTGCGCATCGTTATGTTTTGGTCTATCTCTACTACAAGCACAAGAAAAATCGCACGACCGATCCGCCGGCAAATTTTCCGGAACTGCCGCGCGTCACCGTCCAGCTTCCGATCTTCAACGAACAATTCGTGGTCGAGCGCCTGCTGGATGCGATTTCCCGCCTGAACTATCCGCTGGAAAAACTCGACGTTCAGGTGCTCGACGACTCGACCGACGAAACCGTCGCCGTCGCACGGGGATTGGTCAATCACTACGCCGCCAAGGGATTTCCGGTCAGTTACCATCATCGGTCCAACCGCGAGGGCTTCAAGGCGGGTGCGCTGACGGAGGGATTGAAGACCGCCCGAGGCGAGTTCGTTGCGATCTTCGACGCCGACTTTGTTCCGCCGGAGGATTTCCTACAGCGCGTCATCCATCACTTCACCAATCCCAAAGTTGGAATGGTGCAAACTCGCTGGACCCACATCAATCGCAATTATTCGTTTCTCACGGAAGTTGAGGCCATTTTGCTGGATGGTCATTTCGTGCTTGAGCACTCCGGCCGGGCTCGCAGCAACGTCTTCTTCAACTTCAACGGAACTGCGGGAATGTGGCGGCGCAGCGCGATCGACGACGCCGGCGGCTGGCAGCATGACACGCTCACCGAAGACACAGATCTTTCCTATCGCGCGCAACTCAAAGGCTGGAAGTTCGTGTACCTGCAAGATGTAGAATGCCCGGCGGAACTGCCGGTCGAGATGACCGCTTTCAAAACCCAGCAAGCCCGCTGGGCCAAGGGATTAATCCAGACCAGCAAGAAGATTCTGCCGCGCGTGCTGAAGAGCGACCAGAGATTCCACGTCAAACTCGAAGCCTGGTATCACCTGACGGCGAACCTCAGTTATCCGCTGATGATTGTGCTCTCCGTGCTGCTGCTCCCGGCCATGATCATTCGTTTCTACCAGGGCTGGTTTCAAATGCTGTACATTGACCTGCCTCTGTTCATGGCGTCAACTTTTTCGATTTCAAGTTTTTATCTGGTTTCGCAGCGCGAGCTATTTCCCGGCAAGTGGTATCGCGCTTTGCTCTATCTTCCCTTTCTGATGGCTTTGGGCATTGGACTCACCGTCACCAATACTCGGGCCGTGCTGGAAGCGCTACTGGGAAAACAGTCCGAGTTCGCACGCACCCCGAAATATCACGTCGAGTCCAAAAAGGACAAAGTACGCGCCAACAACTATCGCCGACGCCTCGGCTGGGTGCCATGGTTGGAACTGCTGATCGGCTGCTACTTCGCGATCACGGTCTACTACGCGATCGACAACGAAAATTACATCACTGTTCCTTTTCTGGTTCTGTTTGTAGTGGGCTATTGGTACACGGGACTTATGTCCCTGCTACAAGGACGGTTCGCTGGCATTTCTCTCAGCGCAGAAACCCATACCAAACCGTTCCCCGTAGGTGTTTAGGTGGCAGAACCGGGATAAAAGCGGCGGCACGCGTGCCTTCCTTTTGATATCCTAAGCCACGTGCGGATGATATGGTTATTTCTGATTCTCGCCTGCAGCGGCGGAGCTGTGCTGTGGGCGGGTATCGCAGCTTATCTTCGAGTGCGCCGCCACTTGAAGATCACGGCTGAGTTAAGGAAGACTGGCGTCCATCGCGAAGTGGACAGCCTCTAGCGCCGCGCCGGTAGAGACGTAGCTTGCTTCGTCCTTACAGAACGGAGATCGCAGTCATGATCAAACGAGCCATGATCAAACCAGCAACCGGGATTCTCGAAACTCAAGATCGCGTCCTCGACCACATCGGTCAGGTCGCAATCGTGATTGGCGCCAGCCTGTTTGTGGCGATGTGTGCCCGCGTCGCGCTGCCTCTGCCGTTTACCCCTGTGCCTTTGACTCTGCAGAACTTCGGCGTGCTGCTGGTCGGTCTTGCGCTCGGCAGCCGGCGCGGCTTCCTCGCCCTGGTACTTTACCTCGCGGAAGGCCTCATGGGCATGCCAGTATTCAGTCCCACCGGACCGGGAGGCATCGCTCAATTGCTCGGTCCCACCGGAGGCTTCCTGCTGGCCTATCCATTCGTCGCCGGCATCGCGGGCTGGATCTTCGAGAATACAGCGAAGACGTTCGCCCGCGCGGCCACAGCTTGTTTTGTCGCCGAAATTTATTTATTTGTAGCCGGCCTCTCCTGGCTGGCCATTCTTACCCATTCTGTCGCTCAAGCCATCCGCTTCGGCCTCTACTGGTTTGTTTTTGCCGAAGTGATTAAGATAATGTCCGCCGCCGCGCTGGCCAGCGGTTGGCAGCGTTTCCACAAGGTTCAATCATGACTTTCGTCGCCGCCACTTCCGAACACTCGCCCGTTCCCATCACCGAAGGCAAACGTGAAATCACAATCGCTCACAGTCCCGACTCCGACGATGCCTTCATGTTTTACGGGCTGGCCACCAACAAGGTTCGCGTGCCAGGCTTGCGCTTTACCCACACGCTTTGCGACATCGAAACCCTGAATCGCAAGGCTATGGAAGGCGTCTACGACGTCACTGCGATTTCCTTTCACGCCTATCCCTACATTCAGGATCACTACGCCCTGCTTCCCACCGGCGGCAGTGTGGGGGATGGCTACGGCCCCATGATCGTAGCCCCGCGCGCGTACTCGGTCACCGATATCAAACACAAACGGATTGCCGTTCCCGGAACATTGACCACCGCTTATCTGGTCCTGAAGCTGTTCGCACCGGGGATCGAGACCGACGTCGTTCCCTTCGACCAGATCATCCCACAGGTGTTGGATGGCAGGCAGGAGGCCGGCCTCATCATCCACGAAGGCCAGTTGACCTACGACAAGTCCGGACTACATCGCATCGTCGATCTCGGCAAGTGGTGGCAGAAAGTTACCGGCTTGCCGCTGCCTTTAGGGGGAAATGCGATCCGTCGCAGCCTCGGGCCAGAGTTGATGTCCAGCGTCGGCTCCGCCCTGCGCGAGAGCATTCAATACGCCCTCGATCACCGCGAAGAAGCGTTGTCCTACGCCATGCAGTTCGCGCGCGACCTCGACGCCCAACTCGCCGACAGATTCGTTGGCATGTATGTGAACGAGCGCACCCTCGACTACGGCCCCGATGGACGAGAAGCAGTACGGCGCCTGCTTGACATGGGCCATGCGGCAGGAATCATTCCGCAAGAGTCCCGAGTGGATTTCGCGGCTTAAGCATATAAGTGGGGTCCACGGATTAACGGAAAAATTATGATTCCTGCAGGTTTTTGGGAAGGGCCCGACTTCAGTCGGGCCGCCGAAACCTTTCGAACGGGAGCGCGCTCTAGCGCCTGAGGTAAGCCTTCTCGTCCTTAACGACTTTTTCGGCGGCGCTTAAGCTGCGGGAAAAGTTTCTATCCCGCCGGAGGGGCCTGTTCCAGCAGCTTCACCAAACTATAGAGGGTCTGATTGACGAGCGTGGGCACGCCCAACTCGGCGCCCTTGCGGACCAGAAAACCGTTGAGGGAATCAATCTCGGTGGGTTTTCCGCGAGCAATGTCTTGCGCGGTAGAAGAGAGCGTTTCTGGCATTGCCTGGCCGAGTTTGATCACCGCTTCCGTCATGCCGCTCACGGACAACGTCACTCCAGCAGCGCCCGCGACTGCCACCGCCTCGATCACCACCCGCTTCATCACTTCGATCGTGCCCGCATCTTCAGCGATGGGTCCATACTTCTTGCGCGTAAGCGCGGAGATCGCATTGTACGCGCAATTCATGATGAGCTTCTCCCACAATTCGACTGTGATGTTGTCCGAAATGCGGCAAGGGACGCCCGCCCGCGTGAAAGTCGCCGCGACCTCTTCGAGATCGGATCGATTCGCATCGTGATTTGAAAACGCATCTCCAATGATCAGATCGCCGCGGCCCGTGTGCTTGACCCGTCCCGGTCCGACCATCGCCGCCGCAATGTAAACCACCGCAGGAATCGCCTGGATGCCCGCCGCGAAATCGATTCGCTCGGCATTGTCCACTCCGTTCTGCAGAGAAACCACAATCGTGTCCGGCGCGAGAAGTGGCGCCAACAGCTTTGCCGTGCTTTCCGTATCCACAGTCTTTACCGAGAAAAGGACCAGCCGCGCACCCCGCGCTGCGCCGATCTCAGTAGATGCGGAAACGGAAACGTGCTCCTGGAAATGAATACTGTCGATCAAAAGGCCGTCTCGATTGATGGCTTCGACATGGGGTACGCGGCCAATAAGCGTGACCACCGCCCCGGCCCGCGCCAGCATCCCCCCGAAATAACAACCCACAGCACCCGCACCAACCACAGCAACCCGGGGCCAATCTTTTTCCTGCATACGGCCTCCAACAAATACAAGCACCCAGCGTGGCGTCGCCCAAGCCCGTATCACATAATTCACGCTGTCATCCTGAGCGGAATTGCCGTCGCGCAGCGACAACCACGCAGTCGAAGGACCCCGAGTACGCCAGTTCCAACAAATGATGACTCAGGGAGTTCTCCCGGTGACGTTCGCTGCATCGGGATGACAACTGCACTTGCGTGGCACGGCCCACCGCACGAAATGGAAGTCGGAAACCAGAAGCTAGAAGTTCTTAAATGAAAACACCGGATCAACGTCCACCGGCACTTCAGCCGCCAACTTCAACGAAGCCCGCAGTTCCCCCGGCATCGTCCCATATTTCTTGAACCAGTTCTCCGCCCGCGCGCGGTCACCAGTCGCTTCGATCTCCAATAGCTCTTTCGCCAGATCATTCATGGCGCCCGGCATGCGCCCATAGTCGATCGCATACCGGCCCGCGCCCTGACGAACGATCGCCCCACGCTCGGAAAGATAGTTGAACTCCATCATCTCTGCCTGTCCGTGAGCCTCGGCTACGCCAAAGCGAACCGTGCGAAAGATTCCCGCAACATACGACGCGTAGAATTCCTCCAATTTGCTCTTGGGCAGGACGTCGCGATCGATCAGCCACTTCAGGCCAAACATTCCAACCACATCGGCTTTGGCTTCCTCCAGACCGCCGAAAATTGGTCCGATGGCTTCGCGAATATCCACTTTGCCGTTTGCCTTACGCGAAAACGCCGGTCCGAGCCCGTGCGCCATCTCGTGCATAATCGTCGCCAACAGATAGCCTTCGCCCGAGGCCTTCGCGGCTTGCGCCGGCAACATTACGTGCTGAGCCACGGGCAACACAATGTAAGTCACACGCGCATCCATGAAGTTCTTGAAGAAGAGCTTCTTGCTTCCCTTCTGTTCATGCACTCGCGGATCGTTGGGCAGGTTGTCTGCGACGGCTTGATATCCGTGAGTCAGATCGCCCGCGCGAAACGGCGTGTCCATGACTTCCATCGGAGTCTCAAGGCCGCGCTTTGAAGGCCGATCCTCCGCCGCAAGAGGCAGCGCATCCTGAATGTCCGCCACATACTTCTGAAACATTTCCAGCTTGCGGCTCTGCTCCTGATCGCGAATCATCACCGCTGCGCCGTAAGTTGCCTTTACACCCAGCAGGTCGTCAGCGTAAGTTTCGTCGGGAGCAAAAGCGATATCAAACTTCGGATTCTTCAAATCAAGCCACGCCAGATTGCTCTTAAAATAATCATCGGTCAGCAGCGCATCCGCCCGCAGGCGCAGGAAATTCGCGAACGCCGGATCGTCGCTCAACTCGGCAGCCTCGCGCAAATCCTTCGCTGCGGGCTCAAGGAAGGAACGATACGCAATGTGGTACGGAAGCCCTTCCAGTTGATCGCCGTGCCAGCGCACAACGGTAAACGAACCGTAAATCTCATCTTTCTTTTCCGGATGCGCCTTCAGGTACTGATCGATCTGTTCGCGAGTCAGGTTCTGCGGATAAAATCCCCTCCCGGGCGACATCGACGCCGTACCGACGAAGGTCATATTATTGTCGAGAAAATCGAATCGCGACGCATTGATCCACAGGTAACGCCGCAGCATTTCATCCTTTGGATCTTTGCTGTCTGCCAGCGACTCGTACAGCGTCAAGGCGTCGGGATCGATCTGCCGCCAGTAGATTTGCTCGAAGTAACGCGACGCATCCACCAACTTCTCCACCATCTTCACCTCGCGAGCGGTCAATCCCGCGGAGTGAAACGGCATTTCTACCCGGCGAAACTTCGCGAGCCGCTGCGAGAGGTCAGGAACGACTTGCATCCCAGACGACTCAGCCCCTTTGGCGGCGGAGCCCGTCATCGGCTTATGACCTTTCTGTGCTGACGAAGTTGGAAGGATAACGAGAGCAACCAGCAGTGAAGCCCAGGGGGACGGTGTCATGAACATGAATGTTGTATTCTAGCAGAGCTTTGCGAACTTAATCGTTTCACTTCTGGTGAATTAACACTGACAGTCAGGCGATGTTGTAGTTATGAATATGGAGTCGAACCCGAACGGCCCGCAGACGTTGCTTATCGACGCCGACGACACGCTTTGGGAAAACAATATTTACTTCGAACGCGCCATCGCCAATTTCATTTCGTTTCTGAACCATCACGAATATTCCGCCGCCCAGGTGCGCGAGGTTCTAAACGACGTCGAGCGGGAGTGTATCGTCAGCCACGGTTACGGACTGCACAGTTTCAGTCATGCGCTAGTGCAAACTTTCGAGCGCCTCGCGGTCGACCCGCTTACGCCCGCGCTGCATGAAACCATCAGCGGATTCGCCCATACCATCGCCGAGCATCCAGTCGAGATCCTGCGCGGCGTCCCCGAGACGCTTCAGTATTTATCGGAGCGCCATCATCTGATGATGCTGACGAAGGGAGCATTCGCAGAACAGTCCGGCAAAGTCGAGCGCTCCGGTCTGAAGGATTATTTTCCCGTGGTCGAGATCGTCGCCGAGAAGGATGTGTCCACGTATCGCACCATCGTGTCGAAATACGATCTACCCAGCGATTCCACGTGGATGGTAGGAAACAGCCCGAAGTCCGACATTAACCCCGCGCTGGCCGCGGGACTCAACGCCGTCTTTGTTCCTCACGGCGATACCTGGATTCTGGAGCACGAAGAAATGGCCGAGGCCCAGCCGCCGAGTAGGCTTATAACCGTTGAAACCTTCGCAGGATTAAAAGAACTCTTCTGATAGCACCGTAGAAACGTCTTTGCTATGTTCCAGCCTGACAAAAATTCTCGGCCGTTGTGACCCGGAGCAAAGCGACGGATCTAGGTTCTTGGCGTGCCGAGGGAAACCGGATTCCTTGTCGCTTCGCTCCTCGGAATGACAAAGGATGCGTCTCCCACCTACAATTCAATCCGCCTACTTCCCCGCCGGAACCCCACAAAACTTATCAAACGTCTTCTTCAACTCCGCCGCGATGTCCGCTGCCTCCCGATGCTCAATATCACTGCGCTGGATCATATGAATCAGCTTTCCATCGCGAAACAACGCAATCGAAGGCGACGACGGCGGATACCCCGTAAAATAGCTGCGAGCGCGGTCGGTGGCATCTTTGTCTTGTCCGGCGAAAACCGAGAACAACTTCTCTGGGCGCGCGGAATTCTGCAGCGCGACGCGAACCGCAGGCCGCATGCGCCCCGCCGCGCATCCGCAAATAGAATTCACGATCACCATCGTGGTTCCCGATTGGTTGACAATGGCGCGATCGACTTCCTCTGCGGTGCGCAACTCTTGAACCCCCATGCGGGTTAGCTCTTCACGCATCGGGATCACCATAATCTCTGGGTACATTTCTTCTCCTTAAGAACTTTCTAATAGCCTATCAGAAGTTCCCATCCACAGCGGACTCCAAAGCCACGCCTACTGCCGTACCAACGTAATGCAACTGCCTAAATCCTTCTTTTTCGTTCGTATATAGTGGAAGTAACCGCATGCTCGTCACCGAAAATGTCCCGCTGGCTCCGCTCACCACCCTCAAAGTTGGAGGGCCAGCTCGCTATTTTGTTGAGGCGATGACGATTGCGGAAGTGTCCGAAGCCGTCCAATTCTCGCAGTCCCGCAGTCTGCCGTTATTCGTTCTCGGCGGCGGCAGCAACCTGGTCATCTCCGACGCAGGTTGGCCGGGCCTGGTGCTCAAGATCGGAATCACTGGAATAAATCATCGGCACGGCCATGATGAAGTCGTATTCGAAGCGGGCGCCGGCGAAGACTGGGACAAATTCGTAGGCATGGTCGTGGCCCACAACATCGCCGGCCTAGAATGCCTGAGCGGCATCCCCGGACTTGTGGGAGGAACGCCGGTCCAGAATGTCGGTGCGTACGGGCAAGAGGTCGCGAACACCATCGAATCCGTGCTCGCGCTCGACCTCCGGGATGGTCAGATCCACGAACTGTGCAATGAAGCGTGTGGCTTCCGTTATCGCGCCAGCATCTTCAACACCACCGAGCGCGGACGATACATTATCCTGCAAGTCAACTATGTATTGAAGCACGGCGGCGAAGCCCACATCGCTTACGCCGACCTGAAGAAATATTTTGCCGGGTGGAGCGAGAAACCCAAGTTGGCCACTGTCCGAGACGCCGTGCGAAAAATCCGGGCGGGAAAAGGCATGCTCATCACCGACGGGGACGATGACTGCCGGAGTGCTGGATCGTTTTTCAAAAATCCAATCCTCGCCGGGAACCAGTATCAAGCTCTAACCGCGCGAGCCGCGGCCAAGAGTCTGCAGATTCCAAGTTATCCAGCCCTCGACGCGCAGAAGAAAGTTTCCGCTGCGTGGCTAGTCGAGCATTCCGGGTTCACCCGAGGATACGGCACCGGCGCAGTCGGCATTTCTCGCAAGCACGCCCTCGCGATCGTGAATCGCGGCAATGCGACGGCGGCCGATGTTATGGCCCTGAAGGAAGACATTCAGCAGCGGGTCGAAGAGATTTGGGGCATCGTCCTCGAGCCCGAGCCGGTTTTCGTTGGCTTCTAACGTAGGCGCACGTCCTCGCGCGTGCTCTTAGCCCCCAGAAAACGGCGGCCATCGCCCCAGATTGCGCCCCTGTTTGGTAAATCCCCAGCGTGGGGAGGGTGAGCATTCCGGCCCCGGCGGTAGCCGCCTCTTTTCACCTATCGGCAATTCTTGCCGCCTCTTTAAAGATTCGGACGAACATCTGCCGGGTCAGCTTGCCCGTCTGAGTGTTCTGGTTTGAAGGGTGGTAGGACGCCAGTAAGGTCTTTCCATCCGCCATTTTGTACTTGGCACCGTGCTGAAAGACGTAGGCCTTCCGGCTCGCCAGCTGGCCACGGCGTTTCAGATAATTCAGATAAGCATCGAAGCCAATCCTGCCCAGCGCGACCACGACTTTTACCTGCTTGAGGCCTTCCAATTCGCGGTCGAGATAAGGGGCACAGTTCGCCAGTTCCTGCGGAAGCGGCTTATTATCGGGTGGCGCACATCGCACCGCCGCCGTGATGTAAAGCCCTTTCAACTCGAGCCCGTCCTCACGATCGGTGGCGTCGGACTGGTTGGCAAAGCCGGTTTCATGCAACACCGGAAACATGAACTTGCCCGAAGCATCTCCGGTAAACGGACGGCCGGTGCGATTGGAGCCGTGCGCTCCCGGCGCAAGCCCAAGGACCAGCACTCTCGCCTCGGGATCACCGAAGCCGGGCACGGGCTTTCCCCAGTACTCGCAATCACGGTAAGCGCGGCGTTTCTCACGAGCAATCTTTTCGCGATACTCCACCAGCCGTGGACAACGGGTGCAAGCGATGACCTCGGCGTTGAGCTGACGGAGCCATTCGTTGTTCTCTCGATGATGAGCCATCGCTACAACTTTACAACTTAAACTCATGTGGCACGGACACTCCTTTCCGCGTTTCTTTCGCTGCACGAAGGCTGCACCAACCCACTCGGCTAAAACGCGACGCAGCCAAAGGGTTAACTTCCCGTCGCGTTCAAGCTCCGCTTTCCGGTTTATAGTCACTGCATGCGGGCCATTCTGGCGGGAGGCGGGACAGGCGGACATGTGATCCCGGCGCTCGCCATCGCTCAGCAACTCCGGAAGGATTACGGCGCTGAGGCGCTGTTCATCGGCACGGCGAGGGGAATCGAAAACCGGTTGGTTCCGGCGGCGGGCTTTTCTCTGCGGCTCGTCCAGGTGGGTGGCTTGAACCGAGTGAGTCTTAAGACGCGGCTGAAAACTTTCTACGATCTTCCACGCGCCGTTTGGGATTCGCGCCGCATTCTTGCGGAGTTTCAGCCCGACGTCGTGATCGGCGTCGGCGGATATGCGTCTGGCCCAGCGATGTTGGCCGCGCTGTTACGCAGGATTCCCACGCTGGTGTTTGAGCCCAATTTCGTGCCCGGGTTTGCCAATCGCCTGGTTGCGCGATGGGTTTCGGGAGCGGCAGTGCACTTCGCCGAAACTGGCCTCTACTTCCGGCGTTGTGAAGTGACCGGTGTTCCCGTCCGCGAGGCTTTTTTTCAGATTGTCAACCAGCATCGCCAAAATGCGAAGCCAACTCTGCTGGTTTTCGGCGGAAGCCAGGGGGCGCACGCGATCAACCGGGTCGTCATGGGTTCCGTTGCCGAAGTGCAAGCGCGTGTCCCCGGGATTCATATCGTCCATCAAACTGGCGAACATGACTATAATGACGCGCAGGCGGCGTATGCGAATTTGAGTGGATCGGTCGAGGCGCATCGTTTCATCGACGATATGCCTGGCCAATTCGCGCAGGCGGATTTGCTCATCTGCCGCTCCGGGGCTAGCACCGTGGCGGAGGTGACGGCGGCCGGGAAGCCAGCAGTTTTTGTGCCCTTCCCGCGCGCTGCGGACGATCATCAAAAGCGCAATGCCGAAGCCCTCGAGCGGGCGGGCGCGGCGGTCATGCTTGAGGAATCGGATCTGAGCCGCGAAAGCCTGGTCCAAGCAGTCAGTTCGTTATTCAGTGAACCATCACGGTTGGAAAGGATGGGCCAGGCCGCCCGCAAGCTTTCGCATCCGAACGCAGCGCATGATATTGCAGAAATGGCAGCTCGGCTCGCAGGAATCAAGAATTAGCCTCGGATTTACGCGGATCTTCACGGATTATCGTCAAGGGTTTGGATCCGCGTTCATCCGCGCAAATCCGTGGCGAAGAAGTTGACCTTAAATGTTCGCCAAGATTCAACGTATTCATTTTGTCGGGATCGGTGGCATCGGGATGAGCGGCATCGCCGAGGTGCTGCTGAACCTCGGCTACAAGGTTTCCGGATCCGACCTCAAGAGTTCTGCCGTCACCCAACGTCTGGCCAGTCTAGGCGCCATCGTTGTTGAGGGACACCGCGCCGAAAACATTGTCGGCGCCGACGTGGTCGTAGCCAGTTCGGCCATCGTACCCGGCAATCCAGAAATTTCCGAAGCTCACGTGCTCCACATCCCGGTCATCCAGCGCGCCGAGATGCTGGCGGAATTGATGCGCCTGAAATACGGCATCGCGATTGCCGGGATGCACGGCAAAACCACGACGACTTCCATGGTTGCGGCGGTCCTGGCTGGCGGCGGGCTTGATCCCACCGTGGTCGTCGGAGGCCGCGTCGATGCCATGGGATCGAATGCGCGGCTGGGAAAATCCCAGTATCTCGTGGCCGAGGCGGATGAGAGCGACCGTTCGTTCCTCAAGCTCTCGCCCATTCTCGCGGTGGTCACGAATATCGATCGCGAGCACATGGACTGCTATCGCAACATGCGCGACGTGAAACGGGCTTTCCTGGATTTCATGGATCTGGTTCCGTTCTACGGCATGGTGGTGGTCTGTAACGACGATCCGGTGTTGCGCCGGATCCTCCCGCAGATTCGGCGGCGCACCGTCACCTACGGCACGCGCCGAGGTTCCGATTTTCACATCAAGCTGGGCGAATCCGTGCTCAACGAAAATCGGCCAGTCAGCCGCTTCCATGTGACCTTCAAGCAGAAATCTCTGGGCGAGTTCCGGCTGCATGTTCCCGGCGTGCACAACGTGCTGAACGCCACGGCGGCGATTGCGGTTGGCATCGGCCTCGACATCGACGCCGAGCAGATTCGTTCGGCGCTCGAAAGCTTCCGAGGTGTGGATCGCCGCTTCCAGTTGCGAGGGCAAGCCGCCGGCATAAGCGTCATCGATGACTACGGGCACCACCCCACCGAAGTGCGGGCTACTTTGGCTGCGGCGCGGCAGTGCGGCTTTCACAAGATCCATGTTGTATTCCAGCCGCATCGCTATAGCCGCACACAATTGCTCATGAACGAATTCGCCGGCGCATTCGGCGATGCGGACACGCTTTTCATCCTCGATATCTATGCAGCCAGCGAGCAGCCGATTGCGGGAATTACCGGAGAGGCACTGGCCCGGCACATTCAAGAAGTTGGAAAGCACGAGGCCTGCTACGCCGCTTCGTTCGCCGATGCGGCAGAGGCCGTCGTCGCCGGCGCGCAGGACGGGGACATGATTCTGACGCTCGGTGCAGGAAACGTCTCTCAGCTTGGACCGATGATTCTGGAAAAGCTTAAGGCCCGGCTGACCGTGCCTGCTGGTCAAACTGAGAACCGAGAACTAGCAACTGACCACTGACTTTTCATTGTCCTGCCCATATTGTGAGGTGGTCTGGCCTTCTGAAACCGAATCGCCTGAGCCTTCGTACATAACACCGCGGAGAAGTGGATAACGAATTTTGGGATGGTTCGTCTAACCCACATAACCGATTGAGGAGCTGTTCTATGGGTTCCGAAAAAGCGTTGTACTGGATGGCGGTGGGCGTACTGGCCCTGTTCGTGAGCAATAATTTCGCGGCCCGGCACCAGGGTGACATTCGTTGTCTGGCAAGCCGGTCCCTGGCTGCGGTAGAGCAACTTTCCGGTCACACGACCCACTTTATTGCGATGGCGGAAATGATGCTCGGACGAAGCGAAAGTCGCTTTGCCCGAACCCAGACGGCGTTGGCTCGCGCGCAGGACCGGCTGGCGTCCGTACAGGCCACGTTCATATGTCGTGAGGCAGCCTTTGCCCAGCTTCAGGCCCAGCATGACCGAATGGCGGCGATGCAGGAATGGCGCGGCGTCGTGGTCTGCCCGCGGCAGAATCTAAGGATCGTGATCCCGAGGATGCCGGCGATTTCGAATTGACGCCTCTCTGCTCGCGCTCCCGACAGAAATAATCCAACTTCAGGGCGTGACCGATCGCCCGAATCTGTAGGTCAGGCTGACGCTGGCATAGGAAGGGATGCGGACTCCCACAACTTCTTGTATCTCAGACGATCCGAAATTTTCCGTTGTTTGGCCGGAGTATCCGCCGGCAATGAGAAAATTCACTCCTGCCTCCAAGCGGCTATTCAGAAAGGGTCGCACCACTGCCCCGCGAAATTCCTTCACCGGAACACCACTGCATTCATTGTTCAAGACCGGCAAGCATCCTGTGCCCAGCGGCTTCGCTGCCACGTATTCAAACTCACTGCGTGCTTGCAGATGCAATGGAAGCTTCTGAACTGTTCCCAAAACATCAAAGATTGTTCGCGGAGCTTCCGGAGTGGGCAGCCCCGAATCCAAATCTCGGGCATCGGCTTTGGAGACACTCGCCTGTAGCGAGCCAATCGCGAAGTTTCGGCGCACTGTCACTGCCAGAAATCGCAGGCGGCTTGGCCCTTCGTTGAACTGCAATCCTGTGTCGGGATCGATCTTCGCCAGTTCAGCGCTGCTGGTGACGCGTCCAAGTGTGAGCCTTACATCCGTCTTGTGGATGGTCTTGCTGGCTACAAGCTGATAAGAATGTGACGTCGCGACCGGAGTGCCCACAGTCGTTCCTGTCCCGATCCGAGGGTCTTCCGTAAAGAAAGCTTGGCCAAAGCTGAGCGATATAAGAGGAACGTACCACGAGTCCTTGGGAAGAAAAGAAACGGTCGCCTTGGGCGAGTTCACTCCCACCCACTTCTGAAATGAATTCTGCTGGTTGAGCAAATCCTGGTTGTCGAAGTTGATTTCATCCCGCCGCCAGCCGAGGTAGTAGCGGAAGTACCGAGTCAGGCCGCCCTCAGCGGCAATATACGGCGTCACCGAACCGATAGTTACGTTATTCCCATCCACGGGAGTAAACGGTCCGTAGTATCCAGGATTACTGGGATTGAAATTTCCGTAGCGATCAAGATCATCGCGGCGCGGCGCTTCTCTTTCATAATCGAGACCGCCGAGCAATGAAAAATATTCGGCGAGCTTGTTCACGTAGTTCGCGCTGCCCCCGGCGACGGTGCGGAATTCGCTCTGTCGAATCAGGCCTTGTCCAAAATTAGAGAACAAGGAAAGATTGTATGTTCGGAAAAAACCCGACAGCTGTAACTGCTGGCCTCCGGTGATCTGCCAAACATCATTCAGCGCAACTAGCGCGGTGTGAGTCTGATCGTGTTGGCGGGGATCAATGGTATCGCCGAGGTTGGGAACATTGGCGTCATTCGCGTTGGTAGCGCAGATCGGCACAAGGCCGGGAACGTAGGAAACTCCGTAGTACCCAATGCCGAGCAGGCTAAGCCGGTGCTCGCCGAAATGAAAGACACGTCCGGCATTGAACTTATATTGTTGCCGGTGTTCCATGCGATCAAGAAATCCGTTGCCGTAGGCGGCGCTCAAGGCGACAAATGAGTCAGGCGCAGGGCTGAACCCACCTGCAACACTGATGTCTCTGTAGTCTCCCGTAACCGTAAGGAACGGATCGAGACTCGAGCGCAGACCATAGGATGCAGCCAGATTGACCGCGTGATTGCCTTCCCGAACATTGAAAGCGCCGCCATCGATCTGCACGCTTTCCAGAATGTCTGGAATAAAAATGTTGGGATCGGAATATCCATTGCCGTGGGCATTCGCCGATAGATTGTTCGGCACCAAATAAGTGCCCACCGCAATGTATTGGGCAATGGGCTCGCCGTGATCGCCCGCTACTCCCGGGGCAAAGTATTGGGGCGCTTTTATGCCACTGGATGCGGTCTCGATGGGATATCCAGGAATCGACGCCGGAGCGCCCGGACGACCGGGGTTCGCATCGAGCAGATCTTGACGAACGAATACTTTTTCTCCGGGGTCAGGCGAGAGCACGTCGGTCTCGTTGATATCCGCAGTAACTGTGACGTTCTCAACCCGAGTTGCAAGTTGGTTCATGCTGATTGCGATCTCCGGGTTGCTCTTGGAACGTATCTCGACGTGCCGGACGACTGGCCGGAAGCTTTCCACCTTGACCTTCACGTCGAACCTTCCGGCTGAATCGACTTTCAGTTCGAACCGTCCGTCGGGCCCAGAAGTGGTGTACTCTAAAACGCGGTCATTGCCGGAAAGATCATAGCTGACAAGCTGCACCGAAGCATTCTGCAGGGCACTTCCCTGAGGGTCGGTGACGCGACCATTCAGGCGGATGAAGTTTCCCGGCACCGGATTGGGCCCTGCGGGCTGGCTGTCGTTCGCGTCATCCGCAAACGCACAACCAGCCAGCAGAAGCACAATCGCCGCGATGTGGAGCAGTCGTTGCATTTCCGATCCTACCGTCGCATATCTGGCGTAAGGCTGGCCAGCGTGATCCGTGCTTGCTCCGAGCCCATGCTGTTCAACTCGGCGGACTCCCGCAGGTAATGTTCTGCGGCGGCTTTGTCTCCGGATTTTAATGCGATCTCCCCAGCGTGACGGAACATCTTCGCGTCCCGAATGCCGACGGCGAGCGCGGTTTCGATCTGCTTCCGCGCCTCTGGGTATTGTCCGTTCACGTACAGCGCCCAGGCATAGGAGTCTAGCGTGAAGACATCGTGTCGGCGGCCAAATTCCCGCCGCGCCACTTCGAGCGCCTTCGCCGGTTCCCTGGCATAGTCCGCGTAGTAGAAGATCAACTCGTGATTGGAATTGTCCCCGCGATTGGTTTCGAGCAGCGACTTCTGTTCGAACTCGGCGAATGCGCGATTCGCGTCCTCAGTCTTCCCTGCGAACTGCATAGCCTGTGCGAGGTCGTAGAGATTTTCGGCGTGCGGTGCGGCCGCGTAGCGTTGCTTCAGCAGCTCCACCGCCTCGTCGTATCGCTTCTGCTGAATTCTAACCTTGGCCAAATTGCCTAGAGCGTAGTGATATCCCGGAAACATCACCAGCGCCTGCTGTGAAAGCTTCTCGGCCTCATCGATCTTTCCGATGGTCAGATTCAGGTGCGCCATCTGCGTAACGATCCAGGCTCCGTCTTCGACTTCTCCCGGCGGTGTCGACTGATATGCCATGTTCATCAGATCCAGAGAGCCGTCGATGTCGCCATACAACTCCCGTAGATACGCAGCCCGCGTCAAACCGGGAGTATTGCCGGGCTTCAGATCAAGCATCCACTGCGCCGCCGTTTCCGCGTCTTTGTAATTTCCTAGTTCAACATTGGCGTCGGTGAGAAATCCATAGAGCATCACGTCGTCGGGCATTCTTAGGTTGAGTTTTTTCGCTGCCTCCAAAGCGGCGGCGAACTCGTGTTTGCCCAGCAGAAGCCAGACGTGAATTCTTTGACCATCAAAATTGTCCGGCGAAATTTCAAACGACTTCTGTAAGGTTTCCTCGGCCTGCGTGTAAAACTTCACGTCGGAAGTCTCGCGCGCCCGCCGCGACAGCGCCAGAGCCAGTGCGTTGTACGCCTCAAAATCCTTCGGGTTTTTCTCGATTAACTTTCTCGCCTGCGCCATACCACGTTCGGCGGGAGAGAGCTTAGTTTCAGCGGGGGCGCTCGGGGCTTGTGCAAATCCGGCAACCGTGCCCAGAACCAACAGTAGAAGAGCCGCAATTCGTTTCATGACATTCCTCGCTATTAATTTGGATTCTTTGGAAAAAATTCGTGGCCGCCGAAATTGGCTGGCGGCCACGAGGCAGAGTTATTTCACCGGGCAAACGTCATTGGGTTGTCCGGTACAACCTCGCTGTCCGGGCCCAATGTGGTGGCTGTCACGGCCGCTGTGGGCGGGTTTCACCCATGGGAACGTCGTACCGTAGCCCACATCGTTGATTTGCACGCCGTCGCCGATCCGGGTGCCGTATTTCACCGGATCAACCAGAATTCCACCCACGGCGCGAGCGGCGATATCCACCACATCGTCAATGGGCCGACGGCCGTCGGGGAATCCCGCCAGGTCTCCCACCAGAAAGCCGAGACGTTTCTGGCTACCAACGGCAGTTGGCGGGATGCCGGTGTTCAAGCGCAGCAGGTCGGCGATTGGTCCCACATCGCCAGCGCCGCAACCGGGACAAATTGGAGGCTCGTACTGCACCAGCAACAGCAGGTCGTTTCGCGGGGGCGGAGGAACTGGAATCCCCAACGAAGCGAAAAGTTGCGCCAGCAAAGGATTGAGAACGAAATTTCCGAACTGCTTGTCATTCACTGGGAAGTCGGTGCTGAACTTGTCTTTGAAGCCGGTCCCAATGATTACTTCGTTAATCAGTGAGTTGCCTTCACGATTGACCTGCCGCCACTGACTGCTGCCGGAATCGGTTCCAGAGGCTCGCCGCACGCTGACGCGTTGGCGGGACGTAGCTCCATAAGTCCCAATCACCGCGTCCTTGTCGTTCGCGTTGTGAATCTTCCCATCTACCGTCAGCATGGTGATGGGAACTTCGAGCACGATCGAGTTCACGTTAAAACCTGCTACCGCGTCAGGCGCGTAGTTGTGAGTATCGTCGGCATCCTCTGTCGCCGAGAGTACACCACCCACGCCCATGCGGAAGTTGAGAGAATCAAGCGCTGCTCCCAGGTCGATGAAGAACGGATCATCCACCGTTCCCGCGAACACACGCACGTCGTTGCCGAGATCAAAGACTCCTTGTCTGAACAGTTCGTCGTATGTCGGCATGGTTTGCGGGCCGACGTTGGAAGGAACCGCATAAAGTGTCTTGCCTTCGCTCAGGTCAGTCTTCACGCCGTTCTTGATCATCACCACCGAATACGTTTGTCGAAGACTCAACCCTTCGGAGCCCTTACCGGTCAGTGCGGTTATCGGAGGAATGCCGGCGATGCCGCCGACATAGCCGGTGAAAACATTCGGCATGCGAATTTCCGTCTTGAAACGGAATTGGAAAGTGATGTCGGGAATTCCGTCTCGATTGTTGTCAACGTGCATTTCGTAGAGAACATTGGGATCGAATGGAAAGTAGTTGGGTCCGTTCGAGGGTTCCAGGAACCCATCGACGTTGAGAATCATAGTGACGCGATCGGGATGGTCGTAGCTGACGAATGCGTACCAGTCGGTCACGTCCGCGGTGTGATCCAGTGCGGAGATGGGGGCTTCGCGATGGCTGGACGCGAACAGGCTGGCCGGAACCAGCATGAACAGCGCCATGGCGAAGACCGCCATCGTTGTTAGTCGCTTCATAATATTTTCCTCGGGGATTGAAATTCGTGGACATCGCCGTGTCGTGGGCTAGACCACCGGGGAGCGGCGCGCCACGCCCCCGGCGGTTTACGACCGGCTCTGTCTACTGCATCAAGTACGGGCGGATGTGCGAATTGGATTTCTTTTCGCAGAATGTTTCAGGACTTGTGTATGGCAGACACTCCTGTGCGCTCTTCTCGAGAAAGCAAAAGGCGCTCCACGATTCGGGAGCGCCTTCAACCACGTCGGACCGATACGTTAGTTCGGTAGAAGTACCGTGTCGACCACCTGAATTACGCCGTTCGACTGAAAAACATTGGGGATTGTCACGGTGGAAATGTCACCCTTTTCACCCTTCAATATGATGCTCTTGCCTTGCATCATTGCGGTCAGGGTGCCGCCGCTTACTGTTTTTAGCGTCGCTTGGCCGTGCCCAGCTTCGATTTCCTTTTTCAGATCTGCAGCGCTGAGCCTGCCAGCTACGACGTGATACGTGAGCACTTTGGTCAACATATCTTTATTTTCCGGCTTCAGCAGGTTTGCAACCGTGCCCGCGGGAAGTTTCGCAAAGGCCTCATTGGTGGGGGCAAAGACGGTGAAAGGACCGGGTCCCTCCAAAGTCTCGACCAGGCCAGCGGCCTTCACGGCGGCCACCAGCGTAGTATGATCCGCCGAGCTGACCGCATTCTCGATGATGTTCTTGGTGGGATACATTTCCTGTCCGCCGACCATCGGATTCTTGGAACCAGCAAGCGCAGAAGTGGCCGCAAAAGCCAGAATGCTTAACAATAGGACCGAAATTTTCTTGTTCACGATGCCTCCTTGGAATTTGAACTGCTTTCACAAGAGGTACGCAGGATTGGTTACATCGGATTTAGGGGGCAACTCGGAGTGAGGCCCGGCAGGCTTGTCTCAGGAAAATTCTGTGGCTCAACGGACTCAGGTTGAAGCCCGACCAGACGAGAAGCGGGCAAAAAATCTACAGAAGATGCTAGTTCCGCGCCGCCGGCGGAGATACAACGTCCGACGGGCTGTACTGAGTGCTTTCGCCACAGCAGGGACAGACCGCCTTGTAATTCTTCGCAGCCATCTCTTCCAGGAATGTCGAAAAAGTTTGGCCACAATGCTTGCATAGCACATCAATTGCCGCGTCACTCATAGTTTTTTACGCGTTTTTCCGGCGCGCTCCCTATATTTGATGTGACAGCCACTTTAGCAAATCCCAATATCTCCACTACACTAATTGTTTCCAAGTGAGGACCAGTCGAATGCACAGGTTTGCCACCAAATTGGATTACTTTCTTGCCGCTTTAGTTTCGATAATTGTTTTGACCGCAGCCCCTGCGCAGCCCGTTCCTTCGGAACTTTACAGCGGGCTCCAATGGCGTCTGATCGGGCCATTTCGCGGAGGCCGAGTCGCCTCTGTGGCCGGAGTTCCCGGAAATGGCACCACCTTTTATTTTGGCTCTGTGGGCGGCGGAGTGTGGCAAACCACTGATGCCGGGGTTGTGTGGAAGCCAATCTTCGACGGGCAACCGATCGCTTCGATCGGCGCGCTGGCAATCGCTCCATCCGACGCCAAAGTAATTTACGCGGGCACGGGAGAATCGGACATTCGCTCCAGCCTGTCCTCCGGGGATGGAGTTTATAAATCGAAAGATGGAGGTCAGACCTGGACCAACATCGGACTGCGCGACTCCCGTCAGATCAGCCGCATCGTTGTAGACCCGCAAAATTCCAACATCGTGTACGTCGGCGCTCTCGGGCACGCATTCGGACCGAACAGCATGCGTGGCGTTTACAAATCGACCGATGGCGGCGGCACTTGGACGAAGATTCTGGATCAAGGCCCTGACATCGGAGTCTCCGATCTCGCCATGGCCACCGAGGATTCTAAGCTTTTATTTGCCACCACCTGGCACAGCCATCGTCCACCATGGAGTACCTACGCCCCGCTCGACGGACCCGGCAGTGGTCTGTTCCGCTCGCAGGACAGCGGTCAAACCTGGTCGCATCTTACGGGGAATGGATTGCCCGAAGGGGATTGGGGCCGGACAGCCGTAGCCGTCTCACCCAATGGCAAGCGAGTGTACGCACTCATCAGCGCCTCCAAGAAACCCGGCCTCTATCGCTCCGACGATGGTGGTGGCAGTTGGGCGCTGCAAAACGATGATAAGCGCCTCATCGGTCGCCCCTGGTATTTCGGCAATATCACGGTCGACCCGAGCAATCCGGATGTGATTTACGTGCCCAACGTGGCACTCTACCGTTCTGAAGACGGCGGCAAAACGATTTCGATTGTCCGCGGCGCGCCCGGCGGAGACGATTACCACCAAATCTGGATCGACCCCAAAGACTCCTCCCGAATGATTCTTGGCACCGATCAGGGCGCGACCATCAGTCTTGACCATGGCCAGACTTGGAGTTCCTGGTACAACCAGCCAACGGCGCAGTTCTATCATGTGATCACAGACGACCAGTTTCCTTACGTGGTCTACGGCACTCAGCAGGACAGCGGCAGCGCGGCAGTTCGCAGTCGGAGCGATGCTGGACTAATCACATTTCGCGACTGGTTTCCGTCCGGGGGTAGCGAGAGCGGATACATCGCGCCCGACCCCAAAAACCCGAATATCGTATACCTCAGCGGTACTTTCGGAGGCGTCACCCGTTTCAATCTTCGAACGTCGTTCAGCCAGGACATTACCCCCTGGCCGCTGCAAGCGTTTGGTGTCGAGATCAACGTTCGCAAGTATCGCGATCCCTGGACGCCCGTATTGCTGATCTCTCCTTTCGACAAGGAGACACTTTATCTGGGAACGCAGTACGTGATGAAAACCCGCGATGGCGGGCTGCATTGGGAAATCATCAGCCCGGATCTGACCGGATCGACACAGCGCCCGGGCGACAAGAAACCAGAAGGTCCGCCCACCGTCGAGAACGCAACGCAGCGAGGATTTGGCGTCGTCTTCACCATCGCGCCGTCCGGGTTGGATGGGAATCTGATCTGGGCAGGCAGCGACACGGGTCTCATCCACCTCACGCGGGATGGCGGAAAAACCTGGAAAAATGTCACCCCAAGCGGCCTCGGCGACTGGAGCCAGATATCGTTGATCGAGGCTTCGCACTTTGACCCCGCGGAATCTTATGCCGCCGTGGATCGGCATCAACTCGATGATCAGAGACCGTATCTCTACCGTACTCGCGACTACGGCGCGACTTGGCAGCTGATCACCGACGGCATTGGTGCATCGTCATTCTTGCGGGCGGTCCGCGAAGATCCGCAAACCCGCGGCTTACTCTTTGCAGGAACTGAACTCGGGGCTTACTTTTCCCTCGACGACGGCGACCACTGGCAATCCTTGCAGTTGAATCTTCCCACGGTTGCCATCCATGACTTGGCGGTTCACGGAGATGACGTCGTGATCGCAACCCACGGACGCGCGTTCTGGATTCTCGATAACGTCACACCTTTGCGGCAGGCACACGACTTCACGAAAGCGGCTGGCTCATGGTTTTATCGGCCAGCTACAGCCGTCCGAATCGACAATGATTCTTTCCTCAGCTCTCCCTTGCCGCCTGAAGAACCCACGGCAAACAATCCGCCCAATGGCGCGATCCTCGATTACTTCCTCAAAACCGCCGCCGGCCACGTCAACCTCAAGATTGTTGACCAGAAGCAAAACCTGATTGCCAGCTTTTCCTCGGATGACGCGAAAGAACAAAAGCATTCTCCCCGCCCGATCGCAGAACGATGGTTTCCGAAACCAGAAATTCTTGAGACAACTCCGGGCATGCATCGCTTCGTTTGGAATCTGGCCTGGGGCAATCCGAACGGGAAAGCTGCGGATCAATCCATCGACGACGAGTATCGTCCTCCCCGAGGTCCGCGCGCTGTTCCGGGCACTTACGAAGTGCGACTCACTGTCGACGGGAAAAGTTTTTCTCAGCCGCTAAAGATCGTCATGGATCCGCGATCCCCCGCCACCCCGCACGACCTCGAGCAACAGCTGGAACTAGGTCGGCAGATTTTCGCCGAAGCCATCAGCAGCCGCGAGACTTTGGCTGAAATCAGGTCCGTACAAAAACAGTTGTCGGACCTGGAACAGAAGCTCGGCGGAGGGCACGCGGATCTGAAAACTGCGCTGGCCCAACTACAAACTGAGATTCACAGGATCACTACCGGCGGTGAAGATTCTGCAAGCAACGCCACAGGTCTGCAAAACGCCAGCGCCGGGCTAACCTCTTCATTGGGAGTCGTCGAGAGTGGCGATCGCGCCGTGCCTTCACAGGCCATTGATCTGTACCACGAGTCGAGCCAGGCACTGAAGTTGCGCATTGCGGATTGGAATCACGTCAAGACAAACTGGCTGCCGCAATTCAACCAGCATCTGCGTCAGAACAACTTCGTGCCAATTGCGATCAGCGAACTTGCGGAAGAAGTGGAGTCAGGTTGACGCCCGCCCTTCACGTGCTTGTCAACTTCGCCGCGCACGCGTTAAACTCGCGGCTCTCAGGAGGAACATGTGAAAGCTTTCGCGCTTGGGGTCCGGTTTGTAGTGGTGAGTTTGTTGCTTTCGATGCTAGCGATGCCGGCGCTGGCGCAGTATACCGATCCGGTCGCGATCAACGATCTTGGCGGTCCGCAGGAGTTCGCGCGGCGTCGCCAGGAACTCGCCAAACAGCTTCAGACCGGCCACCTGATTTTGTTTGCTCGCACGGTTCTCCCCGAGGCAAATCATTATCGCGAGGACAACGATTTCTTCTATTTCACCGGATTGGCCGATCCCGGCGCGATCATGCTCATGGACGCGACCAATGGCAACACCACGATCTTTGAGCCCCCTCAAGGCCCGCGAGGAAAGCAGGTCTACGGCGCAAACTTGCTCTCCATGACTCCCGAAGCCCAGGAAAAATTTGGCTTCAAAACAGTATTACCGCTCGGTAGCCTGGACGGCATGCTGTCATCTCTTTTGGGCAAGGAAACTGATGTGTGGCTGCGTCTGACTTTCCCCGACAAGGCCGACGGCGCACGCCAGGAGACCGGCCGGGACTATGCCGCTGAATATATAAACCCATACGGCGATCCTCTCCCCGGCGACCGCGCCGCGCTGAAAAAGTTAGCCGAGCGTTATCCTGCCGCTCATCAACGCGACGCGACTGGGTTCATCGACGATATGCGCAACATCAAAACTCCACAGGAGATCGAACTACTTCGTCGCAACGGAAAACTCAGTGCCGAGGGAATCAAGCAGGCAATCGCGCACGCCCACCCTCCGATGTTCGAGTACCAGATCGAAGCGCAGGCCGCTTTTGTCTTTCGCAACGGCGGCGCCCAAGGCTGGGCGTATCCCGCCATTGTCAGCTCTGCGGAAAACATCAACACCTGGCACTACTTCAGTGACCGCCGCCAGATCCAGCCCAACGAGTTAGTTGTTTTCGACTTCGCAGCCGACCTTGATCACATGACGATGGACATCACGCGCACGTTCAACATCAGCGGGAAATTTACGCCCGAGCAGGCCAAGTGGTACGCCGTCGATCTCGAATCGCAAAAGGCATCCATCGCCATGCTCAAGCCCGGAAACACCTACGAACAGGTCGCCGACGCCGGCAAAGCGGTATTTGAAAAGAACGGCATTGCGAAGCAATGGTACGGTTTCCCCGGCCATTTCGTCGGCCTCGCCACTCACGATGTAAAGCATCCAACCGGCCCGGTGAAAGCTGGCCAGGTGGTCACGATTGAGCCTATCGTCGAGTTCCCCGACCAGCAAATGCACTTTCGCGTCGAAGACACAATTCTGATCACCGACAATGGTCCGGAAATACTATCGTCGAGCGTACCAAAGGAGATGTCCGACGTAGAAAAGTTGGTAGGCAGCGCCAAATGAGTTAAACGGGCCACGGGACGAGGCATTTAAATTCGCCCTCCTTATATACCTTTGTGTCCTTTGTGGTTCTAGCATTTGAACTTCATCAACCACAAAGGACACTAAGGTACACAAAGGAGGGCGAACTCACGGACCCTAGCCATTCGGCGAGATCTAACCGAACCAATCCCCCTGCCACAATTTCTGCCCGGCCAGTGAATGATAGAAACCCCAAACTGCCAGGGCGACGACGCTCAGCAGCGGAAGCATAACGCTGCTCAAATACCAGGCCGAAAAGTCGAGAGTCAGCGGCACATTCAACAACATCTCAGTAGCGAATATTCCCACGGCGAGGGCCACGAATCCGAAGCGAAAAACCATGATCGCGGCGCCTCCGAAAAGCAGCGCATACACCGATCCATCGATCCACGGATAGTCGCTTCCCAGAGTTTTCAATGTCACCCAGATTGCCACGAACACAACTGCCGCCAGCCATTCCTTCCGCAAAAACACCCGCAACACGAAGAGCAAAAAAAAGAAAATGAGAGTGCTTTCGATTGCATCCGGAATTTGAAATAGCCATGCTCCCAGCGCGTGCCGGCCTCCCAAAAGATAGTCCGTCGAAAACAACAGCGGAGGCTCGCCTTTACGCATGGTCAGCAGTTCACTGATTTCAAAAATCAGCATCCAAACCACGCCGAGGATCACGCCAAACAAAACATCGCGGCCTACCAGCGGATCTCTCAACTGGCCCATCGCCAGCCGGCTCCAGGAGACCAGCGCTTGCGGCCAATGGCGGCGCACGTAGGGTTCCACCGAAAGGTACAGTATCCAAATCAGGCCAGCGAAAAAAAGCCCTATGCCGATGGCCAAAGCGAAAGGCAAAAGCATTTCCAGCGTCGGAACGATGTGCCCTCGGCACAGCCACAGCGCGATCATCGTCGCAAAGAGCACACCAGAAAGGCGCAACGCGCCCCGGCGATCCACTCTCCCCCGTACGTAATTCCGGCGCGCCAGCAACGCCGCTCCCGCCACAACCACAACCACGATTGCGAGAAGAATCAAATTGCCCGCTCTTCGCCCCCCCGTGGTCGGCGGGTCCGGCCGCATGCGTTGCGGTCTGGTCCAGGGTCCAATCAACGAAAAGAATACCGGCTTGCCCTGAAATGCTGCCGCCTCAACGCGTAACGGACGGCCGCTGCCGGGCCAGGTGCCTGTCCACGCCACCCTCGTGTCGGATGCGGCCAGGGAAGTCCATATCGGCTCCGTGGTTTTGAATTGCGTCGCATCCAGTCCGGCCGCACGAAATAAGATATTCCAATCGAACGGCGGCGCATGCGGCCCGCTCTCTTCACTTTTACTTTGCACTTGCGGCGGGATCGCCTGGAAAAATGTCAGCCGTCCTCGCGGATCCAGCGTCACATTCACCATCCCCGACAGGACCGTCGTCGGATCGTCATCGGTTACAACTCCCGGAGTGAGCACGGTGTCATGGAAGCGGCTCGCCGCCATGTATTGCGCGCTTTGCCGATACCAGTACTGCAGCGGCGCTGGCCGCCCGGGAAGTATTTCGTCCCAGTGCGGATGTGGTTTGTCGTTCTTCTTTACGTAATCCAGAAAATCCTTGTCGTAAGAGTAGTCCGCAGCGCTGTCCACCGGCTTGTCTGCATACCCAAGTTGGCTGACGATTTCTTTGGCCTTCTGGGTCAGGACTTCCGGCGATTGCTCCAAACCGAGTTTCCCCATCCCGCTGGCCTCGATCGACAAATAACTAACCAACCCCAAACCTACGAGCGCCGCCGCTAGACAAAGCAACGCTGTTCGCGGCGCCAGCCCTGTAGTTTCCCCCGCCGCCGCAACCATCTGCGGTGATGGCGTCTCACCCGCCGCCAAGGCCGCAGCCAGCGGATCACCGCCCGGTAACGCTGCGGCAACGCTCAACGCCGAACTCATCCTGCTCGCCGGATCAGGTTCGAGACAACGCAAGATCACCCGTTCGACTGCGGGATCAAGATCCTTCACCAGCGTGGATGGCTTGCTGGGGGCCGATTCGCTACGCACCCGCACCAGCTCTGGCAAAGACTCCACGCTGAACGCCCGTTTGCCGGTGAAGATCTCGTAAAGCACCAGGCCCAGCGAATAAATATCGGTCTTTACGTTGACCTCTTTGCCTTCCAGTTGTTCCGGAGCCATGTAAGCCGGCGTGCCGCTCCGCACATCGCTGCCCGGGATCTGATCGACCAGCCCGGCCAAGCCGAAATCTGTAACCACTACTTGGCCCCGTCCATCGAGCATGATGTTGGCTGGCTTCAAATCGCGGTGCAGCACTCCCTTGGCATGCGCCGCCGCCAACCCTGCGCAAAGCTGGCGTGCAATTTCCAATGCCTTGTCCGCAGGCAAGCGCCCAATGCGACGCAACAGCGAAGCTAAATCTTCGCCGTCGACATACTCCATGGTGAAAAATGTGTGTCCATCGACTTCCCCCACGTCGTAAACCCGGCAAACATTGGGATGCGAAACTCGCCGCGACAACCGAACCTCATTGCGGAAGCGTTCCACCAGAGCTTCGTCGCGGCTCGCCTCCTCGGGCAGAAATTTGAGCGCAACCGGCTGGCCCAAAGTCAGATCATCGGCGCGGTACACTTCGCCCATGCCGCCGCGACCCAGCAACGCGATGATGCGATAGCGGCCGGCCAGAAGACGTCCGGGAAGAAATCGGCCTTCCGTCAGCAAGCTGCCCGAGGAACTCGCAAGCTTTGCGCCCGATCCGGATGACGTTCTCGCCGATGGCCTCGGCTTCGAGTCCACATACTCCATAGTCGCGAGATCGTCCAACGCATTCCCCGACGCCACAACCGCTCCGCAAGACGAGCAGAATCGCCCCGCTTCAGCCACTTGCGAACCGCACGAAACGCAGATAGACATCAATCTCTCCGCCTAACAATTTACCGTTTAGCTGGCTCCCGCGCCACCACGCCGGGGGAATGCAAAGAGTAAAGGAACTTTACAACCCTTGACATACCAAAGCGGCAAAAGGGATAGAATGTAGTACATCCAAGTGTAAGGTGGACACTCCTGTCCGCCGCCTTTAATCTTGAAGTCGAGGTTGATTCTGAGGTTGAGAATCGATTTCGCTGTAATTGATTTCGATTTCTTGCGTTTTATCGGAAATCAAGAGTCAAACGTGGACGAAAGTGTCCGCTCCACACGAGAAGCAACCCGGGAGCCGCGATTGAAATCCTAGCTGGCAACCGCAACTTATCACTATCTTTCGGGTTTAAGGCAACGAACTTGGCCTAGCGCACGATAGAAAGCAGAGTGAGTCAAATGAAACCAAATTCTCGGATCTCGGTGTCACGAACTTCGGTGTCACGAACGTCATTGTCGCGAACCTCATGGATCGGAATTGCCGTCCTGCTGCTGGCGCTTCCCATCCCCGCATTGGCTGCGTTGGGCGGGGACGTCGCATCGGTCCACGAAGACCAGGCGCAAATGAAGGGCAGCCTGAAAACCACGGAAGCCGTCGTGTTCACCCTCCACGAGATCAAAGCCCCGGCCGGAATGGTGGTGCGCGAATATGTTTCGCCTGCCGGCCAGGTGTTTGGCGTGTCCTGGCACGGTTCCGGGATGCCCAATCTGCAACGGCTTCTCGGTAGCTACTTTCAGACCTTCTCGGACGCTGTGAAAGCCCAGAAAGCCGCTCACCCAGGTCACGGCCCGCTCTATATTCAGGAACCCGGTTTGGTGGTTGAGTCCACCGGCCACATGCGGTCATTCTCAGGCAGAGCCTACGATCCCGGAAAGCTGCCCCAAGGAGTTAGCGCCAATGACATACGGTAGAGGAGGAACTGTGCGCGCATTTTTAGCAATAGTGTTGGTCGCGGGGTTGGTCTTTCTGTCCGCATGCGGTGGCAGCGGTACGCCCGTCGGAGTTCAGATTACGATCACTCTGGCCGCGTCTGCTAATTCAGTGGCTCCTGGCCAATCCACCACTATTACCGCTACGGTTGCGAACGATACCAGTAATAAAGGCGTGACCTGGAGCATCACCAGCGGCGGTGGCACCCTGAGCGGCCAGACCTCGACCACAGTGGTTTATACCGCGCCGGCAAGCGTGCCAACTCCAACATCGGCGACGATTACTGCAACTTCCGCGGCCAGTTCCACGGTTACCGCAAGCATACAGATTTCGCTGCAAAGTTCCGCGATCGCTGTCTCTCTATCGATTGCCCCTTCGTCGGCGCCAGCGGGTCCTCAGACAATCAATCAGGGACAGCAGCTCTCCGTTAGCGC
>Ga0210390_10000403_pt1 | contig 47492 bp, 46 predicted proteins | sample IncBWH11OmetaG_FD_161050 | JGI IMG/M metagenome (GOLD analysis project Ga0210390, IMG submission 161050) | Forest soil microbial communities from Barre Woods Harvard Forest LTER site, Petersham, Massachusetts, United States - Inc-BW-H-11-O ... | reverse complement strand
CTGGGCGCGGGGCACTCCGAACTATTTAGCTCGGCGTTGGCCGACTGTAAACGTGACCTTGGCAGCGGTGGTGTTGTCGAATTGATCGGAAATCTGCACGGCGACGGTGTGTTCGCCTGGTGTCAAGTTCGGAATTGCGATCTGGTAGCTTTCCCTGGGCGCGTCGGATAATACTCCCAGGGGGAAGCTCGTAAGCCACTCGCCCGCGTCCACGCTATATTGGGCATGTGCGATCGCGATCGCCGAGCTCACGCCGTCAAAACTGATCTTCGCGGCGGGCTCGCTCGCGTCGGCGCGGAGATTTTCGATGCGCGGCGGCGTATTTTCGACCTCGAACCGATCACTGACGCGCTCGTTCGTTCGAGCGTCGTGCGGCGGGTTCGATGGAGAGTCTGAGGCCACGATCTTGAGGTAGTAAGGGCCATCGGGCATGGTGGTCGTGTCCCAGGAATAAAAGTGCTGGGTGAGTTTGTCTTTCAACAGCCGCCAGTTCTGCTCACCTTCGCCACGATAATAAATCGAAAAAACCAGGTCGTCATCGTTATCGTCATGCGCGTTCCAAAGAACGCTTTCGTAACCCTTGTCTTCGAAACCTTGCGGAGGGACCTCGACTTTCGGCGGCTTTGCAGCAGTATCGGTGATCGCGACAATTACCGGGAAGGGCGATGCACCAGGACGCTGCGGCAATTTGAGCTGCACGGCGGCAGCGGCACCGGGACCACCTTGCTGCACGGAGAATCCTTGCACGCGGACTCCGGGATCTTGAATCGCGATATCGTCCACGACCGGCGCAACGTTTTCTGGCTGGTAGGCGATGCTGACCCAGGAAATGTTGGGAGGAGCACCCTTGTCTGTGTCGAGAAAGACCGCTTTCCACTGGATAAATCGGGCAGGGGGACAAGTCATCGCCTCATTGGAAATGTTTTTGTACGGGCCGGACCACGCGCTCCAGTTTTTCTCCGGACTGGAGGTATTCCCTGAGCGCGCGTAAAAGGCCACTTTGCCTTCTGTCGCGCCGTTGTCTCCCCACCACGTCAGGCGGCCCCAGCGAGAGAAAATTTTGGCGTCGAAAGGATCGGACTCAAAGCTGCCATTGGCTTCATAGCTCGGGCCGAGGGTAAATACCTTTCCAGGATTCGCGGTGCCGACCAGAACTGCCCCGTCACGGCCGGCAATCAAGCTGGTTACCTGCGCGGAAGCCGTTTTTGCGATGCTGGAATAGACGTCGTTGCCTTCCAGTTCGATGATGGTGCCTTTGTTGCCGGTACCGAGCAAAATCTTGCCATTCGGAGAGAGTCCCATTGCGAAGACCAATTCTTCCCGTGAAGTCCACAGCGTAGTCGGGGCGCCTTCCCGAGAGATCTCCACAACTTCCGAGCCGCCTGTGGTCGAGGGGAAGAAAGAGAATGGCGCGGCCGACTGAGCTGGCTGAGCCTGAATTGATATCGTCGCGTTACCCGCCTGCGCACTGAGTTGAGCGGCTTGCTGCGGTGTAACAACCGGGGTGACGGGCTGCGGCACCGGGGCACGCTGCTTTTCGCCGATCGCGGCAGCATAGATCTTGTCATTCGCGCCAGCGAGCAGGGAGGTCACCTCTTTCTTGTCCGTTTCGTATAGGACGAATGAGGTTCCTGCTTTCGGCGGGGCCTGCGGATCTTTGCGATTAATTTCAATTCGGAGAATCAGTCCATCCGGATCTGTGCCGACGAGCAGGTTGCCCTGGGGATCAAATGCCAGCGAACGCGCGTGACGTTCGTCGCTTTGATAGAAAAGCTGGCCTTTCCCGTCGGGCGCGACCGCAAAGATCCTGCCCTCGTCTCCGGTGCCTGCAAACAGGACGCCTTGCGCATCCACCGCGAGCGCCCAGATATATTTCGATTTCGGTTCGAAAAAAACAGATTTTTGCCCTTCGGCAGTGACTTTGTAGATCTTGCCGTCGGGCGAAGTGCCCACGTAGAGATTGTCGTGCGAATCGAATGTGATGGCTTGTGCCGCAAGCTCAGGAGACTCAAATACGGTGGTCGGCTTCGCGGGGTCGTCGAAGCGAAGGACCTTGGCGTCCGATCCGCCAGCGCCGTAAATGCGGCCTCGCGAGTCCATGCGCAGGGCCCACAGATAGGCGAGATTCGGATCGGAAAGCGCCGCGAACTTCGGCGCAGGCATCAGCCTGCCATCGCTGCGGATGGCGACGCCTTTCGCCGTGCCTTTCTCGAAATCGGAGTAATCCGATTGGCGCCAGAAGCGGGTGTGTTCGGCGTAAACCAAGGCGGGTGCTGCAACTCCCAGAATCAGCACACCCGCCAGAATGGCTCGCCGTATCATCGTTCGGAATCTCCCCTTCGTTACCGGATGCTACTTCACCGTAATGGTGAGCGTTCGTTCGCCTGTCACTACTTGATGCATTTCAACCGACCATTCCCCCGTCATAGACTGATATTGCAGCCGTGCACCGCCTGGACTTTGGCGCTGGTCTAGCACGTTGATTGCGGACGCCGGCGCATTGGGCATTACTTTGTCCTCTACCATCAAGGTGGGCGTGGGTTGCAGAAGTGTCGCGTACAGGCGGTCGTTCTGGTGGTCGCGGTTGATTAGCTTGATGAGTTCCTCTAGGCCGGGAAGCTGGCCCTGCGAGCTCGCCTCCAGCGACTCGACCGTGCGATTGGCGACCTCGGCGTCGCTAATTACCAACTGCATGTTTCCTCGCGCCGCCTGCACGGGAATTGTGATGGGAATTTCCTGCACGAAGGGACCGCCTCGATAGGGCCGAAGCTGAACCTTAACTGCAACAGTTTCCCCCGGGCGCACCTCGTTCCTTTCGATCCAGGCGTTGTCAATCGTGGCCCAGCGCCGCTCTGGCAGCGCGGTTACGCGCAGATGAATACCATTCAGGTGAGGCGCTTCGTATGGGTTCAAATAAATCCGGGAAAACACGTTTTGAACGCTGGTGGCCACGAAAAAACCACCCGGCACGGGCATGTCCGTCGGTGCATACAGATCTTTCAACTCGACGGGCGTATGGCCCTGGATGTCAATCTCGCCGTCCAATTGCAGCGTCGAGCCTTCGCCGTAAGCGGCGTTTCCCACAATGCCGTTATAGGTTGCCAGAGCCACAAGCACCGGCGTGAGCTGGGGATTTTCAATTAGTTCGAAATGATATTGTTTTTCGGCGAAAGGCGTCACCAAGGTTACGTCCAAGGGAATCATCGATGGTCCGGCGCCCAGACGGCCCGCGATCGCCGTGACGCGATCCTGCGTCAGCGTTCCGATCGTGCCTCCGGTAGTGATGACTTTGGTGGAAGCCATCGCCGAGGCAAGCGTCGTGACCACATAAGCGCGCGCGATGGGCATGGACACGTTGCCAAATGAAAATATCGGATGCCCGCAAGCCAGGATGCGGCCTTTCTCGACGGTCGTCACCGTGCAGCCTGGAGTGAGCGACAGGTCGCCACGAATCAATTCGACTCCGACCATATCACCGGGCTTGAGCTGGGCGTCCTCGGGCGATGGCGGCGTTGTCCCGCCAGCCATCATGGACATTCCCCAACCGGAAAGTTCTTTGCCGAATCGCGCCATCGTATCGGGATACAGACCCGTGGAAATGAGCGGAGTCTCGATGGGAATTAGAAATTGCCCAGCGCCGGCGCTCGTTTGCCGCACTAGATTTTCGGGGAGAGCGACCTGCGGTGGATACGTCGCACTGGCACTATGCGCAGGAGCGGCGGCTGGAGGTGTCTGAGGAAGAACGTCCGGCGCTTTCTCCACATCGAGCATATTCTCGATGGGCGTTACGCCACCAATGGCTTCCTTGCTGAAAACTCCAAGTTTGAGCGAGAGTGCGCCCGCCAATTTGCCGTCGAAATAGACGGGACTGCCGCTCATGCCGGCGACCACACCGGTGTGCTCAACTTTTTCGCCAAGGAGTTGTACCAGAATCACGTCCTGCTTCGGGCCGAGAGCGTTGTGCAGGACGCCGAGAACCAGCAGGTCTACTTTCTCGATCTCGTTGCCGCTGAAAATGGTGTAGACGACGCCTTTCAACCCCGGTTGTACCTGGCTCAAAGGGAAAACTGCGGGCGCATCGTCCGCATTCGTCGCCACGCCGAAAGCTAGAATCAGAGCGGCAAGAAATGCTGGAATCAGTTTCCGGAGGGCCACAGGCATCAGACAACGATGATACCTGCCGCATAACCGGGAAGCAAATCGGGGCGTGCTAGAATCTCGCGGTGAGTAAAAAGACGATTTCGCCCGGAGGACAGATCTCCGGAGTGGTGGAACTCCCCGGCGATAAATCCATTTCACATCGCTATGCCATTCTGGCGGCGCTAGCCGAGGGCACCAGTGAGATTCGAAACTATTCCCCGGCCGCGGACTGTGCCAGCACGCTAGAATGTTTTCGGCGGCTCGGTCTCGAAATTGACGCTAGTCGAGAGCGGGTGCGCATCATGGGGAAGGGATTGGATGGCCTGAAGGCGCCTCGGCGGACGATCGATGCCGAGAATTCAGGTTCGACGATACGTATGCTTTCGGGCGTGCTCGCGGGGCAGGCTTTTACCTCCACAATTACTGGCGATAGCTCGCTGCGGCGCCGTCCGATGCGCCGCGTAACCGATCCATTGCGCCAAATGGGCGCTGATATTCGCGCCGAGGACGGAGACCGCGCGCCACTTGAAATTCATGGCCGCAAATTGCGCGCGATTGATTACACGCTGCCCATTCCCAGCGCGCAGGTAAAATCGGCGATGCTGCTTGCTGGGTTGTACGCGGAAGGCGTAACCACTGTGCGAGAATCTATCCGCACGCGAGACCATACCGAGCTGGCTCTGCGCGAATTTGGTGCTTCAGTTCCCGTCGCGCCGGGAGAAGTTCGCATTCATCCGCGGCCGAAATTACAGCCGCGGCAGTTAATCGTTCCCGGCGACCTTTCGTCGGCGGTGTTCCTGATTGGCGCTGCCTTGATCTTGCCGGAATCTCAGCTGATGCTGCACAACGTGGGATTGAATCCCACGCGCGCCCGTGTTCTCGATTTTCTGATTTCGATGGGAGCTTCAATCAATCTGGCTTCGGTGCAATTGCGCGACGGGGAATTGATCGGCGATGTTTCCGTCCGCTATAAGCAGTTAGCGGGAGGCAGCATTTCCGGAACGCAAGTGGCGGAGATGATCGACGAATTGCCCATGCTTGCAGCGCTGGGTCCTTTTACCGAGAACGGGATCGAGATACATGACGCGAAAGAGTTGCGCGTGAAGGAAAGCGACCGCATCGCAGCGCTCGCCGCCGGGCTGCGCGAAATGGGGGCGCGCGTGGAAGAATTTCCCGATGGACTGCGCGTCGAAGGCCGCGCCGCTGGAAAACTGCACGGCGCCAAGGTCAATCCAGAAGGTGATCACCGCATTGCCATGGCGCTCGCGGTGGCAGCGCTCGGCGCCGAAGGTGACACTGTAGTTCGCGACGCCGAGTGCGTAGGCGTTTCCTTCCCTCAATTTTTCGACGTACTCGCGAAGCTTCGCGGTATAGCGAAGTCCTAACGCTTCACGTTAGCGAGCTTGGCGGTTCGACGCTCCCCCGTTCCCCATATCGCATTTCGTCCCTTCTAGAGGTAATATCTGCCTCCAAGTTTGCTACGAGGGGCGGTCTGCACCCGAAGTCGCGTTGCGGACAGGAGAAACGCCATGAAGATTCACCGGCGGCCGGTCTGGATCGCGTTGATCGCCTGTTTCGCAATGTTGGCAGCGCCTGCGACGGCGCAGATCGGTTCGCTGACCTGTTCCAGCAACAATGGCAAGTACCGATATTGCCGGGCGGACACCCAGAACAACGTGCGGCTGGTGAGACAGTTGTCCGGCTCGCGCTGCGATTACCGCTACAGCTGGGGCTATGACTACCGCGGAATTTGGGTTGACCGCGGCTGCCGGGCGCAGTTCGAATATGGACGAGGTGGAGGCGGTGGCGGGAACACCGGCGCGGCGGTGGCAGCAGGCATTCTGAGTGGGATCATAATTGGATCGGCCATCGCCGGTTCCAAATCCGACAATGATGATGTCGCCGCAAACCGGCGAGACTACTACCTCGATGGATACCGCCACGGACAACGCGATTGGGATGACGACCGCCGGCCCGATTATCAGCGATACCTCGACCGCTTTCCGCGGGAATACCAGACCGACTTCTCCACCGGCTACAACGACGGGTATAACAACCGGCCCAGCAAGTATCGCTAGTTGATCGCGAGGAGAGAACGACCGTCATGAGAAAGAAAATGTTTCCCGCGTCGTTGACGCCTTTGGTCGCCCTTGTCGCGCTATGTTTTCTCGGTGTGGCGGCTCCCGGTCAGCACTCCGTCCCGCCAAAATCGGAGCCGGCGGCGCTGAAAAGCGGTACGGCACAAGGACAGGCGACCGCTCCGCGCGCCAATGGGGATCTACTCGCAGAGATTAAGCGCGGCGGCAAGCTTCGTATTGGCGTTTCCGAAATCGTGCCGTGGGCTACGCACGATAAAGATGGCAACCTGGTCGGGTTCGAAATTGACGTGGCCAAAAAGCTCGCTCGTGATATGGGCGTAGAGCCTGAGTTCTATCCCGAGGAATTTCGTTATTTGATTCCGGATTTGCTGGCCGGAAGATTCGACATTATCGTCTCCGGACTCTCGATCAATGCAAGCAGGGCGCTGCAATTGGACTTCAGCGCGCCTTATAACACCACCGACGTGACACTGGCGGTGAATATCAAAGCTGCAGGCTCGTCCCCCACGCTGCAGTCTTTCAACAAGGATACTGTGACCATCGGAGCGCTGGAAGGAACGACGGCGGAGGACCTGGCCGGTGTGGCGCTGCCGAACGCAAAAATGAGAACGTACACCGACGATAGCCGGCTTTTTGACGATTTGATTCAAGGCAAGCTCGAGGCGGCCGTGGCGGATAGTCCCAGGCCAGAGATTGTCGCCAAGCTTTACCCAACGAATGTGACCTGTGTTTGCGACACTCCTCTGGCGACCTATCCGGCGGCGTTCGCGGTACGTCGCGGCAATCTGGAATTCGTCAATTTTTTGAACTCCTGGATTGAGGCGCACACCGTGGACAAGTGGTTGGAAGCGCGGCGGGGTTACTGGTTCAAGACGACGGACTGGGCGAGAGATCTCTAATCGGAACGAATCTAGGTCGAACCAGTTTGGGCTATCTCATCTCTGATTTTACGAGGACTTATGGAGGTAAATGGTTCCGTAGCTTGTGGTGATCTGAATCTTCGGACCTTGTGAGCCCACTTTTCCAGTGAGCCTTCCGGTGCCGTTTTCATTGTCCTGTTTGAGCGAGGGATCATCGAAGTCGCTTTGGAGTTCACCTGAGCGCGACACCGCCGAAATTTCGAACTTCGAGTCCGACGGCAAGGTCAAATCAACCTCGCCTGACTCATTTGAAATGTTGATGTCCGCACGAGGAGGCTGCGAATACGACACCTTTATGGAGCCGTGTGTGTCGGTGATATCCAGTCGGCCAGCAATGTTTTCAACTTCCATGTCCTTGTCATGCGTGTTCAGTTTAGCCGGGCCGTCGACGTCCGAAACGTTGATCTCGCCGGAATCCAGTTCCAACCGCCCGGTCATATGAGCCAACGTCAAGTCCGCCTTCTGCGAAATGTAGTGGGTGGTTTTTGTGACATTGCGGATATGAATTGGACCGTAGAATTCACCTTCGAACGTGGCATCACCGGCCACATCGTTTACGTTGATTTCGTTCCCACGGCCGGTGAGATGTACGCTGCCTAGGACATTAGCGATGCGTGCATCGCCCGTCTCGAGTTCCGCTGCGACGTCTGAACCTGAGTCGTGAATTTCAATATTGCCGTGCTTGGTGCCGGCAGTCACCGCTCCGGAGATTCCGGAAATGTTGATGTCTCCATGGTTTGAATTTGCGGTCAGGGACACTTTTTTCGGCAGAGTCACGTCAAGGTCCACGGTGATCTGCTCGCCGCCGCCCTCGGAATTCATCGGATGAACAAGGTAGCCATCCCGAGTCTGTTCGATCACCACTTTCAAAGACTTCAAACGATCCTGCGCCGCGGCGTCCGTTACGCCTTCCGCGCTCTCTTCTACGCTCACGCTCAGATCGTTGCTGTCGCCTCCGTGGGCTGTGATGGATCCGCGGCCGGTGGTCACAGTCACATGAGAACCTGCGGGGATCGACTTCGGACCGAGCTCCTGGCTTTCGGAAGCCTTGTGATCGAACAGTCCGATGTCGATATTCAGATCCGGCATTTTTTCGCGCACCCTGCTATAGATTCCCATTCCCGCGAGAACGAAAACCACCAGCACCAGTAGCGCGGCTTCTCCCCCGGTTAGCAGCGGCGGGCGCGTTTGTCCCGTTTGATGGGCGCTCATGTTGTCTACGAGTTTTGCGATTCCCCAGAGAATGATGAGGAGGGGCCAGTAACGCCAGAATAGGTGCCACATGCGCAGATCGGGATTGAACCGCGCTAGAAGAAACAGGATCCCGAGAAGGATCAGCAGCAAGCCGCCAAATATCGAACTGCGTTGCCGTTCGCCGTTGCTCACGCGCGCCTCACGAGCCGGTGTGACCCTCTTTCGAAGCCAGCGACTGTGCTGTAAGAACGACGCCGGCAACGATCAACAAGACGGGCCAAAGCTCCCCGAAGCTGTAGCGGGTGTACTCTCCCACCAGAAAAAGAACGCCCACGGTGATGATCATCAGCGGACCCATTAGCCCGCGGATGCGGCAGTGAGCGCACTTGCACGTTGTGCTGTTTGGGTCGGGCATTGCTGTTTCTCCTAGGATACTTGTTTCATGCGATCCCAGAGAAGCCACCCGCCGATCAGGATGAGCGCCAAGGGCCAGGACTTTTGAAACCAGTCTCGTTGCAAAAGCCCGAAGTTCCCGAGCAGCAACAGAGCGCCAATGCCGATCAGGATGAGCGCCCCGATCGGCTTGCGTCCTTCGCCCTCGATCAGATTTGCGGGCTCTGGTTGCCCTTGACGGTGGGCCATTGCGGTGCGGTAGGCTTCAATGGGCATGTAAAAGTAAAAGCAGCCTAGAGCGATTCCGAAAAACGCGTCATAAGAGGAGGGAATATCGCTGCTGAGCAGCGCGATTAAGCCGCCAAAAATCAGCACGTGTATCAGGGCTTTCACATATTGGCCGTTGTACACTGCCCCAAGCCCGGGAATGAAGCCGAGAGTCGCGGCCAGGCCTGGATTGACGCTCGCTTTGGCGGCCTCGCTTGGTGCCGCCGGCGCAGCGAGCAATCCGGCAAGACATTCCTCGCAATAGAGCGCGCCGCGCACTTCGCGAGTACACTGCGGACACAGGGCTTTGCCGCAGTTTCGGCAATAGCCGGTAGCCTGAACATCCGTGTGCACTGCGCAGTTCATTGAGGGCTCCTGTTGATGTTGTTGAGCGTTGCGCTATTGAGGACCATTCCGCTGATACTGCTCATCCAGTTTCCCGCCACCAAGCAAGCAAACATCGCGCCGCCACGCGCGTGCATGTGCCCCGGATGCGGCGCGGTCTGCGATTTCTCTTGGGGATCGGTCGAAGGCGGCTGCGAGTTATGCTCGGGCGCCGGTTCCGGCGTGGCCGACGGCTGAGGTTCGGACTCCGGCTGCAGGCGCGACTGGATCTCGTACACCACGCGCAGGTCATTCACGAACTTCGCGCTTCGCGCGTAGGTAAGATGCACTTGCCGGTTGGCTGCACGCAGCACATTCTCTGGGTTCATATCCATCTTCTTCAGTTTCGATGGCGACATGCCGGCCGCGTAGACGACGATCACCAATGTAGCAACGACCGTGGCCAGTCCCATCGTGAATCGCGGTTGCCACAATCCCGGAATCCAGGCGAACCATCGGCGCGATGAGTGTTTCTGCGTGCGTGGTCCAACCGTCGCATCCAGAATCGTGGTTACCAACTGCGGTGGCGCTTCCAGCGGCTCGAGCCGCTGCATCCGATTGACCAGGCCACCGACTTGCGCGACGAGTTTTCCGCACTGTTCGCAGCTACTGACATGCCCGGAAAACACCTCAGCTTCAGCGGGCGACAGCAACCCGTCGAGGTAATCGCTTAACCGTTCTTCTGTGAGTACGCAGTTCCAGTCCATGATTCTCTCGCTTATGCCGTTACGACGGCCGCAGCCCCATATCTTCCAATATGCGAGCCAGTTCAATCCGCCCGCGATTGATTCTTGATTTTACTGTGCCTTCGGGCACCGCTAACACTGTCCGGATTTCGCTGTAGTCCAAGCCTTGCAAGTCCCGCAGTATGACCGCCTCGCGCAATTCGGGTGAAAGCTTGGCAAGGCCCTGCTGCAACTGGCCGCTCAATTCGGATGCGAGCGCCAGTTTGTCCGGAGTGCGCGCCGCGGAGTGTTTTTCTTCGAGCTTGGGCATTGCATCCTCGATTGAATCCGTCAGCCGGTCACGCCGCGTGCGCCGATAGTGGTCGACCAGTAAGTTGCGCGCGACGCTGGTCAGCCACGTAGGGAACGCGCCGTAAGCGGGCCGGTAACTGGAGAGCGTGCGATAGATGCGCAGAAAAACTTCCTGGCTCAGATCCTCGGCTTCCGTGGGGTTGCCGGTGAACCGGTAGCACAGGTTAAAGACGCGCCGCGTGTGGCGCCGCACGAGTTCCTCCCAGGCCGGCCCTTCGCCCCGGAGGCATCCCTGCACCAGTTGGGCGTCGGGCTCCAAGCTTTCCTTGCCTCGCGAATTGCATTCCCTTTCAGCCTCACAAGATGTAACGCAATCCTGGGCCAAAAAGTTCCGTTTGCGTGCGCTCTGAATGACCGCGCAGTCCGATGGCTCAGCGGACTCTCATACCGTGCCGCATCTTATATACCTTGGCAGAAAGAACACAAGCGCCGAACTGAATTTGAACGAACAGCACGGGGACAAATGCGCAGGGCCGCCTTGACACTTTCAGAAGCTAACTGTTACGGTGCGAAATCAATGCTGCGCAATTCACGAAGGCTGTTCCTCCTCTTGCTCGCTGTAGCCGCGCTGGGCTATTTGTTTTATAAGTTCCGCCATTCAATCACGCTCGAAGGATTTGAGTGGTCCACGGTGGGACAGTCACTGCGCGATGCGCGTCTTTCCTTGCTGCTGCTCACGATGGCCACGATATATGTGTGTTTTGCGATTCGGGCGCTGCGCTGGATGCGCTTTTCGCGCACGCTGGGTGCTACTCACTTTCGTAACGTGTATAGCGCGACCTTGATGGGTTTTACCTGCACATTTTTGCTGGGCCGTGCCGGGGAACCCATTCGACCGGTACTGATTGCGAAAAAAGACAAGCTTTCGATTCCACGCATGTTTGGCGTCTACGTTTTGGAGCGCATCTTCGATGTAGCTGCGACCGCCGTCATCGCAGGCTCCGCGCTGGTCCTGTTCGAACGGCGCGGTTTGGTGGGCCATGCAGGCGACATCGTAACGAAGGTCCGTTCGGCGGGTATTTTGTTGCTCATCGGATTGCTCGTGGCGGTCTCCTTCCTTATTTATTTTCGCTATCACGGCGCCGAATGGCTGGCGAAGCGACTGCAGAAGCCCGCTTGGCGCGCCGGCTGGCGCGGCAAGGTGATTGTGCTCCTCGAAGGATTCGCCGAAGGATTGCAAGGCATCCGTACGTGGAACGATTTGGGCGTCTTGGTGGGTTGGTCGGTTGTCCACTGGTTCTTGATCGTGCTTTGCTATACATGGGTCGCTCATGCGTTTGGCGGCCAACTGGGCACGCTGAGATTTTCCGACTCGGCTTTGGTCCTGGCGTTTTCCATGGTGGGGTCGGCGGTGCAACTTCCTGGCGTCGGCGGCGGGGCGCAGGTAGCCACGTTTCTTGTGCTCACGCTGATCTTTGGAGTAGAAAAGGTGCCGGCGGCGACGATGTCCATCGTTGTTTGGCTGGTCACATTTGCATCGTGCTGCTTGGTCGGATTGCCATTGCTGTTCCGAGAAGGATGGTCCATGGGCGAATTGCGAAAGATGGCGACGGCGGCGGAACACGAGGCTGAATCCGCAGCCGAAGAAATTGTGCTTGGCGGGCATCCTGCCAAACCAGGAGATGAAACGCGGTGAAATGCCCCTTCTGCACGAATCTGGATGACAAAGTGGTGGATTCGCGCGAGGCGCGCACGGGCGATCTGATTCGTCGCCGCCGCGAATGTCTGAAATGCGGGCGGCGCTTCACTACTTACGAGCGCATCGACGAGATTCCGTACATGGTCATCAAGAAGGACGGCCGCCGCGAAAAGTTCGAGCGCCAGAAACTTCTGCAAGGTCTGCTGAAAGCTTGTGAAAAACGCCCGGTACCGGTCGGCAAGCTGGAAATGATTGTTGATGAGGCCGAGCAATTCGTCAGCGAAGCGCCTGAGCGCGAGCGGACCACCAAGGACATCGGCGAGCACATCATGCAGAAATTAAAGAAACTGGATAAGGTCGCCTACGTTCGTTTCGCGTCGGTCTATCTTGACTTCAAGGACGTGAAGGAATTCATGGACGAATTGAAAGTGCTGCTCAAAGACCGCACAAAGAAATAAATGGTCAGGCATGCCACACGCCCGCAGCAAACCTCTTAATCGTGCGAAATCCCAGGTGCTCGTAGAGCTGCACGGCGGAAGTGTTAATGCTGGTCACGGTAAGAGAGAGCGATTCATAGCGCCGTCGTCGCAAAGCCTGAATCGAGCTTTCCATCAACGCGCGGCCGATGCCGTGTCCTTGATGTCCGGGCATCACGCAGATTTGCGTGGTGTGCCCGACCCGTTCGGAAACCGTGGACGTCAATACCATTCCGATCGGACGATCGCCGGTTGCCGGGCGCACCAGAAACGAGGCCTCCGGCAAAAATTGTCCACAGCCGGGCAGCAGCACAATATTTCGCAGGAATTTCATGCCGCCGGCTTCGGTGCGGTATTGATCGTTTATCTCTCCATCGACGTGGTTCGCGTAGGACAGTTGAATAAGCCGCGCGGCCGATTCGAATGCGCGGTCGGTCCACGGCTCCAGGCGCAGACCGCTTGAGAGCGGCTTGCCGCTCAAGCGCGCGTCTGCGATGTTCAGCAGCATGAATTGGCGCCCGTAGAGACGGAAATGTTGCGAAAGAAAGTCCGGGTCGAGTTCCGCGCCAAAGGGCATCAGCTGTGCTTCGACGCGCTCCAGTCGCGGAGTTGCGTGCAGTGCGGTCACCATCTCGGTGACCAGTGATTTGGTAATTGGATCCTGTGTAAAATTCGAAGAAACGAACAGCCCGCCGATCAGCCCTTTGTGATCTTCCAACACGTAAAAGCCGTAGCCTGCGGGCGAGCCATTCTCCGTCGCGACGTAGCCGCCGAGCGAACGGGAATCAATGAATTTTCGAATCAGGTCAATCGAAGGGCGGTAGTCCCAATAAAGTTCATCGCGCCAGTGGCGAGCTTCTTCCTGGAATAGCGGGTCCAGGGTACGAGATTGTATTTGCCGGAGATCGACAATCTGCATGGAGTGCTGAAACAACCCCCGAATCATTATAGCCATGCGCAGTCGCAGAACCCAACTGCATCGAATTGCCCGAAGTATAACTGGCTGACCGGTTGCGCTGCGGGGTGATGGCCCAAAGTTGTGCTAACATCCAATTCGCCGAGGCGAGAATTCTCTAAGCCCGCGCTTACCGGATGGCAGTCCTCTCAGAGCTACGCTATCCCACCACGCGTCTCGCTAAGTTTCTCTCGGGAATCCTCGCGATTGCACTGTTTCTATTTGTGTCGGTCGCGGCTGTTTCCGGGTTTCTCCTCTATCAGGTGCTGCATCCAACCCGCGCCCCGGCCGCGATTGATTTGAGCGTGATGATGGGGCATCCGGTCACGTTTTCATTTCCGCTTGGCAATGGAGTCGATCGCGAAGGCTGGTTTTATCCCGGCTTGCGCGGAGCGCCTACCATCGTGGTGTGCCACGGATATCACTCGCAGCGCGCGGACGTGCTGACTCTAGTCACCGCGCTGCAAGATCAGCAATTCAATGTCTTCCTTTTTGATTTCACGGCCCATGGCACGAGCCCGGGAGTCACAACGCTCGGGTATCGCGAAACCGCCGAGCTGCAGGCTGCGATCGCGGCGCTCGCCACACGCGACGATGTGGATCCCAAGCGTTTCGGCTTGTGGGGAGGCGACATGGGAGGCTACGTTGTACTCGAGAATGCGGTTTCGGACCCTCGCATCGCCGCATTCATCGTAGACGACGCTTATGCGGATCCGCGCGACATGGTGCAGATAGAGATTCAACGTTCCGGACTGACTGTTTTGCCGTATGTCAGCAAGTTTTGCGACATTGGATTCCGTCTTGTCGATTATCAATTTCGGGGCCAGCCACCCGTCACGGCGCGGTTGCTGCGGACCAAGGGGATTCCGAAACTTTTCTTCGTATCAGATGACCGTCCAGCACTCGCCTCGGCAACGATGGACCTGTTCAGTCATTCACCGGACCCGAAACAGATGGTCCGCAACCGTGCGAGCTATCCTGCAATGTCCGACGACGACCGACGGAACTACGAGAGCCAGGTCGTAAGTTTCTTTTTGCTGAATCTGCCGCCGGCTTCCCGTCCAAGCCACTAACGCGGCGCCGACTCGATCGGCACGACCAAAATTCCTCGGTTTGACTGCTCCAGTTCGCCATGAAACCGCCCGGCCTGCTCGATTTTTTCCAGGCCTTCGCGGTTGGTCAATACCAGAGCGGCGTTGGGATCTTCGGGAGACCACTCCGGGAGTCCTCGGCGAACATAGAACGCGAGACCATAATTCCAGGTTCGCTTCAGCTGAAACACAAAGATTCGATCGGGATGAAGATCATTTTGCAGCAGCTCAGCATATGGTCTGGCTGAGAGGAGCGGATCGACCGCCGGCAAGACGGCGATATTCGCAATTTCGACTGCTGCCACTACGCTTACACAGCAAATCGCAACGGCCAGTCGCAGATCCTGCCGCATACCCGCGACCAGGAGCAAAGCTGCGACCGCGATCCCGAGGACAATCGCCGCAGCTAACAAGAACGCGCTCTGCAGTTGCGTGCCAGCCATCGAACCAGAGCGCATGAAGCGCACAGACACCAAAGCAAGAATGACCCAAGCGCCAGCGGTGCCAGTGCAGATTGCAACCGCATTGGAACGCCCGCGTCGGAAAGCGCATAGGGCGCCGAAGCAAGCGACCAACGTTAACGCCGGAACGGCCGGAAGAATGTAGCTAGGCAGCTTAGACTGTGAAAAGCTGAAGAACACGATCGGGAAAATTGCCCAGCAAGCGAAGAAGAAGCCCGGCGAAGCTGCCCATGATTTCTCGCGCCAGAGGCGCACGCCTTCCGGAAAGCTCCCAACCAAGAATACGGTCCAAGGCAGTAGCGCCAGAATCGTTATCGGTCCAAAGAACCAGAAAGGTTGTTTGTGCTGGAATACAGGCGTTAGGTAGCGTTCGAAATTGTGCTGGAAGATAAATACGTTTAGAAAGTCGGGATTCCGTCGCGCACAGATCACATACCACGGCAGTGCTACCAAGCAGAACGCCGCGATGCCGAGCGGATGCGCAAGCCGAAAAGCAGCGCGCCAGTTTTTTGTGGACAACGCCCAGATTCCGATCGCGCCTCCTGCCAGAATTACCGCGGCCGGTCCCTTTGCGAGCACTCCGAGGCCCAGGAACGCGCCGAATAATGCCAGAACAGCGAAATCGCGCCGTTGATTGCTGGGGCCTAAGTCGCCACGCAGGGCGCGGCAGTGACGCAGAACGCTCGCAGCGCTCGCCATGGCAAGTGTGATGGCTGCTGCAAATAGCATGTCCGGAGTTGCGGCACGCGCAAAACCAATTGCAGCGACGCTGGTGCAAAACATAGTCGGCACTAACAGCCATGGAGCGCGCAACCAATCATCGCTGCTTCCGTAGTGTCTCCATCCAAGCCATCCAATCGCGGTCGCTGCTGCCAGAGCCGCGAACGCGGACGGCAGTCGCGCTGCCCACTCCGCCGGCAGATTCAGGCGAAACCCGATCGCGGCCGCCCAGTAATAGAGCGCCGGTTTCTCGAACCATGGCTGTCCGTAGAGCCTGGGCGTGACCCAGTCGCCAGTCTCTGCCATCGCCCGTGAGATCCAAACGTAGCGGGGCTCATCCGGGCCAACCAATCCGAGCGCACCCAAATGGCTGAACAAACAAGTCAAACTCACGATCACGGCCCCTGCTGCCGCTGCAAGGTTTGTTCGCCGCGCCGATTGTGGAAGTTGTCCCAAACCGCGTCGAGTCTAACATTCCCTCCGGTAAACTTGTCCGTGAACCGCGATGCGGCTTCGCGCAAAGATGCGTGCGCAATCGCTGGCTTCCGCTCTCCGGCCTCTTGCATAATGGCCCGCTATGCGGGAATGGCTGGAATTCGCAGTCGCTTGGGTCGGCATAAAATCGCTGGGGCATTTGCCGCGATCCGTTGCGCGATTCATCGGCGCGGCTTTCGCTTCAGTGGCGTACGTCGTGCGCACTCCATTGCGGCGTGCCGCGATGTTTAATTTGCACCTGGCATTTCCGGACTGGAGCGAGGAAAAACGGAAGCAGGCGATCCGCGGAATGGTTCGCCAAATTGGATGGATGGCGGGCGAATTTTCGCAGTTCCCGAAATATACGCGAGAAAATATCGAGCGCGTAGTAATCATGGATGGCTTTGGAAATTTCGATGCCGGACGTAGGCGCGGAAAAGGAGTGCTGTTCCTGACCGGCCACATGAGCGCCTGGGAGCTGTCTTCCTTTGCGCACGCGTTGTATGGCTACCCTCTGCATTTTCTGGTGCGGCCGATCTCCAATCCGCGCGTGGATGCGCTCATTAACAATTACCGCTGCCTTTCGGGGAACCGGCCAATCGACAAGAACAAATCCGCGCGAGCAATCTTGAAAGTGCTTGGCGACGGCGGAACGGTGGGTATTTTGTCGGACCACAATACTGCGCTGGAGGAAGGTGTATTCGTCAATTTTTTCGGCATTCCGGCTTGCACCACTTCCGGACTTGCGCGCATCGCGTTGCGCACGGATGCGGCGGTGGTTCCGGGTTTTCTTTCCTGGGACGAATCTCGTCGAAAATATAGGCTCCGTTTCGAACCCGCCGTGGAACTTTCGCGCACTGGCGATGAGGAGGCTGACGTTCGGGAGAATACGCAACGCTTCACGCGCGTGATCGAAGATTTCGTCCGCGCCCATCCCGATCAGTGGCTGTGGGTACACAAGAGATGGAAGACTCGACCGCCCGGCGAGAAGCAAATTTATCCATTTTGAAGATCACGAATGAGTTTGCGAATCCTTCGATGCACAAAATCCTTGGACCGAGGATGCCATGGCTCATACCGCCGGTGAACTAGCCGAGTACTTGGGAGCGAAAATTCGCGGAGACGCGCAGGCGCACATTGTGGGCCTGGCCAGTCCGGAAGGCGCCGGCGCGGAAGATCTGATCTACGTTGATTCCGAGCGCTACGCCGACCGGGCTGAGCGGTCCGTGGCGTGCTGCGTGATAGTTCCGACGCACATGACGCTTGCTGGGAAAACTCTCCTAGAGGTTGCGAACCCCAAGCTTGCGTTCGCGAAAGCGGCCGCTTGGCTTGTGCCTAAGCCCCCTCTGCGTCCCGAAATTCATCCGACGGCAATTGTCTCGGCGACGGCGCGGCTCGCGCCGAACATCCGTGTGGGCCCGTACGTCGTGATCGAAGACGAGGTCGAGATAGGAAGCGGTACCGCCGTGGACGCATTTTGTTTCGTCGGCCGGAGCGCACAGGTTGGCCAGAATTGCCGGCTGCATCCGCGGGTAACGCTGTACCCGGGCGCCCGACTTAAGGATCGCGTCGAAGTTCACTCTGGCGTCGTGATTGGTGGCGATGGCTTCGGCTACGTGTTTGGCGACAATCGTCATGTCAAGTTTCCACAGATCGGAAGTGTGGAAATAGACGATGACGTAGAAATCGGCTGCAACTCAACGATTGATCGAGGCTCGCTCGATCGGACGCACGTGGGAGTGGGCGTCAAGATCGATAATCTGGTGCAAATCGCGCACAACGTGGGGATTGGCGAGAATTCTGTCGTCGCTGCCCAGACCGGCATCTCCGGGAGCAGTATTCTGGGAGTGGGAGTTGTCGTCGGTGGGCAAGTGGGCATCGCCGACCACTGCAAGCTGGAGGATGGATCGATTGTGGGAGCTCAGGCCGGAGTCCCGACCGGGAAAACAATTCGTCGCGGCCAAACCGTGTGGGGAACTCCAGCAAGGCCCATCGAGCGCTTCAAAGAACAATATGGCTGGATCTCACGTCTGCCCGAGCTGGCGGAACGCCTCGCTCAATTGGAAAAAAAAATCGGCTCGTGACGGCTGGCAGACGGCGGGGCGACGTAGTTTCGTTTTCTATTCGCTTTCGTCTTTCTGGCGGCATGCTTCTAGCGAGCGCATTTGCGTAAATCTGAGCAAAGTTTTGCACATCCCTAATAGCGGCGTACTGCGTTTCTGCAAGTTTTTGAGCACCCTTTGGCATGTCTCGCACATCCTAACCTGGGGAAACGCGCGGTTATTTTTAGTTGACCGTAAGGCGAAACCCAAAGATAATACTAATCTTACCGAGCGTTCCTGGCGTGATAGTGGGCCATCGATGGGTTTCCGGCGGTTTCCCTCGGGCGGTCGAGCGATAGTGAAGAGTATACAAATCGCTGTTTGAACGTTTTGGGGCACATCCGAGCGAGCGGGAATCGTCAAAAAACTTGACTGAGGGCATTGATGACACCGGAAGCACGACTGCGCGTTGAAATACCGACAGAGGGGGGGTCGAAAGGCACCGCCCGCCGCAGGAATCTGGAATTCCAGGTTCAGCAGGCGATCGCCCGCAGCACGGAGTGGTTGCTTTCGGCGCAGTCCCAGGAAGGCTATTGGTGGGCTGAATTGGAAGCTGACACCACGCTGGAATCCGATTACATCCTCTACCTCCACATTCTTGGCGAGTTGGATTCCGAAAAGGTACCGAAGCTGGCGAACTATATTCGCCGCAAACAGCTTCCCGACGGCGGCTGGAACATCTTCGAAGGTGGACCTTCCGAGCTGAATGCCACGATTAAGGCATATGTAGCCCTGCGTTTGGCGGGTGAATCCGCGACGGCGCCCAGTTTGGTACGCGCCAAACAGAGAGCGCTTGAATTGGGCGGGTTGGAAGCCACTAATTCGTACGTTCGTTTCTACCTCGCCATGGTGGGCGCTGTGGATTGGAGCATCGTTCCGTCGATTCCCCCCGAATTGATGCTCTTACCCGACTGGGTTCCCATCAACATCTACGAGATGTCCTCGTGGACACGGGGCATCGTGATCCCTCTGGCGCTTGTCTATGCACATAAGCCGGACTGGCGCCTGCCGAAGGGTGTCACCGTCACTGAGTTGTTCAAAAATCCCGGTGGCAAGCCGAAATCCTTCCATTGGGATAAACGTCTGGTTTCCTGGCGGAATGTGTTTCTCGCTCTCGATCGTGGGCTCAAGTTGTACGAACGCATGCCTTGGAAGCCCTTCCGCAAGAAGGCGCTTTCGCTCGCGCGCACCTGGATGCTGGAGCGATTGGAGCGCAGCGAAGGTCTAGGCACGATTTATCCGGCGATGATGAATTCTATTTTTGCGCTGCTTGCTGGAGGCGCCGATCCTCTGGAGCCCCTCGTCGCCCGAGAAATCAAGTTCCTAGCGCGCTACGAAATCGAAGAAAGCGACACGATTCGTGTCCAGCCTTGCATTTCTCCGGTGTGGGACACGGCCATCGCGATGGTGTCGCTAGAAGAGGCGGGACTAGATCCGGCGCACCCGTCGCTGATAGCTGCCGAACGTTGGGTCGTGGGAAATCAGATTCTCGGTCCGGGCGATTGGCAGGTCAAGAATCCCAACGCCGCTCCGGGCGGTTGGGCGTTCGAATTCAAGAATGATTTCTATCCGGACGTTGACGACACCGCTTTCGTGCTAATGGCCCTTGGCCGCGTGGCGGATCCGGACTCCGAGCATTTGCGCCGGTCTATGCGGCGGGGCTTGGCGTGGCTGCTCAGCATGCAGAATGAGGACGGCGGGTGGGGCGCTTTCGACCACGAAAACAATCTGCAATTCTTGAATCATATTCCCTTCGCGGATCACAACGCGATGCTCGATCCTTCCACCGCGGATGTTACCGCGCGCGCTATTGAATGTCTGGGGCAGATGGGCTGGTCCGCGAATCATCCGGTCTTACAGCGGGCTCGCGCGTTTGTCCGTCACGAGCAATCCGCCGACGGATCGTGGTTCGGCCGCTGGGGCGTGAACTATATTTACGGCAGCAGCGGAGTGCTGCGCGCGCTGGAGACGTTGGAACTTTCGAAAGATTCCGACTGCCAGGCTGCCGCAAAATGGCTGCGCTCGGTGCAGAATCCTGACGGCGGTTTTGGCGAATCAATCCTTTCCTATTACGATCCCGCGGTCAAAGGTCAAGGTAAGAGCACCGCTTCGCAAACGGCGTGGGCCATTATTGGATTGCTCGCGGTTGCCGGACCTGACGATCCATCTGTTCAGCGCGCAGTCGCTTGGCTCCTGGGCCATCAGAATGAAAATGGAACGTGGGACGAAGCTGAGTTCACTGGCACCGGTTTTCCCTGCGTCTTCTATTTGAAGTACCACCTATATCGCAACGCCTTCCCGCTGTACGCGCTTGCCCGTTATGAGAACATGCGAAAAGGACGGCGCAGGTTCGCCGGCGTTCAGATTCCTGCCGAAGAATTGCAGAGCTGCAACGCGTTACGGACCTAAGCAATGCGAATTCCCCTGGCTGTAAATCACCGCTGCGCAGCCTGCAACGGGAAAGCTTCCCATTCATTGCGGAACAATGCAGCGCACTCTGGTCGGTTTACCAGGCCGCCAGCTGGACGATCCAAGGGCCTCGTTTCCTGATGAAGACGCTCGTTACCGGCGCTACCGGATTTGTGGGCAGCCACGTCGCACGGCAACTTGTCGCCGCAGGACATTTCGTTCGCGTTCTGGTTCGACCTGCGGGCAATTTGAAGGCGCTGGAGGGAGCGGCGATCGAGCCTGTGGAAGGCGATCTCCGCGATGCTGCCTCGCTTGGCCGCGCCATGCAAAGTGTGCAGCGTGTTTATCACCTTGCCGCTGATTACCGGCTGTGGACCAAGAATCCTGCTGAAATCTATGACAGCAACGTGGAAGGTACGCGGCGCTTAATCGAAGCTGCGCAACGCGCCGGCGTCGAGCGCATCGTATATACCAGCACAGTTGCCACCATCGCTGTTCCTCGTCATGGCGCGCTGCCGAACGAGGAAACGCGAGCTACGGTGGACGAAATGATCGGTCACTACAAGCGTTCCAAGTTCCTGGCCGAGGAAGTCGCGCTGAAGGCCGCGAGATCGGGCGTCCCGGTGGTGATCGTCAATCCCACTGCGCCAGTGGGGCCGGGCGACTGGAAGCCGACTCCCACCGGCCGTATCATTCTTGATTTTCTCATGGGCAAGATGCCAGCGTACGTGGACACGGGATTGAACGTCGCGCCGGTGGAAGACGTCGCCGCGGGTCACTTGCTTGCTGCCGAGAAGGGGCGAGTTGGCGAGCGCTACATTCTGGGCGGACGCAACATGACACTGAAGCAAATTCTAGAAGCGCTTGCCGCCATCACCGGACGCTCTGCTCCGCGGATTCGCTTGCCGCACGCTGTGGCGCTGATGGCTGGATACGCGGATGAAATGTTTTCGCGCGTGATGGGCCGCGAGCCGCAGATTCCGGTCGAGGGCGTAAAGATGTCGCGGCATAAAATGTTTGTCGAAAGCGATAAAGCCCAAAGGGAACTGGGTTACAAGCCAACCAAGGTTGAAGCAGCTTTGGAGCGCGCCGTTCGGTGGTACGAAAAGGATGGTTACACTCTGAATCGCGCGGGAACCAAGCGTATCGTGCATGCCGCGGCCTAAGAGGTTGCGTTGAAGGTTCTTCTCACATTTGCGGTTGAGCCCGAGTTCGCCCCCCTGCGGAAATTGCGGCAGTTTGAGGAATTCCGTATTGGCGACGTTTCCGTTTATCAGGCGCGAATCGGCAGGGCCACGGTCGACGTGGTTGTAACGGGAATGGGGCCGGCGAACGCCCAGCGTGCTGCGGAAGCCGCGATGTCTGTGCCTCATACGATCTGCATCTGTTCGGGATTTTGTGGGGCGCTGAAATCCGAGCACCATGTTGGGGACATTCTCGCGGCGCGCGTGGTCCAGCAGATGGGCAAGAACAAGACGATAGAATGCTCGCAAGGGCTGGCGACAAACGCCTGGGGCGACGGTGCAAAACAGGCGCAGCGTTTTCTAAGCAGCGAGAAGATTGTGGCAACGGCGGAGGAGAAAGCGCGATTGGCACCGTTCGCTGACGCAGTGGACATGGAAAGTTTCGCGATTCTATCGGTTGCGCACGAACGCAAACTTTCCGCGGTCGCGATTCGGGTTGTTTCCGACCGGTTCGATCAAGACGTTCCGGTTGATTTCAGTGCTACGGTAGATGAAAAGGGAAGAGTTCGAATCGCCGGAGTTCTCAAGTACGTTGCGTATAACCCTATAAACATTCCGGCGCTTATTCGACTCGGTCGCGAAAGCAAGACGGCTGCGGAAGGGCTTGCCAGTTTTCTCGAGGCCTATATCAAGAAGATTTCGCTTTCTACTCATGGATGGCCCCAGGGGAATCTTTCGGATGTAGCCAGCCGACAGGCAGCGCGTGCAAAATAACTTGAGCCACACCATCGAACACATCGAATCGCACCACCCGCCGCGCAAATCGGGGCAGATGCGTGCGGGTGTGTACCGCGGCAAAGGACAAGTCGTCGTCGAATCCGTGCCGATTCCCGAAATTGGCGAAGGCGAATTGCTGTTCCGCGTGGCCGCGTGTGGAATCTGCGGAACCGACATCAAGAAGATTCATCACGGGTTTGTTGAGCCGCCGCAGATTCTCGGCCACGAGCTTGCCGGAACCGTGGTCGCGGTGGGGAAGGGCGTCTTGAAATTCAAGCCGGGCGATCGTGTGGTTAGCTTTCATCACATTCCGTGCGGCAACTGTTTTTACTGCGAACGGCAACTTTTCTCCCAGTGCGCGGGTTATAAGAAAACAGGACTCACAGCCGGATTCGATCCCAACGGCGGCGGGTTCGCTGAATACGTTCGCGCGATGCCCTGGATTGTCGAGCGAGGAATGATTGCGCTGCCTGCAGGTGTGAGCTTCGAAGAGGCTACATTCGTAGAGCCGGTCAATACTTGCCTGAAAGCGGTGCGCAAAGCGCGGGTTTCGCCGGGAGAGACGGTTCTCGTCATCGGGCAGGGGCCCATCGGAATGCTGCTGATGATTCTAGCCAAGTACGAAGGCGCCGAAGTCTACGCCAGCGATCCGATGCCGGGGCGCAGGGCCGCTAGCCTTCGTTTCGGCGCGAAGGAAGCTTTCGATCCAGGCAGCAAAAATTTGCAGCAGGAAATTCGCCAGAGGACCGCTGGCCGTGGCGCGGACGCGGTTTTGCTAGCCGTGCCTAACCCGGCATTGGTTCCTGAAGCTTTGGCGCTCGCGCGTCCGGGCGGACGCGTGCTACTGTTTGCTCATAACGATCCGGTACTGCGCCTGGAGTTTCCCGCAGCCGCGGTTGGCGTGGAAGAAAAGGAAATTCTTGGCAGCTACAGCGCGGACGTGGACGACCAAGCCGAGTCCGCTGCGCTGGTTTTCGAGCGGCGATTGCCTGTGCGCGAACTAATCTCCCATCGCTTTCCACTGGAGCAAATAGCCGAAGCGCTGGAATTAGCGGCTCGTCCATCGGATAATACATTGAAAGTAGTTATAAGGCACGAATGAGCAATCCTACACAAAAGAATGGACACATGACGGCGGCCGTCCTGTACGGCGCGGAAGATTTAAAAATCGAGACTGTGGACATTCCCAAGGTCGGCGACGACGAGGTTTTGGTCCGCGTGGCAGTGGCGCTGACCTGCGGCACCGACCTGAAAGTATGGAAGCGCGGATATCACGCGCGCATGATTCAACCGCCGTCTCTTTTCGGTCATGAGCTTGCCGGCGTGGTCGAAGAAAAAGGCAGCGGCGTAAATGGCGGCGTGCGCAGCGGCATGCGCGTCCTGCCCGCAAATTCCGCGCCGTGCGGCGCTTGTTTCTTCTGCCGCAAAGGCCAGCCGAATCTCTGTGAGGATTTGCTGTTCAATAATGGCGCCTACGCGGAATACATCCGTATCCCCGGGCGGATTGTGCGCCAGAATATGCTGGAAATTCCGGACGGCGTGTCATTTCAGGATGCCGCGATGGCCGAACCGCTTGCCTGTGTGCTGCGTGGAATCCACGAAACAGGCATCCAGCCGGGTGACACTGCGGTTGTGATCGGCTGCGGCGCGATCGGCTTGAAGTTCATTCGCATCCTTTCGCAGCGAAACGTCCGAGTTATCGCCATCGGCAAGCGAGCCAGCCAAATGAAGACTGCGGAACGGCTGGGCGCCGTCGCTACCTTTGATGTCGATGAAATCGACAATCCGGTTGAAATGGTCAAGCAATTGACAGAAGGCGCTCGCGGCGCGGACGCCGTCATTGAAGCCGTGGGCCGCTCCATCACGTGGGAATGGGCGCTTCAAATGGTGCGCAAGGGTGGAACCGTGAATCTTTTTGGCGGATGCCCCTCAGGAAGCGAAGTAAAAATCGACCCCGCTTCGCTGCATTATTCCGAAATTACGATCAAGTCCACCTTCCATCACACGCCCCGGTTCATGCGCGAAGCCATGGACACCATCGCGCGAGGCGAGATTCGTTCGAGCGACTTCATCACCGGCGAAGTGCCGCTCGAGGGATTGCCAAAAGTTTTTGAGGACATGAAGAATAGGAACGGCGAGCTCAAGACCGCCGTGATTCCTTAATTGCCTCCTGCTGCCAACTCTGATGCTGGCCACACCTGAACTGGAAATCGCGCGCAATCTGCCACCGGCGAATTGCGCTCCCTTCGAGGCCCAGCGTTACACGCGCTGGCTGGCGACGCATCACTACGAAAATTTCAACGTCGTCTCCTGGTTGCTGCCACGGCGTTTGCATCAGCATTTTTACAACCTGTACGCGTACTGTCGATGGTCCGACGATTTAGGTGACGAAGTGGCTGACCCCGTGCGCGCACTGGAATTACTCGATTCCTGGGAAGATGAACTGCGACTGATCTATGGCCGCAACGGCGGTCCTTCACATCCCGTATTGATCGCGCTCGGTGAAACGATCCGCGAGAAAAATATTCCGATCCAACCCTTCAGTGACTTGCTGCGCGCTTTCCGCCAGGACCAAACCGTTCATCGTTATCAAACGTGGGAAGACGTCCTGGAATACTGCGTGTGCTCGGCCAATCCAGTGGGGCGCCTGGTTCTGTACCTTTGCGACTATCGCGATGAGGCCCGCCAAAAGCTGTCGGACCAAACCTGCACCGCCTTGCAATTGGCTAATTTCTGGCAGGACGTTTCACGCGATCTCGAAAAAGGACGCATCTACATTCCGCTCGACGCTCTCGCCGGTCACCGACTGACTGAAGCAGACATTGTTAACAGACGTTTCGACGATCGCTACGTCACGCTGATGAAAGCTTTGATCGCGCGCACGCGGGCGATCTTCCAGGCCGGAATGCCTCTGGCGAAAACCGTCGAACCGTTTCTGCGCGCGGATCTCGAGATGTTCAGTCGAGGAGGGTTGGCTATACTTGATGCCGTTGGAGCTTCGGGATACAACACGCTCGAACATCGTCCCGCACTCACCAAGTGGACGCAGATCGGTCTTTTGGGCCGCACGCTCATGACCATGCCATTTTCGCGCCGCTCCGGCAGTTTGCCAGCCGCCGTCTCGGACACTGCTAACCAGTTCGGGCCATCCCGGTCGACAGGAGCAACGAGGATTCGCCCGGCTGCACCTACGGCGCCGTATTCTGAATCCGTTCGCGCTTCTTACTCCGAATGTAATCGCATCGCGCGCGCCGCGCGCAGCAGCTTTTATCTCGCGTTTTTCGGCTTGCCCAAGGAAAAACGCAACGCGCTGTACGCGCTCTACGCGTTCATGCGGCTGGTGGACAACGTTTCCGATGAGCCCGGTGCGCTGGAATCGAAGCGCCACGGCCTCGCCCGGTGGCGGTCGATGCTCGATGAAGCCGTTGCCGGCCGCACCGACTCCCACACGATTCTCCCGGCGCTGGCGGACACGATTACCCGTTTCGACATCCCCACGCGTTATTTCCACGATTTGATTCTCGGCGCGGAAATGGATTTGACGGTCGCGACTTACGCGACATTCGATCGCCTGTCCGAATATTGCTATCGAGTCGCCGGAACGGTGGGCCTCACGTGCCTGCACGTCTTCGGCTTCGACGATCCAAAGGCGCCCGATCTTGCCGAGCGCCTCGGACTGGCGTTTCAACTCACGAACATCATCCGTGATGTGGGCAGCGATTACGCAATGGGACGCATTTATCTTCCGCAGGAGGACCTCGACCACTTCGGAGTGCGCGCAGAAGAGTTGGGCGGCCCGGTGACTCCGAAGCTCCAGCAGCTGCTCGAGTACGCGGCCGACCGGGCGTGGCAGATGTATCGCGAAGGCGCGCCGTTGATCACACAAGTGCACTCGGACAGCCGTGCTACTCTTTGGGCGCTGGTTCGTACTTACAGCAGCCTGCTTGCGCGAATCGAAGAACGCGATTTCGACGTTTTTGGTCTGCGCGTTTCGCTCTCCAATGTCGAAAAAATCCAATATCTGCTAACGGCGGGCCTCGCGGCGCGAGGGACCGGCTGGTGGAAGGGTGATGCCCTCGCAAAGCGTTCTAGTGATCGGCGGCGGCCTGGCGGGGCTGTCCTCCGCCGTCGCGCTGGCTGAAGCGGGCCTTCGCGTTCGATTGGTAGAAAAACGTCCTCACCTCGGCGGCCGCGCCACTTCCTACACGCTGCCAGACGGCAGTGAAGTGGACAATTGCCAGCATGTGACGCTGGGATGCTGCACGAATCTGGCGGATTTTTATTCCCGCGTCGGCGCCGGCGACAAAGTTCGCTTCTACGACCGTTTATATTTTGTAGATGCGCACGGCCAGCGGTCCACCATCGAGGCAGCGCCATTACCACCCCCTTTACATATGGCGCCGTCGTTCATGCTTTTCGGCGCACTCACTTTCGCGGACAAGCGTGCCATCGCGAGGGCGATGCTGGCGATCGCCACCTCGGGCGGCCATCCCCCAGGCATCGGGGGCATCTCGATGCTGGATTGGTTGCACCGCATGAAGCAAACAGTGGATTCAATCGAGCGGTTCTGGCGCGTTGTGCTGGTCAGTGCACTCGATGAAGAGCTGTCGCGCACGGACGCCCGCTACGGGATTGAGGTTTTCTGGAAAGCGTTCCTCGGGAATCGCACGGGCTATCGCGTGGGGATTCCCGTCGTGCCGCTTGCCGATCTGTATGAAGGCTCCCGCGTTGGGATCGTTCAGCGGGGAGGGGAAGTCAATTTGCGCTGCGGAGTCCGCGAGATTCGTACTCGCGACAATCGGTTTGAAAGCGCCGTGCTCGATGACGGAACAGAGATTCGCGCAGACGCCTGCGTTTCCGCCGTGCCCCACGATGTGCTGCTGAGTCTCCTGGCCAGGGAGTTTACCGAATCGGAGGGGCCTCTTGCGGGTTTGCGGCATATCAGGACCTCACCGATTACCGGCGTCCATCTTTGGTACGACCGGCAAGTGATGGCCGAGCCGTTTCTGACTTTGCTGGACCACACGACGCAATGGGTCTTCAACAAGACACTCCTATATCGGCCGGATGAAACCAATGGACACGCCGAACGTCCAAGCCAGAAGCCAGCCGTGCCGGCTGACGGCGAAGGGCAATACCTGCAGCTGGTTATCAGCGCCTCGTACGATCTGATTCCGCGCTCACGGCAGGAGATTATCGATATGTGCCGGCGCGAGCTTGCAGATGTTTTGCCGGCAACCTCAGAAGCCCAGTTGCGAAAGGCCACTGTAATCAAGGAAGTGAACGCCACCTTTTCGCCGGAGCCGGGCGTGGACCGCTGGCGTCCGGGGCAACAGAGTACGATCGAGGATCTTTATCTCGCCGGCGATTGGACTCGGACTGACTGGCCCGCGACTATGGAGGGTGCGGTCCGGAGCGGGTATCTCGCAGCCGAAGCGTTGCTTGCGGCGTCGGGCCAGCCGCGCAGGTTCCTCCAGTCGGATTTGCCGCTTGAAGGGCTCTCGAAATTTTGGGCGAACCGAAACCAACAGGTAATCGAATGAGCAGGCTCCCAACTCCAAACTTGGTTCCGTCGGCTGTGTTGCTGCCCCGCACTGTTCTCGGAAAAATCATGTTGCATTTGCCCCGGCAGAGGTATTCTATAGGGAGTACGGCAGCCAGTCCTGGCGGCCTCGCAATCGCGGCACTCGCGCCAGTTTTTTTGCCAGAGCGTTATTCCGACCTCGGTCAATGCATGTACGAGTTGCTTTCCGCGTGGGGTCTTATCTCGCAATTTGGATTTTGTATGAAAGCGCATCCAAGTGACAACTGATTGGACCGAATCCGCCAGTCGAATTCGGCCCTGCGATAGCTAGTTTCTTTGCATGTGCGATGATGTCCGCCTCAAATAAGTTTTGGGCAGAGTTTCCTTCCGCCGCTATTATCGGTGGGATCATTGGGGTGCTCGGTCGAACCAGCGCAACCGCCGATGTTTTATCGCGCTTGGTTCGATTGCCTCACCACATCGGAGTTTGAGATAGCCGTTTGTATCAACACTTTTAAAGAGTGACGCATTAACCCCCTAGGAGGTCCGATGGACCGGAAGTATAAGCAGAGGGGCTACAGCGACCGCGACGCTCAAGATAAGAAGAGAGAGCGTTGCGAGCGCCCACCCAGCGGAGAGCCCCGCCCGAAGCAAGACGCTATGGGCCCGCGTACCCCGCGCATGGTGGGAACCGTGATGAGGGCGCGGTGCTCGAGTTGTGGTGCCGTCCTGATGCCCGGTTTTGACCCGAATGGCGAGTGTCCTCGCTGCCATACTGCGTTGCATTGTTGCAAGCAATGCGTGCACTTCGATACGGGCAAGCAATTCGAGTGCACTCAGCCGATTCCCGATCGCATCGCAAAGAAGGACGCCAAGAACGATTGCACGTTCTTCGAGTTTCGGATGACGGTGGAAAAGGACACTTCGCCGGTAACGTACGCCTCCGCTGCTCCTGCACCTGTAAGCCCCGGACGTCCGAACGACGCGCGCAAGGCTTTCGAAGATCTCTTTAAGAAATAGTTTTTCCCGCACGGCGGCTTCCTCCAGCCCCTCAATCATCTGGACTGGTTTCGTCGTTTTCTCTCTTTGCAGGTGTATCCCGCTATTTCGGTGGCAATGGAAATAGCGTGGGCTCTTTGGAGGGCTGATCCGCAATCGCTTCCAGTTGCGGATAGTGGCTGCGCAGCGTATCTGGAACCTTCACTTTTTTTCCAGTGAGCAAGTGAATGAGTTGCAGCGCGTTCACGATTCCCTTGGCCTGAAAGTGATTGTTGGTGACGACAAATGTGGCACGCGTGCTTTCCGCCACATGTTCGACGCGCTTGGCCCAGGGCTCCAGTTCTTCTTCCGAGTAAAGGTAGTTGTAGCGTTCCGCCGGCGGAGACGCTGGGTCGTCGCTAAACCATGTGTCATATCTGCGTCCGTGCAGTCGAACGTAGCCGATCGGCGAGGTCACCCGCTCGCTCGGTTTGATCGAGCGGCCGATCACGGGCTGATCAATATTGCAGAAGCCGACGCCGCGCTCGTGCAAAAGTTCGTAAAATTCCTTTTGCGCCCAGGAGGCATGCCGTACTTCCACGGCGAGCGGGTAGTCCTTGAAGTCATCGAGGATGTGGTTCAAGCGCACGAGACTGTCCGGCGTGTTATGAAACGAAAAAGGGAATTGCAGTAACACCGCACCGAGCCGGTTCGCATCACGCAGAACATCGAACCCGGCGCGCACGAGCTTAACGTCTCCGGCAGTTGTGTCGCCTTCATGCGTGAATCTCTGCCACAACTTTGCAGTAAATAGAAAACGAGAATTCGCGGCGATGCGGTCGAGCCACTGCGCTGTTAGATCCGGCTTTAGCGGCGAGTAGAACGACGTGTTGATTTCGATCGTGTCAAAAAAATCCGCCAAAAACGTCGCTTCGTGAAATTCCTTCTCATGGCGGGCGGGGTACAGCACGCCTTTCCAATCCGAATAAGACCAGCCCGCAGGGCCAACGTAAATTCGCGACGGATTGGGGTTTGGGGATTTCAGATTCAAGGGCATTGGCGATTCTGCTGGTCTATAGCGAGTCGCTCCGGTTGGGTTGCAACTGACTGCGCACCGCGCTATGCTGGCCTTGCTTCAATGCGAATACCCCCTCCATTCGTAAACCAAGCTAACCTAGGGTGCTCGAATGAAAATAACATACAGTCACATCGAACCCGAGTTTCAGACCGATATCGAACATGAAACTGAACGTCACGCGGAAAAGCTGAATCGTCTTCTGAAACGCTATGCAGCAGATCTAGTGTATTTGCACGGCTCTTTGGAAAAAACACCCAGGAAAACGGAGTTCAATTTCTCGGTGAACCTCAATCTTCCGACTGGCACTCTTCACGCCACCGGCGTGGGATCGGACGCTCTCGGCAGCGCCAAAGCCGCGTTCGCCGAACTCGAGAAGCAAGTGAAGAAACACCAGGCAAAACTTCGCAAAGACTACGTTTGGAAGCGGAAGCGCGCGATCGGCGCGCCCGCGCCACACGAAGCCGCGTCATCCGATTAAGCACTCGGCGGATGCGCCGCTAGGATCGGGCGCGCTGTGGAAGTGTTGTCGCGTAAGGTCGGCCAGCGACCGCCTGCTAAGCTCCCTAGCACGGTACTCAATTACGGACCGCTTTTCGGGCCACCCCGAACTACTCCTGTGTTGTGTGTGGATTGTGGAGCGCTTTGGTGCGGCTGAATTGCTCCTATGCCCATCAAATTGTTTCCGTGTAAGATGTTAACTCCTCATCAGGGGCGTAGCTCAGTGGTAGAGCAGCGGCCTTTTAAGCCGAAGGTCGTGGGTTCGATCCCCACCGCCCCTACCAGACTCTCTCACAACAAACGACATAGCTTCAGATTCTGTAGTAATTACAACTTTTGTAGTGATTGAATCTGCGCCAGCGCATCCCGCTGCACATCATCATCAACATGGACGTAATACCTCAGCGTCGTCTTGATATCGGTGTGGCGCAGAATGCTTTGGACCACCTTTGGCGAAACTCGCGCATCGGCCATGGCGGTCCCTAGCCCGTGTCTGAATGCATGCAGACCAAACCTGTGAGTCGGGTGGCCAAGGCGTTTTAGAAGTGGCCACAATCCGAACTTCACAACGTTGGCTCGCTTGCGGGGTCTACCGCGACGGTTGGGGAACAGGAATCCCTGCGGGTTGTCCTTCCAGTGGTTTTTCAGGTAGTCCTGTAGCCGCTCAATCGTCTCGTCCGTCATCGGGATTGTATCTCTGGATTTCGGCGTTTTCAGTCCGCGCAGTTCCCGCGTCCGGTCATCGCGCGAGAGCGTCGTATCGAGGTAAGGAGTAACCGATGAAAACGATACGGTCGCCGGCGGCTATCAGCTCTGTTGTTTCACGCCACAGTCGGTCTTGGTCTGCGGCCGCACGCGGGCGCTCCGTCGGGTCAACGGATTCCAGATCCCCAGGAAACGTAACGTGTCGCAGGTCATCCGAGTCGCATTCGAGTAAAGGGTCTTCAAACGGGCGAGCGGGGATGTATGACAGTGTAGAGTTGAGCGCAATCGGAACGACGTCGTCGGGATTCGAAAACATTTTTCCGCTATCGGCCTGCTGCAAATGGTTCGTCCAATTCAACGAGCCGTGCGGCTTTATAACCGGAATCGGCGTGGTGCTGGCAGAATAGCCCCACGGCACACCTGCATCCTCCAATGCACGCTCACAAATCAGGTCCCAGTTAAAGGAGACGACTCCCAGATCCCGTCGAACCCTCCGTGCGAAGTGAATGTAAGAATCTGGTAGGCTGGCAATGCCTATTTGTTTCTCCCAAAGCAGTTTCGCACACGCGTGTCGCAGGACGTGGTAAGTCTGGACGCAAGCAGGGTATTCGTCCGCTGCTTTCAAGAGGTCAGTCATCCATTCTTCGAATCCGCGGTTATCCGAGGGGTCTATTCGATGCAGCCCCGCTTGGAATTTGCCATCCGGGAATTCTGGCCAATTAGGGAGTGGCCCAAGGTGTACCGAGACGTGCGGGTCGCTTGGCCCAGTCCTTTTGAGCCAAGCAAACACACACTCCCTTAGCTGCTGCACAAGCGGCATGCCCGCGTGTCAGGAAAACCCAGCACCCAATACAAATACATTCTTGGGATCCATATTCTCTACTTCGGCGTACTGCGCAGCTATTTTATCGCGCCGAGGATTCTAGCACCGGCGAGATGCGGCAGAAATCGTCGCCGCCACGCTCCTGCTCGGCGCTCCGGCAAATGGTGCGAAGCAGGTGGTGGATACTTGAGTTGAGACCCCGTCAACCGCTGAGGGCGCGGTCGAGGAGTGAGGTAAAGAGGTGCTCGGCCTGACGCAATGCCTCCCGCTGCACGGCACGCAATCGCTCCACTCGTTCCACCACAGCCGCGAACTTGTGCTGGAGAGGAAGCGGGGGCACTGGTACGGAACTCCGGCTATACGCATACAAGCGCCGCAACTGATTCGTGATTACCAGAACGGGGCTTGCGGTGAACACGACGTGCGGAAGGCTCCGAGAGCCTTTGTGTCCGACCGGCCCGCACGCTGAAGTTCCCAAGGGCTCTGTAGATTGAAGGTGTTTCCCCGTCACGCAAATAACAGACCCTTAGCATGGTGCCCCCCGATCGAGTGTCTTTGGCTAGGCGCTCATGCACACTTTTGTCGCATCGCCCGACACTCGCCGGGCGCGACAAGAGTTCGAATTCATAGCTAGCGGCGCATCAAGTGCTTCGACCGATTTACATTCCCCCTTGATTCAATGAGTTGCAATTCGAAATCTTCGGGTCGTGAATCCGCTTTCTTCGTGGCAGTACAGTTGCACTCTGATCATGCCGAAAGCTGAGGTCGGGTTGGCAAGCAAGAGTGCTGCTTGGTGCGGAAAATCCAAATCACGGGAGATCGCATTGCGCTCGATAAGTGAGACACGACAGAAGAATTTAGAACAGGTGTCGCGTTCGTGGACGACGCGGCGCGATGTGAGGTTGGCAGATCGCGACGCAGTGAAGTTTCTAAGAGATTGCAAGGCGGATGGGATGAAGCTGGAGAACTGTCCGGAGTACGTCCGCGAGTGGATGGAAAGGGGAAAAAGTTGCAAGGCGACGCGGAAAAAGCCGGGACTCAACAAGTTCGTCATCGGCTTCATCGATACCGGCGATGTCTCCTCACCGCTGGATGCAGCGAAGCGCTGGTTAAGAAATTCCAACGTCACCGACACGTTTGAGTTTGGGGGAGTGAAGGGATGTTTTTCAACGATGGAAATTCATCGCAATGGTCGGCCCGTTATTCTCACATGTAAGGAATTCAAAACTCTCGCGTATCTGATCAAAAACCCGCGGAGAGTGATCTCCCGGGACGAACTACTCAATGAAGTGTGGGGATACGAGAACTATCCCTGTACAAGGACTGTCGATAACCACATTTTGAGGTTGCGCAAAAAACTGGAAACAGAGCCTGCCCGTCCCAAGCACTTTCATACGGTCCATAACTCTGGTTACAAGTTCCTGCCCTAAGTCTCAATTCAATTTTGCGCGAGGAGAAACTAAAGAGATGGCCATGTCCAAATCCGTAGCGTTCCTAGCAGTAATGGCACAAAAGAAAGGACTAAAGAACATGAAATTCAATTTTTTGCAGAAGCAAACGATGCGAGCAGTACGACGAATCTCCCAGTCCCTCTGCATCGTTTTAACGCTGTTGACCTGCGGCCTGCTGTCAGCGCAGAACCAAGCGGACGGCGTCAGGAATATTGTTCTGGTTCATGGCGCCTGGGCGGATGGTTCCGGCTGGAGAGGTGTCTACGACATTCTTGTCAAGGATGGCTACAACGTCAGCATCGTCCAAGAGCCGGAGACGTCCTTCCAGGACGACGTAAGTGCCGTGAAGCGTATCCTCGCCATGCAAGACGGACCGAGCATCCTTGTCGCGCACAGCTATGGGGGAGCCGTAATTACGGAAGCGGGCACGGATCCATCGGTAGTTGGCTTGGTGTATATCGCGGCCCACATGCCAGATGCCGGCGAGAAAGAGTCAGAGGATGGAAAGCGCTTTCCGAGCGACCTCGCCAAATCGGGCGCCATAAAGAAAACGCCCGACGGTTTCACATATATCGACCCGGCCCAATTTCATGAATTGTTCGCAGCTGACCTTCCCGACGACCAGGCCGCATTCATGGCGCGCTCGCAGGTGTTCAACTTTGCGGACAATTTCTCAGCGACGATCACCACGGCTGCCTGGAGAACCAGACCGAGCTGGATGGTAGTGGCGGGAAGCGATCGAACCATCAGCCCGGACTTAGAACGTTGGTATGCCAAGCGGGCCAAGAGCCACACGGTCGAAGTTGCAGGCGCCAGCCACTCAGTCTACGTCTCGCATCCCAAGGAAGTTGCAGATGTGATTGAGAGGGCAGCACGTGCGGTGTCGAAGTAGCTCGGACTCCGCAAGGAGTCCCCACACCCGGAGGAACCAAGTGAAACTTCTCGAAATTCAGTCGTCACCAAGAGGTGACTCTTCCGACTCAATCACCCTCACCCAATCGTTCATCGAGGCGTGCAAGTCCCACGATACCTCGGTAGTCGTGGATACGTTGAACGTCTGGCATGAACGGCTACCGGAGTTCGACTACGAAACAATTGGAGCGAAATACAAAGCAGTGAAGCACGAAACGATGACTGAGGCGGAATCCAAGGTATGGGAGCGTATTCAATCGTTGATCCGACGCTTTCAGAACGCCGATCGAATCGTCCTAGGAACTCCGATGTGGAACTTCAGCCTGCCTTACAAGCTCAAACAACTAATTGATCTCGTAGCGCAGCGAAACTATCTGTTTACTTACGACGGCAAACAGTACGGCCCTCTGTTACACGTGGAAAAGGCAATCGTCGTCTATACGCGCGGTTCACGTTTCCTGGAGGGTACTTCTATACCGCCCTCGCGATTCGATTACCAAGCAACCTATTTGAACTTTTGGTTGAAGCTTGTAGGTGTTCGGGATCTTCGGAGCGTGATTGTTGACAACGCCTGGAATCGAGATCGTCAGGAATCAGAAGTGAGCCTGGCGAAGGGTAAAGCGACACTGGATCAACGGGTTGAGTGGTTTCTTCAGCGGCACGACGAAAACGAAGTCCCCGTTAGGAAGGGCAATCGATCTTTTGCAAAGAGGTGATTCGATGACAGCGCAAACCGCACAGCCTGCGTTCCGTTCCTGGACGACGCGCCGCGACGAGAAGCGACGGCGCATGCAACGAGTGCAGTCCTGGATGAAAGGCCCGGTGCTTCCCAATGCAAGGATTGTCGAGGCCCTCGAAACCGTGATCGTCAGCGGCGACAGTATCGTGGTCGAGGGCGACAACCAAAAACAGGCTGATTTTCTTTCGCGCTCGCTCGTCAAAGTCAATCCGGGAAAGCTTCACGATCTGCACCTGATCATTTCGAGCATCAGCCGGCCAGAACATCTCACTCTGTTCGAATTGGGGATTGCAAAGAAAATAGATTTCTCATACGCCGGCCCGCAGAGCCTGCGCGTATCGCAGCTCCTGGAAGACGGCAAACTCGAAATTGGTGCCATCCACACCTATGTCGAATTGTATGCACGGCTGCTGGTGGATCTGGTACCGAATGTGGTCCTGGTCTGCGCCGAACAGGCTGATGCGGAGGGCAACCTCTACACCGGGCCGAACACGGAAGACACGCCGGTTATTGTCGAGGCAGCCGCATTCCACGATGCAATCGTCATTGCACAGGTCAACCAACTGGTTGAAAAATTGCCGCGTGTCGATATTCCCTCTTCCTGGGTCGATATCGTCGTTGAGGGCGATAAGCCATTCGCAATAGAACCATTGTTCACCCGGGATCCCCGCCACATCGATAATCTACAGATTCTTATCGCCATGATGGTGATTCGGGGCATATACGAGCGCCATCAAGTTCACTCATTGAATCACGGGATTGGCTTCGATACGGCCGCCGTAGAACTCTTGCTCCCCACGTACGGCGAGTCACTTGGACTGCGGGGAAAAATCTGCGAACACTGGGCCCTCAACCCACACCCCACGATGATTCCTGCGATAGAAAGTGGCTGGGTCAAAAGCATTCACTGTTTTGGCAGCGAAGTTGGAATGGATGCATATGTTGCAGCGCGCCCGGATATCTTTTTTCTGGGACGGGATGGCAGCCTCCGTTCGAACCGCGTCCTGTGTCAGCTTGCCGGGCAGTATGCGGTCGATGGGTTTATTGGTTCGACGCTGCAGATGGACGCCGATGCAAACTCTTCGACGGTAACTACTGGGCGACTCGCCGGCTTTGGCGGTGCCCCGAACATGGGACACGACCCGCATGGCCGTCGACACAGTTCACACGCGTGGCTAGATCTGATTACCGAGAGCAAGCCGATTGTTCGTGGTCGAAAGATCGTTGTACAGACTGTAGAGACTTTTCAAAAGGGTGACGTTCCCGCATTCGTTGAGACTCTCGACGCAGTGCAGGTTGGTAAGCAGGCGGGAATGCCAATCGCCCCGGTCATGATCTACGGCGACGATGTAAGCCATGTCGTGACCGAAGAGGGTATCGCATATCTCTACAAGGCCGAAGGTCAGGAGGAACGCCGCCGCGCTCTCGCGGCGGTGGCAGGAGTCAGCCCCGTCGGTTTGAAGGCTGTCGCTTCAGAGACTGAAGCGCTGCGAAAGAAGGGAGTGGTCGCATACCCAGAAGATATAGGAGTTCGCCGCCTCGACGCGAAACGTTCTCTGCTAGCGGCAAGAAGTATGGAAGATCTCGTGGCTTGGTCCGGCGGACTGTATAACCCACCAGCACGATTCCGGAGCTGGTAATGAGGACGGACTTTTTCTCCAGCACGCCGCTCAAGACTCCCTGGACTGTTTCCAGTGACCAGGCACGGGCAATCCGGCTAGCGGCCCTCGCGCGTCAGGCGTTGATTGCAGAAGCGGAGTTGACCCCAAAACCCGGACTGGTCGACCGTCGTGGTACCGGCGCTCATAGCGATCTATCACTTGCAATCATGAGGAGGTCTGCATTCGCGATTGAACCCTACCTCCGCGAGATGGCGCTCATCTCTGGCAGAAATTATCCCAGCCAGCCGTTACGAGAACAACTTGCCGTCATTGGCCGCGAAGCGGAGCATGCCATGCTCAGGGCGACGAACGGGAGCAACGCACATAAGGGTGCCATTTGGATCTTAGGCCTGCTGACTTCCGCTGCCGCGATGCAAGATGAGGGACAAGCGCCGGCCTCGAGAGTCGCGAAGGTCGCGAAGAAGATCGCATCCTTTGAAGATCGCGCGATACCTCGGCTGGTCTCGCATGGTGACTTGGTCGCGAAGCGATATGGTGTGGCGGGTGCGCGCGGCGAAGCTCTCGGTGGCTTCTCCCATGTCGTTGAGATCGGCCTGCCAACGCTGCATTCGAAGCGTGCGAGTGGTGCGACCGAAACTGTGGCTCGCCTCGACACTTTGCTCTGCATCATGTCCAGCCTGGACGATACTTGTCTGCTCTACCGCGGAGGAGAAGAAGCGCTCGTCACCGCGAAGGCTGGCGCTGCTGCTGTCGAGAGCGCGGGTGGCAGCGGAACTGCGCTGGGAAAGCAGCGATTGCAACGCCTCGACCGTCGGCTGCTGGAGCTCGGAGTCTCTCCGGGCGGAAGCGGGGATCTTTTGGCAGCAACGCTGCTTCTTGATGCGGTTGAGAGGGGACACAACGAACTGCAAGCGGACCAATGCGAATTGGAGGAGATATATGGAACAGATTGAGCTTACTTATCCGGCGAAACGAAAGGTCCCCAAGAGAGCCCATGTCGGCGTGGTGGGATCCGGGGATATGGAAGTCCTATTGGAACCTGCCAAAGGCACATCTGCTCAGGTTTCCATCCGCACGAGCGTCGACGGTTTTGGCGCGAGTTGGAAAGCAGTCTTGGACCGGTTCTTTGCAAAGTACGACGGGGCTGCCCGAATCCAGATCAACGACGCTGGCGGAACGCCAGGGATCGCCCAGCTGCGTTTGGAGCAGGCGGTGGAGGCGAGTGAGCAATGACCGACAAAAATTCTGCCGCAGATTTCATCCACCGACAGAGCTTTATTGAGCTCGACGCACGGGAGCGCGCCACGGCGCTGTTCGATGCGGGAACATCACGCGAATTGCTTGGACCCTTCGACCGCGTGGAATCCCCTTGGCTCGCGATGCAGGGCGTCACACCCCAGGAAGACGACGGCTGTGTGGTGATGAAAGGAAAGATTGCGGGCCACGCAGCGGTGGTCGTTGCGCTCGAAGGCGCGTTTCAAGGCGGCAGCATGGGAGAGGTGTCCGGAGAGAAGATGACTGCGGCTCTCGATCTGGCCTATGCCGACAGCAAGAAAGGAACACCGACCAGCGCGGTGATTCTGCTCGAGACTGGAGGGGTGCGTCTTCAGGAAGCCAACCTTGGACTCGCGGCAATCGCTGAGCTCATGGGCTCCGTTCTGTTATTAAGAAAATATGCCCCGGTGATCTGCCTTTCAGCAGGCACGGTCGGTTGTTTTGGGGGCATGTCGCTCGTGGCAGGCCTAGCCAGCTATGTGGTCATGACGCGCGAAGCTCGACTCGGATTGAACGGCCCCGAGGTGATCGAACAGGAGAACGGCATCGATGAATTTGACTCGAGTGATCATGCACTGGTCTGGGCAATCGATGGCGGCGAGCAACGATACGCGACGGGCCTAATTGATGCGCTCGTGGAAGACGACACGCCCCAAGTTGTGGAGGCGATTCGACGATTCGTAGGAAAAGGTGTTCCGGCCGTGCACCGGAGCTCGGAGGTGGACCTCTATCGCAATCGTATTAAGGCGCTCGATACGTCGCGACAGTGGGATCCCAAGGAACTGCGCACACTCTGGACTGCAAAAAGCGCTATGGAGGGAAAACAATGAGCGAATTTACTGGCGTTCGAGGAACCATCTGGTTCCGCGCGCTCACCGGACAAGCGTCACCCATGCCTGGTGATCCAAACTCTGTCCTTACGTCTGATGCGCCGATTGGCAAGGAGCAAGCGAGATTCCTGTGCGTTGTTCCGGATCCCCATGGGCGATTACCTTGTGCCCGGCATGGGGAAGTAGGATTGGAAGAGGCTTACACTCTCGCAACGCGGGTTCGCGAAGTGATCGAACAAAGCAGCAAAAACACGATCAAGCGGCCAATTATCGCTATCGTTGACGTGAAGAGCCAGGCCTATGGCCGGCGCGAGGAGACCGCCGCCATTTTTCTTGCCGCTGCGGCTGCTGCAGACGCTTACGGCTCGGCGCGGCTTGCAGGTCACCCTGTAATTACATTGGTCGTTGGCCAAGCGCTCTCCGGAGGCTTCCTCACGCACGGTTACCAGGCCAATCGCATTCTGGCTTTTGACGACGACGGCGTCATGATCCATGCCATGCACAAGGCAGCCGCGGCGCGCATTACACTTCGTTCTGTGGAGGAACTGGAGAAGCTGGCGAAGAAGATCGTCCCCATGTCGTACGACATTCGGGATTACGCAAAGTTGGGCCTGCTCTACAAACTTCTCCACGTTGAAAATCCAGAGAAACCGTCTGCAGAGGATATTCGGAACGTACAAAACGAACTGGTCGCAGCCATCGCAGATGCCCGCACTGGCCCTGTCGATTTTCGCAATCGACTCGAATCCACGGCCGCACGCGAAATGCGAAAGGCTTCCTTTCTGGTTCGCACCAAGCTCGAAGCACAGTGGCTGGAAAAGTAGGCTATCCAAGATGATCCAGGTTCTGGCCAACTCGCTCGTGCCGATCTTTGTGGGTCTCTTATTTGGGTATGCGGCAGGCCTGTTCAAGATAGTCGATAACAAGGACGTAAAAAGCCTCGTCAGCTTCCTGATGACCTTTGCACTACCTTGTTATTTGTTCGTCACTATGGCGAGCACGCCGCGCCAGCTCTTGTGGGGTCAGGCCAAGCCGGCCCTAGTGTTTGCGATCGTGTATGTAGTTCTCTTTGTTGCGACCTACTATGCATCGCGGCATCTGGTTAAGGATACCGCTGCAAACAGTGCCGTGTCGGCGCTGACGCTAGGATTTCCAAATGCTGCCGCGGTGGGCATTCCTCTTCTGTTGGCCGTTTATGGCCCTCGGGCTTCCGTCACGGTTGCCGTTGCCCTCGCCGTTGGTGCGATTACGATCACCCCGATTACCCTTGCGATTCTGGAAAGCGGCACGAGTGCCGATAAGACACTCTCTCACGCAGCTCGCATCCGTGCATCGCTGTGGAGTGCTCTCAAAAACCCAGTATTCTGGGCTCCCGTGCTCGGCGTTGTTATAGCCGTCGTCCAGTTCCACATGCCAGTTTATGTTGAGAAGGGCCTGATCATTCTCGGTGCGGCGACCGAAGGCACCGCATTGTTCGTGACCGGCCTCATTGTATCGGCGCAGCGTTACACCCTGAACTGGAGTGTGGGACGGGCTGTTTTAGCCAAGAATTTGATCCAGCCCGCTCTCTGTCTTGCTGTGGTGTTTCCATTGGCTATGCCTCTGGAACAGACCAGATACGTGGTCTTGCTGAGTGCGATTCCCTGCGGTTTCTTCGGCATTCTCTTCGGCGAAAGTTTCAACGCAACTCCGGAGGTGGCAAGCTCGAGTCTGATTGCGAGTACTGTCCTTGGTATCCTCACACTCGCGGGATGGATTGTTTTCCTCGACCACCTGCATTAGGACGTCTCATGATTCACTGCGAACCTCAATCTGTTCGAACACATGACTTGTTGGAGATAGACGCGAGCCAGCTTCTCTCCGGGCATGCCCCTGCACCCGAATGGGTCGAAGAAGATTTGCTAAGAAGCCCGTTTGTCGTCGTTCGTCGTGGCCTTGCCACGAAGCAGGCGATTCCGGTCGGTGTTCGTGGAGCGCAAAGGAATCAACGCTGGGCCACTCTCTGTCACCCGAAGTTTGTAAAAAACATGCTCACGCCCCCGCAACTCCTAAGGCGTGCTGCTCCGACAGCACGAGCCAATGCGACGCCTGCTCTTCGCGCCTTAAACGATATCAAAGACCGCTGGATGGACTTCAATCGCCCGTGGGGGCCCGGAGGCAGTGTTGGCTTCGAGCTGGCGAGCGGCAGGCACGTGGCAACGCCGGAAAGCGATCTGGATATCGTCCTCTATGCGGAAAGGCGCATGACGGCAGAGGAAGCAAAGTCCCTCTGCGATCGCGCGATGAACCTTCCTGCAGTCGTTGATATTCGTGTGGAAACGCCTGTATGCGGTTTTTCCCTGAAAGAATTCGCTGGCTGGAGTCCCGCAGCGATCCTCCTGCGCGTACCGAGAGGGATTGTGCTCGCGAAAGATCCCTGGGCAGATGAAATCGGAAGCATGGATCCGAATTACGCCGCCGCCCGATCAGTTCTCCCCACCAGAGACTGTGGGCGTCTTCTGAAAAACGAGTGTCGCCGTATGTGCAAATGAATCCAACAAAAAAGGAACAGCAAAATGAGCAATCCACAGAACGAAGGTCATCGCATTCAGAATATTGTTCTGGTTCACGGTGCCTGGGCGGATGGTTCGGGCTGGAAGGGAGTTTACGACATCCTGGTCAAGGATGGCTACAACGTCAGCATCGTCCAGGAACCGGAAACCTCCTTCAACGACGACGTTGCTGCCACGAAGCGAGTTCTTGCTATGCAAAATGCACCGTGCATTCTTGTCGGTCACAGTTATGGGGGGATCGAAGAGGCTGCAGCGCACGTTCAGTAGAAAAGTTTGTTCGACGCCGATGGGTTCGGGAGCGGCGGCCGCTAACAGCTCAGCAATAGCCGGGAACCGGTCGCTCAGATACACCTTCACTTATTGATTAGGGGAGAGACTCCGTGCCAACGACTCCGTACTTCCGCCTGCTGCTTCGATTCTGCGGAATTGGACTCCTGTTGTTCGCGGGACTGCAGTTCGCCCGACCCGAACTGAGGAATCCGCCCGTCACTGCCGAGATACAGGCTCCCGCTGAGGTCAAGGCGATCTTCAAACACTCCTGCTATAACTGCCATTCCAACGAAACGGAATTGGCGTGGTTTGATCGAGTCGTGCCTGCCTACTGGATCGTCTCCCGCGACGTACATCGGGCCAGGGCGCACCTGAACTTCTCAGAGATCGGAGCGCTTCCGGAAGAGCAGCAGAAGTTGGCGTTATTCGACGCCTTCAATCAGACTCGACTCGGCGCAATGCCTCTGCCCTCGTATCGAGCGGCGCACCCGAACTCCGCTGTCACTCCGGAACAGCTGGCGATTCTACGGAACTATCTGACATCCAGATCGCAGGAACCTCCAGCCACTGTCTCAGAAGTCCAGGCAGCAGATCGCGAATACGCGCGCTGGATCGATGACAACGGGACATTCCACAGCGTTCAGAACACGCTTGGGGGTGTCCCCTTTCATCCCGAGTACAAGACTTGGAAGCAGATAGGCAGCACGGAGCGAATCGAAAACAACACCATACGTGTGGTTCTCGGCAATGATCTCGCCGTGAAAGCAACCGCGGAGAACCGTATAAATCCATGGCCGGACGGAGCCATGATCGGAAAGGTCACCTGGCATGAACAACCGAATCCCGAAGGGGTAGTTCAGCCCGGACAGTTCGTTCAAGTCGAATTAATGATTCGAGATCGGGAGAGGTATCGCACGACGGCAGGATGGGGCTGGGGCAGATGGATCGGGATGGACCTGAAGCCCGACGGCCAAACGTTGGACTTCGCAAATACACACTGTGTCGACTGTCATCATGCGGTAGAGCGAAACGACTATGTATTCACAATGCCGATAAAGAACCAGCAACGAGGCGCGCAATGAAAACCATCCAGGTGCTTGCCGCGGCTGTACTTCTGATGCTCATAGGATGCTCGCAACCGAACGCGCGAGTGAGAACCCGGTTGAATCGCGACGCTGAGGTATCCGGAGAATTGCTCTTCAACCCGCTCCCGTGGGAGGTCATCGCATCCAGCCTCAACCATAACGACCGCACCTTGGCTACGGTTCTGGGCAATGATCGAGCCATCGCCTACGCGCGCAAGAACGCAACGCATGCGTATCCGGCGGGATCGGTCCTATCCGTAATCACATGGTCTCAAGAGGAGGACCCTCGATGGTTCGGTGGAAACATCCCGGGCAAGGTGAGATCCGTCGAGTTCCTCGAAGTGCAATCCGGCCAGGATCGCGGGGGGACCTACCTGTACACCCTGTATGGCGGTTCGCCCTTGAGAAAGCTCTTCTCCACGGAGGAAAAGTCCCCGAGGGGCCGAGCGGCATATATTCTCGGACAACGGGCAGCAGTCATGCCCTGAAAATTCCCCACGCCCGAGGAGGCTGCAGGTCTGGTCGAAGAAGCCGCATCGCACGTTCGATAGGAGAACTTCGAATTGCAGGTATCGCGCCGCTTCGCCCGCCTCCGACTGCGCGGCTGTACATACAGCGGAACCTGCTTTCACAGAGTAAGAGGATCGAGATTGCTATGAGTGTCGCGTTTTTATTTCCTGGGCAAGGGTCGCAAGTTCCGGGCATGCTGCACGCCCTTCCGGATCATCCGTCCATCACGCGGACGCTCGATGAAGTGACCGAAGCTCTGGGACAAAATGTGCTGGAGCTCGACTCGCCGGCGGCTCTTCGATCGACGGTTTCGGTCCAAATGGCATTGCTGGCTTCCGGTGTCGCGGTGGCACGCGCTCTCGTCGCAGAAGGTGGCACGCCGGAAGCGGTTGCAGGGATGTCGGCCGGAGCTTTTGCAGCCGCGGTGGTGGCTGGCGTTCTGAACCTTGCCGATGGAGTCCGGCTGCTGAAGCTGCGGGCGGAGAGGATGGTGGAACTTTACCCCCGAGGGTACGGTCTCGCCGCCATCGTCGGTTTGAGGGAGAATGAGATAGCGACGCTGGTCGAAGAAGCATACACGGAGCAAAACCCGGTGTACGTGGGTAACATCAACGCTCCTCGTCAGATCGTTATCGCTGGTTCGTATGAAGGTATGGACAAAGTATTGGAAGCTGCCCGAAAGCGCGGCGCCCGTAAAGCAGTACGACTCGATGTGTCCGAACCCTCACACTGTCCGTTACTTCAACCCGTGGCGGAAGCCCTAGCAAACAGTTTGCATGCATTACACCTGCATGAGCCGAAGTTGATCTATGTCGGTAACGTAACGGGAAGAGCCTTGCGAACTGAAGAGGCTATCTCGGAGGACTTAGCAACCAACATCGCGCATGGTGTTCGCTGGTACGATGCGACAACGGTCCTGACGGAATTGGGCTGTCGCCTGTTTCTCGAGATGCCTCCTGGCCATGTTCTAAGTCAACTTGGTCGGGAAGCTTTCCTTGACGTCAGGACTCTCGCCGTCGCTGAGACTTCGTTTAAGCACGCGCTGCTGGTGGCACTCAATTCGGGCTGACAGAACTCCCAAGGACACTCGTCCGTCCTGTTGCCTGGACTTTTTTACCGGGTGAATCAGATGTACGGGCGAGCATGCGAGCTCGGTCCTGCTCGCCAGCTGGACCAAGTGATAGCCGGTGGCACGCCGGCGTTGGCGCTCGTTTCCGGATATTTTGATATCGGCAAGGCCTCCGTCATCAATGAGCACCACAAACTGCTTGTGAAGCTCAGTATATGAGAATAGCCACCAGTCCCTGATCTTTCGCCGTAGGACGTGAGAGACTATAAGGTATGGCCTTTGGGGGCATTTCGAGGTTGACCGGGCGGCCGGCATTAGCTCTTGTGGCGCGTTATGGACTGGCTGTTGCTTCGGTCGCGACGGCGCTCGGAACGACCCTCATTCTGAGACACTACAATTTCCCGGCTCACTTCGTCTCCCACTTCACCTTGATCGCAATCGCAATCACTTTTTGGCGCGCCGGGACAGGTCCAGGTGTACTCGCTTACTTACTTTCTTCTTTGGGGGTGAGCATTTTGGCGAGGAACCATTTCCTTTTGCCGACTTTCGATTTGGAACCTTTCCTTATCTTTTACGCGATCGCCAGCTTGTTGATCGGCTGGGTTAGTGCTTCGCGGCGCCGTGTAGAACGATTTCTCATTGAAGCACGCAACAATCTGGAACTCCGGGTTGCAGAGCGAACCGGTGAACTCACAAGAGCCAACGAAGATTTGCAGAAGACGCAGGCCGAGCTCCGGCGCCGGGAAGCGTACTTGGCGGGCGCTCAAAGGCTCAGCCACACCGGTAGCTTCGGCTGGAGCGTTTCCACCGGCGAGATCCTGTGGTCGGAGGAAACCTATCGCATCTTTCAATACAACCGAACGGTGACGCCGACCGTCGAGCTTATTCTCCAACGTGTTCATCCGGAAGACGTGGCCTTGGTTAAACAGACAATTGAGCGCGCGGCGCAAGATAGAAAGGATTTTTGGCATGAATATCGCTTGGTGATGCCGGATGGTGCGGTCAAGCACGTCAATGTTGTGGTTCGCGCCTTAAATGATGAATCGGGCAGCACCGAGTTTGTTGGAGCGGTGATGGACGTCACCGCAGCAAAGGAGGCCACAACCATCATTTTCAACGCCAGAGATGCCCTGGAAAAGGCCTTCGAGGAAATCAAAACCTTAAAAGACCAGCTCTACAAAGAGAATATTGCTCTGCGCGAAGAAATCGACAAGACGTCTATGTTCGATGAGATCGTAGGCTCTTCGGAACCACTCCGGCGCGTCCTAACACAAGTTGCTAAGGTGGCCGCGACGGATTCTACGGTTCTTATTCTGGGCGAGACCGGGACCGGAAAAGAAATGATCGCCCGGGCCATCCACAGGCGGTCTAAGCGGTCAAACCGGGCGTTTATCCGCGTGAACTGCGCCGCGATTCCCCCAAATTTAATCGCATCTGAGCTATTCGGACATGAGAAAGGTGCGTTCACCGGAGCGACACAGCGACGTCTAGGCCGATTTGAGCTGGCCGATGGAGGTACGATCTTCCTCGATGAGATCGGTGAGCTTCCAGGGGAGACGCAAAGCGCCCTTCTGCGCGTACTCCAGGAACGAGAATTTGAAAGGGTGGGAAGCAGCCAGTCAGTTGCTGTCGATGTGAGGGTGCTCTCCGCTACGAACCGGGATTTGAGCGCTGCCGTTGAGGCCGGGACATTCCGGCAGGATCTCTTCTACCGACTTAACGTCTTTCCGATCTACATGCCCTCGCTTCGAGAACGGGTGGATGACATTCCATTACTAGTTGAATACTTAATTGACCATTACAGTAAGAAGGTCGGGAAAAAGATCCGGAATATAGACAAAAAGACCTTGCAATTGTTTCAAGACTACAAATGGCCTGGCAACATCCGCGAACTGCAAAATGTGATTGAGCGGGCTGTGGTGTTGTGCGACAGCGATACGTTTTCAATCGACGAGACGTGGTTGAAGCGTAACTTACCTCACGACTCGGTCCAGCTGCACACGCGTTTGAGAGGACTGGGGCGTTTAAACGAGGCGCACGCAAGGGAAATGATCGAAGCCGCCCTAGCTGAGAGTGGGGGCCGGGTTTCGGGTCCATCTGGCGCGGCCGCCTTGCTGGGGGTTCCGCGTCAAACACTCGAGTCGAAGATCACTAGCCTGGGAATCAACAAGCACACGTTCAAGTCTGTTAGAACGCCATAAAGATCAGCTGGCCTTCGTCGCAATAGAACAGATCGCCCTCTCCTCGCTTCAAGAGTGATCAGGTTCTAGGAATTCTTCTCCACCCTCCCTGATATCGCCCGATGACTGCCGAAAATCAGCAATTGCCGAATTGCCAGCAGACAGTTGTGTAATAACAGTCTTTTGTTGCAATTACTTAGAGATGGCCTGATGCGTGCACGGTTAGGACTGTGGAGACCCCGGGATGACGCTAAGAATTGAAAAGAGTTTTGAGGGAGGAAAGACAATTTTCCGTGTCAGTGGCGGAATTGTGTCGGAGCAGCTTGAGGAGTTGAAGGCGGAAATGGCGGGCGAGGGAGCAGCAGCCGTGCTGGATCTAGAGCATGTGACGCTCGTAGAAGTAGAAGGCGTGCGCTTCTTAAGCAAGTGTGAGGGCCAGGGAATCGAACTCCTCCGTTGTCCCCCATACATCCGCGAATGGATTGCCCGGGAGCAAGCCCGTTCTCGGGATTCATCGGAGCGTGGTTCACCGCAGTAAGAACAGAAGGCCACGTCGGTCGCCCTGTTAATGAAGGCGGCTTGCGACCGCGGAGGTTCGAGGTTCAGCCAACGCCAACAACCGGCGGGCTTTTCTACTCCGTAGCTGCTGGTTGTCTGAGAGCCGCGAAG
>Ga0210390_10000401_pt1 | contig 47547 bp, 30 predicted proteins | sample IncBWH11OmetaG_FD_161050 | JGI IMG/M metagenome (GOLD analysis project Ga0210390, IMG submission 161050) | Forest soil microbial communities from Barre Woods Harvard Forest LTER site, Petersham, Massachusetts, United States - Inc-BW-H-11-O ... | reverse complement strand
CGCTTGGCTCGTTGCGCTTCAGCGGGAACGGTGCTCAACAAGCCGACCACTGTCGCCAAGACGATTACGCGAAGCATGCTCATGGTGTCTCCTCAAAGCGTTAGGGGAGGAACCGGTTGTCAACCAACGCCAGCCGACTGATTCGTGCAGTGTGGCCCCAATTGACCGTGTTGGTCAAGCAAGGCTAATTATTTCGCCGAAGCCGCCACCGAGGCCGCTTTTTTCGGATATCTTGGATCGGCCTGCACTTCAATAATCTGCTTGCAGTGACGTTCTGTGTGCAAAGGCAAGTACAGCAGCCAATCGTGTGCGTTCAGCCAGTTGAAGATTGGGAAAGGGTGCCGGACAGTATGGTTCTTGATTTCTCGCGGCATCGTTTCGAGGTACGCGCGCACCTCGCCGTGGATCTTGTAAAACTCTTCGATCGCCTTCGCGCGGCCCCATTTCTCCGTCGGCTGGATTTCCAGCGGTGCCTGCGCGCCGCCGACGCCGCCCGGGTTCCGGTTTGGGATGACCCTGCGGATGAAATCCGCTTTGCCTTTGGTCCGAGCGTACCAGTCCGGGTCAGGCGGATTCTTCATTGCCTTGACCGCATTTTGAAAGAGGGCGCGTTCAGATCGCACAATGTGTTCTGTGCACTCGCCCACGGACCAGCGTTTGGCGTTTTGCTTGAAGGTCCATTGCTCGTCGCTGAGGCCGCTGATTAGCCCGAGCAGCATGTTCAGCGAGTGATCGTGCGCTTTGATGAGTTCGGCGAATTCCTCATCCGTCACATTCGGACTGGGTTCGTCGGCGCAGGCCATTGTCGCTGGAACGAGTAACAGCACCAGCAACGTCACGATTAGGGTCCGGATGGCAATAACTCGTCGGATCATGGCCTCGTCCCCTCTTCGTCGGCGTGTAGCCATCGCTGCGGAACAAGCGACCCGCAGCCTCGTATGAACATATCACAGTTCGTCTCGGATTGAAGCCATCGCCGTCGGTCAAGTTCTTCCGGGGGGGTGCCCCAAGGCTGCATGAGTTTCCGGTGCCTATCAGGGCAGCACTGGTCGGTCCATTTCTGGGCTTCACGAAAATCGGTTGAGATACCACGACTAGAGCACAGTCCAGCCACCCGAGGCGTTCCGCTGGTTAAATTGATCGTCGAGAAGTTGTGGGTGCGGCCGAGGCAGGGCCTTGGCCTTTCGTCCTTTCTGGCTCTAGAAGCGGACTGCCGAACATGGCGACCAAACCTTCGGCTGCGGTTGGGTGGGCGAAGATCGCATCGCGAAGCGCCGTATAGGGCAGCCCGCCCAGCATCGCAGTCTGCACGACCGCCATCATCTCGCTCGCTTCGGCTCCAAATGCCGTAAACCCGAGAATCCGGTCATCGGACCCAATCAGAGCCTTTGCAAATCCTCGCGTCTCCGAAATTGTGTACATCCGAAGCACGCCCGCCATTGGATGCTTGATCAGTCGATAAGAAACGTTCTTGCTCAACGCCTCCGATTCACTCATGCCAACATGGGCCAGTTCGGGGTCGGTGAACAAGCAAGACGGGATCATGCGACCTCGGGTGGTTCGATTGCCGCCGTCGAGATCGCTCAGCACGACGCGAAAATCATCCTCACTCACATGAGTGAATTGCGGACTTCCGGCGCACTCGCCGAGGGCCCAGACGTTTGGTGCTGTGGTCTGCAGCCGCTCGTTCACGCGGATATAACCGTGCGAATCAACTTCGACGCCTGCTGTGCGCGCGTTGATTCGATCCGTGTTCGGCGTTCGCCCGGCTGCCACCAGGATGTCGGAGCCTTCCAGTGACGTTTCCTTCCCTCCGGATCGAACCTGCATGGTTACGCCGCTGCCCGATCGGCCGGAGACATTCAGCACTTGCGCCTGCAACAAGACCTCAATGCCTTCATCCTTCATCAGCTCGAGCATCGCACTGGCCACTTCGGGATCTTCGCGATCTAGTAGTTGCGTTCCTCGGTGAATAATCGTGATACGGCTGCCGAAACGCCGCATCGCCTGGGCGAACTCCAGACCGACGTAACCACCGCCAATGACCAGCAGATGCTCCGGCAATCGCTCGAGGTTCAGGGCTTCCACATGCGTCAGCGGCGTGGCGGCGGCAAGTCCCGGCACGTCCGGAACGTTGGCGTGGGTTCCCAGGTTGAGAAACACGCGTTCGCCGCGGAGCATCCGCGTTCCTCCAACATTCAGCGTCACCTCAACTGTCTTCGACTCGGTGAAACGCGCTTCTCCCATTACAAGCTCGGCACCGCTCTCCTTGTAGTTGGCAACGTGGATCTCGACCAGACGGTTGACCATCTCTCGCTTGCGGCGAGCCACCGCGGGCATATCGACTTGAAGCTGCCCTTTCGTGACACCAAGACCGCGCTTGGGATCGACAAGTGTCACCGCTTTGGCACTGTAAATCACGTTCTTGCTGGGCAGGCAGGCCACGTTAGGACACGCGCCGCCAATCATCGATCGTTCCACCACGACCGTTCTTTGGCCCCTCTTGGCAAGAGTCCACGCGATGAGCTTTCCTCCCACGCCACTGCCGATCACGAGGTTTTGATAATTTTCGACGGTCATACTGATGCTCTCTATGCGAGGAGGGGTTTGCTGAGAAAGATGCCGGCGCGCGCGTTCAGCATCCGACAACCTCGGCGATCGCCTCTCGGAGGGTATCAACGACGACGGAGGGCGCCGTTACGATTGCCGTGTGATCGACGGGATGCGCGCGCACCCGAGCCTTCATCCGTTCGGCCATGAACCGCTGATTTTCGTGGACGATCATGCGGTCCTGCTCGGCCACGAGGTACCAGGTTGGAAGGTCTTTCCAGAGCGGTCGATCGACGGCAACGTTGATGCATGCCGGCGAGAGCGGTCGCTGAACCGCTGCCAACACGGCCAGTTCCGCCGGGGCAGCATTTTGGGCGAAGGCCGCGGCGAAGGCGGACTCGGGCAGATAGATCAGCCCGTGCTTGTCGGGAGCCAACAGGGGCGCCTGGGGGTGCGGCTGAGTGCGGTAGAAAACATCCGCGACGGTTTCGCCCTCGTCCGGAGCCAGGGCTGAGACGTAGACGAGCGCCTTCACCTTCTCGTCGCGCGTCGCCGCGATGACGGCGCCCGCATAGGCGTGGCCGGCGAGAACGATCGGCCCCGTCACGCACTCCAGCGTTCGATCGAGGGCCGCCACATCCTCTCGAAACGATGTGAGAGGCAACGGGGCGGCGACGACTTTGACGCCGTCGCCCGCCAGTGGCGCGATCACCTTTGCCCAACTCGATCCGTCCGCCCAAGCGCCATGCACGAGCACAACACTCACGTCAGACGAGGACATCACCGCACTCTTTCCACCGGGACGAATTGCAACCGGCTATCAATCGAAGTTGTCTTCGCGTGTGGACCCGACGCGGCCGCTGCCGTCAGATCGACTTCACCTCCCCACCATCCATCCGGAGCGTCGAACCGGTCATCCAGCGGGCGCCCGGCGACACCAGAAAGGCCATCAGCTCGGCAATCTCTTCAGGCTTGCCGTAGCGGGCGATGCCGGCCTCCTTCGGAAATTTAGCCGTGGCCTCCTCAACCGTCATCTGGTGCAGCGGCGCCCAGTGTTCGAGATACGAGCGGCGGCGGCCGGTCAGCACGGGTCCTGGAAGCACGCTGTTCACGTGAACGCCGTCGGTGATGCCGCGATCGGAAAAGGCTTTAGCCAGCGCGATGATCGCCGCGTTGATTGTACCGACCGCCGCGTAAGGCGCCTTCGGGAAGAGGGCCGAATTGCCCGACATCAGCACGACCGAGCCGTTGGCCTCCTTCAACGCGGGCCAGGCGGCGATGGTGAGTCGCCGGGCGCCGTGCAACTTGAGCGCCAGGCCCGCCCCCCATTGCTCGTCCGTCATCTCGAACAGATCGATCTGTGGGACTGCACCGGAGATATTGAGCAGCGCGTCGATTCGGCCAAAGGCCTGCACGGTCTGATCGACCACCGTTCGGGCGGCCGAAGGCTGGGCGAGATCGATATCAATCACCAACGCTTGGGCGCCGGCCGCCTTCACTGCTTCGGCCGTCTACTCCAGATTGGCACGGTTCCGCGCGACCAGGACCAGCGATGAAAAATCGCGAGCGAGACGGATCGCCGTCGCTTGACCAATCCCCTGGCTGGCCCCCGTGACAATCGCGACCGACCTCGACATCTAATGCCCCTTGTTTCAGAAAGATGTGTGTCAGTACGGCCCGCGCAATCATGCTAGCCGCCGAGGACTATCTGGAAGCGAGTCGTTTCTCAAAAAAGCGATGGGTGTTGCTGGAGATGTATTCCAGGCAATCCTCGACGGCGAAGTGGCCCGAGTCGAGGCGGTGAATCTCCGCTTGGGGCAGGTCTTTCAGATACGCTTCTCCGCCCTCCGGGGTGAAGAAGATGTCGTTCTGGCCCCAGAAGATGAGGGTCTGAGGTTTCTGCGTGCGTAAAAACTCCTGCCACTTCGGATACAGTTCGACGTTGGTGCGGTAATCATAAAAGAAATCCATCTGGATCTGTCGAGCGCCCTGGCGGTCCATGTACCGAAAATCCATGTTCCAGTTATCGGGGCTGATCAAAGCCGGCAGTTTGTGTCCATGCAGATAGACGCTCTTAATCGCTTCCAGCTCCAAGAAACCAGAGAGGGGCTTTTCGGACTCGGGGGTCCTGCGTTTCCAGAGGGCGTTGCGGAAGCCGTCCCAGACGGGAGTGAAACCTTGCACGTACGCGTTCGTGTTCTGAATGATGAGCCACTCGAGCCACTCCGGATGACGGCAAAGGATCCGAAAGCCGACGGGCCCGCCGTAGTCCTGCATGAAGACTCCGAAACGCTTGAGACCCTTCTTAGTCAGGAACGCTTCGACGACTTCGGCGGTCTTATCGAACGTGTACGAATACTTCGCCGGGTCGGGCATCGAGCTGTTGCCGAACCCCGGGTAGTCCATCGCGACGACGTGGAACCGATCGGCCAGGGCCGGAATGAGGTTGCGGTACTGATGCGACGAGGCGGGAAAGCCATGCAGCAAGACGATGACGGGGCTACCCGGATTGCCGGCTTCCCGATAGAAGATGTCGAGTCCCTCGACAGCGAGGACTTCGCTTCGCACAGTGCGGTCAGAGATTTTGGGCTCATGCTTCATCGAGTTCTCCTTAATTGGAGCTAGTCAGGGGTCGAGCCAATTGCGTCACGGCCCCGTTATTCACGAAGGGCCGCAGATCAATGTCCGGCGTACCAGTCGTAGCCGCGCTCGGCCCAGTAATCGGCAGGACGCTCGTCAGTGAAACGGATTGTTCCGATGCGCTTGATGTTCTTAATGCCGTACTTGACGGGAATCACAAGCCGCAGCGGAGCGCCGTGCCCAGGGGTCAGCGGCGCGCCGTCCATTTCGTAGCAGAGCAATGTCTGCGGATGCAGGGCGCTCTCGATGTCGAGGCCGACGTAATACGCTTCGTCTGGGGTCGACAACTTCACATAGGGCAGCAAGTCCGCGTCCGCTTGCTCAAGATCGGGTTTTGCCCCGCTTCGAGTCGCAATCCCGGATCGAGACACGAGTTCGACGAGGCGCGCGCCAGTCCAACGCACGGGATCACTCCAGCCTTCGATACAGCGGAGCTCGGTGACCATCTCGACCTGCGGCAACGATTTGATGTCATCAAGCGTGACTGTCAGCGGCTTCCCGATGACCGAGTTTTCGAGGCGAAGCGACCAGTGTGCCGGATCGAATCGAGCGTCAAGACCGACGTGGCCGTTGGCTCGCGGCATGCGGGCAGCGCTGGCGGGAAAGGTCGGCGACAGCCGGGTCCGCCGGAAGTAGGCTTGCGCCAGTGATTGATTCCATTCCAGCATCCGTCGCAGCGACCAGGGAATTCCGTCCGCCGCCGCCCGCGATCGAAGCCAGCCCCAGCCCGCCGCACCGGTCAACGCGGCGATAGCGCCCGTTGCGAAGCCGCGCCGGGTCAAACGCCGCACTTGTCTCAGAGCGGGATCCAGAGAAATCGGTGCCGGCTGCGTGTTCGCTGCCGTTTGCTCAGCGATGGTAGGGGACGCCTGCGGTTCGACGGGGCCACTGGATTGCTGCCTCGAACCGCTTTTGAGGTTTCCTGCGCCGGACGGCTCGATCGCCTGTCGCGCCCCTGGATCAGGTCCGTCACCGACGGGCGCGGTAAGTCCGTCAATGTCCTTCGACGGCTTGGGTTGCTCGACGCGCTGCTGATATTCGTTAAGCCTCGCGATGGCGTGGCGGACATGGTCGAAGGCTTGGCCGAGCTCTGGGGCCCCAGTCTTTGCAGCAAGTGCCTCGAGGTGATCGGCAATTGCGGCAAGCGCCGCCTCGGGAGCAATGCCGTTGGCCGTGGACATCGTGCCAGCAGTAGCAGAATTTTCGTCATCCCCGCGGGCCGACGTGGGCGTCGTCGCCGGGACGTAGAAACCGTCCTGAAAGCGAAGCACGCTTTCAGCGGGCTTGCCGTCAATCGTGAAGGTGTAGCCGATCGGCGCGCCGTCCGAGCCAATCGCGCCGGGAACGACCTCGATAACTTCGTTGATTCCGCGACCACATTTGTGCCGGGGCTGGAATGTCATCGAGTCCTCTCCTTCTCGATCCTCTCAGACCGATTACCAAACCCGCAATCGGTTTGGATGGACGGAGTTTGCCGTCGTTTGCGCTAGCCATTCTCCGGTGGGGTTGACTGTTAGGCGCTGCGGCTTAGCTGAGGGATCTCTTCTGGGGCTGGATCGGGGACATCAACGATCTCAAATCCCGTAACCATCGCTCGAAAGTTGTTCCAGCCGGCTTTGATAACCTGAGTAATGTGGACCACGAAAAACAGCACGTATCCGATCGTCAGTAAGAAGTGCTCGAGTCGGGCCGCTTCGTAGCCGCCAAGCAGCCCCGTCAGCCACGCGAGTTGCACGGGCTTGTAAATCGCGAGGCCCGTCGTCAACGAACCGGCCCCCATCATCACGACCCCGGTGTAGGCAAACCGCTGAGCAGCATTGAATTTGCCTTGGGGCGGCAGCGTCTTGATCTGTCGCAGATCATGCAGGACAACCAGGATCGCTTCGCGAAACGACCGACGGTTCGGCACGAGCTCCCGCCACTCGCCTGAGAGAAACGTATAGGAGACATAAAGGACGCCATTGATGGCGAAGAACCACATCAGAAAAAAGTGAAAGGCCATTCCCTCGGCCAGGCGAAACCTCAGATTGAGCGCGCGATAAAACCAATCGGGAAAGAAATGAAATAACGTGAAGCCGCCCCAGCCGATCCGGTAGATATCGTTGGCCCAATAGATGAGCAGGCCACTCCAGACCATCCCGGTCAGCAGGGGCACATTGATCCAGTGAAACCAGCGAATCGCACGGGGATGCTTGGGCTCGAGTCGCTTCACGGACCAACCTCCCGACTGCCGCGCGGAAGACGACGCGAAATCAGATTTTTCTTGAGCACTGCGGTCAGAGCCCGCTCAGGGAAACTACTTCCCGTCTCCCATTTTGTCGGAGCCCATCTTGTCGGCTCCCATTTTGTCCGAGCTCATTTTGTCGGTGGCCATTTTGTCAGAACCCATCTTGTCCGAGCTCATCTTGTCCGAGCTCATCTTGTCCGAGCCCATTTTGTCGGACGACATTTTGTCTGAGCCCATCTTGTCCGAACTCATCTTGTCGCCCATCTTCTCGGTGGATGATTTTCCGCTGGGCGTGGCATCCGAGGAGCCACAGCCGGCGATTCCCAGACCCAGGCCAATGGCCAAGACAACTAAGGGGACTCCGTAAACGAGGCGACGCATAAATCTCTCCCGATCAAATGGATGGCCACTCGAAGGCTGCAGCGCGGTGGAAGCAACACACCACTCTTATTGGATGATTCGAGACATGGCGGGTTACGGGATTTTTCGAAGGGAACCCGAATGCGAGGGCTCGGCGGTCGGAAATTGGGCGGTCCCACCTACTGAGTGTAGAGATGAATCGGGTTGGCCGGCCGCGTCGAACCAGGTCGAGAAGGGTAGGGGATCGATCAACGGATGCACCGCGTTCCCAGCGGTCCAGATCAACGAGTTGGTGACGATGCGACTTCCGTCGCTGAGCGCGATGTGCTCCGACGACGCGCCGCGACCCGTAGGTTAGATGCGAGGCGAGTGGTGGGCGTTACAGAGGCGCGCTCGGCGTTCAAGGAAGCCGGCCTGGTCGCGCGTCGTCGCCGGTCCTGCGGATGCCCAGCTTTTTCATCCGGCTGCGAAGCGTATTCGGATGCATGTCGAGAATTCGCGCAGCACCGTTGGCTCCTTCGATGACGCCGCCGGTTTGCTCGAGGACTCTTTGAATATGGTCTCGCTCGATGGCAAGCAGTGAGCCCCCGGTCAGTCTCGCGGGCTCAGCGGGGACCAGGTCGGGGTCGATCTCGAGCACCGACCCCGTCGAAAGAATCAAGGCACGCTCAATCACGTTCTCCAGCTCCCGCACGTTTCCCGGCCAGTGGTAAGCGCAGAGCCGTTCTAGCGAGTCGCTGTCAATCCTTTCGATCAGTTTGCCGATCTGCCGGCCGCACTTTCTTGTCAAGAAATGCGCCAACAGGGGAATGTCGTCTGTCCGGTCTCGCAAGGGGGGAACGACGATCGGAAAGACATTCAGCCGGTAGTACAAATCCTCGCGGAAAGTCTTCTCTCGCACGGCCGCGAGCAAGTCGCGGTTCGTCGCCGCGATTACCCGCACGTCGACGCGGATGGGCGATTTTCCGCCGACTCGTTCGAACTCCTTCTCCTGAAGCACCCGGAGCAGTTTCGTCTGTGCTTCGAGCGGGATTTCCCCGATCTCGTCGAGGAAAATCGTCCCGCCGTCAGCCAGCTCGAATCGGCCAATGCGCTTCGCGATCGCCCCGGTGAATGCCCCTTTCTCATGGCCGAACAGCTCGCTCTCGACCAGGCCGGTCGGCAGGGCGGCACAGTTAATCTTGATCAACGGCTTTTCGCGGCGGCGACTGTTGGAGTGAATCGCGCGGGCGATGAGTTCCTTACCGGTTCCTGTTTCCCCGGAAATTAGAACCGAAGCATCCGTGGGCGCGACTTTGAGCACGTTGTCCAACGTCTTCAAGATCACCGGACTCTGTCCAACGATCTCTTCGAAGTTATGGTCAGCTTTGATCTCTTCCTGCAAATAGAGATTTTCGGCCTTGAGCCGCGCCTGCTCGCGCTCCATGAGCACGCGCTCGGTGATGTCGACGAACATCGTGCGCGTGTACTTCCCATTGGGCTCGGGCTTCGACCACCACTGCACCCAAACCGGCTGGCCGTTGTCTTTCCGTCGAAGCTCGAGCACGATGCCGCCGGTGTCGGTTCCCCGGCCGACCGCTGCGAATGCCTGCTGGATTGTGCGTTTGTTCTCGGGCGTGTCCGCCACCAGCGACATGCCAACCGTGCCGACGACCTCGTCCGAGTCGAGGCCCAGAATCCGCACGGCGGCCCGGTTCGCACGGACAAAGCGAGAATCGAGATCTTCATGGACGTAGGCGATCGGCGCCTCTTCAAACAGGTCGCGGAAACGCTCTTCGCTCTCGATCAGGCCGCGCTCGACGCGAAGTCGCGCCAGCTCCGCTGCCGCGCGGGCCGCAAATATGCGGAAAATCAGCAGCTTCCGCGGCATCTCGGGCATTGGTCGGGGATCGAAGACAGCCAGGTGCCCCAAGTGCTCGCCATCGGGCGCAAGCAGCGGCACACCCAAATAGCTTTCGACGCCCATCTTCACCAGGGCCGCATCCCCGGGGAACTTGAGGCGCACGCCCGTTGGGTGATGGCATAAGTTCCCCCGCACAACGTCTTCGCAGGGCGTGCCGGGCAGATCCCATTCCTCGTCTTCGAGAATCCGGCCCTCACCCCAGTAGGCAATTGTGTGCACGCGGGTGTTCGAGCCGGCGAACTCGGCGACGAAGGCGTATTTCGCGTCGAGAGCCCTTGCCAGATGCTCAACGAGGGTTTGGAAGAACGCGATCCCAGAGGTGTGCCCAGTGCCTTGCGCGATCTCGCGCAGCGACTGCATTTCTTCGAGATCTACTCGCTCGCGCTCCTCGGAGTCGGTCTCGTCCGGGCGCGAAGCGATCGACCTGCGATCCTCGTCCGGGGCGTCGGTCGGATCAATCATATTCCACGTATGCTGTTGCGAATCTTCACAGCGGGATCCGTGACTTCATGATACCCGGGCGAGACCGGGCACGCAGGAAGAGAAGAGACGATCCGCAGAGCGGCATGTGATTCGTTCGCCAGGCGGAAACGGCCGTCCGTCAATCCGATCGCTCGAATCGTCCGTCGGCCGAGCGCCCATCACCGTGCCAACGATCTTTGCGACGAAGACGTCGGCCATTGGCTGACGCGCCTCGCACATCGCACATCGCCGCCTTCTCAGCCCTCAGCGTGGTTTCGTAGGACCGAAGGTAATTGCGGCAATGCCGGCACACCCAGGTATGAATCCTCAGGCGCAATCTCGGGATCACATGCAGATCGCCGTCGACAAGGTCGCCAAGTCGTTCGATTACATCGCGACAGTTCAACGTTCGTCCCGTCTCTGAGGCGCCGGCGACGGTGCGCGTGAAGTGGCTGCCCCAATATCGGATGACGCAACAGCCGCCGAAGTTACAGAAATCTCAGCTCGCCGCGCCGAATCTCGAAGGGGGTTATGCCCACGAAAGCTCGTGGACCCACGACATTTCGAGGCTTGGCAGCGCAGCAATCGAGGGGGCACCGCGACTGAATCGTCGTACGCAACTGCTCAGCCCCCATGGTCTTCCGATGTTCCAGCGTCGTCTTCTAAAGAGGCGGCACGTCCTTCGCATTTGTCTGGTGGCGTCTCCGAGGAAAGAAGCAATCGTGCTGAAAATCACGCGAAGAGTTACGCCGGTCGAGGGAACGATCGTGGTCTTGGAGGGCAAATTACTCGAGCCCTGGGTGACTGAGGTTCGCGCCCTGTTTTCGCAACGAGTGCCCCCACTCCTTCCTCGACTCGACCTGTCGGCACTCACGTTCGTCGACGCGGCCGGAATCGAGCTGTTGCAAAACCTGCTGCGAGAGGGGGTGGCGGTCGAGTCGTGCTCTGCCTTCGTCGCGACGCTCTTGCGACTGAACGACGAGCGGGAGGTGCGGCGTCCAGATGAGCAGTGAGACGGCGCAGCTCTCTCCGCTTTATCCCGATGACCTGACTTTGGCGGCCGCGCTCAAAGACAGGGAAACGAACGCCGGCGAAGAGTTTGTGCGAAGGTTCGGCTCAACGGCATTCGCGACCGCCCGGCGATTTCTGCAATCCGACTCCGACTGCGAGGACGCGGTCCAGGAGAGTTTTCTCTCTGCCGTTCAGTCGATCGGAACATTCAAGGGAAACTCGGCTCTCGGGACCTGGTTGCACCGCATCGTCGTGAATGTTTGCCTGATGAAACTCCGCAGCCGAGCCCCTCAGCCTTCGCTTTCGATCGATGCTTTGTTGCCAACCTTCGACACTTCCGGGCGCCATATGCAGGCAGTCCGTCGATGGAAATCGGCTCCCGACCATCGGCTGCTGCGCGAGGAGACTCGGGAGCTCGTCCGCCGTTGCATCGACATGCTCCCCGACGATCACCGAACCGTTCTGATCCTCCGCGACATCGAGGAACTGAGTACTCAGGAAACGGCGGAAATACTGCGCGCGACTCCCGGAATAGTGAAGACCCGACTCCACCGCGCTCGCCAGGCGCTTCGCTCGCTTTTGGAGCCGCATTTCCCTTGAGGTTGGTCCCGAGGACGAATTCCGCATCAGCGACCCCGATGAAGGGCAGCGATTGGATGCAGCCCTCAGGAGTTCCATAACAGGTCGCCGCGCACCGCGAGCCGTTGTCTGCAAACAAGGCGATTCGATGGCAGCTGCGCAAGAGCTTTCATGGATTCGAATGGCCCCGCAAAACGTTCGAATTACGCCGCAGGTCAACTGGACTTTCGCGAGGCTGCAGAGGGCCGTGCCGTGGGGCGAGAGCAACTGATGCAGGCTTGCGATCTGCGGCCAGTCCAGGAGAAGTACTGAAGCGACTGCAAAAAAGAGCTTCGTCAACTACACCCGCTGACCGCTGGAGAGTTCGGACAAGTCGCCAAGGATGATCTGCTCCGAGCCGTCGAAGTGGACCCACTTCCCGTTGACTCGCTTCTTGAGAACCTCGACCCACTGGCCGTCATCGATGCCGCGCTGCACCGGCAGCAGCATCGCCTTGCCGTCGCGTTTTTCGTAGCAGCTGGTTTGATTACCGATCTCGACGAGTGCCTCTAGCGGGACCGTCCACACTCCGGCCCGTTTTAGCTCCACCGTGCCAAGGGCGTACATGCCCGGTAAGATCTGGCCGCTGGGATTGAGAATGTCCACTTCTGCCCGCAGCGTCCGCGACTTGACTTGCAGAGCCCAGGAAGTTCTCGCCACAGTCGTGGCGATCTGCATGTTGTTGGCCGCGTCGATGCTGACCGATGCCGGATTCCCTGGACCGATCCCGACCGCCTCCATCTCGGGCACATCCAGGAAAATGCGGACCTTGTCGGTGCGGGCCACGACATACAGGGGGACCGCGCCCGTCGAGGACATCATCCCTTGATTGCTGCGTGGGACCGACTGGTCTCCTCCCTGGGGCTGGACGAAGTCGCCGGTGTTCACGTTGCGCACAATCACGACTCCATCATAGGGTGCCTTGATCGAGGTGAATTCGACGAGGGCGGCGTACCGCTTCCCCTCCGCGCGCGCGACCTCCGCTCTTGCCCGGGCGGCAATCACGACGACCCTGGCCTTGTCCAGGTCTGCTTTGCGGGCGGTCCGGTTCACCCGGGCGATGGTGACACTGACCTTCCCCGCGCGATAGGCCGCCTCGCTCGTCTCGAGACGCTTGTGGCTCTCGTCCTGCAAGGCTACCTCAATGGATTTGCTCGCGACGAGTTCGCTGATCCGCTTGTAGTCGACCTTGCGCAGCTCGACGTCGGCCTCGTACTTACCCAGGTTGGCCTTCGCTTCTTCAACCTGAGCGTTCGCGGCATTCCAGTTCTCCTCGGCAACCTGGACTGCCTGCTGAGCTACGTTAATCTCGTCGTCGCGCAGCCGGATCTCGGCTTGCTTCTCCTCGTATTGCGCGACTACATCCGGAGCGAACAGGTGCGCGAGCATCTGGTCCTTGCGAATTTGCTCGCCGATGTCCACCTTCCACTCATCAACGAACCCTTGCACATTCGCGAACAATGACGTCTGTTCGTAAGCCTCGATAAAACCGGGCTGGCTCGTCATGCGGATAATCGTGCGCTTCTCGACCGGCACGATCCTCACCTGCGGTCGGAGCACCGCTTTGGGGGCGGCCTTTGGCGAGTCGGAGCAACCGACCGTGGACAGGACCAGACAAAGCAGAGTAAGGCGACAGGTGACCAACATGCTAGACTCCTGTTTTCGCCGGTTCGATTGCGCTCAATGGTCGGGTCTTGTTGCCCTCGTCGGGGTCAGGAGCATAGTGGCGGCTGTCGGGGTCGTTGGGGTGAAGCGAAGGGGAGTGGTACTTCGCCTCTTTTCCCATGATCACTGCAAAGATGGCCGGCAACAGCAATAGGGTTGCGAAAGTCGAGAGCAACAATCCGCCGATGACCGCCCGCGCCAGCGGAGCCTCTATCTGGCTGCCGGACTCGAGGGCCAGTGCCATCGGCACCATGCCGACGGTCATGGCGCACGCGGTCATCAGGATGGGCCGTAGCCGCTCACGGCCGCCGCTCATCGCCGCGTCGTCGATTGACTTTCCCTCGCGCCAATCGCGGGCCGTGAAGGTGACCAGCATCACCGAGTTGGAGACGGACACGCCGATACACATGATCGTTCCCATGAACGATTCGATGTTCAACGTGGTGCGGGTCAGGTACAGCGCCAATGCGACTCCGCTGAGCACTCCGGGGACTGCCCCGAGCGACACCAGGGCAAGCCGTGGGGACTGGAAGTACGCGGTCAAAAGGACATAAATGACCGCGACGGCAATGACCAGGCCGACCGCCAGTGACCGAAACATCGCGTTCATCGGCGCGACCTGTCCTCGCGTGTGGACCATCACACCGCGAGGAGGATCCCCCGCGTCGGCTAGTGCCAGACGCACTTGGCGGGCTGCCCGGCCAAGGTCCTCCCCCTCGACGTTGGCGGTGACGCTCAGATATCGCTGCGAGGCCAGGCGATCGAACTCGCCCGGCGTGGCCCCTTTGCCGACGCTCGCGACATCGCGCACCAACAGGTTGACCCCCGCGGCGGCCGGCAAGAGCGGCACGGTTTCCAGCTGGGCGGGTGAGTCCATCCGCTGGGTCGGCACCTGGACCTGTACTTGGTAGCTCACGCCGGTTTTGGCGTCCACCCAGTAATTGCGGGCGATCAATCGGCTGGAGGAAGTGGTCACCAGGACGGATCGGCCCAACTCATCGACCGTCAGTCCGCTGAGGCCCGCCTTTTGCCGATCGACTCGAACTTGGACGGTGGGGTAGTCCAGGGTTTGCTGGAGCTGGACATCGCGCAGATACGTGTTCTTGTGCAGCTCGTTCAAGATGCGGCGGGAGTATTCATCGGTTTTCGACAGGTTGGGGCTCACCATCACCACCTCGATGGGAGCCGGCGATCCGAAGCTCATCACCTGGCTGACCAGGTCGCCCGGCTCAAAAGCCACTGTGATCTTCTTGGCCAGCCGGCGGGCGTCCTCCGCAGTGACGCCTTCGCGCTCGACCCGCGTTGCGAACCAGGAAGCGAGCTTGTCCGGGACGGCTTGCCGCAGCTTGTCGCGGAGCTGGCTCAGCGGAACACGGCCCTGGCGCAGCGCGACGCGCATCTGGGCGTCGTCGGGACCGCGCATGAACAGGAGCATATTGTTCAAGCCGTAGTCGGGAGCCTGCTGGCCGGCAAAGCCCATCGAGATCTGGACGTTTTCCTCGCCGGCTTCCTCTTGGATGATCGCGAGGGCGCGGACCCACGCCTCGCGGGTCAACTCGTAGTTCGTCCCCGGCGGCATGCGGAAGCGGAGGACGAACTCCCCGGAATCCACTTGTGGAAACAGCTCCGTCCCGAGTTGAAGGCCCACGACCGCCAGGATCACGCCGCACGCCACCACGTATCCGCCGACAACGAACCGCCGCCGGCTGACGCCGGCCTGCAGGACCTTCGTATAGACGTTGTCTCGAAACCAGTCGAAACCCCCCTTCTTTTTCGGCTTGTCGCCTTTCTGCTCGCTGCCTCGATGTTTGAGCAGCCGGATGGCGAGAACGGGCACGACGGTGCTGGAGAGAAAATACGAAGAGATCATGGCGAAGCCGACCGCCAGCGACAAAGGGACGAACAGCGAGCGCACCGGCTCGGCCATAATGAACGCGGGGATGAAGACCGACAGGATGCACACCATCGCGAGCAAGCGCGGGACGGCCGTCTCGTTGACGCCCAAGAAGACGGCGCGCGAAGTCGACGGCGTGTGCTCCATCTGCGCGTGGATGTTCTCGACGGCGACGGTCGCTTCGTCAACCAGAATTCCAATGGCAAGGGCCAGCCCGCCGAGGGTCATGATGTTGATGGTGTTGCCGGTGATCCACAGCCCGATGAGCGAACCGAGAAGGGCCATCGGGATGTTGAACACCACGACGAGGACGCTCCGCCAGTCGTGCAGGAAGATCAGAATCATCAGCCCCGTGAGCGTCGCTCCGATTAATCCTTCGGTTGAAACGCTGCGGATGGCCTCGATGACGGTTGGGGACTCGTCGAACTCGTAGCGGATATCCACGCCTTCCGGGAGGACCGCCTTGAAGGTTGGCATCGCGGCGTGGATGTCCGAGACCACCGTTAGAGTCGAGCCTGTGTTTTTCTTGACGACGGGGATGTACACCGACCGGCGGCCATCGACCATCGCATAGCCGAAGTTGACGTCGGTGCCGTCGAAGACCCTGGCCACATTGCCGATGTAAACGTCGCGGCCGGGCTGGACCGGAATCCGGGTGATCTCCTGGATGTCGGTGACCGTCGCGTTGCTCGGCACAATGGGCATTTCCTGTTTCACGTACAGGTTGCCAGAGGGAAGGATGACGTTGCCGTTGGCGAGGGCCTTGACGAGGTCTTCGGGCGTGAGGTTGTAGTCCCGCAGCCGATCGGGGTCGGCGTCGATGATGATGGAGCGGGCGTTCGAGCCGAAGGGGGCTGTGCCGACCGTGCCGGGGACTTGGGACTGCAGAAGCGGGCGGATGCGTTGCTGGGCGAGGTCGGCGAGCGTCCCCAGCGAGTCCTTTTTTGAGGTCAAGACGAGATAACCGATCGGAACGCTCCCGGCGTCCATCCGCATGATCTGAGGCGGCAGCGTTCCGGGCGGCGTGCTGGCCTGGGCCCGGTTGGCCTGGGCGACGACCTCGGCCATCGCCTGCGACATGTCGGTGCCGGGGTAGAACGAGAGCTTGATCAGCGCGATTTGCTGGATACTCCGCGACTCGACCTCCTTGACCCCATCGACGTACTGGAAGTTGAGCTCGAACTGGTTGACGATCAGCCCCTCCATCTGGGCGGGGCTCATGCCGTTGAAGTTCTGGATGACGTAGATCTGCGGCAGATTGAACGGCGGGAAGATGTCGACGCGCATGCTGAAGATCGCCAGCCCGCCGCCGCCGATCAGCGAGACAACAACCATCATCACGCTGACGGGATGCCGCAGAGCGAAATTGATGGGATTCATCGGACCCCCGCGGTCTTCGTCGGTCCGGGCGGAGCGTGCAGCGGCGACACGACACTGAAGCCGCAACGCCGAATTCGATCGACTTGCTCGGCACTAACGAGGTTCAGCGGATTGTCGGCTGATATTCCAGGGAACCATCCGCTTCAGCATTCCGTCTCTTACGACCAGCGTGTGGAACAAGATCGCCCCGAAGTGCGCGATGAACGTCGCAAAGAAGAGAAAAGCAAGAACCGTGTGCGCCTGCCGCAGCACCCAATACAGCTCCAAATTGTGCGGAAGGATCCAGGGAAGGTAGATCGATCCGAACAAAACAATCGGGTAATGCGCGGCTGAGAGCATCCCCCAGCCGACCAGGGGCAACACGAACATCAGACCGTACATCAGGTACTCCGACGCCTTTGCCACCTCACGCTCCATGTGAGACATCGTGGCGGGGAAGGCGGGAAGCGTACTTAGTTTCCGGTTTATGAACCGAAGAACGACCAGGATCAGGACGGCAATTCCCAGAGGACGGTGAATTGACAGGAGCAAATGATAGTCGGCCAGCGATGCCACCTGGGCCACGCCAATAAAGAGCATGGTCAAGATCATTGCGGCCATCGTCCAGTGCAGGATCCGCGCCAGAATGTTGAACTGCCAGCGATCGGGCATCGTCACTTTCCTTCAGAAACTTCCGCAGGCGTGATCGGGCTCGAGGGTTTCGGTTCTCCCGCGCGCCGGGTGAACGACTGCGAATAGACGGCCGAACGAGCGCTCAAAAGAGGATCGTTCGACGGGGCGATCCCCGGCGGCAGCACCAGTGGATCAAAGTTGAGCGCCGTCGCGGGGCTCGTGTCGTCGCTCTCTGCCCGCTCGAGCGTCAGCGTTCCAACATCGACCTGTTCCCGGCTGTCCGGCCAGGGAATGGTGGCGTCGTCCGTGGGATCGCCCGGTTGCCCGACGATGATGATGAGATGCCACCGCAACGGTTGCCGCCGGATCTCTGCGATCAGCGCATCGAACAGATAATTCTTCTCTTTCGGCACCGGGCCGCGGGCCGGCTCGAACGGCTGCTCGGGCGCTAAAATCCAGCGTACCGGCTTGGACTCGCCGGCCGAATTGACGAACCAAAACGCATTCAGACTGTGGAATGTGCTGTTGGCGAAACCCGACGAGATCGGCCGTTTCTTGATGATACCCAGCGCCCGCTCGCTCTCGGGATGGCGGGCAAGAAATGCCTTCATCTTCCCCGGATCCGGCTTTCCGGTCGTTGGGTCGGGAGCCGAGGCCAGCAATTGCTCGTAAAACGCTTCGGGAGTGCGGACCGGAAACACGGGCAGAATGATCATTGCCGTCCGCCAGGGTCCCGCATCCGGTGGGGAAAACTGGAGTCCGAGCCCGCGCACGCTCGCTGGTTCGTCGGCTTGAAGAGGATTAGGACCGGCCAATGAGAACCGACCGATCACCGGCACTCGCCCGGGCTTAAAGACGCCGGCTTTTGAGAGTCGCTCGCCCTTCCCATTGCTCTCGAAAAATCCGGAGACTCCAAGGCCCTTGGCATGGTTCCGGCGGAAGCCGGGATGCACTCCGGCAACCTGCTCGAATCCGTCAGTAAGTCGAGCCGGTGTCAACTGATTCGGAGTGAGCCAGCCGCGCAAATAGGCGAACGCCGCGATGACCGCCAAAAGCGCAGCACCAATGAGCAGCAGCCTCACCGCAAAGCTTGCAGATCCAAGGGGCGCTGACCCGCTTGCCGCCCCAGCGTTGGATTGTTGCGGCCCACGATCGGCGAACCCTGAAAGAGGCTCCATCGTGAACTCCAGACTTCTGGCCGACACTTCGGCGTCAACGGGGCGACCGGTGGTCAATGCGTCCGCGCGAAATCGCCTCCTTGCAGCCGCCGGGATTTCGGTAGTTCGTAGCCTTCCGGGGCACGGTGAGCGGGCTCCATTGGTGGCCGCGAAGAAAGCAATCTGTCTTCGGACAAGACATTGGGTCGCGCAATCCGCCGTTCAGTCGATCTCGGGTGGACTGCTCGATTCGCGCCGGACATTCGCGCATCGCATTGTGGCCTAAGCCTGTTCGTTCATAGCAGGCTCCTAAAGGGCCAAGGTCCGCAACTCCAAATGGGATCTGACTCATGCCGGGCGCGGTCAAGATGCAACCGCTGTGCCGCTGGTTAGCATCGAAGTGCTTCGCCATCGGTGTGATCAGAACTGATCGGAAGATGGCATTGGAAAAACGCTCCGCAAGCGAATTATGGATTCGACGGGTTTCCGGAACTCGGACTTTGCAAATCGGACCGGGTGGCCAGCCGATACCGAACAAAACTCGGGCGTAATGCCGCCTACGGTCATCACGAAAGGAAGAGTGGACTCGAATCGCGACAACGCCGGGATCGCCTGCGAGCATTTCCCGCACAGGAGCTAGGTAGAAATCCCTAGCCGAGAACGCGCCCAGAGCTCGGTCGAGTTAACTATACTGACGAGATAATGGACGCGAGGCTGAAGGTAGTTGGCGGCCCTTTATCGGGACAGTCCATCCGACTTGCCCGAAAGCTCCTGATCGGGCGCGCGGAAGACTGCGATCTCCGAATCGACAGCGACTTCGTCAGCAGGTACCACTGCATTCTGTTGCGCGACGAGCACTCGCTTCGACTCCGCGAGCTCGGGAGCAAAAACGGGACGTTTGTCAACGGATGTCGGATCGGCACGAATGCGATTGTCCTGCTGCACGACGACAACGTCTGCATCGGTGAGATCAACTTCTTGGTTGATCTGTCGCCCGCGACAGAGCCCACCAGTTCGCCACTCATCACGGAAGCTTCCTCGACCGGGACGGGCGGGTTCGCCAACTTAGACGACGAACCGATCCCGGCCGACGATGCCGCAATCATTCCCCCCGGCTCGGATCCAGTCCACCCTCCCCAGCGAGAGGAGGATGGCGATGCCTGACCTGAGCGGCTGTCCGTGGCGCGACGAATTACACCAGATGGTCTTGGGGAAGGTTCGCGGCACCCGCGCGCAGACGATCGCTCAACACGTGGATACCTGCGCGACGTGCTTGGACGCGTTGCGGCAATGGATCGTCTCAGACGAAATCGTCGAAGCCGCGCGGGCGGGTCGCGCCGCCGGCGAGCCGACAAGGACGATGTACCTTCCGCTCGGGCGAGTGCGAGATGCCCTCTCCACGTGGCTCGTGACCCGTGATGATACGTGTCCCGATCACGACGCGCTATCTCCCTCGTTGGCCGATTTCAAAACTGTGCTGTCCCCGCCGCAATCTGCAGACGAAATCGGTCGAATCGCCGATTTCCGTGTCCTGGGCCTTTTGGGTATCGGCGGAATGGCAGCGGTGTTCGAGGCGGAGGACACTCAGCTTAAGCGGCGGGTCGCTCTGAAGATTTTGCATCCAGCCATTGCTGCCAGGCCTGGATCGACCGAACGATTCCTGCGTGAGGCGCGAAGCGCCGCAGCGCTCAAGCACGAGCACGTCGTGACGATCCATCAAGTGGGATCGCAAGGGGAGACGCCCTTCCTTGTCCTGGAATTGCTCCACGGCGAAACCCTCGAAGACCGTCTTGTCCGCGCCGGTCGATTGAGTGTCCCGCAAATTGTCCGGATCGGCCGCGAGATCGCCGAGGGGCTGGCTGCGGCTCATGCACAGGGCCTGCTGCATCGCGATATCAAACCGACCAACGTCTGGCTGGAAGGACCGCAGCCGCCGAATCCCGTGAAGAGCCTCTTGCGAGACGACGGACAGGGCGACTCGGTGGCTCCGCCCGGCGAGTCCAAGAGTTCTCTGCAAGTTGAGTCTGCGTCGGGAAGAGTCAAGATCCTGGACTTCGGCCTGGCGAAGTTGTGGGCTGCCGAACCGGAAACCAGCCACGCGGGAATGTTGATCGGCACGCCGCGGTACATGGCCCCCGAACAGGTCGCCGGAGATGCCGTTGATCCGCGGACCGATTTATTCAGCCTGGGATGCGTCCTGTATCGGATGGCAACCGGCCGAGCTCCGTTCGGGGGGAGCGATCTGCTCGCTGTGCTACGCGCGCTGGCCTGTGAGGAACCGCTTCCCTTGCGGACGCTCAATCCGCAGGTGCCCCGTGCGCTGTCCGACCTGGTCGACAAGCTCTTGTCGAAATCGCCCGATGACCGCCCCGCAACGGCGCAAGTCGTTGTGGGCCAGCTGCGGGCCATCGAGCAGGGGCTCGCGCGCGAACAAGTCTCTACAAGGCCAAGCGGGAGTGATCGATCGTCGGATCGCGGGGGGCGCCCCAAGTGGAGGAAAAAGTGGGCGATCGGCACGGGCGTCGGCGTCGCGGTCCTGGTCCCTCTTCTCTATTACTTCGGCCCTCAAATTGTCCGGATCGCAACGAACCGTGGACAGGTTGATTCGGCAGAACTCGACTCCGAAACCCGCGTTTCCACCAACGGATTCGCTGCCCCCAAGGCGGTTTCTCCGCATTCAGTAGACGTCGCCAGGTCCGACCCGAACACCACTGCGGCCAAAGCGGTGCTCTCGGCCGGCGGTACGGTCGAGATTCGCCTGCAGGGAGCCGCGGCGGACCGCTCGATCAAGACGATCGGCGAATTGCCTTCCGCGCAGTTCCGGATCACCTCCGTCAGCCTGGCAAGCGCGCGCCCGCCGCTCGAGCCCTTGTTTGCTGCTCTTACCGGTCCGGGAGTGGACGGCTTGGTCTCTCTGGATTTGTCCGGCCTCGCGTTCGACCGCGCGCATTTGTCCGACGTTGGACTGGCGCAAATTTCAGGCCTCACTGCTTTGAAAACTCTAACTCTCAAGAACACGGGTGTGACCGACGCGGGGCTTAAGCACCTCGAGGGTCTAACCAGGCTCAAGAGCCTTGCGCTCGAGGGAACGCGAGTCTCCGACGCCGGCCTGAGTCACCTGCAGCGTCTGACGGCATTAACCACGCTCGATCTTACGAACACATTGGTGACCGATGCCGGGTTGAAGCACCTTCAAGGTCTGACGCAACTCGAGTCGCTGCGGCTGAACGGCACTCAGGTGACCGACGCGGGGCTGAAGCTTCTTCCAGTTTTGAAGAAGCTGCACGTCCTCATGCTGGAATGGACACGCGTCACGGATGCCGGACTCAAACAACTTCAAGGTCTGCCGCGGCTTGATCGGCTGTGGCTACGGGGAACCCGCGTGACCGACGCGGGGATGGTGCATCTGAGCGGCCTCACGAAGTTGGGAATCCTGGACCTGACCTCGCTGCCCGTGACCGACGCAGGGCTGGCACACCTGAAAGGACTGACGCGCTTGGGACGCCTCTACCTCGGCGAGACGCGCGTCACAGAAGCCGGACTAGTCGAGCTTCAAGGTCTGAAGAACCTCCACGTTCTCAGCCTGAAGGGGGCGACGCAGATCGACGACGCCATCGTGCCAAGAATTCTGAATCTGGGAAATCTGACGGAACTCGACCTGACCGACTCCCGCGTTTCCACCAAAGGATTCGCAGCCCTCAAGGCGGCTCTTCCGCATTCAGTACGCGTCGCTTGGTCCGACCCGAACTCCACCGCCGCTAAAGCGGTGCTCTCGGCCGGTGGGACGGTCGAAATTCGTCTGCAGGGAACCGAGTCGGACCGTTCCATCAAGGCGATCGCCGAGTTCCCCTCGGAGCCGTTCCGGATCACCGCCGCAAGCTTGGCCGGCGCGCGGCCACCGCTCGAGGCCGCATTTGCTGCTCTCTCCGGTCCAGGAGTGGATGGCTTAATTTCCCTAAATCTGTCCGGCACCGTGATCGGCGACGCCGACTGGCTGCGCCTGAAGGGATTGACCCGCCTCCGTAGTCTAGCATTGGAGGGCACCGTCGTTCGCGGACCCGAACTGAAGCAACTCAGTGGCCTCACAAATCTCGAAGAGCTGGTGCTCAGCCGTACCGAGACGACCGACTCGGGGCTCGCCCACCTTCGCGGTCTGACGAGACTGACGAACCTGATACTTGACCGCACGCGCGTGACAGATGCCGGCCTGGCGCACGTTGCGGGCCTAAAGGCACTAAGAACTCTCAGTCTCAAGAACACGGCGGTCACGGATGCAGGGCTTGCCTACCTCGAGGGTTTGCCCGAGCTCAGGAGTCTAATCCTGGAAGCGACGCGCGTTTCTGATGCCGGGTTGAAGCAGCTGCAGCGTCTGACGAAACTCGAGAGCTTGTGGTTGGGTTATGGTACTCCCGTGACTGATGCCGGGCTTGCGCACCTCCGGCAGATGAAAAGCCTGCATGAGCTCTCCTTGACTCGGACGAACATCACGGATGCAGGGCTGGCGCAACTGGAGGGGCTTCCGCAGCTGGATAGCCTCTGGTTGCGCGAAACGCATGTGACCGACGCAGGCCTGGAGCACCTCCGCAGTCTCAAAAAGCTGCGAAACCTGAGCTTGAGCCATCTGCCTGTGACCGATTCCGGGCTGATCAACGTCGAAACGCTGAAGAATCTGCAACAACTCTTTCTGGACCAAACGCATGTGACCGACGCGGGGCTCGTGTACCTGAAGGGCCTGACCCAGTTGTATTCGCTCGACGTCAGCGAGACGCGTGTCACGGACGCCGGACTTGCCGAGCTGCAGGGCTTGAGGAACCTCCAAATACTCAGCTTGCAGAGACTGCCTCGCGTGAGCGATGCAGCGCTACGGCGAATCCTGCATCTCCGCGGTTTGCGGTCCATTGACGTCCGCGACACGCACATCTCGGCTCGGGGAATCGAGATTCTCAAGGCCGCTCTACCGAACCTGCGCATCACGTGGTCCGAGCCGAACTATGCTTTGGCCCGCGCCGTTTTGGAGGCTGGTGGCGGCGTCGATGTTCGCCTTGAGGAGAACGGGGCCAGGCGCTCCGTCAAGGCGATCAGCGAACTTCCCGTTAAGTCGTTTCAGGTCACCCGGGCCCGCTTGGCCGGGTCGCGGCCGGCCCTCCAGGAATTGTTGTCTGCGATTGTGAATTCGAAGCTCGGTGCACTGGTTGCCATCGACTTGTCTGGCACCGCGATCGAGGACGCCGACGTTGAGCGCCTCAAACCGCTGGTCACGTTACAGGAGCTGAACCTTGCGGACACGCGGATCACGGATGCCAGCGTCCCGCAGCTGCAAAGCTTGACCGCGCTGCGGAGACTCGTGCTGGATGGCGACGCCATCCGCGGACCGGGCCTCACACACTTACAGGATTTCACGGAACTCACCGAACTCCGGCTCGGCTGCCCGGCGCTCGCGGAGCTGTTTCTGGTGGAACTCGACGGACTGAAGAAACTGGAGCGACTGTCTTTGGCCAGGAGCCATGTCTCCGACGAAGGCGCCAAGTATCTCTCGCAGCTCACACGACTCAAAGAACTCGACCTCAGCGACACCCATTTCACGGCCGCCGGTGTTGCGGAGCTAAACAAATCGCTTCCGCAATGCCGAATCATCACGACCCCGGTCGCGCGACAGATTGCGAAACCCTAGATTCCGGTCGTCGTCTCACAACGACCTCCCGCCGTCTGAGACCCAATGGTCGACCGCGTCGCTCTGAAAGCCGTCCTCCGTCTTCCGACCTGATTGGGCCAGTTGCGATTGCCCGTTGAACGGAGTCCTCAGTCGCGCGGCGCGCTGGGGACAAGTGATCGGCGGTTATCCCGTTTCCACGCTGTTGCGTCCGCGCACACTGGCCGCCACAATCTACGAGGAGCTGGAAAGTCGGCCCGACCCGGTCATCAACGACCGCCTGGCACACCCGCTCAACTGTGTGCCGGCGAACAATTCTTACAGTTGTACCGCGTAAATGGCGCTTACTGCGCCGTGACGTCGATCCGCTCAATTGCATTGAGTCCTGTTCAATATCTTGTCCGCGCTCAGCGCTTTCGCCCGGAATTTCGGCTGCTTCGCGGCGATCCCGCGGAAATGCGGCGATTTCGAGCAGTGAGCAGCGGGGGTCGGAGCATGTCGCCGGTCCATAAACTAGGTCCGTCAAAGCGTGTCCAACTGGCCCGCTTTCAAGAGCTTGCCGAGTCGTTGGATCAGAGTCTCGTTCTGGTCGCCGCCGACTTGACTCAGGTGCTCTACGTAAGCCCCGCCTATGAACGAATGACCGGGTTCTCGTGCGATGGCTCGGACAAGAGCCCTCGCGCTTGGATGGAGCCAATTTACGAAGAAGACCTGCGATTGGTTCTGCAGATGATGGCCAAACGGCGATCCGGGGAATTCCAGGGCCGTTCGGAGCTGGAATATCGAATCCGGACCGCGTCCGGTGAAACGCGTTGGTTGCGCTCTGTGATCACGCCGACCTTCGATGGAGCAGGACATGCGGTTTGCTTTGTCGAATTGGCCGAAGACATCACGACACGCAAGCAGGCCGAACTGCGCCTCAAAGCCGAGCAGGCGGAATTAGCGCGAGAAGTGGAGTTGCGAGCCGAGGAATTAACGCGGACGGTGACGAGGCTCCAACAGGAGATCGAGCAGCGTAAGCAAATCGAAGCAGATCTGCGTCGAAGCGAGACGCGATTCCGCCGGCTGTTTGAGGCCAACATTATCGGAGTCGTCTTTAGCGACATTTACGGCAAGGTCTTTGATGCCAACGAGGAATTCCTGAAGATGACAGGGTATTCCCGTTCGGATCTCCCGCTGCGCTGGGACAACATGACGCCGCGGGAATGGTCTCACACGTCTGAATTGATTGTGCAACAGTTGGTTCGGGAGGGGACCGCGCCGCCGGTCGAGAAGGAATACATTCGAAAGGACGGTACGCGGATTCCCGTCCTGATCGGTTCAGCGCTTTTGGAACGCGAGTCCGGGCGGTGTGTGACGTTCGTCATTGATCTCACGGGGCGAAAGACTGCGGAGGAGCAGGTTCGCGAGGTCAATCTTCAATTGGAACATGCCTCCCGACTGAGCGTGATGGGTGAAATGCTCGCCGATCTGGCACATGAAATTCACCAGCCGGTTGGAGTGATTGCCAATAACGCCAACGGAAGCCTGCTCAGGCTGAAGCAGGGCGAGCTGACGACCGACGCACTGGAAGACCGACTTCGCGAAATCGCCACAGAAGCGATGCGTGTTGCCGATGTCGTCCGCCGAGTCCGCGAATTCATCCGCCGTCGCGAACCAGAACGCCAGCCCGTCGACCTCAACTCAATTGTGATGGACGCGCTGCAATTGACGCGTCTCGAGCGGCGTGAGCACCGCGTGGCCGTCATTCTTCGGCCTGACAAGGACCTCCCGCCAGCACTGGCGGATCGAGTGCGGATCACACAAGTTTTGTTGAATTTGTTCTCGAATGCCATCGATGCGGTCTCCGCGGCAGACCGCGAATCTCCGAAGATTTTAGTTTCGACGTACGTAAATGACGCCGGGTTCTTGGAGGTTTCCGTGGCTGACAATGGCGCGGGGATTGCAGCCGAGTATCTCCCCAGCATCTTCGAGCGCTTCTTCACGACCAAGTCCGGCGGATTGGGCTTGGGCCTGTCGATTAGCCGCTCGATCATTGAATCACACGGCGGTAACCTTTGGTGCGATTCATCGCCCGCCGAATCCACGGTCTTCCGCTTCACGCTACCCGCGCAGAGCTCACCAGGCGCGGCGTTAACGTAGCCGTCGATGCCGGGTGAGCCGCGCTTGTCTTCGGTCCGCAGCGCTTGTTCGACAGCGCCTGGCGTTCTGAACCGGCTGACCGTCCAGCGCGTTAGCAATTCACGTTGGGGGAAAAAGGCGGGAGGACGAGTTTGAGCACGTAGGATGGTCGTCTCTCCATCTCCGAAGAGTCGACAAGCCGGACCTCGCCGGCCGGAAAAAGTTTCAAAGTTGTTTACACGGTCGTAGAAACTTGGGGTTGGCACCGGGCGGTTTTTGCGGCAGGCTGGGGATAGCCGTCGTGCTGCGCGGAGAGGGACCGTCGCCGTGCGCGCCGGTGAATCGCGTTGCCGATTGTCGGACCTTTTATTTCGTGCGGAGGCTGTCTGGCACGGCGGCGAGGAGGGGCGGAAATCTGTCCGGTGGGAATCGAGTCCCGGCGGGGACGAAAATTGGATCCCCGGCGGTGATGGGGATCCGTTTTCACTAAGAGGGGGAAAAGATCCCCGGCAGCCGGCGACGAGGCATTGGTGCCCCGGTGCCCGGGACAGGTGGCGCGGACACCGAGCCACCTGCCGGGAACGGTGGGACAAGTGGTCCCGGTGGGACCGTGAAAAGTGGACCCGGCGGGACGGGACTGCGAAAAAGTGGTCCCGGCGGGACGGGACTCCGTGCATTGATATAAGAGGGAGTGCCAAAAGTGGTCCCACCGCGCGGGCTTTCGCCTCTGGGCAACCCCTCGCGGGACGGGACGGGACTCAAACATCGGGACGGGATCGATCGAGAGCGGACTGATCGGGACGGGATCGATCGGGATAACCGGGACAGGACGGATCTTTAAAGGAAAGACACGCAGCGGGCTGCCCCTCACCTCGGCCCTCTCCGGCTCGACTGTCTTTCGACCCTGAGGCTCAGACCCGAAGGGAGCTTGTCGAAGTCCGAAGTCAGACGCGAAGGGAGCTGGCCGAAATCCGGGGGGACTGATCGAGGGGAAAATCGGTGGGACGGGACACTTCGCCACCGATGGGACAAGTTCGCCGGACCACAACTTGTCCCATGTTAATGCCCAGCAGCGGGCTGGTCGGGACTACTCGTTGTCCTGGCCGCAAAGCGGCAAGAGGGTTGTCGAGAGCCCCCGCCTTGGCAACAGGGTGCGTGCGTCGACCGAAAAGCCCCAGCGGGGCGACACTCTTGGGTCCACGGTGCGTGCCGCCCCTCGCGGGTCTCAGACAGGAAAACGGAGGATCGGACACCGCCGGTTTGCACCGGTGGCAAGAGGAATGCCACCCCTTGCGGAGTTGGGCTCGGATTCGATGGCTGGCGTTGAAGTTGAGCCCGTCCGGGATTTCACAGACAGTCGAGAACCCACTCCGCGCATCTCTACCACGCGTATTACGCTACTCGTCGTCTTCGCTTGGAGACGGAAGCTTGGCGGCAGGGGCCATAAACTTTGAATCGCTGTGCGTCAGGGCAATAACTTCTTCGACCCCCTTGCGTAGTCGACGGAGCATTCTGTGAATGTCCTCCGGTACGATCTGGAGTTCTTCGCCAATGAGTTTAATGCCATGCTTTTGCTTTTTCAGGTCTTCCGTCTCTCGGCCACCATTATGGCTAAGCGCGTGACGAACCAGTCGAGCGATGTTGATGTCGTGATGCCACCAGCACGGTGCGGAGATGTCCGCGCTTAGGCCGCAACGTAGCGCTTCGTTAAATGGCTTTTTGTCGGTCGAACGTAATTGCGAACGCCCAGTCCCAACCTTCAGGCAATCCACGATGAACGCCTCGTAGGCGTTGTAGAACGCGACAAATGCGACTCGTTGCGATGCCCAAAGACTAATCTCAAAGCCGACTTCCTTCCTGAACTCGGCCCACATCGGCTCGATTGGAAATTCCCTCTTGACCGCCTCGGCACGCTCACGAAATTCGGCCGCGATAGAGACCAGTTCAGAGAGGAGTCGGGCGCGGAGTTTGCTGTTTTCGACGAGTTCCGGCACGCGCCGTGCGAGTTTGGCGATGATCTGCTCAGAGTACGCCACGATGCTCGAATCGGGCGACACGAACTTACTCCGTCCGAGCGCCGCGGCGTGCATGGCACGGATGGAAGTCACTGGCATCTGCGCTGTGTACGACGCGCATCGCCAGCCCATGGCCAAGTCCATCAAAAGACGCTCCAGAACCGTTCCTTCCGGGATCGGGTTTATCGTGTTTTCTCCCCAATCTTCCGGCATGTACCCTGCGTAAGCCGCGATGTCGGGGTCGGTGTGAATATGTCGATCAGGTTCGTCCATCACGTGCGCTCTGCTCTCCTATTTCAAGCGCCAAGACGCCCCACTTGGGCGGAAGGTTCGGGCTGTTCAACGACAAACACCGAGTGTCTGGGGCGGCGTAGTCCGCCCCGCGCGGTCTTCGAGTCGCGGTTATGATCCGCCGAAGAGTTGGCTGCCCCATGAACACGTGCTTTGCCAGAGATTATCTATCGGTGAGAACGCCCGCGACTGCCGCCCCCGAGACGCGCCCGGTACGGGTCGGGTCTATTTGTCCTTTAGGCGCTTTAGGGGGCCCGAATATCGATCGATGAGAGTCGACAATGGGTCAGCGCCTTTGTAGAACACTTGCGAGTCGTATCCATTCTGCGGCGTAAGGCCGGTAACTTTTCGCACCGTCTTAATGGCACCCTGCCCGACCTCCGACGTCCAGCCCGGGAAACCGATCTGCCCGAGTTTTGCCGTCACGAATCTTGTCTTGCGCTTCATGAAGCCGTAACTTTGGGTTTCCACTCGAACGATGTCGATGTAGTTGTTGGATGGATTCGCAAGATCAAACCCAAAGAATTTCAAAATGGACTGCAGCTGATTAAAAGTCACTGAGTAAAAGCGGCTATCCTCTCTTCGTGTCTTCCGTCTGAAGAATCCGGCGAGCCATACCACACGCGCGTCGACCTCTGTATAGTGGCGATCGACCTGAGCGTACCCTTTGTATTCGTCAAGCTCATTTGCTGCCGTCCGGACGACGAGCGTTTCAAACTCAGCCTGATCGGTGTCCGGGACTCTCCCAGCTTTCAAAATTTGATAGAGTGCTATTAGAAGTGCGGTACGTTTATTTCCGTCGTGGAACGGATGGTTCTTCACGAGCCCGTAGAACGTGGTCGCGATGAGGAAATTCCACTCGGTCCATTTGTATTTGCCTTCCCAGCTAACGACTTGCCGGGCGACCGCCGAAGCCAAGAGATCTTTGTTTCGCGGCCCGGCGAGCGCAATCTGCTCCCCGGCGCGAATGAAGTAATCGCATAGTAGGTAGTGGGCACGAAGAACATCGCTGACCGAAACCATGTACCGGGAATTGATCTCAACGCTGTTGCCGATGGCTTGGTCCCATTTCACGTACTCGCTATACAACTCCGCAAAGATGTGTTTCATTGGCCCGCCGAGCTTGCGTTTGTGCGCGGAGGTCTGTTGCGCGTTTTGACGACCCACTGCATTTGAACGCGATCAAATTATCATTTCAATGGGATCTACGGGCGATCGCTGAGAGCAGCGTCGGCAGTTAGAGAGCGTCGGCACACGACGGGAGAAACGCACCCCGAAGCCTTCTCATTCCTCGTTCGCGGATCAAACCCCTCCGGTCTCGCCATCACCGCGGCTTCGGAACAGCCGGCAGCTGGCCCTTGATCGTCTCCCGCCATTCGGCGGCCTTTTCGGGTTGGCCCCAGGCGGAGTAGAGCTTCACGACGCGTTCGGCCGCTTCGGGGAGGCGGCGTTTGCCTTGCGGGAGGATTGTCGACTCTGCGGCAGATCCACGTCACGAATAAGACGAAGACCCAAATCCGTCCATCAGTTCCGGAACGCTTTGAGCGCCCCCCGCTAACAGGGGAACGAAGAGAGCAATATGCGGACCCCGAGTGCGAAGGTGAGACTTGAGCGACGGGCCCGGCTGCTGTCTTTTGCGTTGCTAGTCGTTAAGACCGGCCGGCGAGACCACTTAGTTTGCCGCGACGTCAAGAACAGTTCGATTCGGGAACGCACCGCCTCAGCGGCCATGCGGCAGCTCGATCCTGTACCTACTCGTTGGACGCCGACGCCATTCACGTATTCAAGGGTGAGCCGGATTCAGATGCTCATCGACGTCTGGATCGACGTGGCGGGCAACATCTGGGCGGCGAACAATGGGAATAATCTCAACGCGGTCGCCGCACCTGAGACGAGCGCGCACGCGTCTTCGCGACGCACAGGCCGTCCATCAGCAGTTGCCACACGTCGTTGTACGCCGCATCGATGGTCGGGTCGCCCCACTCGGTCGCGTGGGCTGGGTGGTGGAACCGGGACGTAGCGAACAGTACTGCCCGGCCGGCGGCCAGCGGGTCGACAGTGTGGAACGTGCCTTCCTCTACGCCGGAGCGGATCACCATCGCCGTCAGGGCGATCAACTCGTCGACGTGGGCGTCGACCACGGACTTGGCGTCGGCGGCCAGCGTCCGATAGGCGGCGAATAGCTCCGGGTCGTTAGCGACGAGGCGGCGTTTGACGGCGATCAGGGCGTCGAGAAGCTGCCGCAATCGCTGCGGGGCAGGGCTCTTCGAGGCGGCGATGGCCCGGAGCGGGGGCATGGTCGCCTCCGCCCATCGGCCGACGACGAGGTCTCGCAGCGCGGCCTTGGTCGCCACGTGCCGATAGACGGCCGCGTGGCTCACGCCGAGCGCCCGGGCGACGTCGACCACGGTCGCCTTGGCCGGGCCGAACCGGCGGAGGACATCCTCCGCAGCAGAGACGATCCGATCGAGGGTCAGCGGGGTGTCAGCGGGGGACATTTAGACCTCTGGACATGCTATCACCAGGGCTCCGGGCCGGATTTTTCAAAGAAGCCGCCGGTGGGCCCGTCGACCGGCAGCAGCGCCAACCGCAGGATTTCTTCGGCGCCCTCAGCAACCGTTTGGTGTCCGCGATGCTGATTCAGGTCCGTGGCCGTATAGCCGGGATTGGCCGAATTCACTCTGATGGCCGTGTCCCGAAGCTCATAGGCCAAGTGCACTGTCAGCATGTTGAGAGCTGCTTTTGACGCGCTATAACCGATGAACTTGGTCGAAGCAGAACTCCATGCCGGATTGCCCTGATGCGTCAACGAACCCAGGCTGCTGGAGACGTTCACGATGCGTCCGGCCTCAGCCTTTTTCAAAAGAGGCAGCAGGACCTGCGTGACAGCCAACGTTCCCAGAAAATTGGTCTCCAACGTGCGCCGCACTGCGGCGAAGCTCGCGGTGCTGGGCAACCCGTCCGAGGGGTCAGCAATCCCCGCATTGTTGATTAGGATATCGAGACGCTGGAAGTCTTTCTCGATCAGGACGGATGCGGCTTCGATCGTCTCTTCGCGGAGAAGATCGAGCTCCACGAAGCGCGCATCGAGGTTTTCCCGCTTCATCTTCGCCGCCGCTTCGTGTCCCAACTCCGCGTTGCGTGCTCCCAGCAGGACGGTCAGTCCGCTCCCGGCAAGCCGTCGCGCGACTTCAAACCCGATGCCCTTATTCGCTCCCGTGATGAGTGCCACCTTCGGCATATTGTTTTCCTTCAATTCTCGAAATATTGGGGCCGGTCGAGGTCGGCAATCAGTCCGGGCCTCGTCGGCTCCCACCCCAGCAATTCCCGAGTTCGCTGACTCGAGGCTGGGCAGTCGATTGCGGCGAAATGCGCGAACCAGCCAAAGTGGCCGGCTGCCTCCTCGAGTGACTTGGCGACGACGGGCAGCTTCAAGTGTCGGCCGATCACGCCCGCGATCTCACGGAAGGGCACGCCCTCTTCGGCGACTCCGTGATACCGCGCTCTTGCGGCCCCTTTCTCGAGAGCCAGCCTGAAAAGACGGGCAGCATCGAGCCGGTGCACCGCGTTCCAGCGATTTGATCCGTCGCCGACATAGGCGGAAACGCCCTTTTCGCGGGCCATGTTGATCAGAATTGGGACGAAGCCGTGATCACCGTCGCCATGAACCGAAGGAGAAAGGCGTACCACCGCCACGCGCACGCCGCGCGCCGCCACCGCAGCGGCTGCGGCTTCGGAAGCACGGGGAACGCTGGTTTTGGGCGCGGGCGGAATGTCTTCTGTCGCAAGGCGACCCGGCGAAACCAGCGCGGTCCCAGAAGTGACGATCAACGGGCGGTCAGAGCCCGCGAGCGCGGAGCCCAGGGCCTCAATGGCGCGCTCATCGACCTCACAGACTTCCTTGAATCTCGAGAAGTAGTGGATGAAGCCTGTGTGAATGACGCCATCCGAGGCAGTGGCCCCGCTGCGCAGGCTGTCCAGGTCTTGAAGATCACCTCGATGCGGCTCGGCACCAGCGGCAGTCAGCTGCTTCGCGGCCGCCTCTGAGCGAGCAAGACCCAGAACCTGATGGCCCGCGCCGATGAGTTCCCCAACGATGGCAGAGCCGATAAACCCTGTAGCGCCCGTGAGGAAAACTCGCATGTCTTGTTCTCCTGATTAGTGCCCAACCGCGGTCGAGGCGATTCCGTCCAACTCCGACAAAACTTGAGGTGAGAGCGTCAACTGCCCTGCGGCCAGGTTCTCGCGCAGGTGGGCGACCGACGACGTGCCAGGAATCAGCAGGATGTTAGGCGAGCGGTGGAGCAGCCACGCAAGCGCGACCTGCATCGGAGTGGCGCCGAGCCGGCCCGCGACGTCCGATAGCGTGGACGACTGCAGCGGCGTGAATCCGCCGAGCGGAAAGAAGGGCACGTAGGGGATGCCCTGCGTGGCCAGGTCGTCGATCAGAGCATCGTCGTGGCGGTTGGCCAGATTGTAGTTGTTCTGCACGCAAACGATGTCGGTGATCGCCTGTGCCTCGGCGATCTGGGCGGCCGTGACGTTGCTGAGACCAACGTGGCGAATCAGCCCCTTGCGCCGCAGGTCGGCGAGCACCGTCACTTGCTCGGCGATAGGCCCCTCCTTGGGGCCGTGAATCGTCCCCAGCGCGCGGTAGTTGACGATGTCGAGAACGTCCAAACCCAGATTGCGAAGGTTATCATGGACGCCCTCGGTCAGGTCCTGGGGTGAGACGGCCGGCTCCCACGACTTGTCCGGCGGACGACGGCAGCCGAGCTTGGTGACGATCACCAACTGGGACGGGTACGGGTGCAGCGCCTGCCGAATGATTTGGTTGGTCACGTGCGGGCCGTAGAAGTCGGACGTGTCGATGTGGTTCACGCCGGCGGCGACTGCCTCGCGAAGCACGGCGACGGCACCGTCGGGGTCCTTGGGAGGCCCCCACACACCGGGCCCAGCCAGTTGCATCGCGCCATAGCCGATCCGTTGAACCGTCAGGGACGTCCCAGGGAACGTGAACCGGCCGCCGAGAGTTGCGTCATTCATTGGATTGCTCCTTTTCCAGGTGGACAGGGGCAATCTTAGCGACATTGTTACAAAAGTCAAGTAATGAAACTTGTAATTTCAATGGATGACTGCGTCGAATCAGGGTCGTTGCGGCGAGAAGCGAGGGCATTCCTAGATGCCGGTAATTCGCGTCCGAGTGATAGATGCGGCCCCAGTGCCGGTCAATGCGACACTGGTCCTAGCGAGCAACATGCGCGAGGGCGCTGCAACCGCTCCAAATAATTTCGATGCCGATGCACAAGAGGATGAAGGCCGACAGCCGCACCACCACATTTGTCCCGTGCTTGCCCAGGCGCCCGATGGCCCCGCCGGCAAACCGGTAGCACACGTAAATGGTGGCGGCGATTGCGATCAGTCCGGCGACGGCCGCGCCCGCGAGTAAGGTCACATCAGCAAGGGGCGCCCGGGGTCGCTGGCTGCCGAGCGTGATGGCCACCGCGATCGACCCCGGTCCCACGGTCATCGGCATTGTGAGAGGATAAAATGCGTCCGTCGGTACGACAGGTTTATGCCCGGTCCGCTCGTCGTCCCCGCTATCTCCCGCTTGGAGAACATTCCACCCGGCCGCGGCCACGACGAGCCCACCAGCCACACGCACGATCGGTAAGGTCAGACCAAAGAACTCGAGCACATACGAGCCGACGAACAGCGAGCCGAGGAGCAGCACGAAACTGTTGAGCGCGACTTGCAAGGCAAGAGCGCGACGTTCGTTGGCGGTGCAATCTCGGGTCAGGCCGAAGAAAATCGGCGCGGCGCCGATCGGATTGACGATTGGGAATAATCCCGCATAGACGAGCAGGAATGCATTGACGAGCTCGTTCACGGAATGTGTCACCGGGCTTACCTCTGACGCTTCCGTCGGTGTGGACTAGGCGGGACCTGCTGAGGGCTTCGATGCGTGTGCCGCAGGTCCGTCGGCACGCCGTTGCAAGCGCTGGCGCCCGCGTGCGAGGCACGAACGCCCCGTTCGAACATTCCCGCTCCCTACGTGTACCCGGTCCCACTTCCTTACAGCCGAGTTTGGAGGCCGGCCGGCGAAGAGGCTTCGATGTCGGGACTCGTTTCGACATCGGGCGGCGGCGTGCTGTTGTCCGTCGTTTGGCTGGCAACAGTCGGATTCGCGGTGGAAATGGTACCTGCCCCGGTCGGAGCAGTGACCGAACTCGCGGGCGCGGCAAGCAGAGGGGCAGGGGGACTCACCGGGGATCCTGTTCCCAGCTTCGTGACGCCCTTTGTCACCGTGATGTCAATCGTCGCCGAAGCCATCTGGCCGTCACCAACGTCCGCATATGAGAGGACAATTGTTGCGTTCCCGATCAGCGCCGGCGAGAAGATCAGGCCGTTGAGGGCGGCATTCAGCGCGGCCAGCGTGCCATTGATCGTCATCGAGGCCGAATTGTTGGCACCCGACGTAAAGGTGATGCCGCTCGTGGATCCCAAAGTCAGCTTTCCATCCGTCGACGTCAGTGTGAGCGGTTCGACCGCGCTGCCCGCGCTGACGTCGGCAATGCTGATTGCGTACCCGAACCTGTTCCCAGTCGCGAAGACCAGCGGATTGGTGACCGCGGTCACCGCCGTCGTGGGGGCCGTGATTGCGGCCAGGCTGCTGAGGGCCACGCTCGCGGAGGCTGAAAGGCGATCGACTGAGTCATTGAGCGAAATGACCAGCGAATCGGACCCTTTGTAGGCGGACGTCGGCTGATACGTCAGTCCGTTGAGGGCTGCATTAAGACTGGCCACGGATCCGGTCACAGTGATCGAGGCCGAGCCGTTTGCGCCCGCCGTAATCGTCAATCCGGCCGTGGTGGAGAGCGTGAGCGTCCCGGACGAGACCGACAGGGTCAGCGAATCGGAGCTGGCACCCGGGCCGGAATCTGCCACCGTGATGGCGTTCCCGTTCGCTGCGGAGAATACCAGCGTGCCACTCATGCCGACCGCGGCGGAAGAGGGAGCCGTGATTGTGGGGGCGTTAACGGTGAGCGCCACGCTTTTCGACGCCGATTCACTGTCCCCCGGATCCGCGATCGAAATCGTCAGCGACGCGACGCCCGAGTAGCCGGCCGTCGGCTGATAAGTCAGACCGCTCAGGGCCGCGTTAAGATTCGTCATCGTTCCGCTGACCGTGAAGGAAGACGAGCCGTTGGTGCCGGCCGTAAAGGTCAAACCCGTCGTCGTGGAGAGCGTCAGCGTTCCGTTCGTGACACCGAGCGTAAGCGAGTCGGAGCTGCCGCCCGCGGCCGTATCGGAGACCGAGATCGGATTGCCATTGGCCGACGAGAAGACGAGCGATCCGTTCAGGACCACAGAGGCCGTTGCCGGAGCCCCGATCGACGGAGGCGCGAGGCCGTTGATCGTCAGCGCCACACTCTTCGAGACCGAGAGGCTGTCACCCGCATCGGTCAGCGAAACGGCCAGCGAATCGGAGCCGGAGTAACGCGTCGCCGGTTGATAGGTCAGTCCGTTCAGCGCCGCATTGAGATTGGCGACCGATCCGGTCACGGTGAATGAGGCCGATCCGTTCGAGCCGGTGAACGTCAACCCGGTGGTTGTCGTCAGCGTCAACGTCCCGTGCGTGACCGTGAGCGTGAGCGAATCCGCGCCCGGGCCGGCGTCGACGAAACTGATCGCATTGCCGTTAGACGACGAGAAGACGAGCGAACCGTTCTCGCTCAACACGGCCGAAACCGGGGCGGTGATCGCCGGCACACCGGGGCTGACTGTCAGTGCGACGCTGGTCGACGCCGACTTGCTGTCTCCCGGATCGGAGGCCGAGATTGCGAGCGAGTCCGAGCCCGCGTAATTGGCGTTCGGTTGATAGGTCACGCTGCTCAAGGCTGCATCGATATTCGTGACGGTGCCCTTGACCGTGAATGAGGCGGCGCCGTTGCTGCCGGACGAAAAGACCAGCCCGTTCGTCGTTCCCAGGGTCAACGTTCCCTGCGAGACCGACATGGTGAGCGAGTCGGCATTCAGGCCGATGCCGCTATCGGCGAGGGAGAGAGCGTTGCCGTTGCTCGCGGAGAAGACCAACGATCCGTTTTCGTTCACCAAGGCCGTCGCGGGCGCGGTGATCACTGGCGGGCTCACTCCGACCGTAATGCTGGTCGACGTCACGCCGGTGAGAGTGCCGTCGGTCACGCTCAGGGTGTAGTTGCCAGCGGTATTCAGCATCAGGTTGCTGAACGTGGCCACACCGCCCGCGGCCGACACGCTGGTTGTACTCCCAGTGGCGAACCCACCGGGCCCGCTCGCGACGGCGATCGTGACGCTCGACGTGTTGCTCGTCACGACGTTGCCGAAAGTGTCTTCGATATCGACCACGACTGCAGGACTGAGCGGCTGCCCGGTCGCGCCCGTTGTGGGCGTCTGTTGGTAAGCCAGTTGGCTCGCCGTTGCCGGGCTGACGACGACGTTGCCCGAAGTCTCGCTGGTGAGTGTCCCGTCGGTCACTGTCAGGGTGTAGGTTCCTGCCGTGTCGAAAGTCAGATTGCTCAAGGTGGCCACGCCGTTCACGGCGGCCGCGCTGGTTGTGCTGCCGGTGGCAAATCCGCCGGGTCCGGTGGCGACGGCGACCATAACAGTCGAGCTGTCGCCCGTCATCACATTCCCGAAGGCGTCCTCCACAGCAATCTTAAGCGCACTGAGCGCCTGCCCGGCCGTGCCGCCAGTCGGCGACTGCTGGACCACCAGTTTGCTGGCAAATGCGGGGCTGATCGTGATCGAACCCGTGGTCGCCCCAGTCAAGCCGCCGTCGCTGACAGAGAGCGTGTAATTGCCGGTCGTGTCAAAGAGCAAATTGCTGAACGTCGCCACGCCGCTCACTGCCGCTACGCTGGTGGTGCTGCCGGCTGCAAATCCGGATGGTCCCGTGGCAACGGAAATCATCACAGTGGAGGTGTCGCTTGTGACCATGTTGCCGAAGGTGTCTTCGACCGCAACCTTGAGTGCATTAAGCGCTTGACCGGCCGTGCCGCTCGTCGGGGACTGCTGGAGCACTAATTGGCTCGCCGAGGTCGGGCTGATCGTGATCGAACCCGTCGTAATGCCGGTCAATCCCGTGTCACTGAGAGAAAGCGTGTAGTTGCCCGTGGTGTCTAGGATCAAATTGCTGAGTGTCGCGATGCCGCCTGCCACCGTGGCGCTGGTGGTGCTGCCGGTCGTGAAGCCGGCTGGTCCCGTGGCAACCGTGACCGTCACGGTCGAGGTGTCGCCGGTGATTACGTTGCCGAAGCTGTCTTCGACCGCTACCTGCAGGGCGCCGAGCGCCTGCCCCGCGGTGCCGCTAGTCGGCGACTGCTGGAGCACAAGTTGGCTCGCCAACCCCGCGCTGATCGTGATCGAACCCGTGGTGACGCCTGTCAATGCGCCGTCGCTGACGAAGAGCGTGTAGTTGCCCGCGGTGTCGAGCACCAAATTGCTGAAGGTCGCCACGCCACTCACCGGCGTCACGCTGGTTGTGCTGCCAGCTGCGAAACCGGCGGGTCCAGTGGCGACGGCGACCGTCACAGTCGAGGCGTCGCCGGTGACCACGTTCCCGAAAATATCTTCGACGATCACTGTGAGTGACGGAGCCAGCGCCTGTCCGGCGGTCCCCGTCGTCGGTGACTGCTCTAGCACCAATTGGCTGGCCAACGCTGGGCTGATCGTGATCGAACCCGTCGTCGCGCCAGTCAAGCCGCCATCGCTGACGGAAAGCGTGAAGTTGCCCGTAGTGTCAAATAGCAAGTTGCTGAACGTCGCCACGCCACCCACCGCCGCCATACTCGTCGTGCTGCCGGCGTCGAAGCCGGCCGGGCCCGTGGCAACGGCAACCGTCACAGTCGAAGTATCACCTGTGATCACGTTGCCGAAGGAGTCCTCGACAGCCACCGTGACCGATGGGCTCAGCGCCTGGCCGGCCGTCCCGCTCGTCGGCGACTGCTGCAGCACCAACTGAGTTGCCGATCCCGCAACGATGGTGATCGTGCCGGTCGTTGCCGCCGTGAGGGTGCCGTCACTCAGAGACAGCGTGTAGCTGCCCGCGGTATCCAGGATCACATTGCTGAATGTGGCGATCCCGTTGACTACGGTGACGCTGGTCGTGCTGCCGGCGTCGAACCCGCCCGCCCCGGTCGCGATGGACACGGTCACCGTCGACGAATCGCTCGTGAGCACATTGCCGACGGCGTCTTCGACAGCCACTGTGATCGACGGACTCAGCGCCTCTCCGGCCGTTCCGCTCGTCGGCGACTGCTGGAGAACCAGTTGGGAAGCAGTACCCGAACCGATGTTGATCGTGCCGGTGGTGGCGCCCGTCAGCTTGCCGTCGCTCAGCGAAAATGTGTACTGCCCAGGCGTATCCAGGATGAGATTGCTGAACGTAGCGATGCCGCCCGTGACCGCTGCGCTCGTCGTGGATGCAGTGTCGAATCCGCCGGGTCCGCTCGCGAGGGCAATCTTCACCGTCGACGTGTTGGCAGTCGCCAAGTTGCCGAAGGCGTCTTCCACCTCGACCGTAACGGAAGGACTCAGCGCTTGTCCGGCGATTCCCGTCGTCGGCGCCTGCTCGAGCACAAGCTGACTTGCCGAGGCCGCACTGACCACGATGTCGCCGGAGATGCTACTCGGCAACGTCCCGTTGCTGGCGACGAGCGTGTACGTTCCGGCGGTGTCCAAGATGAGGTTGGTGAGTTTGGCGACTCCGTTCGTTGTCGCGACGCTGGTCGTGCTCGCCGGGTCGAAGTCGCCGGGCCCGCTCTCGACCGCGACTGTGATTGTCGAAGTATCGCTCGTCACCACGTTGCCGAACGCGTCTTCCACCGACACGCGCAACGTCGGGCGGAGTATCTGGCCTGCCGTCCCCGTCGTCGCCACGCGGGTATAGACCAGTTGGCTGGCCGGCGCCGTGCTGACCGCAAACTTCTTGGAAGTGACGCTCGCCAGAGCGCCGTCCGTCGCGGTCAGGCTGTAGTTCCCGGACGTGTCCAACACCAGAGGATCGAAGGTGGCCACTCCGGCGACGGCCGCGACGCTGGTCGTGCTTCCCGCGGTGAATCCGCCCGGCCCGCTCGCGACTGCGATCGTCACGGTGGACGTGTCACTCGTGATCACATTGCCGAACGCATCCTCCACGGCGACTTGAACCGCCGGGGCAATGGTCTGTCCCGCCGTGACCGGTGTCGGCGCCTGCTCATAAACCAATTGCGACGCGGCGGCCGGATTGATCGTGATGTTGCCCGAGATGGCCGCCGTCAGCGAACCGTCCGTGGCCTGGAGCGAGTAGCTCCCAGCCGTGTCGAGGACCAGGTTGTTGAACGTAGCCACGCCGCTGACGGCGGCGACATTCGTGGTGCTGCCGGTGAATCCGACCGGACCGCTAGCGACTGCGATCTTGATATTCGATGTGTCGGAGGTGACGACGTTACCGAACGCATCTTCCACGACGACGGTGACCGCCGGAGCCAGGGCTTGGCCCGCCGTGCCCGTGGTGACGATCTGCTGATACAGCAATTGGCTGGCCGTTGCCGCGTTGACGACAATGTTGGGCGAAGTCGCGCTCGTCAGCGTTCCGTCGGTCACCGTCAGCGTGTACGTCCCGGACGTGTCCAAGAGCAGATTGCTGAACGTGGCGACACCACTTGCGGCGACCGCGCTGGTGGTACTCGCGACGTCGAACCCGCCGGGCCCGCTCGCGACGGCAATCGTCACGGTCGAGGTGTCGGTCGAGATCAGGTTGCCGAAGGCGTCCTCCACCGCGACGGTGAGGGACGGACTGAGGGCTTGCCCGGCCGTCCCAGTCGAGACCGATCGCGTATAGACCAATTGACTGGCAGGCGCCACACTCACCGCGAATCTGGCCGAAGTCACGCTCGTCAGCGCGCCGTCGGTCGCCGTCAGGGTGTAGTTCCCGGCTATGCCCAATATCAGATTGTTGAAGGTGGCCACTCCGCCGACGGCCGCGACGTTGGTCGTGCTGCCCCCGATAAACCCGCCGGGACCGGTGGCGACCGCGATCATCACTGTCGAGGTGTCGGTCGTGACGACATTGCCGAACACATCCTCCACGGCCACTTGCACCGCGGGGGCGATCGCCTGGCCAGCCGTGACCGGTGTCGGCGCCTGCTCATAAACCAATTGGGTCGCAGCCGCCGCGTTGACCGTAATGTTTCCCGAGGTGACCGCCGTCAGCGAACCGTCGGTTGCGTGAAGGGTGTATGTCCCCGCCGTATCCAAGACCAGGTTGCTGAACGTGGCCACGCCGTTGACTGCCGCGACGTTCGTTGTGCTGCCAATGAATCCGCCCGGGCCGCTAGCGACCGCAATCTTGACGGTCGATGTATTTGTCATCACCACGTTGCCGAACGCATCTTCGACCGCCACGGTGACCGCCGGAGCGAGCGCCTGGCCCGCGGTTCCCGTGGTGACAATTTGTTGATACGCCAGCTGGCTGGCGGTTGCGGCGCTAATGACGATACTTCCGCTGGTCACGCTTTTCAGCGTGCCATCGGTCGCCGTCAGTGTGTAGGTCCCCGCCGTATCCAAGTACAGATTGCTGAAAGTGGCGATGCCGCTCACGGCGCTCGTGCTGGTTGTGCTTCCGGTAAATCCGCCGGGCCCGCTTGCGACACCAATCGTCACCGTGGAGGTATCGGTCGTCACCAAATTTCCGAAGGCATCTTCTACGGCCACCTTGAGGGAAGGACTGAGGGCTTGCCCGGCGGTCCCTGTCGTGGGAACCAGCTGATCGACCAATTGACTGGCCGAGGCGGCGGCGATCACGATACTGCCCGAGGTGACATTCGTCAGGCTGCCATCGGTCGAGGTCAGCGTGTAGGTCCCTGATGTATCGAGAACCAGATTGTTGAATGTCGCCACGCCGCCGACGGCTGCCACGCTGGTCGTGCTTCCGGTGAATCCGCCCGGCCCAGTGGCAACGGCGATCGTGACGGTGGACGCGTCGGTCGTGACGACATTGCCAAACGCGTCCTCGACGGCGACCTGGATCGCGGGAGAAAGCGCTTGGCCGGCCGTTCCCGTCGTGGCGAGTTTTGAGTACGCGAGTTGGGTCGACGTTCCGGAATTGATCGTGATGTTGCTCGAAATGGACGCCGTCAACGAATTGTCGGTCGCCTGGAGCGTGTAAGCGCCGGCCGTGTCGAGGACCAGGTTGTTGAATGTCGCCACGCCGTTGACCGCCGCGACTCGCGTGGTGCTGCCGGTCGTCAAAACGCCGGGGCCGGTGGCGAGCGCAATCTTGACGTTCGACGTATTCGTCGTCACCACGTTGCCGAACGCATCTTCAACGGCGACGGTGACCGCCGGGGCGACCGCCTGGCCTGCAGTTCCTGTCGTCGGGACCTGCTGGAATGCCACTTGGCTGGCGCCCGCGGCGCTGACGACGATGTTCGTGGAAGTCGCGCCGGTCAGCGTCCCGTCGATGACCGTCAGCGTGTAGGTGCCTGCCGTATCGAGGGTCAGGTTGTTGAACGTCGCCACGCCTTTAACGGCCGCCACGCTCGTCGTGCTGCCGACGGCGAATCCGCCGGGCCCGCTGGCGACCGAAATCGTGACGGTCGACGTGTCAGTCTTCACGACAGTGCCGCTCGAGTCTTCGACATCGATCTTGATGTTGGCCAGTCCTTGGCCGGCTGTTCCCGTGGAGGGCTGCTGGGCGAAAGCCAACATGGTGGCCGCCAGCATCGTGCGGTTTTCCAGACACTCGATCGCCGACGTCCTTCCGGAATAGATCCGACTTTGTCGGCGACGCGGCCGCGACCTGGAACGGCCCAAAAAGAAATTGAACCGTCTGCCCCTCAAAGATTGCTTCCAGATGTTGACCATTGGTTGCCTGTTAGAGATTTCAGTGAAGGGGGGCTAAGCCTGCTCGTTGGAATGTCCGCAAGATGCCATTGAAGGAGGAGCCGACAGCGCCTGGAACTGCGGCCTCGTCATTCCAGTGAGCCCCTCGCCGACGGGGGGGAACAAAAACGAACTGCGAAGCCCGTTCTCATTGGCCGCGGGACGGCAACGTCGATGAGGGCACGGCGGTTATCACGCTCATCCGCGGCGGAACTGTGGTTGGCGGAAATTGGAACCGTCGCTGCGGTCGGCGACGAAGTTCTTCCGTTCGCCGCGGTGAACAGTGCGCACGAGGTTGGGAGCGCACCAAGCCCGCCGGTCTGCCCATGTGCCGTACATTATCTTGGCCCTGTCGAAAACTCGACTTCGGAATGCCACCAGATCTATAAACTTGGCCAGTACCCTAGCATAAATCAAACCAAACCGCCCGAACTTGGGTAATTTACGCGGACTTTTACTCGTGCATCGGGACCAAAGGCTGGGGCGCTTCGTTGCGGAAATCTCAATTCCCTGCTGCCCCGTGGCTCAGCGAGGGGATGACGTCCAAGTTCCTGAACCCCATGCTGTGGGGCCGATGCCGCCAACGTGATAGAACGCACAGCCCAAGTCACTCGAAGATGACCATCGAGTGCATCTCCACCTTGGGGACAGTGACTTCGATCCCGTCGCTCGTATGGGTGATCGGCAAAGGTTTGCCTTCAGGCTGCTGGGTCGCCTTGGTGATGTGCGGCAGGCGACAGCGGACTTTGATGTCGTGCAGAGGAATCACTTCTTCGCGGACGGGCCAGGTGCCGCGGAGCTCCGACTGGTTCGGAAAGCCCCACGATTTTTGCAGCTCCGCGGGGAGCGGGGCGAGCTTTTGATAAATCGAATGGCGGCCGTACGAGCTGTGGTCGTTGAGCAGGTGCACGACGGTCCTGCCCTGCTGCGGCTGACTACGGAAGGTGGCGGAGAGAATTAAAGGTCCCTCGACTTCGACGGGCGGCGGTTCATCGCCGGCGGCCCAGCGGCACGCGTTCGCGATGAGCTGTCGCATGTAGGTGTCGGGGTAGAAAAACATCGCCTTGTCGATTCCCGCGGGAAGATAGACCACGCGACCTTTCCCGAAGCTCGACGTGATGACGGCTGGGTAATGCCCCGTGTTCTTCTCCGCTGCGCTCAAGCGATAGCTCATCAGTACCGTCCCGCCGGTCTCCGGTTTGGCTTCGACCGCGCTGGCGATCAAGGCCAGCGAGCCGTTCGCGGGAGGCTCGTCGAGGCCGCCTAACCAGGCCGTCGCCTGCTTTTGGCGAATGAGCGGGTCGTTCACGATTTCGTGGGCGCGGTCAATCGTCAGCGACAGGTTCTCGCTCCGCAGCTGAACTTGATGAGTCTTCAGGTACCGCGCGTGAAAGACGTCTGCTAAGGCAAAAGTGGGCCGGCGTTTGAAATCCTGGTCGTACAGTGAGGTCTCAAAGCTGGCGACCAGGCCGCCGCCGTTCTGCACGAAGCGCCGGACAACCTCCGCGGCCCGATCCGAGAGGCATGCGACGTTCGGCAGCACGAGCACGCGGACGCCGTGGAGATCGCCATCCTCGAGGTCGTATTCGGTCATCACGCGGATCGGCCAATGCTTTTCAAACAGGGCACGGAAGGCGCCCAGCGTATGGGAAAAGTAGACCGGCAACGCCGCCTGCGCGTAAAGGTTTCGCGTTTGTTCCGACGCGACGATGCCCACATACGGCACCGGCTCCGATTGACGCCACCATTCCTCGCGGGCTTTGACATTGGCGACGTGCAGTTTGAAGTACTCTTCGCGTCCGGCCGATTCCACGAACTCGGCCGCGATTCCCCAGGGTGCGCCTTCGAGGCCACGGAGCTGAATTTCGATCGGTGACGCAACGCCTGAAACACCGTGCGCCGAGGGTTGAATCCAAACCGAGCCGCCGTGGCGACCGGTCACTCCCTGCAGAAACGCGTAACAGAACTGCTGATAGAGGGCGTCGCCGGGAACGTCCCAGTAAAGCTCGACCGAGCACACGTCGACGGCGCGACAAAAAGCAGCGGGGTACTCCCCCATGTACATCTGCGGGTAATACCACGTGCGATTGGCCGAGTAGTTGGCCCAGATCGTGGCGTCCGCGTTTTCCTTGCGAATCGCGCTGCGCATGCGATCCGCGAAGTCGACGAAAAATTGCTGGTGCCACGCCAGGTACTGCCGGGCGACCGGGTCGTGCACCGGATCAAATGATTTCGGAATCGCCTTACCGCCGGAGAGAGCGACGAACTGACGCTCGGTCGCTACGTCGTAACTATGCAAGTGGTCGGGCGCGTAACCATCGAACCAAAAGCCGTCGGCGTGATACGTGCGGGCCACGTAGGCCAACTGATCGCAGAGCCAATCTCCGTACCTGCTGCGGATGTTGCCGAAGTTCGGATCGCGCGATCCGTCCGGCTTTACTCGCAACCACTCCGGATGAGCCACGCGCAGCTCCGGGCTCAGCCAGGGGACCTGCACGGGACCGATGTAGAGCACGCTCTTGGCGCCCGCCGCGTGAATCGTATCGACCACGCGTCGCAAGTATTCATCGGACCGTTTGACGCGTTCGGCCGAGTACCACGCCGCCCCGAGACCGACGCAATGCCACGCGTCCAGGCAGTTGACCGTCACGACGTTGTAGCCCGCCTTGAGAAACTCCCGCACCATGCGTTCGCTGTAGCCGGGCAGGTGGCCGATCCGCAGATTGGTTTTGATCCATTCCGGTACGGCCCGATCGGACGGCGCGGCGATCAACGTTCGCGGCGGCAGTCCAGCCAAGTCGACACTGGGGCCGTCGGCAACGGCGCGTCCGGTCCCAAGCACCGTAGAAAAGCTCGCCAGAACGAGACAACGCCACAGAACGAGGCTGTGGCCCAACATGTCACGATCAAACAAGTCGGGTCCCTTTGCTGCTCGGCTTGCCGCGCCCTGCGAAGGGGGAGCGTGGTCGCGAAGCATCGGCGGGGACGCGGGGAGAATGGCGCCCATCGCCAGACAAAGACAGCTTACACGAAATGCTCTTGGGTGAGCCGGTCAAATGCCTCTTCGATCGCGCTTCCGGCGCCGATCATGGGGCCGCGTGTTCGCGTGCAATCGCCTCATCGAGCAACGACACGTCATCGTCGAGCAACCGCACCAATTTATCGCGGCCGAGCACGGCCGAATCCTTGCCGCGCGGCATTTTGCCGTCAGCAATCTTGCGCTCCGCGAGTACGACCGAGTGCGCGACGTGCTTGAAGATGCCGGTCAAGATTGCTTCGGCGCGTTTCCCTTCTCGCGCCGCCGCCAAGTCGCCGCGCGGCTCGGCTCTGACTTGTTTCAGGTGCCAGATCGATGCGCGGAGGAATTCTTCGTATTCGACCAGCTGCTGGGCCGAATCGTCGTCGGTTCGACCGTGCAGGCCAGCCCAGGCGGTGAAGACTTCGCTCCACATCTCGACGGCCGTCGTGGTCAGCTCGTGTTCTTTGAGACCGACGAAAATCTGCATGAAATCGATGGAAGAGCGAATGGGTGCTCTCCGGTGTAAGCGAGTTTTGAAGCAAGCCGGACTCTCACGCAATCCGCGTCGAATCGTCTCGCGACGGCAGTTCCGGAACGCCCGTTGCGGGAGGCTCGTTCAGGGATGGCTCTTTTCTGGCCGCGCGCTTGGCACGCTTATCTTCGGCCTTGCGACGTTTGTCATTTTCGCGCTGGCGTTTTGCGACCGTGTTTCTTTGTCTGGCAATAAGTCACCTGACTTTCGGTTAAGGTCGTTCGCTCGGCGAATCGCCCTCTGTTGTCGTCCCTGCGCTGCCCATGCAATGCCGCTTTGGCAATTCCCTCACCACGCGATCCGCAGTCCGTTCGGCGGGTGCGGGGAGAACATGATCTTCGGCGGCGATGGCGCGAAGCAGAGGATCGGAAAGCCCCAGCTCGTGAAAGGTCATTCGCAGTCCCGCAGAAAGAGAGGGTCGCAGGACCAGATGCAAGAAACGCGCCCTGCGTTTCAAAAGACCCCCTGCGTTTCAGAAGACCGATTCGGCCTGAGCGCGATCCAAGGGGCAACACCGAGTGGAAATCACTCTTCGAACTATAGCACTCAAGGCAGTGAAAACAAAGGCGAGTCGGCGCTCGCTGCGCGGACTTGCCTGAGAGAAACACTGAATTGTCTTGCAGAAACTGCCGATTGAAGATACAATAATTGTATGTGCAAGATTCGTACGAGCAATTTTGGGATTTCCATGCTAGACCGGATGAATTGAGGAGTGCAGACGATGCCCGAGATTCGGTTCACGCGCAAAGACTTTCTTGAGGATCGGCAGGGTCGCACCTTCGCGGACGTGCTCAACGACCCGGAACAGCCCTTGGATCTCGTCCTCGAATTCTTTAACGACGCGGAGCATCAGCGGCGCATGGAGGAGTCGGAAATCCATCACGATCGCCCCGCCTTGGCGGGCGTCGTCCGCGAGCTCGAATCGCTCAAGCCCCTGGATCAGTTCCTCGGCAAACAGCATCCTCGACGCACCAAACGTCTTCGACAGGTTGTCGGCGTTGTCGTGCGAATGATCATGGAACGGCGCGGATGGCGCAAGACGGGACGCAAAGGGTCGCTGGGAGTGCGTGCCACCGTTTCCGGGCGCACGACCCGACCTGGCACGTACCACAATACGGGCGGGCTGGCCTTTTGGTTCCTAAGGGCCGAGCGCTATGAGCGCGAGGCCGGCATGCCCTATCGCTCGGTGCGGCAGCGGCGACGCACGCACGATGCGGACCGTAAAGAGGACCAAGCGCCGGCCATCAAGCGTCGCAGCAAGAAAGAGCACCGCAACGGCGAAACCTCGAGTCGGGACGACGCGGGCTCCTTGCGCAAAAAAGGCATTCAATGACGCCTTTTCGGGTCTGGATTAGTTCCGAAGGCGATTTCTGCCATGTCCGCGTCGATGGCAAGGACAACGCGAAAAGGCTGCTGACTTGCCTCAGCCAGGCCTTCGTGTTCAAGACCTTCGATCCGATGACAGAGGATGACGGGTCGTCTCTTTGCCATTTCCTCGTTCCCTACAATCCGCCGTTGTCACCCGCGTCATTCAT
>Ga0210390_10000400_pt1 | contig 47588 bp, 42 predicted proteins | sample IncBWH11OmetaG_FD_161050 | JGI IMG/M metagenome (GOLD analysis project Ga0210390, IMG submission 161050) | Forest soil microbial communities from Barre Woods Harvard Forest LTER site, Petersham, Massachusetts, United States - Inc-BW-H-11-O ... | reverse complement strand
CCTACGACTATCTGAAGACGATCAAGCAGCCAACCCTCGTCGTGAACGGCAGTAACGACGTGATCATGCCTACGGTGAACTCTTTCATCATGCAGCAGAACATGCCGAATGCGCAGCTGATCATCTACCCCGACTCCAATCACGGCGCGCACCACATGTACCCGGAGCTGTTCGTTGAACATGCGACTCTCTTTTTGAACGCGTGACGACGGCGGCACATGGCGGGAAGGAACCCGCCTTCGGAATCGCAGGTAAAAGAAAATGGCTACCCTTCATACCTTTGGTCAGAATCCTTACAAAGGCTGAGCCCCTGCTCAGTAGGCAGGTGCTTGGGGAGTGTGGCCACCAAAAACTGTCTCAGAATAGGGGTTCACTCCACGATTTAATGGACCTGAGTTCCTTCGTTGAGGAATACTTTCAACAATTCTTCAACTTTCTTCCAAACGTCGTCTCGGTCGTGAATCGCAATGTGGCTCACCCAGAACTTCCGTTCATTTTTTGGCATGAGCGTGTAAATTTCAGTTTCTTGCTTGAAGCTTCCGGCAGAAATGTAGATAGCGTGGCTTAACGACAATCCGGCCATATCCCAACCGTATCCGATGCCAAGAAGTAGAAATTTTACCAAAATCAGAGCTGCCCAAATTAAGCAAGCTATTACGAGAGGCCGTTCTACGTATGACATATAGCCTGCGTGGATATTTTTCAGCGACGGAAACAACCGTTCAAAGATTGTTAACGCTATCAATCCCCATGACATAAGAATAAAGATCCAATTAAATCCAAAGAACACATCCAAGGGCCAAAGGATGAATTGAATAGCCCTCTGGGTGGCTAGCCCGAAACCGAGAAGCGTGAAGATTTCGTCATCCACAGTAAGAATTTGAACCAGGCGTTCCACGGTTTTCGGGTTTAAATCTTTCGCATATTTTTGGGTCCAGAATGCGTGGATGGCCAGAACTGGAACCAGTATCAGTACACTTACGGTCAGAGAAAACCATAACGGATGCGTTGTCTGTGAGACCGACCATTCAACCAATCCGTTGCATAGAAGCCAAATCGCGACGATGGGAAAAAGAGGAAGCAACAAAAAAGCAAAGCGGGATCTTGCAGTAAGAAATAAGAGGACGCACGTCGCAATTGATAAAAGTTCCCAAGCCAGCTGCATATTGTTCAAGACTAACAATCCCGCAAACAGCCCCATCGCAACCATAAGACCCAACACCATCCACACCGGCCACGGAACTTTGCCCTTCAGCGTTGTAATTATCGGAGAATTCAAACAGATGAGAAGTTTGATCTGCTTTCGAATTTTCTCACTGCTAGCCAATACTACGTTGGCGCCGTGACTGTGACTGACCACATGCAACGGCGCTCTGCGTATTCCGCTGCTATTTTTTCAAATTCAGTAATTCCCTCACTCCGTGCGAACGCTGAATTTCCTCCAGACCATTTAACGCGACGGAAAACCACAGATTTCGGAATTTCATCAGAGTTGGCGAGGTAAGTCTCGAGCTTCTCCCACACAGTGGGGTTGGACCATGTCCCATGTACGAACAGCACGACAGGATGATTACTCAATTTAGTTTCCGTATGCCCGACCGCTCGCGGGAGTTGCCAGTTAGCCACCGGCGACTCCGGACAGGCAAGTAAAAAATCACTGTTCGATTGCCTTCCGCCATTTATAATTCGCAGACCATCAGCGTCGGGCCGCGTTGTTCATCACTCGAGAGGTCAACAACGTTGTTCATCACTCGAGAGGTCAACAACATGCCACGTCCCATCTCCGAGCAGATTCAAGGAACATATTTTCGGCTCCGATTCATCGTGGCCATCATTGGCCTTCTGTTTCCGGTCATCCTCTACTTTGGTGGAACGATGAATGGCTTCGGCCTGCGTGGCTCGATGAGCGCTTATTATTGGGCTACCGCGGACGCGCCGTGCCCATGCGGTGACTACCCGGAACACCCCGGAAAGTGCAAGCAAATCAAGAAGAACAGCGACGAGGAAAAGGCCTGTTTCGCACTGCCAGCGGTTACAGAGGCAGGATCGATGCGCAGTTATTTTGTTGGCTTCCTCTTTGCTGTCGGGGCGATCCTGTTTGCAAACAAGGGTTATAGCCGGCGGGAGGACATATTCCTTAACATCGCCGGCGTATCAGCATGGCTGATCGCTCTGTTTCCAATGCCGTGGACCGGCAAATTAGCACGACTCTACTGGGTGCATTGGGTATCGGCAGTCATATTCTTTTTGGCCATCGCTTCCGTTGCCGCCTTTTGCTCCCACGACACAGTGAAACTCATAAACGATCCTGCTCAAAGAAAACTCTACATGAGTGCCTACGGTTTTCTTGCGGTCTTGATGATCGCTTCCCCGATCGCCGCATACATACTGAACGCTCATATCCTCCGGAAGGACAATGCTGTCTACTGGGTCGAGTTCTGCGGCATCTGGGCGTTCGCGGCGTACTGGATTGTCAAGGGCATTGAGATGTCCGGACCTGACACGGAGGAGAAGGTAGCGGCTGGAGTGCCCTATGACCCACCCAAGCTGCATATCGTAGCAAGCGTGAAGAACATATTGTCAGGCGAAACGAGCACGACGATTCCAACTCCTCCCTCACCATGAACGGCTCCCCAAAGACTAGGCACGACCCCCGAAGCTATTGCCGTGTTTTGCCGGCCTGTGTATACTGCCTGTCATGTTACTTGGCCTCACCAACCAGAGGATCGCGCAGATCTGTTGTCTTTGTTGCGCATACGTGTCCTCTGGCATCGGGAGGCTAGTGAACTAAGACTTCAAGACTAGCTAATTTGTTCTAACCCACCGCCAGAGTTAACTGGCCGGTGGGTTTTTTGTTTTTAGGCACCTTATCTGAAACAAGGACACGGAGACGAATGCCAAGCACGCCACAAGAGCTGTCTGCCAGAGCGGCACCAGGCGAGCGATGGGACCGCGGGTTCGCGTCGTCCGCGAACCGGAAGCTGAGCCACCTGAAGACTCTCGAAGCAGAGAGCATTCACATCTTGAGAGATGCGGCTGCAGAGTTTTCGCGCCCGGTGATGCTGTATTCGATCGGCAAAGATTCTTCGGTGATGCTGCGGCTGGCGCAGAAGGCCTTTCACCCAGGGAAAATCCCGTTTCCATTGCTGCATGTGGATACGAGTTACAAATTTCCGGAGATGATCGAATTTCGAGACGAATACACAAAGCAGATTGGCGCGGAACTGATCGTGCACCGGAATCAAGAGGCGCTCGATGCGGGCAGCAACCCATTCTCACTGGGAACACAGAAATGCTGCGGCTTGTTGAAGACCAAGTCGCTGCTGGATGCACTCGCCGAAGGCGGATTCAACGCGGCATTCGGCGGGGCGCGCCGGGATGAAGAGAAGTCGCGCGCGAAGGAGCGCATCTATTCATTTCGCGATGTGCACGGGCAGTGGGATCCCAAGAGCCAGCGCCCCGAGCTTTGGAATATTTTCAACTCAAGAATCGATAAAGGAGAGAGCATCCGAATTTTCCCGCTATCGAATTGGACGGAACTGGACGTCTGGCTGTACATCCATACGGAGAACATTCCCATCGTGCCGCTCTATTTTGCGCGAGAGCGCGAAGCCGTGGTGCGCGGCGGTTCCATCGTTTTGGTCTATTCGAAGAACCAGCTTCATTCCGGCGAGAAATCCCAACTCGTTCAATGCCGGATGAGGTCGCTTGGCTGCGTGCCGTGCACCGGAGCCATCCGCTCGGAAGCCGATACCGTTCCCAAAATCATCGAGGAGATGATTTCGTTCCGGCGGTCCGAGCGCGAAAACCGCGCGATCGATTACGACGAGGAAGGATCGATGGAGATTAAAAAACGCGAGGGGTACTTCTGATGGCTCCCGAGGCCGGCATCGCGCTGCAAAGCGAATTTGCGTTGTTTCTGGAGCAGAACCTGAATAAGGAACTGCTTCGGTTTACAACCGCGGGGAGTGTGGACGATGGCAAGTCCACGCTGATCGGAAGACTGCTGCACGATTCCAAATCGCTTTATGAGGATCAACTCGCGTCTGTAAAAAAGAGTCCGGTCAACCGCTCGAGCGGACCCATTGATTTTTCGCTGCTGACGGACGGACTGCGGGCCGAGCGCGAGCAAGGCATCACCATCGACGTAGGTTACCGGTACTTCACGACGGCACGACGGAAATTCATCATCGCCGACACGCCCGGGCACGAGCAGTACACACGCAATATGGCTACCGGCGCGTCGACCGCGGATTTGGCGGTGATTCTGGTCGATGGGGAAAAGGGGCTTCTTCCACAAACGACGCGGCACGCCTACATCGCGTCGCTGCTGGGGATTCCCAGCGTTGTGGCTGCAATCAACAAAATGGACCTGGTGGGATATCGAGAGGACAGGTTTCTGACTCTCAAAAAGGAATTCCTGGCGCTCGCGGAGCGGTTGGGCCTCGAAGACGTGGCGTGCATTCCGATCAGCGCTCTCGCGGGGGACAACGTGGTCGAGCGTAGCGCGCGGATGACGTGGTACGAGGGCCCGACGCTGCTCGAACATTTAGAGACCACGCCAATTACCAAACCTGCGAACACGCGAGGTTTCAGATTCCCCGTTCAGTATGTGATTCGGCCGGACGCGAACTTTCGAGGATTCGCGGGCCAAGTGGCCGGCGGCGTAATCCGCCCAGGCGACGCGGTGACCGCGCTGCCGTCTGGCCAGCGATCTCGAGTGGAATCGATCGTGACGTATGACGGTTCTCTGGCCGAGGCATTCTTCCCGATGGCGGTGACATTGAAGCTGGAGGATGAGATCGATCTGAGCCGCGGCGATATGCTCGTGGCACAGGACAGCCCGGCACACGTATCGCAGCGATTCGCAGCGACGATGGTGTGGATGCACGCGCAGCCGCTGGAAAGCGGGCGAACTTATTTAATCAAACAGACTGCGCGACAGGTGCCGGGCGCGGTCACGAGAATTCGCCACCGCGTCAACATCAATACTCTAGAAGCCGAAGGAGCCGAGCGCTTGAATATAAATGATATCGCGGCCGTGGAGATCGAAACGAATCGTCCGCTTTTTTTCGATTCCTATAGCGAGAACCGCACGACCGGGAGCTTCATCGTCATCGATCCTTTGACGAACGCGACTCTGGGCGCGGGAATGATCCGAGAGAATCTTCCGGAAGGCGGTGAGAAATGGACGAGGCTCGCAACAGCGGATTCCGAGACCGCCGTGAGTCCTCTCGAAAGGCATCGGCGGCATGGGCATTACCCTGCCGTCATCTTGGTCGATGCGCGCGCGGAGCTTGCAAGGCCGATCGAGCGGGCGCTCTTCGACGATGGATTTGAAGTGATGGTGGCGGGTGAAGAGACGGGCTCACTTGCTTCAGCGAAAAGCGCCTGGTCCACATTGCACGCCGCAGGGTTTGTAGTCGTGTTTCAGAATTCATCGTTGGGAGCGGAAGAGAGACTGGAATTAAAAACAGCCGCGGGCGATCGCTTTTTCGATCTTGCCGAATTGAAGCTGGTTTCGGGCGACGCCGACGCTTTGGAGCGCATATTGGCGTTCGCCAGAACGCTGCGAATTCGAGCCGAAGACGAGAATCCTGGGAAGGGGAATTGAAATGGGCACAGCGTTCACCGCGGAAAGCATCGAGAATCTCACACCGGAAGAGGTGTTGAACGCCGTATTGGAGGCGCACCCGGAACGACCACTGTGCCTGACGTGCAGCTTTCAGGCCGAAGACATGATCGCGCTGTCTTTGCTCCGCAAACGGATTCCGTCGATTCCGGTGCTGTTTCTCGATACCGGATATCACTTCGCGCAAACATATGAATATCGCGACCAGATGGTAAAGGAATGGTCGTTGAATCTGGTGAACGTAGTTCCAAAAGAAACCGTCGAACGGCAGGAATCTGAATTCGGAATTTTATATCGCAGCGATCCGACGAAATGCTGCCAACTGCGGAAGGTTGAGCCGTTATTTCAGGCTCTCGAGCTGTATGAGATTTGGTTTACAGGCTTGCGGCGCGAGCAGTCGCCCACGCGGAAGAACCTTAAGAAGGTGGAAGAGCACCAACTGCCGAGTGGAAAGAAACTTTTGAAAGTCAGCCTGCTGGCGGATTGGACCTGGAGGCAAGTCTGGGAGTACACGGCCAAAAACCAGATCAGCTATTTGCCGCAGTACGACCAGGGATATCTGAGCATCGGTTGCGAGCCGTGCACCGCGATTCCAGACGATCCGAATAATCCGCGCTCGGGACGCTGGGGCGGGAAAAAATTGGAATGCGGAATTCACACCTTTTCGGAGAAAGGGCAGTGATGAACTCCATGATTGGTTTCATCATTGCGCTGGCGGTAGGATTGACGGGGATCGGTGGCGGGAGTTTTACGGTGCCAGCGCTGCTGCTTCTTGCCGGGCTGACGGCCGGAGAAGCCGTCGGAACCGCCTTTTTGTTTGCCGGCGTATTGCGGTTGATTGCGGCTCCTTTTTATCTACTCGAAAAAAAGATTCACGCGCGCTACTTGTGGCTTCTGCTGCAGGGCGCGGTTCCGGGCCTACTTGTGGGCATCTGGCTGCTCCGTTTATTGAGTCGAGACGCGGGAAGTCCCGTCGTAATTCTGCTCTTGGGTGTTCTGCTGGCGGCGTCATCCAGCGTGACGTTTATCAGGCGAGTGCAGAATCCTTCGTTCGCGCGGAAGAACCATCGCTGGCTTCCCTGGCTCGCTCTGCCGATCGGAGTCGAATCTGGATTTTCGTCCGCGGGCGCTGGAGCTCTTGGAACTGTGCTGCTGCTCAACTATTCCGAGATGACGCCCGCGCAGGTGGTGGGCACGGACTTGCTGTTTGGACTTGTTTTGGCGGTCATCGGCGGCGCTTTTCACTGGAGTTTCGGCTCGATCAGCATGCCGATTCTCGCTCAGCTTCTCGTGGGTGGCGTTCCGGGAGTAGCGCTGGGTTGCCTGCTGGCGCGAAAAGTTCCGGCGAACAAACTGAAGATGGCGGTTGCCATGGTGGCTATCTTCGCGGGACTGCAACTTGTATGGAGCGGAAGCCGGTCGCTAGCGGCAAAACGCACGACGAATACCGCGAAGATCACTTCGGAAGCGGGAGTAGTTCATGCGCGTTAGCCAACCGTATTTCGCAAAAGAAGTCCTCCGAATTGAGTTGTCGGACGTTGCTGTGCACACCATCGTTTACCTCAGTTCTTGTTGTTGTTGATCCCATCTGAATTTTCCCTCTGATCGTTTTGTTTGATCGCTGGCGGAATTCCATCGCCGCTGTTCAAAAACAACACAACACCGGCGCACCGCACTGGCCCTGGCAACACAAATCGAAATTTGGAGAGAAAAGATGAAGTTCCAAAGAGCGAGTGATTTTCATTTCGGACGTGGATTCTGGATCGGATCTTTGGCGCTTAGTTTGTGGGCAAGTCTCGCGACCATCAACTCTGCGCAGGGAGATACGTCTATCCAGGGCATCGTCAGCGATGCGTCCGGAGCAACGATCTCGGGCGCTACCATCCGAATTAAGAATCTGGAGACGGGAGCCGAGCGGAATCAGATAACGGATGACGCAGGACGCTACGACGCAGCCTCGCTTCCCGTGGGCCAATATCAAGTGCGCGCAGAAAAATCTGGCTTTCGTTCCGCAGAAAAAACCGGGATTTCACTTGTGGTCGGACAACGCGAAACGGTAGACCTGGTGCTTCAAGTAGGAGATGTGCGGCAAACCGTGCAAGTGGAAGCAACGCCCAACGTGGTCTCGGTAACGACCGAGGATGTTTCAGGGCTTGTCGGCGAACGCCAAGTCAAAGACCTCCCTCTCAATGGCCGCAGTTACGATCAACTGATGACCCTCAACCCGGGGGTTGTGAACTACACGTCACAGCGCTCGGGAGGAACCGGAACTTCGAATTCAGTGGTGGGCAATATGTTTGCGGTTTCCGGCCGGCGCCCGCAGGAAAATCTCTTTCTGCTAAATGGCGTGGAATTTACGAGTGCATCCGAAATCAACAACACTCCGGGAGGAGCGAGTGGGCAACTCTTGGGGGTCGATGCAGTGCGCGAGTTTTCGGTCGTAAGCGACACCTACGGCGCCGAGTACGGCAAGCGTCCCGGAGCCCAAGTTAATATTGTGACCGCGTCGGGAACGAATCAATTGCACGGCGACGTTTACGAATTCCTGCGGAACAGCGCGCTGGACGCCAGGAATTATTTTGACCATGGCAGTATCCCGGATTTTCAGCGCAACGTATTTGGTGGCTCGCTCGGCGGTCCGATCAAGAAGGACAAGACTTTCCTGTTCGGAAATTATGAAGGCTTTCGGCAAAATTTGGGCTTAAGCGATCTGTCGCTGGTGCCGGACGCTACCTCAAGAGCCAGTGCTGTCGCGAGTATCCAGCCGCTGCTCGCTTTGTGGCCGGTGGCGAATGGGCCGGAAATCCTGACCCCTTCCGGCGCGCCAAGCGGGATTGCCAAGGCGTTTAGCAATCCCGTGCAGAACATTCGCGAGGACTTTGGAACCGCGAGGCTCGATCAGACTTTCACGGACAAGGATTCGTTTGCCGGCGTTTACACAATTGACGATAGCCAGGCACATTCGCCCACCAACAATCCCTTCACCCTGGTGGACGTTTTCCTGCGAGAGCAAGTGGCCAGCCTCAGTGAAACTCACGTTTTTTCCTCCAGCCTTCTCAATAAGGCGACCTTCGGCTTCTCCCGTGGGGCGTTTTATTTTAATAGTGGAACGACCGTGGACTTACCTGGTTGGATTCACGCCGGGCAGCCGGTGGGCGCGGTGGTGGTCGGCGGCGGCACGACGCTCAACGGCGCGTCTCAGATTACAAATGGCGGAACGAACGCCGGAAGCAATCTGAGTGCGGTGCGGAATTTGTTCACGGTGTCCGATCAGGTCACGTTGACTCGCGGCAATCACTTGTTCAGCTTCGGCGGATGGTTGCAGAGGGTGCAGGCCAACGACACTTTGCTTCAGGACCAATATGGCCAGGTTTCGTTCACTAACCTTCAGACTTTCTTGCAAGGCACCGTGAGCACTTACACCTACGCTCCCACCTTTACTCCATTGAATTGGCGGTCGCTCGAAGGAGCGTTCTATGCGGAAGACGCGATAAAACTCAAAAAGTCGTTGGAGCTGCGCATCGGTTTTCGCGCCGAGTCCACGAACGGATGGAACGAGGCGCACGGACGCGCGTCGAATTATGCCTTTGATTCCACCGGAGTGATCGTGACCCAGCCGGTCGTCGGCAGCTCCGCCCTCGCCGTGAACAACGCAAAGTTTTTGCCCGCGCCGCGCGTTGGGATTGCTTGGTCTCCATTCGCATGGAACAAGACCGTCGTGAGGGCGGGCTTCGGCCAGTATTATGCGCTGCTGGATAATTTGAGTTACCGCCTCGATCAAAATGGTCCGTTTAACACAGTTTTTGCAGCCAAGAGCATTGCGTTTTCCGACATCGCGCCAGGTGCCACATACTCGGGCGCAAAAGTAATCCCCAGCGGCGTGCAGCCGAACCTGAATACGCCGGCCGTGGAATCATGGAGCTTGAAAATCGAGCAGCAGCTGGCTTCGAGCACGGTGCTGGGAGTCAGCTACATCGGTTCGCATGGCTACCACGAATTACTCTCGCTCGATGCGAACCTGCCCCAGCCGACGATTTGCCCGGCGGCTCCCTGCCCTGCCGGCTATCCCGACGGCGCTTACTACTATCCAACGGGCGCAGCTTTGGCGAACAAAGCCGTGTGGAATACGACGCATTGGTTTTCCGAGGGCATCAGCTCGTATCACGCGCTGAGGGTAGATGTGAACCGCCGGTTGGGACGCGGGCTGCAATTCCGCGGCGTCTATACGTTTTCGAAGTCGCTCGATGATGGCGACAACATGAACACGAGCGTCGCCACGAACTCGCCGGCGTTTATTGCGAATCCGTTGCAACCCAAAGCCGACTACGGCAGAGCTTCGTTCGATGTGCAACAGGCCGGAGTCATCAACGCCACGTACGACCTGCCATTTGGCAGCGGCAACAAAGCGGTTGAACATCGGTGGGTGGAGCGCCTGATCGGAAACTGGCAACTGAGTGGAATCCAGACGGTGCAGTCGGGCTTGCCGTTCACGCCGCAGCTTTCCTATAACCCATCCAACGATGGTGACACTCGCAATCCAGTCCGCCCGTCCTTGAATCCGAATTTCACCGGCGCTGTGATCCAGGGTGGACCAAGCCAATACTTCAATCCCAGCGCGTTCATCCAACCGCTCCCCGGAACTTATGGCAACGTGGGCCGCAATGTTCTGCAAGGCCCCGGCCTGGTGGAGACCGATTTGGCGCTGGCCAAGAACTTCAAGTTTTCCGAGCGGTTCAGTCTGCAGTTCCGCTCCGAGTTCTTCAATATTTTTAATCACACCAACTTCAACGCGCCGAACCCGGTGGTGTACGCATCGGCGACCGGAGGACCATCACCGACGGCGGGAGTCATCACAGCCACTTCCACGACATCACGCCAAATTCAATTCGGGTTGAAGCTGTTGTGGTGAGACGAATTCGGAGCTGGCAAACTTCGGTCGCAAGCAGCGCCACTGCTCGCTAGGCAGGCGCGCTCATCTAACTGCGGGCAAAGCACCCTTTTGGACCGAATGGACCGAAAATCAAAGTTAAAACTGATCAGGAAATCGTTTTAAATACATCGAACGGTGGGGGTTGCACAGGATGTGTGGGAGGATCACCTTGCGAGAGCACCTGCTTTGCAAGCGCGTTCCGGCACTCCGACGACTCCAACCCTTGCTTCACGTTTTCAATGTTTTCAACAATTTCGGGGGATCTGCTTCTCGCTCGAAGTAAGCCCCGAAGCGGCAATTACATAGGGTTTTGGTACAGTTCTGGTACAGCTGGGTTCGAGAACCGGGAGTGCGGCCACCAAAAACTGTCTCAAACTACAGGTTCACTCCATGATATCTGACAATCCAAACTTGCTCGTTGCGGTGGCCTGCAACCATCCAAATTGTTTAGTGCTGCCTTTTAGGTTGGAACTGATCCGATTCGCAGCGTAGGCCGCGCGCCTAAACGGTAGTTCATTGCGCCCTTACACTTACCGGACGATTCCGGCAAGGTGGAGGCCGATATAAATCCAAGGGCTGCAGGCGAGCGCTGCGGCGCCGTAGATCAATTTGCGGGTTAGCGTTCTGTCCGCAACAGAGCGCTCTTCCTCTTTTTTCCTAGTTTCGATTTCTTCTTCGACCATTTTCTTGAGGCGAGTCACGGCGCCGTTTAGTTCAGCAATCACCTGGGCGTGCCTCTTGGAGTTCTTCTGAAGCTCGGTAAGGTATTCGATAATCTTGCCTAGCAGTTGAAAAATGGGAACTAACGCGGCAACCGATGCTGTGGTGATTTCCATGGGATCCTCCTCCAAATTAGATGCTGGAACCCGTCTCCGTTTTCCTAGCGGATAACTGCGATAATAGGTTTTCGAGCGACAATGAGAATCGGGTCGAGGATCGCCAATGACCGTTCAAGACGACGGACCGTGCATTTACTGCAAGCAGCAAGGCTCCTCCAAGGAGCACGTCGCGCCAAGCTCTCTGGGTGGGAACTGCACGCTCAACTGTGTGTGTGTCAAATGTAACGGCGACCTATCCGAAGTCGATCAGGCCCTCGCCGAACACTCTCCGGTTGCCCTCTCCAAGATTCAGCATACCCCCGCCTCCGCGTTTCCGACTCAGCTGGGAAGCTACGCCTCGATGCAAGCGCAGGGCGACCGTCAACTCGGAGTACGAATCGGAAACCAGGTCGCTACCGAAGTGCGTCCCCAGCTCTTCGCCACCGGCGACCGTGTTCAAGTCTTTGCCAGCGACCGCGATGGGTTGAATGAGCTAATCCGCTTCGTTGACAAACAAATCGAACGCGGTCGCTTGGCACGCACCCGCGTCTTCATCGCCGAAGACCTAAAAGAGCCACGGTTCGTCATGCACCGGAGCGACGACGCGGTCGTCTCCTGTTCAAATGCCGAGCGCGCTCACGAATTTCTCGGAAATTTGCAAAAACAGTGGCCCGAGATTAAATCGAAAATCCAGACGACCGAGGAGCGACGGCTTACCCACGAGAAGCCAAACATCGTTATCTCAATGACTATGTGGCCCAACGAAGAGTATCGGGCAGTCGCGAAGATTGCCTTCGAAACCCTGGCCCTCTTGCGCGGCTCTACGTTCGTGTTACAACCGGCGTTTGACCCTCTTCGCGAGTACATCAGGGGGAACGTGCAATTGCCGGCGGTCGCTCCGGGCGAGGTGCCGGTCGACTCCCGCTTCGTTCAGCGCCTCGGCCAGGAATTTCGTCTGAAGTTTACCGAGCGCCACGGAGTATTGCTGCTTTGCTCTCCGCCGACTCTCGTGGCGCTCGTACTGCTCTACGGAACGCATCCATATCTAGTTCGGCTCGGTACGCTTGAAGGCGAGCGGCAATGGTTGCGCGCTTACGAATTTTCTTATACCAGAGACGGCCACGCGGAACTCGATGAAGTCGCCTTCGCGAAGCAAATGCTGGAACTTTGCCCGGACGCATTCGGTATTTCAGGTGAGCAGGCCCGTGAGATGGTCCGGCAACTGGAACCCGACGTTCCAACGGAGAGTTCGAATTGAGTCGCGCCCGCACTCTGAATGACAAACTGTTGAACATCGACGGTTCGAAGCTCGACGAAGCGTGGGGAAACTTCACAGACTCTCGTGTAGTCGATTTTCTTTTGGAGTACGGCAGGGAGTTTTCTACCGAGGGCCTGGAATGCTTGAAGGAAACTCCGTTCCCTGGCTGGCGTAAGCCTCTAGATTCGGTTCAGTGTCATAGGAATTGTGTTGATTTGCGCTGCTACGTGGGAAGCGGTGCGAGCGAGTATCGAAACGTTTATGGGTGGGCGCTCAGCGACAATGGCACTTGGTATTGCCATTCTTGGTGCATTAAGAGAACGGGACCAGAAAATATCATTGAGACGACTCTCCCAAGAGTTGCGTACTTTGGGTTTGTTGTGCCAGACGGTGTCGATCCTCGCGCTACGTACATTGTCCCGAGCAATCTGGGTGAGAAATTGGAGAACTGGCAAAGTTCGGCTACTTCCGCCTCGGCCACGACCCAAACGTAACCCTCACACTCCACCATCACGCGAGACCTCACCCCACATTTTACGGTGGACCTTGCGAAACACCTCTTCCTGGCATATGCATTCTTTGCGGCTCGCGCGCAATTCTCGAAATTCCGGATTCGGCTGACGAAACGGATTAACTTGAAAGTAGTTGTACTTCTGAAACGGTCCGAACACGCCGGGTAGAGACGATTTCACGAGTTCGAAATACAAGAGCACTCCTGCGAGGCCAGACACAAAGGAAAAGGGAGCGTGAACAACGCCGCGGGCCGTACGTATCTCTCCGGCCGAGCACAGCTCCCTAAATACGCTGTCAAATGCCTTTCCTATCAGCTGCTCCTTTTCGCATTCCGGATAACGCTCGACAATTCTTTGCGCATCAACCTGGGTAATAGGATCCCCTGATTGGATTCGCGCTACCTCCACATTCAGGGTTTCCGCGACGTGCCGCTCATGCGCATGCTCTTCCGGTGTTTCGGGATAGATGCACTCGGCGCAGGCGTACGCAGCATCAAATGAGTTGCTGTGCAGACTCACTTGGCTCGGCCCCGTGGAAGCGTCCCACATCGTCCTCGGAAGCGTTTTTTGGAAAACTCTGCGCGTCGCCCGTTTGTCCGGAGCGGAAATCAATCTTTCCACGCGAAACCCATTGTCCGCGCTGTATGCCTCGTTGAAATATTGCTCGAATCGCTTTTCAACGGTTTCAACCCAGATCGGAAGCCCAAATTTGCCAAGTCTCGCTTTTGCGGCAATCGTCTTGTACACGCCCTCGTCGGTCGCATCAAAGAAAGTGTAGCGGCCAAGATTCGACGTCTCCACTCGGTCATGGTCAACCAGAACTAACTTGCCTACCGCACAACCGTGTGCCGCTAGAGAATAAAGAAACGCAGAGCCGATGGCCCCAACGCCAGCGAGATGCGCTTCCCCCAATTCCCAACTTTTCGACCAGTCGAACTCGACCCGTCCGTCTTCAAAGTCCAATATGGAGAATGGCTTCCACCTCTCTTGCTCGACAGCGCTCCCTAAGAGCACCTGCGTGCAATGCGCTGCCGCGTAGCAAGCGGTCACCAGCGCCAGCACAGGATTCCAAGATTCATTCGGGTCCGCTTCGATGTCCCCGCCTATGTACACGCGCCAATCGTGGCAATTGGCGCTCATCACGCGGCCCTGCGATTCTCCGAAGCGGGGATTCCCGAAAACCAGCCTCACCTCAGGAGACTGACCCGTGCCTATAGGAGAGCCAGTGCCCCACGGAAGGATCAGCAACGGTTCGTGTTTCATAGGCTCGAATTTCGTGTAAGGGAACATTCGCGACAGCAGGTTAAGAGCGTAGAGATATGCGAGCCTATACGTGCGGTTCGACCGGACCCGCTCGTCCAGTTCGATCCCGACCACACGAAGAAAAAGCCCCTCAGCTTCTGCCGTCGTCAATTTAGAGAGATAGGTCAGTGTGCGGATATGCTCCCTAATCCATTCGTTCATATACCCTCAAATCGTAAAACGGCCCCGACTTCACCTGCTTTCATTTCTACCCAGGTCGTTTCTTCGCGCAGACGATAAAACCGCGCATAAAGCAAAAACTCATCATTCGGAAAGCTCCCAAAGTGGGGCACGACGATCGAGATAGCGTTTTCCTGGCGAATGAACGCGTCTTCATCATCCACTCCTGAATGGAACGCCTCCTTCGGATGGGAATGAATCTGAATTGGAATGACCATGTTGTCATTTGAAACCGCGTCCAGGATTCGGAAAGTTTCGTCGCTCGAAATACGATAGAACAGCCGGCCCGTTCTCTGAGCCGGGATAATCGCTTTCAACACGCGGAATTCCGTTTCTTTGAACCGGCCCGCCCAAAGTGCGACACCCTCGTGTCCACGCCGTCCCTGACTCCGCAAGAATTCCAGCGATCGGTCCAGTACCGCGAAGGGAACCTGAAAGATCAAATCGGGATCGGAAAGTCTAGACATCGCTTTTCTGAAACACCTCTGTGACTCGCGAAACGATTCCTCCCAAATCAAACCCGACTTGCTGCTTGTAGTTTTCCCAACTGTCGCCTACATGGGAGCTGTGCGTGTGGTATTCCCTGATTCCCGCCATGCACATGAACGGCTGGCTGGTCGAAGCACCATTCACCGCTTGCCATCCGGTCTGATGCCAGTGGCTTAGAGCATTGGTTGGCCACATCGTCCCCGGCAGTTCCTGGAGCGTCTCACCGTCGAGGAATGTGAGCCTCGGTGGCTGATCGTTCCAGTCATCAAAGATAAATCGGAAAACACGGATGCGGCTCGTTCTCCGATGCTTCACGGCAACCGTGAACTCGGGAAAACTCGCGACCAGCACCAGCCATCCCCGCTCGACGAGCAGGTCCGTGTTCGCGATAATCCTTCCGACCGATTCCTCAAACAGCTGCTTGCTTACCTCGGGATGCACAGCTCCCCACCGCCGGGCTCCGATGGCGCCCACGAGATCTTCGACTTGTCGGGAATCTGGTTAGCCTCAAGCGAGAGAGCGGGATTGAGCTGCCGGTCACCCAGCCGAGCAATCCAGGTTTCCGTGTTGTGGAGTTTCAAGTGCTCCGCTGCCTCCTTGAGCACCGTTTCGAGTTTCTCGTGCCGGTTGAATTCCTTGAATCCCGATTCCGGAAAATTCCCAGCTGTGGTGACAACCTTTACTTCGATTTTGTGTTCGTGCTGATGATGTTCGGGCATAACCGTGAATCCTCCCAGGCCAGACGATTTCGTTTCAACCTTGTCCAGGCCTATCATGACCGTCGGCTTTTCCTTCCTGAAGCCTGACTGGCAAATCATGAACTCGATCACCACGAATGTCAACTACCTTCACATGGATGTCAGTGTTCCAAACAGTCAGCAACTTGGTTCCAAGAGTCAGCTTCCCAAACGTGTTTGCCCTGTTGACATCAAGGCCGGTCTGCGTGACACTGCTTACGTGTCCCCGACTCGTTCCGAACAACTCTTTTATCGCCAGTTCGGCCGAATACTCGCGGACGCCAGGAACAAGAAGAAACTGTCACAGGAGGTGCTCGCGAGAGAGCTGGGATTATCGCGGACCTCTGTTACTAATATTGAGAAGGGCCGCCAGCCTGTTCAACTGCACACCCTCTACCATATTTCTCAACTTCTGTCCGTGGACTTAAAGGATCTTCTGCCCGCACCCCAGCTCATACAAAGACCTGAAGCCGATCAAGACGTAAACGTCAGCCGCACGGATTGGCTTGAAACGATGAACGTTAAACTACCCGATGGAGGCACCGATGCGAAAACGAAGCGATATCGAACTCGAAGCAAGAAAACTTCTCAAAGATAACTCTATCTCCCGTCCTCCCGTTCCCGTGGAAGAACTGGCAGCAGCGTTGACTATTGACGTTCGCTATTCAGACGGCAACGACGACGTATCCGGCGCCCTGATCCGGAGTGAAGATTCCGTGGTGATCGCTGTGAATTCGGCACAGCATGAAAACAGGCAGCGCTTTACCATCGCCCACGAAATTGGGCACTTTCTTCTACACAAGGGAACAAAAGTCCACTTTGATGACGACTTTCGAGTTAACTACCGGAAAGCAGATTCCACAGGAATAGCTACGGATGACGAGAAAGAAGCCAACTGGTTTGCCGCTGTATTGCTGATGCCGGAGCACTTCCTTAGGAAAGACTGGTTAAGACTTCGACTGGAGAACCACGCGGCGCTTGCAGCCATTCAGTCTCTTGCGGTGAGGTACAGAGTGAGTCCTAAGGCCATGGAGCTCCGACTCGTGAATTTGGGTTTCGTATCACCTGTCGCCGAGTAATGCTGGCAAGTGACCCGCATCTACCACATCACGCATGTCACGAATTTAGCTAGCATCCTCCAACGAGGAGGCATTCTCTGCGACAGATCGTGCAATGCCGGAAACGTCCAGACACAACAGATCGGATATGCGCACATCAAGCAACGCCGTATGGCTCGCGTTGTACCGCTACCACCCCAAGGTACTTTGGGTGACTACGTGCCGTTCTATTTTGCGCCGCGCTCGCCGATGCTCTACACCATCGAACGCCGCAACACACCGGGCTACCAGGAGGGTCAGAGACGTATCATCCATTTGGTTTCGTCCATCGAGACGGTACAGGCCGCCCGGCCACCAGTCACATGGCTGTTCACCGACGGTCACGCAGACATGCAGTACAGCAATTTCTTTTCGAGTGTTGATGACCTCGACAAGGTGGATTGGCCCCTCATGACTGCGCGATTCTGGAACGATACGTCTGCGGACGGGGACCGAAAACGTCGCCGCCAAGCCGAATTCTTGGTACACCAATTCTTTCCGTGGAACCTGGTCGAGACCGTTGGCGTCATCGATCAAAATTTAGCGGACGAGGCGGAACAAGTTCTTCAAACAGCGGCCCATCACCCTGAAGTACGCATAGAGAGAGCTTGGTACTACCACTGAGGTTTTTATGATCGAATACAAAAGCGGAAATCTGCTGGATTCCGAAGCCGAAGCGCTGGTGAACACTATCAACACCGTCGGAGTCATGGGTAAGGGTATCGCTCTACAGTTCAAACAGGCGTTCCCTGACAACTTCAAGGCCTACGAAGCGGCGTGCAGGCATGGTCAGATCCGCCTCGGCAAGATGTTTGTCTACCATACCCACACGCTTCACTCTCCTCGGCTGATCATCAACTTCCCAACGAAGCGCCACTGGAAGGGAAAGTCAAAAATTCAAGACATCGCCGACGGACTGTCTGATTTGGTGCAGGTGATCAAGTCAGAAAATGTTCGTAGCATCGCCGTCCCCCCGTTGGGCTGTGGAAACGGCGGTCTCAGTTGGGGTGAGGTCAAGCCTCTCATCGAGCGCGTACTCCAGGGGCTCGATGTAAAGGCAACCGTGTATGCCCCACAGGGTGCGCCCAAAGCAGAGGGTATGAAGGTCGCAACAACTCGTCCGAAAATGACGCCGGGACGCGCTGCGGTTTTGGGTCTGATGCAGCGCTATGCCGTTCCCGGGTACAAGTTGACACTTCTCGAGATCCAGAAGCTTGCCTACTTTCTACAAGAAGCTGGCGAGCCGCTAAAACTCAACTTCGTGAAGCAAAAGTATGGACCGTACGCCGAAGAGCTGCACCACGTTCTCCAACGCATGGAGGGTCATTTCATTCGGGGCTATGGAGACAGGACTCGGGAAGTCTCTGTGAATATTCTCCCAGATGCTGCCGCGGAGGGAGAGGCGTTCCTCGCAGAGAACCATGACACGTTGACTAGATTCGATAGAGTTTCAAAGCTAATTCATGGATTTGAAACACCGTACGGCATGGAACTGCTGTCTACTGTTCATTGGGTAGCTACTCGCGAGGACGAGCGCGCAAAGATTGATCCGGAAGCAGCGATCGCTGCCGTTCACAATTGGAGCGAACACAAGAAACAAAGCTTTAGGCCAGATCACATTCGACAGGCATGGAGACGCCTCAAAGACCAGGATTGGATGTGACAACCCGGTCTCGACCAAAGACGGCGCGGCATCACCCTGGACAATATTCAAACGGCCCACGTCGGCCGCCAACGAATTTGTGCAACGAGGCCTGACCTTGAGATCACCACGTCCGCCGGTTTCTTGTCGCGTCTATACGCCGCCCGACCTTGCGCTGGCGATGGTCTCGTGTATTGCCTCCTCCTCAGCTCAGACTTGGCTTGATCCCTGTTTCGGCAAAGGAGCATTTCTTCACGCATTGGCGAGTCATGGTATTAATTCGCGGACAGTGACAGCAATTGATCTTGTGCCGGACGAGAGTGTAAACAGGAACTTGGCGTCACGATTTGTATGTGCTGATTTTCCGGAGTGGGCCGCGAAGACAGACAAACGATTTGACAATATTGTGGCAAATCCTCCATACGTAGCGCTCAGACGACTAAGAGGATCTTTGCGCAAGAGCGCTCTCGCGATTAAAGAACCTGACGGAAGTGCCATCGGACTTGGCGCCAACTATTGGTTTGTGTTTCTTTGCGCCGCCGTTCATCTCCTTCGTCCCGGTGGTAACATCTGCTTTGTTCTACCGGCTGCATGGGAGTACGCGTGCTATGCAGGGAACTTCCGAAGACATATTGGAGAGCGTTTTGGTCGCGCCGAAATACACCGCTGCTTGCAGCCGATGTTTGAAGACGTACAAGAAGGTTCGATCGTACTTGTTGCAAGACAATTTTCCAACAACAACGATCACATCGTCCGGTTTCGACACAAATCCTTGGATCGTCTTGTGGCGGCCGTCCGCCAGCCGAAGTTGCGCGCTCAGATCGCACTCGGCCGTCGTAGATTCCCTAACCTTTCAACCCACTCCGGGCGCTGCCTCGGTGACATTCTGTCCATTGGACTAGGCGGCGTGACGGGCGACGTGAAATATTTTCTAATGAATGAGGAACGACGCCGACAGTTGAAGTTACCGGTCGCATCCATGCGGCCGGTATTATCTAAGGCTCGCCATCTTGTCACATCAACGATAACCCGTGACTGTTGGACGGCTCTGAGGCGTAATGGCGAACGAGTGTGGCTGTTCGATCCACCCCCAGGGCCTCGCCGTGCAAAAGCGGTGAAAGCGTACCTACGAATGTCAGAAGCGAAAGGTGGGTGTCAACGCAAGCGATTTAAGATTCAAGCCAGAAAGCCTTGGTACAGAACACCCATGCCGCGCAACGTAGACGGGTTCATCAGTGGAATGTCACGCTTTGGGCCATGGCTTTCATTTAACGGAATGCCGCGTTTGAACGCCACGAACACCTTATACACCTTCACGTTTAGGAATCGCATGAGACCCGATGAGCAGGCGGCGTGGGCCATTATGTTGCTGACTACTGAGTGCCGAAGGGCTCTTCGGGCGGTGCGGCGGGTTTATCCCGATCGATTAATCAAGTATGAACCCGGAGACCTCTTAAGACTCGCCATTGGCACACCGAGTCGCGTCAAGGGAGCGCGAATGCGTTATGCCTCGATCGTACGAATGATGGTGTCGGGCAACTATCTCAATGCGCGAAGGCAAGCCGACAAGTGGTTTAACGAACGGAATAAACGTTCCAGGCTGGCGGAGCCGTCGCTTGCGCTTATCGAAACCAAAACTGCGTCGGCCTCGCCTCTGAACAGTTGCAAGAAAGCGATGCGCTAAATCACAACTGCTGGTTCCGATCCGAGCGTCGCCCTCGCTTACCACCAATGTTTATGAAGCAGATTCGGCCGACCAATAGCCAACAAGGCGAGAGTCTGAAGCTGCGTCTGCCCATGGAGTGTGGCCGCCAACTAGAAACGCACGCGAAAGCCCATGGTTGAAAAACCGACAAGAGATTTCAGGGGAATGAATACAGCCATGACATGCGCCGGAATGGTCAAGGCAAGCTGCGTCGTATAGGCAAGTAACAGCCTCGGAAGCGAAAGCGCTCAGAAAGGCTGACAGTTGATCTCTGGCAAGCGTTTCAATTCCGCCGAGCCGGAAAGCACCGGAATTGTCAAAAACTACCGCGCCAAGGAGTGGCAGGAAAATATATTCGCCAAGCGATGTTCTCTCCAGTCCGGCAAAGCGACTAACGGCGCGCATTGCAATATGAGCGAGGCTATGTACAAGCCCAAATACCAGGCGCCGTGTTCGGCAATTCCAGACGTCGTCATAGTATGTATCGATCGGTTCAAGCGGCTTCAGAATTCGCGCTATCGTCGGCAATTCGGGATTTGGCAGCTCAACGCCGTTTGTCCGCAGCCAACTTGCCACTCGTTCTGGTTCCAATGAAAGGAATATACCTTCATGCTCCCCTTCTCGCGCAAGAATTGGAACTGTCCCAAAGGTTTCGGGCCGCCCAATGCGCTGCGCCGCAGCGCGCTGAAGCGACGGGAACGCACGTATTTGCGTTGGGAGATTTTTTGCCGATAGTTCCGGGTATGTAGGCTCGAACGAACGCCGCGTGTATCCAAAACTTGCTGTGATCACGGGAAGGTCTTCTACTAACAGCAGCTCTCGGAGACCTAGCCTTCTGCGCTTCTCCTCAATCTCCTTTAAGAGAAATTCATTGGCTCCCCCGCCCTCCCTCGCTACCGCCGTCGCAGGCTTTGTTGACACTGTCTGCCGAAAGGCCAAGCTTTCACGCAATGATTTCAATAAGTCAGAGCTTTCAGGTACCAGATTCTCGTCGGCGGACTCGCTCACGATCGGACTACTCGAAGTCGCCGCTTGGACGATGAGTTTCCTGAGGCGTTCCGTTTCTTCGTGGTTCCCCTCAGCTTCAGCCACACGCAGCCTCTGAACAATCGTTGCCAGCGTATCGGCACTTTGCTGGCCGACTCCAGGTCGCACCCGCACTGGCAACATTCTGCGTAGTAATGACTGTTCCTCATCCGTAGCATTAATTGTCGCGGGGCGGTCCAGTCGCAGCATCGACAGGGTTTGCGCATAGTACGTGTCACTTGCGCTATACCGAGATACGCGCATAGCGATTCTCGTCACGATCGTTTCTTCTCGCCCACTTTCTCCCCCCGCCTCGCTCGTAACTGTTCTTGATCCACTCTTGCTGCGCAGACTTGCGGAGAGGCATCTATGACATCTGGCGGTCAATCGATCAACTACCACCGCTTCACACTTTTGACATACTATTTTCATGTCCTTAACGCGTTCACTCTTCAACGACATTACAAGTGGACCATCGACCCCGCATCGCGGACAGCGCAGCGGTCTCTTCACAGCTTCCACAACGCCGTCCGCTCCAAGGCGAGTTGCGGGAATCCACTCACTCACCGGTACCAATTCCCCGCAGCCGTGAACAAAAACGTGGGGAACTTGCCGCAGCCCTTTCTTGCCGCAGGCGATGCATTGCAGCTCGCCTCGCTCGAGTCGCGCAAGAACTTGCCGCTTTGGAAAGCTCAATCGGAAGCAGCGCGGGCAATATAGCGCCGTGTTTAGTACAGTCGCTTCGATCGCCTGAGGAAGCCCGATGGTATACCTCGTCCTATCTGTTTTTGGGTCCGGGAAGAAAGGATCGATAGTCCCTCCACGGCTCTTCCAGCGGTCAAAATATAGCGATATCTCCTCCAAGACAGCACTAGATCGATCAGCGTCCCAGGCCTGGGAGAGCTCAACCCCTTCGAGCATTACGATGGCAAGCCCATCTTCCCAGTCGACAGTTCGAGCGGGAAGATAGTTGAATAGCAGCTGAGATACTCCGCGCTGCATCACAACCCGGCCCGGTCGCTCGGGTTCAATCCCATCGTCTCGGGAATCTATGACTCTCGGCGCTCCCAGCTTTCCGCGCTTCTGGAATCCTTCAGCCATTGGTGAACCTCTTCAGAATCGCGACATCCAGAGCGCCCTGCGCGACGATGAATGCAGGATCATCGACATCACGCAAGCTGCGCATTGCGTGCAAATGACTACCTAAACTGCGGGGCATTCCACCTTCATGGCGACGAGAATTGACGATCGAACTGAACGCATTCTTCGAACGAATGACCAAGCGTTCCCTATAGACGCTTGCGGGTGCGAATTCAACGCCGTAGGCACGGCTCATCCAATCAATAAGCGCCTCCTCAGTGAGACACTCTGCACCAGCCATTCCGTAGTTATCGAGTACGCTCTCAACCGTTGAAAGAGGCCGCCCAAGTTGATGCGCGGCTACGCCCATCAGATATCCACAGAGAATGCCCGGAATTGTTCGTGAAAGCGCTGCCTCTGGCCACCGGTTAACGGCCGTTGGATCAACTAGGCGGTCTAAATATTCATGGAACTTTTCAAATCTATCGAAAACACTTCGGTCTCGTTCGCTCTGTGGCGTAGCAACAAAGATCGATATTCCTGGATAGGTGCGCCCTACTCGCGCCGATGCCTGTATGTACTCTGCAACCAGGCGCGTGAAACCCGCGAAGACGATTGCATTGAACCGGTCGACGTCGACACCGTGGCCTATGATATTAGTAGTTACCAGTCCCCTTACTCGTCCTGCGGGGTCGCTTTCAGGGCTCGCCGTTCTTATGCGCTCCATTGCACCTATCATTTCAGCGATATCAACCCCGCCGTTGAACGTGTCAATCACGAGCTCACCGTGAGCGGGCGAAACCTCCTGTATCTCGCGCTTCACTCTCGATTCGATCGCCTCCGCCACTTGATCCGAGCCTTTTCGAGTAAGGACATAAGTCAATGGCAATTCATAAAGAAAAATCAGCCTTCTGAATTCACCGATCGAAAGCGGACCCGTTCCATACGTTTCCGCCGCGCGAGCGGGATCGTTTTCCGCCAGCTCTCTGGCAGCCTGCAACTCCAGATAAAACAACGAGAGCGTCCGCGTTACGGCGGGCGTGTGCTTGCGCCCGACTCCAAGAACACCAACGAAGATTCTCCCAATCCGCGAACTGTTCTGGCTGTAATAGAAGGACTCATAAGCTTCTGGACCGGGACCCGGGAATTGTCGCGACTTTCGCAGATAGAGTTGCCACGCTTGCTGTTCATAATCCTCAATCGTTGCCGTCGCGGCGATAATTTTCCAAGGTTGGTGCCCCAGACTACGAGAAAGTTCCATCGCCGCAGTTTCGTAGTGGGCATCGAATGTCCCGAGTTCTTCGCTTAAGAGATGTAACTCGTCTTGGACCAGTAGGGATGGACCGGGATCTCGAAACGGACCATAGCTTACTGTTGCGTCCCCGCATTTATCAGCGCGAGTCCCGAGCGCAAAATCGCCAGCAGCAGAACAAATTGATCTATTTACACCTTTGAAGCTTGCACCATGCTGATGGCACACCAGGTCGAATCGTCCCAGAAGATTCGCAAACCGCTGGTTTTGCCCAAGCTGCGCCAGTTTATCCACGGTCGCGACTACGATTGTCGGCAAATATCGATACACATCATCATCCACGACAAAAATCGGCAATCGTCCGGAGCCCCCAGAACATTTAGCATTAGTACAGAAATGGCTGACGAGCCGGAGGTTAGCTTCATAGGCCAATCGCACAGGCGAACTGCAGAAAGGGCAGTCGAAGACTCTTTGAAGGTGCTCGTCTATTCCCTGCGAAGCGTACCGAGCATGAAGTTCGTTACTAATTTTGTTCGGCGTGACGCCAGCGCCGACAAAATACCCTATCGAAAAACGCGCGCCGCCGAGTTGCTCTCGACTCCTGATGACTTCGGCGGCCCCCAACGCCTTGCCCAACCTTTGTAATTGTTGAAAGGTAAGCAACCTCAACGGAAATCGAACTAATGCGGCCATCCCCACCCGTTTTCCGCGAAGCCGATCAAAAAATCCTTGCCAAATGATTAGACCAAGAAATGCTTCAGTTTTTCCTCCTCCAGCCGCGAACCAAAGGATGTCGACATAGTCGTCGTCTTCTCGCGAGAGTTCAGGGTATTCACGAGCGGCTAGGCCTGAAAGTTGAGAAACGATGAAAATGATCTGAAACATCCGCCACCTTTGATGTGGCGCGGTCGCTTGTTTCATTGCTTCATTCATCAGGATGAATGCCCTCAGGACAAATGGATAGGCCTGGTTGCCGAGGAGGTCGACGCCTCTCCCAAAACGGTCGATTTCACTGCGAAAACGAGTACGCGCCTTAATTGCTTCTTCTCGTTCGAGACCGATTAATCCTTGCACTCGTTTTTCCCAGACTTCTTCATCGTATTTCCGCATTTCCCTCTGAATATTTCTAAGTACCGGCAAGGGATCACTTATCAATTGAAGAAAGTCCGGCTCGGCGTCCGCGAAGTCGCGCGGCTCGAGCCTTGGAACAATGGCAACCGGAACGCTGTCGATTTCCAAGGTAGTCAGCTCCCCAACATGCTGACTCCGAACCTGGGCATTTATCCCGATGGCACACATTTCCCTGTCGTAGCGAAAACTTGCAGGTAGTTCTTGAAACACCGTCGGCTGATGAGCGGTTGAAGGCAATTTGACGCGCAGCCCCACACCGTAAATATTTGGATCTACGTAGTCCAAACTCCGCGCGCCCGGCGACTCGGTGCAATTGATCACTCTCAGCGCAATCCGAAGAACTCCAGGCAGTGTCGGCACGATCGCTAGGCGGACGTCTAGTACCGCGCGCCAATCTGTTGGGAACCCGTCGCGGTGCAAGGTGGTGAGGAACTCCTGATACAGCTCAGGCGTCTGGAAATTTGACTCTTCTAGAACATGGGGGCGACGCCCAGGATAGACCTGATTCAGTGCGATTCGCTGTGCTTCAGCGCGAATCTGTGGCGTGAGGTCGAGTGAAAGCTTCCGATTCTGCATCAGTTCAGATGCTTGTACCCTCACGTGCAGACCAGCGATCTGCTCCCGGGACCAAGCCGCGACCAGATTTGTCTCGCGTCCAGAATCCATCGCGGTGCCTCCTGCGACTTGCTGGTTCGGTGCCTCAGCAACTCGAGGTGCATGATGCCAGACCGCATTCTTTTTCTGTTCATCAAAGGTTGGCAGTCGCCGAACATATACAAAGAAATTGACTTCCACTTCGAGGTAGGTCTTTTCGACCAACGACTTCACGGGTGCAAGCCACTCCATGCCAATCGCAGTTTGCTCATAGGCGGAGTCCCTCGGTAGATCTTCAGCGAGTTCCTCGTCTACTCCGTCCGCTTGGTGTGTTCTGGGTGTGGACAAGATATTTGGCGAATAATTGTCGATCGGAGTCAAAAACCCCCCGAGAATATGGTCGGCCGGTCTTGCATTTACAAAGCGGGCGCTACCTTCATCGAGGCCCTTCACCCTCTCTCTAAATCGAGCCACCAGCGCGGATGCAAACCCGTTATAGTCCCGGTCACTGAGCGGCATCTTCTGCTCCCTCCGGAAGAATTACTTCGTCAACGACTGCCACTCGAGCACCTTCGACCAACTGTCGAGTGTCTAAACCCCAGTCACGCTCTATCTTGCGAAGTGTTGGTGCGTCCAACCGTCCTAGATGCGCTGCTCGAACGGCACGCGCAAGTTCGCGACCGAACTTTCGGTGATTTACGCGCAGGCCTTGGATACCCCCGTACAGGTCGAACAGGGTTTCTTTCGGAAGCGCGATACCTAGCACTGATGAAAATGCCATAAAGCAGTCCAGCCTATCTGGAATCGACGGATCGTCTATGCTATCCCGACGGAGCCAAGAGCGTATTGTGGCGAGGTCGACGCTTTGACCCTTTTCTTCCATAAGACGCAAAATCGCTTGCGGACTTTGGTGTTTCTCAGCACAGATTGCACTTACAATTCCCAGCCAAGTCGCTCGCTTCCCCGCGAGCGCTGCGAGGGGACCTTTGTCCAAAGCAGCTAACAGTTTTTCAGAAAAAAGAATCCGTGAGTCCTCACGCAGGACGACAACTTGGTCTCCCGGCTCCAATTCGATAGCTTGAAGATTCTTCAGCTTCTTACCCGCTAGTCTCATGACGTCGAAGCGAGTGTGCCGGTTTACCTCTATGCTGGAGCCGTCGATAAACGCCACGATCACTTCCGACGCAGATGTCGGAACCGCCCTCCCCATTGTTTCGTCGCCCCCTCGAAAGACGCTTGGAGCCAGAGATAGCTCCACAAGACTTCCGAAAGTGGCTATGTAGCCTGAGAGCTCTTTCGCAATGCTCTCGATGATTTCCAGTGGCCCGCTCGCGCCCGCTAGTTTTAGGAGTTCCGCTATGTGCTGCAGGTGATACCAAGCTATTCGCGCCTCAATCGGATCAACTACAAAACGTACCGCTGGCGCCCGGCACCCTAAAATGATGTCTAGCGTTGCCGTACCAAAGTAGCCGGCTGCAATCACACCATCGAATGCCCGATCAGGCCAATATCCATAAATGCTTGTCACGTATACCCCGAGTTCCTCAAGGGAATCGATGTCAATGCCAAGCTCAACAGCGATCCTACTCCTTAACTCATTGACCTCACTGTCGTCCCGGACCACGACTAGCGTCGGACCCTTGCCGGGCATCGCTATCGTTGCATCTAAAAGCGCGCGTGCTCTCGTAGACCGTTGTTGGACGTTTTTTGCTTCTCGCGTCAGGAGCTCCCTTACAGCGTTAAACAATCCGGCTTCGACAGGCTTCTCAACCGATGCCCGGTCCAACGCCACGGCAAATCGTCGTATTTCTTTCAACTCTGTGTTATCTCGATGGGTAGCCTGGCGCACTGCCCACCAGGCGCTCTTGGCAAGTCGAAGGACATTTCTCAAACCTGGCGCGCGATCATCCAAATCCGCGACGCAAAATTCAAATTCCCTCTCCACAGATGGCCGATCTGCGCCGACAGACGACACGCTCAGGCGCACTTCGGATGGCAACTTGCCTTCGAATTGAAGTTTTGCTCCTCGCTCGATAGCATGACTGGCAAACTGGAACGCATCCGATGGCGAGGAAACCACGATCAAGATGGGCGTCTTGTCTCGACAAAACCTCAGAAGAGTTTGTATCGAAGTGATTGTGCGCCACCCACGCAAACCCTGAGCATTTACAACAATGAGATCTTGCTGTTCAATCGTCTTGATCGACTTAGCTGTTACTCCACGCTTTGAGGCAACAAGCACTGACGGCCTTAAGCCGGTACGCGCCGCGATCCTGCCGATAACGGATCGGTGCCCTGGCACGATAACGTCATCCGGATTCACCTGATCCACTGCCACAAACGAGGAGCCCGGCAATACCAAGGTTTGAAATCTCTCCAATCGCTTTTCCACTTTCGATTCCCAATCTTGCAGGACGAAATCGCTTGTGAGCGCCAGTGTACCCCTTTGCGCCCTGGCAGCCTTTCTTGCGGCAATCACATCGCCCACACGGTAAGTTGGGGTGGACACGATTGAGTTGTCGCTTTCAAAGAACGGGATCAAGGCGATTCTTGGGTTAAGGGAAAGCTCTTCCAACCGGCCGGGCCATCGGAGCTGTAGGTGGAACGGGATCAATGGTAGGTGCGGTATACGCTTCCAAGCCAGCATCAATAGGCAGCAGGATCGCTCGTGAAGTACGCGTTGCAGGGGATCGACGAGAGTATTCAGCTGTGCATCGAGCTCACCCATCCGCGCCTGCTCTTCAAAGGGCATTCTGTATTTCTATACCGGAACCGCCATCTTGCCACAAAGCAAACTGGTTGGTCGTTGTTTGAGCAGTACCGTACTTTTAAGACAATTAAATCCTTCCCGATGCCTCCCACCGCTTTGCTTAACCTCCGTGTTCCCGTACCTTAGCCCGAAAGCTCCGAGCATGGTCGAGACGGTAGCGTGGACGCCGAGCACGATTCTACGCTCAGACATTGCTATCGCACTTCGGAAGAACCCAAAAAACCACAATTCCAACCACTGAATTTCCACCGAAACTGTCCTTTCTCCTCAATGCCCTTCCCGCGGAAAGGCTGCGCCTAGACCGCCCGCTTCTCCTGTCAAGGGCGTCCGCTTCGCTCCCGTGAACGCGAACCCCACGCGCCCTTGACAGCGCGGACGGCTAGGCGCCGGGGACCGCTAGGAAGGGCATTTGTTTTCAATGCACCGCTCCGCGTTGCCTCGAAAGCAAAAATCAAAACCCTTCAAAAGGAGTTCTCATGCAGCAAACCAGACAACAGCCGTTGTTTTCACTCGGACAACTCGTCGCCACACCCGGCGCGTTGGCCGCTCTCGAAAAGACAGGGCAAGGACCGCTGGACTTCCTCTCGCGTCACGTTCATGGCGATTGGGGCGACCTGTGCGATGAAGACCGCCGAGAAAACCAATTCAGCTTGGAACGGGGGTTCCGGCTCTTGAGCAGCTATCGAACTCTTGCCGGCGTGAAGCTCTACGTCATCACCGAAGCCGACCGCTCCGTCACCACGATTCTTTTGCCGGAAGAGTATTAAACATTTTGAGAAATCAGAAAAAGGAGAAACAGAGATGAACACGAAAGAGGCAGTGCAATCGTTGCCGGAGTACGTGAATGTTCCCCTTGCGGAGCTGGTTGAATCCTCGACCAACCCGCGCAAGACGTTCGATGACGAGAGGCTGGAGGAATTGGCCGAGAGCATCCGCGGCAAGGGCGTCCTCTCTCCGCTTCTCGCGCGGATAGTGAATGGGCATTTCGAAATCGTCTCGGGAGCGCGGCGCTATCGCGCCGCGCGGCGGGCAGGTTTGCAGGAGGTTCCCGTTCGCATCGTTGCCCCAAACGACGAGGAGACTCTCGAAACACAAATCATCGAAAACATCCAAAGGGCCGACGTGCATCCGTTCGAGGAAGCGCAAGGTTTTCGGGCCTTGCTCGAACGCGAAGGGGCCGGGTACACGGTCGAGAAGATCGCGGCGAAAACTGGAAAGGCCGCCGCGCATATCGCCAAGCGCCTTCGGCTCTTGGACCTGATTCCACCTGTGGCCGATGCGTTCACGGCGGGACGCATCGGCATCGAGCACGCCTTGCTCATTGCCAAACTCGGAGCGAACGCGCAGGACGAGGCCTTGCGGCATTGCTTCGACGGCTATTACGCGGCGAACGATGCCGAGCGAAGTCTCGTTCCAGTCAGCCGTTTACGGGCGTGGATTGAGCAGAACGTCTATCTCAGTCTCAAATCCGTTCCGTTTTCGAAAGACGATGACACCCTTCTGCCCGAGGCGGGGAGCTGCGCCAACTGCCCGAAACGGACGGGATTCAACACGCTGCTCTTCTCCGAAGTCAGGGAAGATTCGTGCGCGGATGCCGCCTGTTTCAATCGCAAGCTCGACGCGCACATCGCGCAGCGCGTCAGCAAGATGCCGAATCTAGTGCAGATTTCGGAGAACTACCGAACGACTGGCGAGACGGCGATTCTCGACAGGCGTAACTTCGTCGAAGTCGTAACTCGACGGGGCAACAAACGCAGAGAAGCGCGGCCCGAAGAAAAGCTCTGTGCCCGCCTGACCTCGGCCATTCACGCGGACGGCATCGACAAGGGACGACTCGTGAAAGTCTGTGCGGACCTGACCTGCAAAGTTCACTTCGGGGAACGGCAACAGGAAGAAAAACAGCGGCTCCAATGGAAGGCCGAGAAGACGGCGGCAAACCAAAAGGCGAAACAGACGCTGGCATTCAGGCACCGACTTCTGGCCGATGTACTTAAGCGGGTCAAACCGCAGTTCGGAACCGAGGAGCTACGCATGGTGGCGCAGTTTGTTTTGCGCTCGCTTTCGCATGAACTGGTATGCCACCTTGCCAAACGCCACGGCTTCCAAAATCCCAAAGACGCTCACGATTGGCAAATGGCCGAGAAGGCACGGACGCCCTTCAAGAAAGCGGACGCGGCTGCTCTCGCTGTGCTGATTTTCGAGGCCATGCTCCTTGGCCCTGCCGGAAGCGCAACCGCGGGCAAGGATGACGATCCGCTGTCGGACGCGGCGAGCCTCTACAAGATCGACGCGAGGGCATTGCGGACAGCCGTTGCCAAAGCCGAGAGGGAGAAAGTGCAAAAGAAGGCGAAAGCGACGGGTAAGCTCGTGGCTAAAACAAAAACAGTTCGCAAATAGCACGACCACAAAACCGAACGGGGCCGTCCTTCACCGGACGGCCCCGTTCTCCTCACTCACCCTCACTTCCAACAATCGCCGGTGCACGGAAGCGTCTTCGACTGTCGGCACAACTCAGCGTTGCGCGCTCCGGGCTCCTCTCGCCGATCGTGCGCCCTGTCGGTGTCGATGAAATGTTCGGCTCACCATGCGAAATCGACTCGCCTTTACCGCGCCGTGAACTTGGTCTTTCCGTTTGTGAAACTCCTCGACCCTCGACAAACGGCTCGCCCGTTCTTTTTTCTGGCCACCGCAATGGCCAGCCCAAAGAGGCGATGCCACAACGCGTTTCTCGTCCGCAGTCCACCAGTGGGCAAGGCGAGCGCGAGCGGCGTCCGTGTGGATTGTGCTTCCCGTTTCCCCAAAACCCAGTTCGACTCATTTCATTTTTCGCCTCCCTTCCGCCCTCTCCATTGGGCACGGCTTCGGGGGAATTCCTGCGCCCGGCAGCTTCGCGTCTTCTGCTTTTCCGTTTCCTCCCAAAAAATCTCCGGGAACGGCGCGGGAGATTGTTCGTGTCCCTCCCGAAATGCAGACCCTCGCCTTGGGAGCAGACACCTCTCGCTTTCGAGTGCCCCAATTACGAGGGCAAAAAAGGAGACTTACAAATGTACGAAAATCGCGTCGAACTCATGGGCTTTTTGGGCAAGAACCCGGAAAGCAAATCCACAAAAAACACCGGACGGACGCTCGCCATCCTCTCACTCGCCACCAAGACCTGGTGGACCGGCACGGACGAGCAACGGCACGAGAAAACCGAGTGGCACCGGATCATCGTTTGGAATGGCCTCGCGGACTACGCGGCCGACAAACTGAAGAAGGGCGACCACCTCTATGTCGTGGGAACTCTCGTGAGCAATATCTATGAGAAGGAGGTTGGCAAAGGGAAAGCCAAGGCCAAGGCGCAGATCACGGCGTGGCAAATCAAGGCGTTTTCGATTCGCAAGCTCGACCGCAAGGAATCGGCACCGACAGCGCCCGCGACGGAGAGAACACAACCCGATGAGGGTGCCTTCTGAACTCCACTAACGAAAAAGGCTCCGGTTTTTGCCGGAGCCTTTTTTGCGTTGTTCGAGGAATTCATCCGGTGACCAGATCAGAGGATGCGCTTGAGTAGCTTACGGTCGCGTGGGAGAACTACGAGGAACGTCGTGCAGACTTACTGCTCCACATCGCTGGCAGAGGAAGGAGCGATCCCACTGCGCGTACTCTTGCGGGAATCTCAGGCGGTTGTGCCGCCAAAATAAGAAGACGAGTGCCAGGAACACGACCGGGGCAACGAAGACGTACATCTTCATGGGAAAAGTGGATACGGGCGGAGTACTGGACGCGACGAAAACGACGTAAGCAAAAAGAGCGCCGAGTGTGACCACCAGGGACCAAAGAATGAGCCTTACGTAAGACCACTTCCTTGGTGGACTGAGAGACTTCGAAAGCTGTGTCCAATGAACGCCTTCCGCGACTGCTCTGCCCACAATCAAATTCGGCCCCCCACTCCCGAACAGAAACGCGCGGAGGCGAGTTCGCGTGTCCACGTGACGGACGTTCTCCTGGTAGGCCAGAGGAACCTTCTTCAAGTCCGCACTGTTGCAATCCGGGCAGCGCAATTCCATGGCTACACTCGGGAGTCGTACGACTGAACTTCCTCTGTAGAGTATGCCCGCCGGAAACGCTAATTTGGCCAATGACATCTCGACCTCCGAGGACCTCAATAAAAACGCTGCGCCGGGCGGCGCAGCGGCTTGCGTGGGAAGAGATCGTTCCAGTAAGGCGATCGATTTCGTTCCAGCAGGCAGGTTACGAGCGATGTGAGATTCGCTTCGCATGAACTGAATTTTATAAATCCGTCCGTAGCGTGCTCGTCCGCTATCGTGTGCTCAAGCGTTCGCCCTGCTCGCCTAGCCTCTCTTCGAATCCATTCCGTCGCCCGTTGCTTTTGTGGATTGTAATTGACCGCTCCACGCACGATTTCCGTGAGCGCGGCAGCGAGCGCGGAATCAAACCAGGGAGGCCTCCCGAGGCAATGGGACAATTCGTCCTCGATGATCCATCTGTGCCTATCGAGGAGAAGTTCGAGGGATCGCGCGTCCTGTGTATTCGCGGCCAGATCGAGGAGAATCTCCCGATCACTCACCGTACTTCTGTCGGTTGGCAGTTTTCGAATAGGCGTCGCCAATGTTTGCAGCCCCATAGTCTCGCGTGACCATTAATATATAACACACAGATAGATTTTATGCAAATTAAGGTTGCACACAGATAGTGTGAAGCAGATTGCGCAACAGCTATGTTTCGCGCGGGGGTTCAATGGACCACGCGACACTATTCGGACGGCGGCTAAAGGTACTACGAAAAGCGAACAAGCTCAATCAGGCTGAACTCGCTGAAAAAGTAGGGATTGAGACAAAATACCTCAGTAATATCGAAACTGGGCGGAGAAGCCCGTCTTTTGAGAAGACCGTCGCGCTCGCAAAGGCGCTCGAAGTACCTATGAACGCTCTATTTTCGTTCGACCATGACGAAGCCGATCCCAAGGTGCTCAAGAGGCGGATAGAAATCAGCATGGCAAACGCCACGTCACAGCAACTGAAGCAGATTCTTGGACACGTACGCCAAGTCATGGAATCCTAGCTGATTGGCAATCGCATCGACCTCGGGAATATTTCCCAATATCAAATCGTTCTTCTGCGTCCTAAGCGTCTTCGATCGCGCCGCAGCGTTTGCGTTCGTATTCGCAGGCGTCTGAGATATTGCATAGGAGACAGACAAGTCTCCTTCTTGAAAAGCTCTCGAAGGCGCGACGGCGACAGATTCGCATTCCTTGAAATGAGACAGACCGAAAGCTTATCGACCCTCAATTTACTCATTAACCTAAATAACTCTCCGTACTCGAATATCCATTCCTTGGATCTCGGCTCGGAAAGCGGCCTTGGACTTGGTGCCCATGGCTTGACCACCTCAATGAGGCCCTAGGCCGTGAATCGCGTCGCCTCTCGTATGTGTGGAGCCGGCAGGCCTGAGAGGCAGAGAGTTATCCGTATCGTCTCTCGCTCTCTCCTGCTGTTCCCGGAGTTTGCGCCAGCGAGCGTATTGTTCCGCTTTGGCTGGATCGGGGTCTTCCTCGCTCTTGAGCCAGAAGCAAAACCAGTCCACGTTTCCTTGTTGAGCGATACGTCGCTCCCAGGGCCTTTGCAAAATATGCTCTCCATCTTGCATGTAGACTAATTCAACTGGTTTCCCCAAACGACTTAGCGCCGCAAACCATTCCCATTCGTAGAGGAGTGAATCTGGATTTGGCGCGACAATGCGGACAGGTGTCCGCACATTTTGAATACTGAAGCTAGGTGATCGCTCGATCCATGACTTGAGACCTTCCCCGAAAGGCATTCCTCCGTTCATATCCTCATCGCTAGTCCAAATGAACGTAAAGGAAGTTCCGGTCCCCAAATACTGCCAGTATCCCGCATCGATTCCGTCCTGTACCGATGCAGCAGCAAAGTAATAGTGTGAGTGTGTCAGGAGGTACTTAACGAAAAGACACGTCCGGCTGAAGCCGATGACTCCGACATGGTCCCGATCGATAAGTCCTGTTTGATCGAGATAGTCCACAGCACCTTCGAGAGTTGCCACTTCCCGGTTCACCTCACCAGGAGTGTTCTGATCTTCAAAGTTCTCGTCCGCCTGGAGAACTGCAATGCCCTTTGCCGCCAGCGCTTGTGCTGCAAAAGGCGATTGGAATATACCGTCCATCATGAAAGCGTTCGACGTCCACCCATGAGTCTGAATCACAAGCGGATATCTCTTTCCGTCTACATGATCTAACGGGTAGTAAAGCCCCCCTCTCACTTCATGACCGTCGGAGCCCCTCCATCGGATCTCCGCGACCGTTGCCAGGTGTAAGTCCTTAAATTGAGGATTCAGGTCCAGCAACAAGGCCTTTCGATGTGTTGTCGGATCTAGCACAATGAGTTTCGGAGGAGTATTCATTCCTTGTTCTATGGCGACATCAGGCCTGCTCACTTCTACTATCTTGGGCGTTACCTTTTCCCAGCTGCCCGCTCTCTTCTGGAAAAAGAAGCTGGGCAATCCGGACTCTGGTCCTCGATACTTGTCAACCTGTTCGAACTCCAAATAATTCGTGTTCGCAAAGTACCCGACTAGCTTAAGGTTGCCGTCGCTAATCTTTGTTATCTCACAAGTTGGGATTTTGACCTCAACCGCGTAGGTCTTGGACTGCCGCGCTGTGCGTTCCTCGCCATTGGTATTTTCTAGGGGAAGGTAAACATCCGATACGACAACTGCGTCGCTCCTCGGGGACCATACTAATTCGGTCCCAAAGAGCCCGGTTGGGGCGTCAAAAAGCACTCTACTACGCCCAGTGCGCGTATCAACCAATTCGTATGTGTATAACCACGAGTGCTGATCCGGACGGAGTTTGTTCGCCTTCGCCAGTTGCTGGATGGCTGGATCACGATAACCCTTCCACGATTCGGGCATCTCAGGCAGATGCGTCGTGAGCACGATGTACCGACCGTCGGGCGATAGCGTAGGCGGGCCGTACGCGGACTCGGAAGACAGCCCACCGATGCTTTCCAGGCGCCGAGCATTGCCGGCAGCCCGCTGAAAAAACAGTTGCTCGCCATACGGCCTCTGGGCTTTGCGGTCACGGATGAGTTCGGCTAGCCGTTGGTTGGAGATCGTCAATCCTTCCTTACGAGCGTTACTATCAAAGAAACCTTCCTCTGGTGCTTCCGACGTAAATGCAAACGCATCAGCTTTCGGTGTTACGCTAAACCAGGTAAGATTAGTCGGTAACTTCGCAATTCTTCTCAGCGCACGTGTGCGGGTGTTTAAACTGTAGAGTTGATGTGGCTCTCCGGGATGCTCGCCTAAGAAAGCGATGGTTTCACTGTCGGCCAGCCAAGTAGGATTCTCGATCGCTGCCCTGTTTGATGATGAGGACATCGTTAGGAGGACATCGGGAATGGGTGACTGGAATAGTTCGCCTGTCCTCCATAGCAATAGCAGGTACTCGTTGGTATTGTTTTCAAGCTTGCCTTTTCTCACCACTGTGACAAGCTTTGTGCCATCGGGTGAGTAAACCGCCACCCGCTCCGGCTCTGCCAATTGAACCATTTGAATGGAATCCGCAACCGTCGGAGGCCGCGTCGCCACGGTATCAGCCATGACAGCATCTCTGACCGTAACATACACCGACCCGAGGCTCGCAAAGCAGAGAAGCAGGAAAAGCATACTGAGGCCACACGATTTCATCGCTTCGCTCCTACCGAATACATAAATGCAAACAGTTCGAAGGGAAAGAGCCTGACCACCAGTTGAGAACAACGAGCCATCTCAACTATTCTCCACTCTTGATTTTCCAGTTGTGAGGTGTCGTCAGAACATCAGCTTCAAGGCAAATTGAATTGAGCGGGGACCACCGATCTGATACAGGGGATTGAACGCACCGGCTCCCGCGCTCCCAAAACCAGAGAGACTCTGTCCGAGCGTCTGAGTCGACACGCCAAAACCACTAAATCCGAAATTTGCAGGCGGAGGGCCAAAATTGGGATGGTTTAGAACATTGAACATTTCCGCACGGAACTCCAACTTCAGCGCCTCGTGAATGGGAAAAATTCGGTGGACTGCAAAATCCCATTGAGCGGCTCCGAAACCTCTCAGCGCATTTCGAGTCAAATTTCCCTGCCGAATCGGCAATCCCGTCGTCGGGTCAATCGGTGGAGTTGTAAATGCGGCTGGGTTGAATGCCTTGCCCCCAGGGAACTCTGCCCCGTACAGATAAAGGGGCTGTCCCGGGACTAAGTCGGGGCGGATGGCAGCCGCAACACCGTTATTAAATACCGAGAAGTTCTGTTCAACAACGTCAACGGGCGGCGCGGACCGACCCTGAATAACGTTTTGTACGGACCAGTTACCCAGAATCGCAGATACGAAGGCGTTAGTCTTCGGCCCCGGAATATCGTATGTCACTCCCGCCGAGAATGCGTTGCGAATGTCAAAGTCTGAGGGCCCCCGATTGCCACTATTTAGAATCCCCGGCGCACCTTCGTTTGAAGGCGCAAAAGCTGAACCCGTCGAACCGTCGTCAATGGAGTGCGCCCAAGTATAAGAAGCGAGCACCTGAAGACCCTGCGCCAGCCGCCGTTGGAATTGAACCTGGAGCGCGTTGTAATCCGAGTCCGCTGTGTTATCGATAAAATCTCCAGAAGAGATATTGGTGTTTGTCGTTGGAAAAAAGACCGCTGTGGTCTGCAAAAGCCGTCTTCCAGCGGCACCTATGTACGAGACAGACAGAGTCTGCTGCCTGCCCAGTGCTTGCTCAAGTGCAACGTTCCACTCAAGAGTGTAAGGGAGTTTTAGATTGGGATTAAAGACGTACAAATTTGAAATGGTCGCGGTAGACGGTATAGGCGGGGCAGCGATTTGTGCGGGCGTGAAGGGGAATGGCCCATTAAGGAAATTGAATGCCCCAAAAGGCGGGACACCATCAAATATTGAGACGCCGAGCAAATTCCCCGCCTCCGAACTCGCAAGATCGTAAAACACGCCAAAGCCGCCCCGAATCACAGTTCCCCAATCCTGCTTCTGAGAGGCTTGATAGGCTAGCCCGACTCGTGGTGCCACATTGCCGTAGGTAGTCTTGAAAGGCGCCGTTCCGGCGGGCGCCACGGCCAATTGCGAAAAATCGTTCAAGTTATAGCCCGTAACTGCCGGAATGCTGGGGCCGTTAAGAGACGACGGCGCAAAATCTATGTCCCACCGTAGCCCATAGGTAACGGTGACACGGGGAACTACACGCCACGTGTCTTGCGCATAGATCCCCAAGTTGTGGAATAGCAGTGCGACACGGGTGGCTGAAGTTGTCTCGCCAGCCAAGATGTCCCCCGTTTCAAACGACGGTACATCGAGGAAGAACACCTGTTGAGAATACAACGCCGGCGACGTCACCGGCGACAGGCGTCGAAAGTCCGCCCCAAACCTTAAACTGTGTGAACCTTTCTGCACGGAAAGGCTATCAGTGATGTTTATCTGTCGCTGTAGATTATGCGCGTTCTCTCCCACATCGAGCGCATTACCGAACTGACTCAATGAGAGAACGAGGGCGTGGAAAACCGCATTGTCCGCGGAAAAGGAACCGGGAAATGGCAGGGACTGCAATGGGACAGCACCTCCGAAGGAATCTTGATGGAAAGAACTGGAGCCGTTGGTTCTGCTGTAATTGAAGCGCAGATCATTAGTGAAGGTCGGAGAGATCATCCATGTAAGACCCAGCGTTACCGTTTGTGTTGTAATACTAATCGGTTGAACGACACTCAGGGCGTCGGCCCCTCCAGGCCCGCCGCGGAGGGCAAGTTCAGAAGGAGAATAATTGTAACGACCGAAAAGGATGACCCGGTCAGTCAGTTTCTGGTCCACGCGAAGACTATAGGCATCAAGTGTTGCGGGATTGGAATAGCTGGCATTGAATCGGGCTGTACCATTGCCCAAGTCCGCTTGGTTAGGGTCGAAGGGAAACGCATTGAGGTAAGGCTGCATGGCGGGCACTGCGGACTGCCGTGCCAAGAGGTCCGGGACCGTGGTAAGCGTGGTTTGTGGCAATTGCAGACGAAGCCCCTCGTACGAAAAGAAGAAGAAGGTCTTGTCTTTGACAATCGGTCCGCTGAATGTCCCACCGAAATCGTTTTGACGCTCCTTAGCCTTTGGTATTAGGGTTGGATTAAGGATGTTGACGCCGTTGAACCAGTTGTTCGCATCCAGAGCGTCGTTCCTTACATAGTCAAACAACGTACCGTGAAACTGATTCGTACCAGAACGTGTGACGATCGAAATCTGGCCACCTGGTGTGCGACCAAATTCGGGCGCGTAGGTAGAGGTCTGGATTCGGAATTCCTGCATCGCGTCTACGGAGACCAAGCTGTTCGTCCCGCCGAGTGCGCTAAAAGAACCAAGGGTTCCTCCAAGTCCGTTGCCTGGATTAGCTCCTGAGCTCACCCCAATATTGGCGCTGACTCCATCCACCATCCAATAGTTGGCGGCGGCGCGCTGCCCGTTGACGCTAAATTGGCCGCTGTCCTGAATGTTGCTTGTGGTGAGAACCACTCCTGGCGTGAGCTGAATCAGCGTCTGAAAACTCCTTCCGTTCATCGGGAGATTTTCGGCGAATTGTCGATCAACAACCGTGCTCACCGTCGCGTCGGTGGTGTTGAGTGTCGCGGCGGATGCTTCCACGGTCACGCTCTCCGACACTGAACCGACTTGAAGGCGGAAATTTTGCTCGATGTGGTCCTGGACGTTAACGACCAGGCCTAGAAAGTCCACTTGTTTAAAACCGGGTTTGTGGACCGTAAGTTGATATTGTCCGGGGTGCACGCTTGCGAAGACGTAGATGCCTGCATTGTTCGTTGCTGCCGGCGTTGTGGTACCACGATCTACGCTAAGAAGCTTCACTTCCGCTCCAGGAACGACAGCCCCGGTGTCATCCGTAATCAGGCCCGAGATCGTCGCCGTCTCGGTTTGGGCTATAGCGACAGCGTTAAAGCACAGCACCATGAGCGCTAAGCAACAAACGAAGTGCGCGAGGCGGGCAAATGTCATCGAGGTGGAACCCCCTTTCTTTGGTATGCCCGCGAAGTCGGACAAATTCGCCACTCCTTTTTGATTTTTCATGCCCGGACGACGCGAACCCCGTTTCTGCGCCTCGTTTGGTCAATAATTGAAGGGCCCTCAGCCTCGCCACTCTCTACTGTCTGCTTCGACCGGCCTTCCTCTGTTGTCCTTTCATCTCATCATCCGTGCAAATCTCCAGGTCTGAATCCCCCCCATGCCAGCCGCCATCGCCAAATACCACTGGTACTGGAGCCAGTCGTTCATCACCCCTCTGGCCAATTCACGTATGCGCTAACCGCAAGTACACTGGCGGCTGGCGACGGCGTTCTGTAGGCCCACACAACCGTGATGTGTCTAAGGGAACGAACATGTGCGATCTGTTGATATTGCTCGCCATAGCGCTATCCGTCCGGCGAATCGCATCGCTTGTTGTCGCTGACGCACGGCGAAACTCGTCGCTTATTCGTGCAGACAAGAATCTCGCGCGTCCCAACGCAATACACGCACGAGGCGTCTCGCGATCCCGAAGGGCGGACTTAGCCCCCTTACGCCCAGCAGGGAAGAGTTCATGTGAGGGCCGATCTAATGTGACGGATGCTGAAGAAGACTACGGATGATTCGCTGGGCTGCCAAAATAGGCGTACAGGACTTTCTTGCCGTGTGGCTGGTCGTCGTGCTTGCTTGCAGATTCGGCTGTCACGAATACGGAGTTGATCTGCGCTAGAACACTCGGATCGTCAAACGTCATCGCCCAACGGTTCTGGTTAGCATCGTCCTTATGCAGAATGCCCAGACTGTGCGTCACTTCTTTCATTCCGGCCTTTCCGCCCCAGACATGAAAGACGACGTTTGTTTTGAACCGGCTAGGATCATCCAAATCGTAGGCGTAGAACACAAGCGATTTGCCTTCGATGTAGAAAACGCGTCCGAATGACTGCTGCCGCCTTCCGTTCCCATCAGCGTCGTACACATCCACGATGTGCAAGTTCCGCGCAGCTACGAGATTGCCCAGCTCACTCTTGGCCGATTTCAAGTCGCGTTCTCGCTGGAGATCGGATGATGTCGAGTCCAGTTTGGCGCTGAGTTCTTTGCTCGTTTGCTTCTGGTTGTCCAGACTAACTTCCTCTGCGGCCAGCCTCTGGGTGAGGCGATCAACCTGGGCTTGCAGAGTACCAACGTGCTCACCGGCTTGCTGACCGACTGCGGGTGAATCCTGGGCTGATCGACTCGCCGCCTGCGTTGTCAGCGTGGCGAGCCTCTCTTTCGCGGAAGCCAACTCATTACTCAAAGACTCTCTTTCACTCTCGGCGGTCGCCAGCTCTTGCTTCATGCCGACGAGCTTCAGTTCCAACTCCGACTTTTGTCGTTCAAGCTCATTCATGCGATCGGAGTCGGTCGCCTTGGGCGCGATTTCGGGGGGTGCAGGCGCGGTCACGGCCACCGGATACGCTTGTGTCAGTTGCGGAGGCAACTGCGCCGTTCTGTGCACGCCCGCGTAATACGCTGCAATTGCCACAACCGCACAACCCATCGCAATGGCGACAGGTCGCCACAACCGCGGCCTAACGGCTGCCAACGATTGCTTCGCCGGTTGGTCCTCTTCACCAATAGGCTTGGTAGTTTCGCGGTCTCGCGAGATCGCGTACGCGCGAACGGTCGGCATCGGGATTGGCCGCATCGCGGTCCCCGTTTCGCTGTAGCTCGTTTCCGAAGCAAGGCGTGCCAGAAAACGTTCCCGAATTCCTTGCGGCGGGAGAAACTGCGGTGCGGCTCCATGTTTTTCCGCCAGCAGCGGCATGGCTTGCACGCTAACTTGAGCAATCTCACCAAGAAACTTGCGGCATGACTCACATGCCGCGATGTGCTCGTCCAATTCGCACATCTGCGCACCGCCGAGCTGTCCGGTGACGGCCAGCGAACACAATTCTTCAAAGCGGCCGTGTCGAATTGGCCATAGCTTGCTCGCGAAGTCCAAGAATTTGCTATCGCTTCTCATTGACATTTCCAAATGCTGCGCGCAAAGCCGCGACGCCCCTTTGCAAATGATGTCGCACTGCGTGCGGAGACTCACTAAGACGACGACCGATTTCCTCTGCGGTCAGCCCTTCGTAATACGTCATTTCTACGACCGCCCGCTGACGCGGTTTGAGGTTCTGCAAGATCTGTTCTGCCAACCGAACCGATTCCGGTATCTCTCCCCACGATGCCCGGCGCGAGCCATGCTCGATTGCAGCTTCCAAGTTCTCCCAGCGGTAGAAGTGATTCGAGACAAGATGTCGCTTCCGGTGTAACGCCCGGTGATAGGCGAACTGTAAGAGCCACACTTTGAGTATGCCCTTGCGGGAGTCAAATTTCGCCATTGCGCGAAAAATGTCAAGAAAGACAATCTGAACGACGTCTTCGGCCTCACCTGGATCACGCACGATCCGCACAGCAACGTCAAAGACAAGACGATGATAGCGATCAAACAACACGGCCATCGCCTCTTGACAGCCTTCGGTTATTTGCTGTGTGAGCTCTTCGTCAGAGAGCTGACAGAAATCGTCGGATTGCGCTTCGCGCGACTTCGAGAGGCTCATTTCGTCCAACCACGCCTCGCCGCCTCCGGCGCAGACTGAAAAAAAGACAATCATAGTTCTATAACACAAATGTAACAATCAAAGTGGGACTTTATTTACGCTTCCCAGTGGCTAAATGCGTCCACATCGCGGGCATACTTTAATATGTGCCCCTTATTCTCGTTAATATATATGCACGTAGTATTTCAGTACCATCTATCCCTCATCGTTTCTCCGCGACTGGCAGCCATCCAATCGCAAGAAGCAGATTTCGGCCGTCCGCGAATTCAAATCCGTTGCCGCTCATCTGTCCTTACCCATCGGGTAAGGACGCGAGTGTCAGGATCATGTCGTTGCCGCTTATCGGAACCTGGCAGATACAACATCCACGCTTCTAGCACTCGGCCGGCCCTTCCAATCGAGCCGAACACGCGATGGAGGGACTTCCTAGGGGTCACACCGCAAAGCGGAATTCAGTAGGCCGCCCAGCCCGCAGCCCATTTCGTTAGAGCACAACCGGGTGTCATGGAGGTGGGAGCGAAGTAATGTTCCAACGACTCGTCTGTCGCTGTCCCCTTTGCCAGCTAGAAAAGAGCATAATTTCTCGCCTCGAAGAGGAAGACAGTCTTCAATGGTTCGCGAATCTTCGTACGCGCGTGCCAAGCATCGGCACGTTCGGCGGGATGCCGGAGCTCATTTTGTACGCTCACCGCGCAGGTCAGGACGTTGATAAACGCCGCATCTGCGACGATATTTACACCGCGCTGCTTCGGCAACTCGCGTCGAGCGAGAATACCGACCTGCTCCAGGGGCTTTTGGCGCGAATGTTAATTCCTGGCCTGCATAGGGTATTGACAGGTATCGCGGTCAGTTTTCCAGGGCTGAGTCGTGAAGAGTTAACGCAGCAACTAATCACGATTTGCCTTCAACTTTTGCGTTCCCCTGGCATCCTCCGGAAAACTTCGTATGTGGGAGCGTCGATTATTGAACGAACAAAACGAAACACAATCCGTTGGGCGATTCGCCAGTATCGTGACGCGGACCGAGAAGAGACCAACATCGTTATTGACGATTTAATTGAAACCTCGTCTTCCTTGTCCTTCGAGACCGAAATTCATCTTCGGCACCTTCTCGACAGGAGTGTAGAGAGCGAGCTCATTTCGGTTGAAGAAATGACCCTCTTGATTGCCTATGAGATCGAGGGCTGGTCTGGCGAAGAATTGGGCAAGCGCGAGGGCCTCGCTCCGAAAGCCCTAAGTCATCGAGTGCGGAGAGCCCTGGACCGCTTGAACCGCTCACTCCAGAAGACACACAGACCGTCTAAGACTCCGTCGAAAGAACCTTCCGAATGAATCCGGTTCCGTTCGGCAGTTGCCGAACCCCGCTTCGCCGTCTTCTGTCTTTACGCTGTCGGGCTATTGCGTGCACAAACTCTCCCCGTCACGGCGATTTGTTTCTTGTACCGGGAGGTAGGGTGCGCGAGGGGAGTTCTCGCCACGTACTCCCGCGAGCAAGGCGACGCCGGGTTCCCCGGATTGCCGCTCTGCATCGTGTCCGGACTGCGGTAGGTACGAACGCGATCGCGGGACAACGCTGTTCATGGAGCTAAAGCTCCAATTGTGCCCCGATGTTTGTGGGGACAACGTGGCGTGAACAGAAGATTCCTGCATCGCCCCTTTGTACTGCCCGCATGTCCCGGAGGACGCCAAGAGCCTCCCCTCGCTATCCGAAACGGCTAGCACTTCGAAAACGCAACGGAGACATCCTTGTGAAAATATTCTTGTGCAAACGACTCCGGCCCCTCGCCATTCGTTCGCGCTTGCTTGCGACCGCTGCCATCGGCCTTTTCCTTGCGGCTCCGGCCTTCGCGCAGGGCGGCAATTCCCCATGGGAAAACGCCGTCAACGTTTTGATGACGGCCTTCACCAGCACCATCGCTCGCGGGCTCTCACTCGTTGCCATTGTCGTGGCCGGTCTTACGTTCGCTTTTGAGCAATCAAGACTAATATCGCCGACTCGCTCAACGTCGTCATCCATGTCGAGCGTCGGCCGGGGCGCCGATACATTTCCGAAGTTCTCTTCGTCAACGGATACGACCCGGATACAGACCTTTTCGACTACGGCGCGGTGTTCCTGGCCAAGCAGGATCACCCATGAGTATCGACACAGCATTCAGGCCGCGATCTCTCACCGCTTCGGAGTATGTCCGGGAACTGTTTGAACCTACCGACAACGCCGCGATTCTTGTAAGAAACCGGGGAACCGGCAAGACAGTTCAAAGGATCACAAAGGCCGAAACGATCGCAAGCCCCGAGTTTCAGGCATGGCTCGCTGCCCGCAGTGCCGCCGGTTCCGATGTCTATGTAGGCATGAATCCGATTAAAGACGGTGCGTACAGCCGAACCAAAGAAAACATAAAAGATATCCGTCACGTCTATCTCGATCTCGACAATAAAGGGGACGAAGCTCTCGAATCGATCCGAAATTCCACCGAGGTTCCGCCGCCCAATTTCGTTCTCGACACGTCGCCCGGCAAGCATCAGGTTGTTTGGAAAGTGACCGGGTTCAGTCGGGATGAGGCGGAGTCTCTCCTTCACAACCTCGCGAATCAATTCGCTGGTGATCTCGCCGCAACGGACTCGACGCGTGTGCTGCGCTTGCCGGGATTCGCCAACCACAAACTTCCCGAGGAATTTATCGTCCAGGCGCGACAAGAGAGTGATGCAGTCTACGCGCTCCGCGACTTCACGATTGACGAAGACTCCCCCGAAGCGCCACGACATCTTGCTGACGCTCAAGAGCGAAGACGGACGGTGCCGAGCAACCACAAAAGCCAATCCGAACACGATTGGGCTTATGCAAAGCGCGCCCTAGCCCGTGGAGACGATCCCGAAGTCGTTATCCAGCGTATCGCCGACTATCGGGTAGCTGACAAAGACGACCCGAATTACTACGCACGGAGAACCGTTACAAAAGCCCAAGCAGAACTCAAGAGTTCGACAGCTCCCCAGATAGCTGAATCTCCGGCGGGCGAGGGGAGCAGTCAGGATCGCGTTCATTGAACGGAAAATATTCCTAAGCCAAACGATTTCAGTCTCGCAAGGTTATGAGCATCAAGGTGCAACAGGAATCACAGTTGCCGTCAGGATACGGCGTTGATACAGTCATCAACGCGACACCAGAAAAGCGGACAGGGAGAAAATCCATGTCACGTCGATCTGGTCAGAACGGTTGCATCCAGAAGGACGGCAACTGGTACGTCGTTCGGTTCTGGAAGGATGTCGCGGGTCAACAAAAGAGGCGGCGAGTACGAGAAAGAATCTGCCCCGTTTCTGGTCCCGGCAAACTCTCTGCATCCGATCGGAAACACAAGGCCAAGGAACTGGTCGAGGCCAGCGGAGCCGATACCGCGGAGCACTTCGAGAAAGTCGTTCGTTCGAACCACGGCATCACGTTTCGCGAACAGGCCGAGATTTGGTTGGAGCAGATGAAGGATCGTAAGCGCAAGCCGGTTGCTCCGGCTACGCTTGAGAACTGGGAGCGCTGTTTGAGGAACTGGCTCAATCCGAACATCGGTGACATCCCCCTCGATTCCGTCGGCAATCTTGCGTTGAGGAATCTCGGTGCAACGACGGTGAAGGGCAGGCTAGGCCCGTCGGAAATAAGGTCGTACACAAACACGGTCAAGCTGGTTGTAGCTTCGGCGGTCGATGAAGAAGGGGACGCACTCTTTCCCCGAAAGTGGAATCACGCTTTCATCGATCTGCCCCAGGATAAGCACCCAAAACAACCAACCTTCACTGGTGATGTAATGACTCGCGTTGTCGCCGCGCCAAAGAAAAAGCTCTACCGCATGTTCTACGTGCTCTGTGCGTCTGCCGGATTGCGATTTGGTGAAGCCCTGGGGATCGACATCAAGAACATTTCCCCGGACTTTGCCATGATCAAAATCCGTCAGAAGGCCTGGAGAGGGCAGATTCACAATTTCTTGAAGACCGACAATGGCCTTCGAGAAGTTGATCTCCACCCCACGGTTGCGGTGATGCTCAAGGATTTCATCGGCAAGAGAACGAGTGGATTGCTTTTCTGCTCGAAAACGCGCAAGCAACTCTGGCAGACGAACATCCTACGGCGCTCGCTGCATCCGATCTTGGCCGACCTCAATCATCCGAAGTGTGGCGCTCACGCGTTCCGGCGTTTTCGTCTAACCCATATCCGTAAACAGGGTGTTCCGAGGGACCTCGAGCACTTCTGGATGGGGCACGGGGACGAAGAGATCGGCGACATCTACTCAAAACTGAAGGAGGACCTTGCATTTCGCCAAGAGGTCACACAGCGAATTGGCTTGGGCTTCAAACTTCCCTTGAACCACCCGAAAAAAAGCATCAAATCGAGTGAGGTTTGGAACCAAAATTGTAGTTTTGGACTGAATGGACCGAAAATCGGAGTTGGTCCAATTCAAGAAGTGGCTGTAAACTATTGAGAGTATATTGGTTGCACCGCGTGGGCGTGTAGCTCAGCTGGGAGAGCACCTGCTTTGCAAGCAGGGGGTCACCGGTTCGATCCCGGTCACGTCCACCAATTCTTTCAATGACTTACGAGTTGTTGTCATCAGTTCACTCTCGCCACTGTAGTGACTCTTGTAGGTACCCCGAGACCTTGCTGAGTTCTTGCAGCGCTGATTATCCCTTCTGCGCTGAATTTCGCGAATTTCTCCATCGCCGTCGTCTTTTGTTCCGCTGCCGGGTGAACGTAGCGCATGGTCATCAGAATACTCGCATGTCCTAGTACAGCAAGGGGTCTGCGCAACGGGCGTTTTGTGGCTTGCCCAAAAACGGGTGAATGCAAATCTCAGAAGTTCCTGAGTATTTTATCTAGCTTGCGCTCAGTAAAATAACCTGACAAGTGATGGAGATTTAGATTTTTCCACTCATTGAGAAGCGGGACTTCGCCGTGGTGGGCCTTGAATCGTCTCATAAGATCCTTCTCGAGCACCTTCCACGTTTGCATGCCCGCGCGTCTCGGGCATGTCACGACTCGCACGACAAACCGTTGAATTCCATATCGCGCAAAGATGTCGTCGGCTCGGTGCGCCGGCTACTCGCAATTCTCGCCACCCCCTTGGACGTCGTGCCAACGTACAAGATCGGAGAACTCTTCCAGGGATAGCGTTGCGCCTTATCCGGGACAAGGAGATATACGAGATGCCTTGCCTTGATGGCAGCTCTGTCCACCACAAGGACCTCTGCGCGATGCAGTTTGGCCCCAAGTTCCTCTCTTGCCAAGTCGAGCTACTCCTTTCGGAACGGAGGACCGCATGCGAGATCAGCGACAGCCCGTCGGTAACGACGTTGCCAATTGGAAGCAACGCGAGTCTCGTGTCCACATCGGTCAGCCAGCGAGAAGATAACCATCCTGTAGTGTAATCGCAAGTAAATTTGCCACTCAGGTATAATGCATAGCCATCGGGCCACCAAATGGGCCTTCCCGCAGGATAGTGGAGCTTGAATTGAATTTCGAATCAGCTAGGATTGATCCACGTACGAGGAGGGTTACATACATGACTGGCACTGATCTGATCATGGAGCTTACCCTCGAACAAGGTCCAGCGCGCATCACACAGGTACAGCCACCTTGGGGAGCTTGGGCTTCATATTTCATGATCGACTTGGAGCATCTTCCTTCTCTTCGAGTGAGAAACAGGAAATCTAGTAGCTCTTCAACTCAGCTTCGTCCCGTGGTCGAACACGATCACAATTGGACCGTCGAGATAAATGGAGCGCAAGTAGTCAGACCTGCAATTATCCGGTTCCG
>Ga0210390_10000397_pt1 | contig 47846 bp, 35 predicted proteins | sample IncBWH11OmetaG_FD_161050 | JGI IMG/M metagenome (GOLD analysis project Ga0210390, IMG submission 161050) | Forest soil microbial communities from Barre Woods Harvard Forest LTER site, Petersham, Massachusetts, United States - Inc-BW-H-11-O ... | reverse complement strand
CCATCGCGGCCGCGCCCTCCACGCACAGTTTGGCCTTCAACGAACCGGGCTTGTAATAGATTCCGGAATGAATGACGCCGCTGTTGTGTCCACTCTGATGGCGGGCCACCCGGTCTTCTTTCTCGACCAGCAAAAGGCGAAGCTTGGGGAAGGCGCGGCCAAACTGCAAGGCGGTCGCAAGTCCTACAATTCCGCCTCCGATAACCACAATGTCAAAGCTCTGATCAGGCATGGGTTGGCGCGCCCCGATCAGAACGTCGAGGGCGCTGCTTACAAGATAAATGGAAAGGCAGCACAATGAGAAATGTAGACGTGAGCGTCCTCGTTAGTGTACCCCGCGCCCACAACCCGCCGATCTTAGTTGACCGTCAACTCAACTTGCGCGGTTTGCTGAGGAAGCCCGCTCACGGTTGCGCTCACCGTCATCGTGTAGGATCCCGGGGGCGTGCCCGCCTGACCATTTCCGCCTGAGCCGTTGCCTTGCAGGCCGCTGCCACAGGCAATTTCCAGACAGAGCCCAGCGACCATGACTGCCAGCACGCAGAAAAGTACAAATCGCTTCCGCTGCGTGCGACTCTGTCTCAGTCCACCGAAAGAAACGATCAAGCCCGGCAACAAAAGCCAGAGCACATAGATCGATCGCCCGAACCTGCGCCTATTTGCGATCACCGCGGCGGCGGTTGTGATCGTGAATGTGATTTGAGTCTTCCCGTTGCTGCCTTTACTCACTTGCGTCGGACTGAAGGTGCACGTGCTCACTTGAGGACAATTTGAGGCCGAGAGAGCGGCATCGCGAGGGAACGGACCCGTCCCCACCGACGGTGTTACGTCGAGGGAAAAGCTTGCCGTTTGCCCAGCTGATACCGATAGGCTGTTCGGGGGGCTCGCCACGATTGTAAAGTTGAATGGCTGAGGGCCCGAGGCAAAGGCCACTGGCTGCTGTTTCTGGAGCTGCAACGGGTCCGCGCCCACGCCCACAATGTTAAAGTTGTAAGTCCGATCCACGTTACTGCTAACCGTGACGCTGAAAGCTTTACCGGCAGTATTTGGGGTAGCAGTAGCTGGCAATGTGCAGGTCGGAGGGTGGTTAGACCCACAACTCAGATACACCGAGCTCTCATAACAAGCGCTGGCAGTCAGCATACCTTCGAACGTCGCAAGAGTATTAACTGGTGCTGTCAGCGTTGGGTTGGAGATAGTCAGCGAGTAGCTCGCCTGCGAAACGGAGGCGGAGGCGAAACTTACCAGGAGCGCATGAGTTCTTTTTGCTGGATCGGTGCCCTGAGTGACGATGTTGAAGTTGTACTTTCCGCACTGGTCGTTGGTGGCCACGGTTACGGTGAATGGTGTGCCTTGCACCGTTGGGGTCACGCTGGTCGGTGTCGAGCAGGTAGGCGGGGCACCCGACCCGCAGCTCAACATCACCGGGCTGTCGTAGCATTCCGTGCTCCGCAAATTGCCGTTAAAAATCGCCTGCGTGTTTACTGCAGCAGTAAGCGATTGCGGAATGACCTCCAGGGTATAGTCCGGAGTCGTATAGGAGTTTGCCGTAAACGTCACCGGGAATGTATGTGTCGTTGCCAGCGAGTCAGTGCCCACCGCTACGATGTTGAAATTGTATATCCCGCACACACCACTGCCCACGGTCACGATAAACGGCGCGCCGCTTGCGGTTGGTGTCACACTCGCCGGCGCGGCCGAGCAGGTCGGTGGCCCACCCTTTCCACAGCTCAAATTCACCGCGCTGTTGTAGCCGTTCAGCGAAGTCAAGGTTCCGTTGAAGTTTACGGTGCTGTGGACGTAGGCTTGCAGCGACGAATGGCTGATCGCCAGCGAATAATCCAGTGTGATCGTGAGAGACAAGCCTTGCGTTTTCGTAGGACCATTCGTCACCGACCCGTTGATGGTGACTGGAAATGTCCCTGCAGTTGTGTTGGAGGCGGCCGTGACTGTGAGAGTCACGGCGACGGGATTGCGCGCCGTCGGATTCACGGGACCGGCAGGCACGAAGCTGCAAGTTGCTCCCGCTGGTAAGTTCTCACAAGAAAGACTCACTGCGCCATCGAAGGATCCCTGTCCCGTCACCTGAAACAACACTGGCCCGGAAGTGCTCCCCGGACCAACCGTGATTCTCGCGGGTGAAGGCGCGGTCAAATTGAAGTCCACCACCTTCAAGGTGAACTCCGCATCGTTCGTGATCTGGTTTTGGTCGGTGCCAACCCCGTGAAGGTCGAAGTTGTAATCGCCGGGTGTGTTGCTGGCGATCACGGTTGCAGTAAGCGGCGTTCCCTGGGGAGGCGGTGCAGGAACTACTTGCGTGGGCGCGATCGTGCAAGTGGAAGCCGGAACGCAACTCAGGTTCACTGGATAGTTGTAGCCGCCCAAAGCCGTAATCGTGCCGGTGAACAAAGGAGGCACCTGGCCAGCAAATATCGTGATCGGGGTATTGGAAATGGATAAAGAGAAGTCAGGAGTCAGCGGAAATTCCCACACTCCGCGTCCGTAAGTAGACGCGCGCAGCAACTTGGTCGAGTCCGAGCGAGTGAAAATACGCAGGGCGGTTACCGCAACATTTGGCAGATATCCAGCTTGCCCGCTATTTGGCGGCGGGCCGAGTTCTTGCCAATTCGGGCTGGCCGTGAAGCTCCAGAACACTCCCACATCGGTGGCCACGTAAACTCTTCCGGGAGATCCCACTGTCGTGGGATCGACGACCACCGCATTCCCAGGCGCATCCGGCAGATTCGACGTGAAGTCAGTCCACGAAAAACCGCCATTGGTTGTCTGCCACACGTGCGACGTAGGAAAGTTCGCGGTGCTGAAACCCATGATGCTCACGTAGGCGGTGAGACCCTCCCTGTCCGAGGTGTCCATCGCGATCCCGGAAATCGGAAAGTTGTTCGGATTAATCGCGCCAGTCTGATCAACCCAGGTTGAAAGACCTCCCGCGACATTCGTGCTCACCCACACGTGGCCTCCGGGAGGAGTGGTAGGAATGAGCGGCCCGAAGCCATCCGTTCCGGAATAGATGACGTTGGAAAAGCCGTTGTTGTCGGTCGCCCCACCCGCAGCCACTGCTCGCACGAGATTAATCTCGCCGCCAGTGCAGATGCCGTCCCCGCCACTTTCAAAGCTATGGCTCAGAACCGTGAACGCGCCGCCCGAAGCCGAGCCACGCCACAGCCGGCAAGTACCCGCAATCATTTCATCGGCATTTTGCGGATCGAGAATATAGGGCGGATAATACGGGCCGGTGTCGCCGCCCACAGTTGCGCTGCTGACCACAGGATTGCTCTGGAAGTCTTGCGTGTGGCAACTGATTCCATTGGAATTGGTGCAACTGAAAATATTGACTCCCGAAGTTGCATTCGGAGGATTGGAGACGAACCACTCTTCCTCATTGTCAGGGCTGATCTGCGTGAAGCCGCCATCCCCGCCGTTTACATTCTGCCAACTGCCGCCAGTCGACTGCGTGCCGGGTGATCCATTCCCCTGAGTTCCCCCCAGAATTGTGCTGGCGTCGCCAGATGCCTGAGCAAAGGAAATAAATTGGGTCATCGATCCCATCGTCATGTTCAGACTGTCAAACTGGTTGCTGCCGCCGCAGGTGCCCGTGGTCAGGCCGCCGTAGCCATCCAGGGCGCGATAGATTCCACCGTCGTTGGCGAAGTACATTACGTCTTGCTGATTGTTGTTGGTCAGCAGGAATGAAACCGCGTGCTGCGCCGGATGCACTTTGGCGATTGCGCTGCATCCGTAGGCGTGGGTAAGGTTGAGAAACGTATTCGACCCTGTACCGTTGCACATCGGGTATGTGCCGGTAATCTCGCACTTGTAAAGGTTAATGGCCCCGGCATAAAGATCGGTAACTCCGCTACCGCCGTTCGGCACCGCCGCGAGTTCCAGATCATAGGTGCCTTGTTCCGTTCCGCATCCAACTTCGTCGCCGCAGTTGATGATGCCCGCATCGTTAATCTGAGTCCAGGAGTTGCCGCCATCAAGCGATGTCCAGATACCCTGATCGAAATCGTTGGCGTCGACGTACCAGACATACATCTCATTGCGCCCGGGAACCACTGCAATTTCGCCGCGGTAAATCGGACAGGTCGACGAACTGGGATTCGCAGGACACGCTGTCGTGCTCAATCCGCCGCCGGGCTGATTGGTCAGGCGAGTCCAGTTGACGCCATCGCTGGACGAGTAAAAACCGTGATAGCGCAGCGCCGCAAAGAATTGTCCCGCACCGCTGTTGGCGCTGGCGTCGTAAACCACCGAAGACGCCGAGCCGGGCGCCGTCGTCAAACCGCCATCACTGATGTTTGCGAATGTCCACGACAGCCCACTGTCAGCCGAGTAGTAAAGGCCAAGGTTCGCGGTCAGCGGATTTTCCAAGCCTTCGATAATTCCTTTAGGCGTACCTGCGGTTGCAGCCACGACCAGGTTAGGAGAATTGCTGCTGAACGCAATCTTGCTGAACCCCATGCCTGCGAATGATCGTGTCCCCGTGGTATCTGAGGAAATCAGAGTCCAGGTCGCGCCGGCATTGGAAGATTGCAGAATACCCAGCCCGTAATAAGAGTCCGCCGAACTGTTGGCCTCTCCCGTGCCCGCCAGAACAACGCCGGTCCCCCCCGGCTGAATGGCGATGGCGCCTATCGCAAGCGTAGCCTGATTGTCCGTGAGTGGCACCCAGGCGACGCAGCTTGCGTTACCAAAACTGCCACAGGCAGCATTCGTCGACTTCCAAACCCCGCCATAGGCCCCTCCAATGTAAACCGTGTTTCCCGTGCGATCGGCGGGATCGACGGCAACCGCTGTCGCCCTCCCAGAAACCCAGCCGTAGTCATACTCTCCCGTGCCGCTCGCGTCCGAAGCCAATGGCGCTGGACCGAGCGGACTCCAAACGACCGTTGAGGACGGCGATAAATCGTGCCCAGTCTGCGCGTTCGTCAGACGTACGGCACGCATTCGCATTTTCTGCAAATAAGCCCGGTAGCGCTGCGCCGCGCCCGATTGTCCAGGAGAACTACGCCCACGCAGAAACCACTGCTCCCGCAAAGCTCGCTGCTTGCGGCTCTGGCTGGCTACAGGTTTTGATTCCGGCCGAACCTGCAAATCCTGTCCGCAGACCACCGGACCTGCCAACACCAGAAACAGCACAAGCCAATGTAGGCGCGGGCGCCTTAGTCCGTGCTTTCCTTTCTTCTCGTCGGGTTTATCCCGTGACCGGCTCCAGCGCAGTGCCGACGTTTTCTTCATGCTACCTGCGGGGGAAAGAGCGAACCTGATTTGTTCGGCGCGATTTTCCCCAGTTTCACCAGGCGCACGATGATCGAGGGCACGGTACGGTTATGGGTCTTCGCAATTTCTTCAAAATCCATTCCTTTGCGTAATTCCTCACAAATCTGTTTGTCCTCAGCCCGCGACCAGTACTGCCCCGCGCTGGCCGGCTTCTTAAGCTCCCGCTCCTGCTGCGTGACCAGCGCCGCCAAGGCCCGGTTCAACGCCATGACCGCCTGCGGATTGCGGCAAATCGAGTCGGCTTGCAGTACTTCGCGGGTTTCTGGATTTACCCCGTCCGCCAACGCGCGGATCACTTTTATGGCTTCCTGAATCTCCATGCGGAACCTCCCGAGCCACATCGTAGCGGTCCCATTGCTCCCGCCTTTGTGATCAATGAACATTGCCGTATTGGGTTGTCCCAGATTGGGACTCCGAAAGCGTGAGTTTGGCTATACTGCTCTGTATTCACGAGGAATCGAACGGAGACTCAATGGACTGGCAGGCATTCTGGCTGACAATCCGGCTCGCGACGCTGGTCGCTGCAGTGCTCGTAGTTCTCGGCCTGCCCGTCGGGTATTGGGTTGCGTACTCGCGTTGGCGCTGGAAGTTTCTCGCCGAGGCCCTTGTCGCTCTTCCAATTGTGTTGCCTCCGACAGTGCTTGGCTTCTATGTTCTCGTCGCCCTCGGTTCTCGCAGCCCTTTGGGACGTTGGTGGCAAACTCTCACCGGACACACCCTCGCATTTACTTTCGCCGGGCTGGTCATCGGTTCCATTATTTACAGCCTCCCCTTTGCCGTGCAGCCTTTCGCCGCGTCATTCGCACTCGTCGACCCAAGACTGATGGCGGCCTCGTCCACACTCGGCGCTTCAAAGCTGCAGACATTTTTCCGCGTCATCCTCCCGCTTTCTCTCCCGGGGCTGGTTACCGGCGTGGCTCTCAGTTTCGCGCACACCTTGGGCGAGTTCGGTGTGGTCCTAATGATCGGGGGCAACATTCCCGGAGTGACACGGACGGTTTCCATCGACATTTATGATCAGGTTCAGGCGCTTAACTATGCTGCTGCGAATCAGACCGCGCTTGTGTTGCTGCTGATCTCCTTCGCCGTGCTCTCGTTCGTGTATGGCGTGAACCGGAAAATGGGAGCGGTGTGGCCATGGAAATGATGGTTTCAAGCAAACTCAGCCACCGACTGCTTTCCTTTGTGAACCTTCGTGTCCTTAGTGGTTCAAGCCTTTCCGTCCACGCTAGATGAAAACAGACGGAACCAACGTCGGTAACCGAAGGGCTGATGGAGCATCGCACGATGCCCTGGCAATCCAACTCGGCAAGCATTTCAAGGATGCGGGACGAGATTTCACCCTCGACATCACATCCACCATCGCTCCCGGAATCACGATTGTTTTCGGCCCATCGGGAGCAGGGAAGACGACACTGCTCGACTGCGTCGCGGGTTTGACCACACCGGACTCGGGGAAAATCCAAGTCGGTGACTGGGTTCTCTTCGACCACGCCCGCGGGCGAAACCTCTCCGTCCAAAGCCGGAAAGTCGGATACGTGTTTCAGGACCTCGCTCTCTTTCCTCATCTCACGGTCGGAAAAAATGTTGAGTACGGCCTCGCCGGCATAAGTGGGAGCGAACGGCGAAAAAAGAGTGCTGCCATCCTCGAATCTTTCCGTATTGCACATCTGCGCGACCGTAAGCCGAAAGGGATTTCTGGTGGCGAGCGTCAAAGAGTGGCCCTTGCCCGCGCCCTGGTCACCGACCCGTGCGTCCTGCTGCTCGACGAACCGCTGGCTGCGCTCGACGCCGCCACCAAATCGAAGATCATCGATGACCTGCGCGCCTGGAACGCGGCTCACGGCATCCCGATTCTCTACGTAACTCACAATCGCGAAGAGGTCTTTGCCTTGGGAGACCGCGTGCTCGTGCTCGAAAACGGCCGCATCATCGCCGACGGCGCACCGCACGGAGTGATGGATGCACCGCGCCGGGAATCTCTGGCGCAACTCATCGGCTTCGAGAATATCTTTCACGCCGTGGTCATCGCTGCCCATGAAGATCGCGGCACAATGGCCTGCCGCATCGCCGACAGCAATGTGGAACTGGAGACGCCGCTAGTGCGGGCGGACGTGGGCTCAACGCTGCTCGTTGGGATTCGCGCTGGCGATATCCTGCTGGCCACAGTGCAACCCGAAGGATTGAGTGCTCGCAACGTGATTCCGGGGCGCGTTCTTTCTCTGGAGCAGCGCGACGTGATTGTAGTCGTGCGGGTCAATTGCGGAGTGGGGATGGAAGTCCACCTCACCCTGGCCGCCCGCGATGCCCTCCAACTGCAACCGGAACGCGAAGTCTGGCTGATCGTGAAGACCCACTCCTGCCATCTGATGGCGGCGACTTGAGAGGGAGGTGTACGCCCGGAGAGTTGCGTCTGCCGTGGATTAAATCCACCGATTGTCCGGGACCTTAACCGATAAAACTGGGTTGGGGTGCCCCGCTCCTTGCGTCTTTTTGCAAGGGGGCGGGTGCTTGGGGCGCGTCGTCCATCTCATGACTATCTGCGTAATTATTGTTGGTGCGCGCACTGTCGATCCTCCCGCCCCTTGCGAAAAACGCAAGGAGCGGGCACCCGGCACCCGGCGCAGCATCAACTTCCCCACCCTAACGTCGAAGGGTACGACGTTAGGATGGGCCACCCTTCAGTTCCTTGCCGCGCATCGGCAGACACAAGGCCCCTCGACTTCGGTCAGCATGACAGAGTTGAGAGGGGGACGAGACTAAACTGCATTCCTCGTCTCGGGTGCTGCCAGCGGAATGCAGAGATCCTTCGTTGGGAGTCCTTGGCTTTGCCAAGGACTCCGCTGCCTCAGGATGACGGCATGCAGCAGTGTAGGCCAGCGTCGACATGCGGGTGTTACGACGGATGCACACTTGATCCGAGCCGTCCACCATGAAGGTAGTTGTTTTCACCTGTACGCGCCAGAGTTTTTTCCCGCTCTCCACAGGGAAGTCGTAGCGGTGGATGTATCCGTAGGGCAGGGACACATCAAAACCCAGGCTGGTGGCTTTGTGCAGAAAGGCTACTTTGCCGAGTTCGCCTCGTTTGGCATTCTTCGGGACGGAGGGCTCCTCGGACGCTGGATTGCGTCCGGTTGGAGCGAGCCTGGTTCTGCGCATTTGGCCTGGAAAAACGTCCCTGAAGAAGAGTGCTGCCAAAAGAAAAGGGGCCTTGCCCCACCTGGCTTCGTTTTGAGTTGTGCTAGTGATAATCTGCTGGAGTCTATGAAAAACCTCACGCGTCGCCGATTTGGTCAGACTTTGGCCGGCACTGCTGCGGCTGCTTTTGCCGGCGCTTCTTTGCCGCGGATCGCACTCGCACAATTGACTACGCCGGGATTGCTGCGATTCCCGTCCAACTTCGTTTGGGGGTGCTCTACCGCGGCTTATCAGATTGAGGGCGCGGTGAATGAAGATGGACGGAAGCCATCGGTGTGGGATACTTTTTCGCACACGCCGGGGAAGACTTTTCAGGGAGACACGGGCGATGTCGCCGACGATTCGTACCATCTCTATAACGAAGATGTGAAGCTGCTTAAGAACCTGGGGGTGAGCAGCTACCGCTTTTCCATTTCGTGGTCACGCATCTTTCCCGACGGAACGGGGCAGCCGAACGAAAAAGGCCTCGCGTACTACCAGCGCGTGCTTGACGAGCTGCTCAAGAACAATATCGCTCCGTACATCACACTCTTCCACTGGGACCTGCCGCAGGCTTTGCCGGGAGGCTGGCAGTCACGCGACACGGCGAAAGCGTTTGCCGATTACGCAGGGTATGTTTCGCGGCAGCTTTCGGATCGGGTGGGCCACTTTTTCACCATCAATGAGTTCACCTGCTTCACCGACAAGAGCTACAAGACGGGGGAGTTTGCGCCGGGCATGAAGTTGCCGGATGCGCAGGTGAATCAGATTCGCCATCACGCAGTACTGGCGCACGGCCTGGCCGTGCAAGCCATTCGGGCTAACGCGAAGTCCGGAACGCAGATCGGTCTTGCCGAAAATGCCACGGTGTATGTGCCGGTGATTGAGAGTCACGAGCAAATCACAGCGGCGCGGAGCGCGACTCGCGAAGGAAACGCACAGTTTCTCACGGCGGTGATGGAAGGCAAATACACGGACGGATATCTGCAACGCGAAGGCGCGAACGCTCCCAAGGTGGAGGCTGGCGACATGAAGATCATCGGCAGTCCGCTGGATTTCGTTGGGCTCAACGTATACACGCCGGAGTATGTGCGCGCGGACGCGTCGGCGGCCGGCTACGTGGTGGAAAAGCGGCAGGCTTCGTTTCCGCGCATGGCCTCGGATTGGCTTTATATTGCTCCGGAAGTAATTTATTGGGCCGTGCGCAACGTTAGCGATGTTTGGAAACCTCGGGCTTTGTACATCACGGAGAATGGTTGCTCGGCAGACGATGTGATCACTGCTGACGGGCGGGTCGAGGACACTGATCGCGTCATGTATCTGCGCAATCACCTCACGCATCTGCATCGCGCAGCGTCGGAGGGCTATCCGATCAAGGGGTATTTTCTGTGGAGCCTGCTCGATAATTTTGAGTGGGCTGACGGTTATAGCAAGCGATTTGGCCTGCACTATGTGGATTTCAAGACGCAAGCGCGTACACCGAAGCTCAGCGCGGAGTGGTACCGCGAAGTGATTTCGCGCAATGCGGTCGAGTGACGGCTCTACTCTCCGGCCTTGGTGGCCAGAGTTTCGACTACGGCAATGTTTTGCAGCAGGTCAGGCGGCAGGTGGTGGCGCTCCTGCAAATACGCCGGGCTGTTGTACGAAAGCCAAACTTTCCCCTGGGCATCTTCCCAGATCAAAATCTTTAGAGGAAGATCGATGGCGCTGCTGGGCGCGGCCAGCATCAGCGGTGTGCCGGCCTTGGGGTTGCCGAAGATGAGCAACTTGGTGGGACGCATCTTCATTCCTACCTTTTCCGCTTCTCCACTGTGATCGACCAGAGCAAACAGCGCGACTCCTTTGGCTTGCAGAATAGTTGTTAGCTTTTCGACTGTCTGGTCGACAGAATGATTGCTTGGTTTGTCGATGATTCCCTTGTTGATTTCCGGTTCCATGGATACCTCCTCATTATTATTGGGGTTTTCGAGGTGAAGACTCGCGGAGCCGCGCACAGAAAGCAGGTAGATCGCCATGGCCAGTCCGACCAACGCCAGGAACACGGCGACCGTGACGCCCTGGGTCGAGGGAGGGGAATGCGTGACCGCTCCTTGCTTCAGTTCCCGCATGAGACGAAGATGATGCCATGCAGAGAGAAGATTCACGGCGACTCCAGCGGCGATCAGCGCGGTGCCGAACCACAGCGACAGTCCGTAAGATTGGGCTGCGGGGGAGTGCTGGATGAGTTGGAGTTGCTGCAGGAAGAGTCCGAACCGGGCGACGACAAACCCGAAGCCCATCAGGGCGAGGCCGGTACGTATCCATGCAAGGAAAGTCCGCTCGGCGGCCAGAGAATCGCGTAAGTCGGCCCGCTGACTGGTTTCTACGGGTCCGTCCATCTGGTCCCTCCCGGACAAGAGTTTAGAAAATCTGGTTCGAGCGTCACCACTTCTTGGTTTTAGCTCTACGGAGTCTACACGAATTTCTTTGCCCTTCTTAGCGATGCCACACGAGTGGTGACATCAGACGATTAGCGACCGCGGGTTAGAATGCCCTCAACATTTTGTCGGATAAAGTGTATGGCATCCGCCAGACCCAGTACGAGTCAACAACTCGCATCGATTTGGAAACTGGTCGGCCTGAGTGTTTGGACTTTTGCGACGAAGGTGCTGCGTGGGATCGAAGAAGATGACCTTCTTGGACGGGCTTCTGAACTGGCCTTTAGTTTCCTGCTTGCGCTATTTCCCCTGCTGTTGTTCATGCTCGCGCTGTTTGGTCTTTTTGCGTCGCGCAGTTCCCAGCTGCAAAGCAGTCTGCTGTCTCACATCGCCCATTTCCTTCCGCCCGCAGCATTCCAACTGTTGAGCGGAATCACGATCGAGCTGGCTAGAAACGCCTCGACCGGGAAACTCACGTTTAGCATAGTCCTGGCGCTCTGGTTTGGTTCTGGGGGCATGAGTTCGATGATTTCTACGTTGAATGCGGCCTATCGGGTGCGTGAATCCCGTTCCTGGATCAGAGTTCGATTGATCGCGCTCGGGCTAACGGTCGCGATTTCAATTCTTCTTCTCACCGCATTGTTCATCCTGCTGGCGGGTGGAAATATTATTGATTGGATCGGAGCAAGACTTCACCTCAGATCTTTCGTGGTGATTTTCTGGAAGGGAGTGCAATGGGCGGCTGCGGTGCTGTTCGTGATGCTGTCGTTTTCGATGATCTATTACAGCGGACCGAGTTTGGTAAAGCGTCACCGGTACTGGGGCACACCCGGTTCGGTGTTCGGGGCTTTTCTATGGCTGGCCGCTTCGATGGGATTTCGGGTCTACCTGCATTTCTTCAATACCTACACGGCGGTATATGGATCTCTGGAAGCGGTAATGATTCTCCTGATTTGGCTGTATGCCGCGGCGCTTTCGTTCCTGATTGGGGCGAAAATCGACGCCGAGATCGAGCGCGCACCGTGGCGCGAGCCGCCGCAGTAGCTGCGCGGATAAGCTCCGGTTTGGCCTTCCACGTTAGTCTTTCTGACGTTCATACGCTCCACGGTCGCAGCCACCCGAGTCCTCCTTGTCCGGACGAGGCTCGCCGCGCTGATCGGTTTTTAGCAGATGGCCGTTGCTATCGGTGCAGCCGTTTGGCTTGCCCGAATCAATCGCCGGGCTTCCGGGAAGGAGCGCGAAAGTCTCTGTCGCTCCACCGTTGTTCCGCAAGCGTCCGAGCTTGGGATCAGTGTCGTTGAGATCACCGGTGCCATTGAAATTGCAGGTGCCGTCGCTGCTCAGGTTGTAACCATTGGAGGTCAGACGGCCGCTACAATTTCCTCCCGTATTGTTTGCGACAATGCTGTTCTGAAGTACCGCGGTGCTTCCTTTGACGTTGAAGATGCCGCCACCTTTACCTCCGCGTGCGACATTTCCGCTGAATGTGCTGTTGTTGATGGCGAGTGTCCCGGACGACTGGAACAATCCGCCATTCAGGATGCCACCGGCCAGGCTGCCGACCAGGGAGCGGTGTGCGGTATTCCCGGTGAAGGTACTGTTCGTGACGGTCAAGGTGCCGTAGTTGGCGATGCCACCGCCCATTTGCTCGCGTGCGGTATTCCCGCTGATGGTGCTATCGATAATGGTCAGCGTGCCACCGTTGCAGATGGCGCCACCGATCAATGCACTATTGTTGCTGATGGTGGTATTGATGAGCGTCAGCGTGCTGCTGGGACAGTTGTAGATGCCGGCGCCATAGCCGTAGGAGCCATTTCCGCTGGCGATTCTATTCCCCGTGATGATGCTGTCGATGATCGTGAGAGTTCCGAAGCAGTTGTAGATGCCGCCACCGTCTTCCTCTCCAGCGCCATTGCGGAAGGTCATGCCTGAAAGCTTGACCGGGACTTTGGGTTCGGAGCCAACCACGACCACCTGGCTGTTGACCCCACCACCATCAACAATCGTTGTCTTCGCACCGGAACCAATAATCTCCAGGTTGAAGTAGATGAAGAGAGTCTCGTGATAGATCGCGGGGGCGACGAAGATGGAATCACCCGGCAAAGTGAGCGAAAGAGCATTCGAGATGGTTTTGCAGGCGTGCTGGCGTGACTCGCAGTTGTTGTTGTCACTGCCGTGCACGCCATCGACATACCATTTGCTACTTGCCATGGCCATCGGCGCGGCGGCAAACAATGTCAGCGCCGCAACGCAGATCAGTTTTCTGGATTTCATTTCTCCTCCTATCCAATCTGAAAAGTTCCATCCGCTCCGCCCGAGGAACGGCTAATGGCACAATGACTCGACGAGTGTGTGCGCGACGTTGGCGTTTTCGAAGTATCCAACGCTCCACAGGGTGTTCGCGATCTTGGTCATTTTGTGAAGCTCGTCCCATTGTTTCCCAGGATTAGGACTGGGCGCGATGTTCCAGCGCTTGCCGTCCCAGTGCTCGACCAGGGTCTGAGCGATTCCTGATTTGAAGTAGGTTCCGGCGGCCCAGACATCGTTTCCCGCAAGCGCAGCGACGTCGGACAGGTCGTTTGTCGCCGAACCAATATTGTGAGTCGGCACGACTGTCCAACTCTTGCCGTCCCAGTGTTCGGCGAGAGTCTGATCGACAAAGGTGTTGCCGGTGTAGCTTCCTACGGTCCACGCATCGGTCGCGCTGATGGCGGTTACGCCCTGCAGGTCGTTGTAGGGCGATCCCGGACTCGGGCTGGGTACGACGCTCCATTGGGTGCCGTCCCAACGCTCGATGAGTGTCTGGTAGCTGTTGCCAGCGTCGCTGGACTGGACGCCGACGACCCAGATGGCCTTAGATGAAATCACCGCGAAGGCGTGCAGCTGATTGTCGGTCAACCCAGGATCTGGACTGGGCACGATCTTCCACTTCTTGCCATCCCAGTGCTCGATCAGACCTTGGCTGTTCCCGGCATTGTTGTAATAGAATCCAGCGGCCCAAACGTCATTGGTTGAAACCGCCGTCACGGCGAATAGCTCACTCAACTGCCCCGGAACCGGGCTGGGCACGACGCTCCACTTCTTTCCGTTCCAGTGCTCGATGAGGGCACTTTCTGGCGATGTGAGTTGCGCCATGAAATAGCCGACGGCCCAGACATCAGTGGGCGAGATCACGGCTACGCCATACAGAGTGTCTTCGGCGCCGTCATTGGTGCTGGGGACGAAGCTCCAAGCGCTGCCGTCCCAGCGCTCCGTCAGCGTTTGAAACGGACCATCATTTGCCGACTGATAGCCTCCAACCGCCCAAACATTGTTCGCGGAGCTCGCCGACACGGCATAGAGCTGACTATTGTTCGATGGGCCATCAGCGCTCTTGACGACGGCCCACTTGCCGCAAGCCGACTCGGCGGTCCCGGCGAACACCTGCCCCGGCAGTGCGGCGGTAAGTACCGCGATCAGCACACAGACGGTCCCGCTACTCCTTATATTTTTCATGATATTTTTCATCGCCCGAATTCTCCTTACCGAGCCTTCCGAACATGCCTGAACCAAGCTTCTGGACCTGGTGCTACCTTGGCTGAGTTGCCACGTCGAGTCAATGATTGGAGGCTCATTTTTGTGTCACTGTTTGCTCATCTCGAGGCCGCGAAGCGATTGATTGTCAGAGGTTTGTCACGACGGAGGAGCAATTGTCAGAGCTTTGTCAGAGTTGTGTCGCTTGGCAGGAATCGAGGAGGATATGCCTCTCGAGAAGACGCGTTTAAGCCCACCCCCAGGCAGAAATTTGAGGTATATATAGAGGGGCGCGGAGCCCCTGCTCCGAGGCGTACTGCGTCTAACCGGCCATCTGGGGATCAGCCAAGAACATGGACACGACCAGCGAAAGCTCCTTGCATGCCAGGTTTGTCCGGCTTGGCCCGTTCGTGGTTGATGTGTCGAGCGGCGAAGTCCAAAAGGACGGCCAACGAGTGCGGATCCCGGATCAGCCTACCCGCCTGCTGCTGGCGCTATTAGAAAAACCGGGAGAGATTATCAGCCGGGAGGAATTGCGAGAAAAACTTTGGCCCGACGACACCAATGTCGAGTTCAGCCACAGTATTCATGCGGCGATCAACAAACTGCGACAAGCTCTGGGCGATTCATCAGAGCAGCCGCAGTTCATTGAAACCATACCTCGTCGCGGTTATCGGCTTTTGGTGCCGGCCGGTGCAGTGGCACCACCAGTTGTCTCTACCGGGACAGGTTCTATCCCCGAGCATTTTGGAGTCTCAAGCAGTGCCCTAAAGCCTGTTTGGCGCAGGAGACCTGGAGTCCTGATAGGTTTAGCGCTGCTCCTGACGCTGACGGCTTTGACTTTAGCAACGCTTCATTTCAGATCTAGAGCTAAGTCACCGACGGCGGCAAACTCTCCCTCACAGGCTCTACATCCGCTTCCGCGCAGAGTTGCCATTGTTGGATTCAAGGATCTGTCCAGTCGCAATGACAGCGCTTGGCTCTCAACCGCTTTCGCTGAAATGTTGTCGACCGAACTGGGAACAAGCGCCGGTCTGCAACCCGTTTCCGGGGAAGATGTGGCCCAGATGAAGCGTGAATTGGCGATTGCCGATGCTGACTCCTACGCTCAACAGACTCTCAAAAGAATTCACGAGAACTTGGGAGCTGAGCTGGTGGTGGCGGGATCGTTGATGCGAATTGGCAGAGGCAATCCCAAAGACCGCGTCCGCTTCGATATACATCTTCAGAACGCAAACACGGGTGAAACTCTAGCGTCGCTGTCGGAGACCGGCACGATCGCGCAGCTGTTCGATCTGATCTCTGACGCTGGCGTGCAATTGCGGGACCAACTGGGTGTGACGCAACTCTCCAGTTCCGCGAAAACGGAGATACGACATGCGGTGCCACCGAACGACGCGGCCCAGCGTCTTTATTTCTCCGGCCTTCAGAAACTTCGCGAATTTGATTACTTGGGCGCCAAGCAAGTTCTGTTGCAAGCGGTTGCTGCTGCCCCCGATGATTCGCTTTCCCACGAGGCCCTGAGCGTGGCTTATAACGCCAGCGGTTTCGAGACGCAGGCAGCGCTGGAGGCCGAGTTGGCCTTCGAGCTCGCCAAGGGTTTGACGTACGAACAGGGATTACAAATCGAGGGCCGTTATTACGACACCAAACACGAATGGGAGCGAGCCGAGGAGACCTACCGCAGGCTCTCCAGCCTCTCTCCGCAAACCATTGACTATCCCGTGCACGTTGCAGACATTCAGGCCAAAGAAGGAAAGCCACAGGAAGCCATCGCAACCCTGGATCGGCTGCACCCGCTTTCGCGGTCGGCTCGCGATGAAGCTCGCATCTACCTCGCAGAAGTTTCAGCCGAAGACCGCGCTGGAGACTTTAAGAAGGAACTGGCCGCGGCCAGGGCCGCCGCCGCACAAGGACAAACCGCCAATGCTCCGCTGGTGACTGCCAGGGCTCTGCGGGCGCAGGGAGTAGCGCTTCAACATCTTGGCGACAACACACAAGCTCTCAATCAACTCCAGGCAGCGGAAAAGACATTTGAGACTTTGAATGATCCGGGAGGTTTGGTGGAAGTATTGCTCGATCAAGGCAACATATTCAGCGATCTGGGAGACATGAACCAGGCTGAAAGTAAGTGGAACAAGTCTCTGGCTCTGGCGCGAAGCACGGGAAACAAGCGAAAGGAAGCGACCGCGTCCGATAACCTGGGAAATATTTTTCTGACCCGGGGAGAAACAGAAAAAGCCAGAATCACTTACCAGCGCTCCTTCGAACTGTCGCGCGAAGTCGACGACAAAACTGGTGAAGCTTTTTCCCTCCTGACCATCGGCGATGCGTATCAGGAGGAATGCCATTTGTCGCGGGCGGAAAACTACTACAAGCAGGCTCTGCAAATGGCAACGCAAATCGCGAACCAGGAAATCAGGGGTGAAGCGTTGGAATCCCTGGCGGGAGTTCTAGCCGACCATGGGGATCTGGCGCAGGCCAAACGAACTGCGGAAGAAGCTTTAACGGTTGCACAAGCCAGCGGGGATAAAACTACCGAAACCACTGCGCTGGTATATCTCAGTCAGGTTCTGGCCGAGCAGGGTGCTCTCAAGGAGGGGCAATCGATTGCGCAACAAGCCATCACCAATGCGGATGCGCTTGCAGCCAAGAGTCTTCAGGCGGGAAGCCGAATCCTGCTCGGTCTTATTCTGCTGAAGCAAGGGGACACAACCAAAGCGCGCGACAACTATAACCAGGCGCTTGCCCTGGAGGAAAGCGCCGACGAGGGCATGGAGCAGAAGGAAACGCACTACCTCCTGGGGGAGCTTGCAATCGAGGAAAACCGCACTTCAGACGCAAAGGAGATGCTGCGACTCTTGCGCGAGGATCTGGGGCGCAGGCGTGACATCGATACCGAACTGGAGTGTTTGATTCTGCAAGCTGAACTTGAACTCCTCGACCACCAGGGCGACGCCGCCCTCAAGACTTCTGCGCGAGCCGAGGCGCTCTCCCGGCAGAGTGAACGGCTCGAACTTCAACTGTCAGCGGCTGTGGTGGTGGCCCAATCCGCGGCAGCGTCAAGGGACTGGACACAAGCCGATCGAATGATCAACTCCGCCCTGCAGCGAGCCTCGCAATCGGGATGCGTAGCTTGCGAGCTTACGGCCCAGTTTTCGCAATGCGACTTGCGTGCGAAAAAAGATCGGTCTCGTGGCGTCCTGTGCTTTGAAGAGCTCAATACCAGGGCGGCGGCGAAAGGATTTGGCCTCATCGCAAGAAATGCTGCAACCGAGACTGCAATGCTCGCAAAGTGAACGAACCACCTGCCGTGCCCCACTCTTTCGTCTTGGCTCGGGGTCGATCATGCTGTCGGTTACTTCTGTAATCGCCCGTAGCAAGCGACTTGTTGCAGAAACAACGCAACTGCGAGAGGGTTGAATATAACTGAGAACGTGGGGATCTTATGAACAACCGACTCGTAGTTCTTATCGCTTTCAGCATGCTGGCCAGCGCGGCCTGGGGACAACAGTCCCAGAAGGGCGCTCAGCCGGAACAACAGAGCATGCCGGGCATGGATATGTCAGGCATGAAAGGTATGCCTGCAGCCACTGACAAGGATGCGGACAACGGCAACGATAACGATAGCGACGCCAGCGCTCACGCGATGCACTCCATGGAAGGGCACATGGATATGGGCCCGCACATGAAGATGACCGCGCTGCGTCCGTCGAGACCCGGCGACGCCGACCGTGCCCAGCGAATCGTTGAGACCGCGCGCAAGGCCTCAGAGAAGTACACGGACTATCATGCCGCCTTGACGGATGGTTACCAGATCTTCCATCCCGAAGTTCGGCAGAAGATGTATCACTTCACCAACCGGGGATTTGCCAAGGAAGCGTTCTTCCACTTCAATCCTGAACATCCAACGTCCTTGCTCTACGAAAAGCATGGCGACGATTACAAGTTGATTGGCGTCATGTACACAGCACCCAAGCGTTATAACGAAGACGACCTCGACCAGCGCATTCCACTCAGCATTGCCCAATGGCACGAGCACGTGAATTTCTGCGCTCCTCCCGCCGACAAGAGGCAGGAAATGATGATGGCGCATCCGCAGTTCGGTCTGCGGGGATCAATCACGACCCAGGAAGCTTGCGATGCCGCCGGGGGAACATTTCGTCCCGTAATCTTCAACTGGATGGTTCACATCTATCCTTTCGAAAAGGACCAGGCGAGCATCTGGTCCGTCGAGCGCCAGCACGGCGACGCCGACTAGGCAGTCCATTAACGCGTCGAGCGCGGATATTTTGGACTGCCAGTCTGTGCACAACGTCTTGAAACCCTGACCTCGCGATAGCCAATCAAATTAGCGAAATCGAATAGGATTTGCGTTGCCTTCAGGGCTCGCGTGCGGGTTCATTCGAGGACAAGCAGAGCTCCAACGCCCTTCGATGCTCTTCGCCTTCCGCGTCTCCAATGTCTCCTGCGAGCTTCGGTTAGAATATTGACGCACTCCGCAATATCTTCGAAAGGACTACGGATGACCAGAAAGTGGACCAGACTCCTGGCAAAGACATTAGCAGCGTCGGCAATATTTACGAGTCTCATGGCACAGGCGCAAAGCAAGGGTTCCGCTGACACGGAGAAAAGCTACCCGCGTTTGCCGGGATTGGATAAACAGCTCCTCGACACGACCGCTGATCCATGCACCGATTTCTCCCAGTACGCGTGCGGGAATTTCAGCAAACTGTATCCCATTCCGAACGACCGATCGGGATTTGGTCCGGGTGCGATGGTCGCGGAATACAACCGGTATGTGCTGCGCGGGCTGTTGGAGAAAGCTGCTGATGGCGGCCCCGATCGCACCGCCAACGAACAGAAAATCGGTGACTACTACGCTTCCTGTATGGACCAGGAGGCGATTGACCGCAAGGGGCTTGCGCCATTGCAGCCGGAACTTGATCGCATCGCAGCGCTCAAGAGCAAGGACCAACTCACGCCGTTACTGGCGCTGCATCAATTGATCGGCGTCAATTCTTTTTTGAATTATGGAGAGCAGCAGGATTTCAAAGACGCGCGAAAGCAGATCGCCGTTCTCGACCAGGGCGGGATGGGATTGCCGGAACGCGATTACTATTTTCGCACCGGCGACGCGGCTGAAAAAACTCGGAAGGAATATGTCCAGCATATTACCAATACGCTGAAGCTCATGGGCGAGCCGGAAGGTCAAGCGGCGAGCGATGCCCAGGCAATCATGCAACTTGAGACCGCGCTGGCCAAAGTTTCCATGGACATTACCTCGCAGCGCAATCCGAAAAATGTGTACCACTTGATGCCGGTCGCGGATCTTGCCGGTCTAACTCCTGACCTGACATGGACCCAGTTCTTCAAGGATACGGGAACGCCTCCGATTACTGAACTGAACGTTGCGAATCCCGATTTCTTCAAGGGGTTAAACACATTGATCGGCTCGACCAGCCTGTCCGTGATCCAGACTTATTTGCGATGGCAACTGATCAACTCAACCCCAAGCGAGGTTTTACCCAAAGCGTTTGACGATGAACACTTTGATTTCTACAGCCGCAAATTGAGAGGCCAACCGGAGCAACTGGCCCGTTGGAAGAGGTGTGTTCAAGCTACAGATGGCGCGCTGGGTGAGGCGCTGGGCCAGGTTTACGCGGCGCAGGAATTTCCCCCATCGAGCAAGCAGGCAACGCTCCAAATGGTGCATGACATTGAGGCGGCGATGGACCAGGACATCGATACTCTGGATTGGATGAGTTCGGCCACCAAAGTGCGCGCCAAAGAAAAGCTGCATGCCGTGGCTGACAAGATTGGCTACCCCGACCGTTGGCGGGACTATTCCAAGCTTGTTGTCATGCGCGCAGATGCGTATGGAAACGCCGTGCGCGCGACTGACTTCGAAAACCGGCGGCAACTGGCAAAGGTCGGCAAGCCTGTGGATCGAGGTGAATTCGGCATGACTCCGCCAACGGTGAATGCCTACTACAATCCCAGCATGAACGACATCAACTTTCCCGCGGGCATCCTTCAGCCCCCGTTTTATGACCCTAACGCAACCGATGCAGAAGACTACGGTCATATCGGCGCAATTGTGGGGCATGAACTTACCCACGGCTTTGACGACGAGGGGCGGCAGTTTGACGCGAACGGGAATCTCTCCGACTGGTGGACAGCCGAGGATGCCAAGAAGTTCGAGGAAAAAGCAGATTGTGAGGTGAAAGAATACAGCGCTTTCACCGCGGTCGACGATGCCAAGGTGAATGGCAAGCTTACCCTGGGTGAGAACACGGCCGATAACGGAGGCCTGCGGCTTGCCTACATCGCCTTTCTGTCGGACGCCAAGCGCAAGAACATTGATCTCAACCAGAAACAGGACGGCTACACTCCGGTGCAGCAATTCTTTCTCGGATTCGGCCAGAATTGGTGCGGGGCGACGCGACCCGAGCAACTTCGGACCCAGGTGCAGACCGATCCGCATTCGCCGCGGCAATTTCGCGTGGACGGAGTCGTGCAAAACATGCCAGAGTTTGGCAAGGCATTCGGATGCAAAGTGGGCCAGCCCATGATGCCGGCCAATTACTGCCGCGTGTGGTGAAGATGATGATTCCGCATTGGAGTTGCTGTTACCTGATCAGGCGTCGCCACTAGAGTGGCTAAACTGGCAATCCGCGGGGTACAGCGGCCTTCTCCATCTTGCGTCCTCACTGAGGTTGGTCTATCCTTCCCCGGTCTGGAAGATTCGTGTTAACTTTTAACCGGAGGATGCACTATGGATTGGCGGATAATCAGTCGAATTTTAATGTCGGGCACGTTTCTCGTGTCGATCATGATCGGGGCGAATGCTACGGCACAGACGGTGACGCACCCCGCGGTCACCGGAATCAGCCCGCAAACTCAAACTCAACCATCCAAGGGCGCACAGAATCACGCTGCCGTTGAGAGCAACCCGGCTTGCCAGAGAATACTCAGCGAATGCAGAAAGCTGGGATTCATTCAGGGGCAATGGAAAAAAGATAATGGCCTCTGGAAAGATTGCTTTGACCCGGTCGTCAAGGGCAGTGGCACTCCTACCCGAGACGGAAAACCCATCAGCGTTCCGGTCAGCCCGAACGATCTTCAGGCTTGCCGCGCGGTTGAGGGCCATCACAAGTAGAGGCAGTAAGATTGTTTTGTGCGCGTTAGTACCAGAGCTTGATCTCCTGGGCACGGCTCGCAGATTCGGCACGAGGGATGATTGGGGATGCGTGCCGAATATCTTCAACCGGGAGTTTGGCCAACGGCGATACTCACGCACTCGCTTCCGGCAAGCGGTCTATCGCGAACCCGCACCTTTACCGCGAATAAATTCCATTGCGAAGCTGTGGGACGGCGGAATTTTGAATGCGCTTCGCAAATTAGATCTTCTGATTCACCCGCGCAACGGCCCGAATTCTGTGGAGGCATAACTGAATGAGGCGTGTACTTTGTCTGGTCTTGATCGTCTTTGCCGAACTTGCCATTGCCCAGAACCCCAGCGGTTCCGATGTCGCGCCGTACAAGAATTCCAACCTGCCGGTTGACCAACGGGTTCAGGATCTGCTGGGCCGCATGACTCTGCAGGAGAAGGTTGCCATGCTAAGCGGAGCCGATTGGATGCAGAGCATCCCCAATGAACGGCTTGGAATTCCTTCGATAAAAATGTCCGATGGCCCCATCGGCATCAGGTCGTGGGCTGGGCCTTCCGCAGAGACCGGCGCGGAAGTAGCCGAGAAGCAAGTCACCACGACCGCCTTTCCCGCCGGCGTGGCTATGGCCGCTACTTGGGATACGGAACTATTGCAAGGCGAGGGGCAGGCGATCGCGCAGGAGTTAAAGGCCCTCGGACGAGGCATGATTCTCGGACCGACGGTGAACATCAACCGCACGCCTCTGTGGGGTAGAAATTTCGAGGGCTTCGGCGAAGATCCCTATCTCACCAGTCGACTGGCGGTGGCTTACATCAAGGGAGTTCAGAGTGAGGGTGTCATCGCGACCGTGAAGCACTTTGCCGCGAACAACCAGGAGTTCGAACGGCATCGCATTAATGCAGTTGTTGACGAGCGCGCCTTGTACGAAATCTATTTCCCCGCTTTCAAGGCGGCGGTGCAAGAAGCTGGCGTCTGGTCATTGATGTCGGCCTACAACAAACTGAACGGCGTGTACTGTGCTGAAAACCCTGAACTGTTAAAGGATGTGCTTCAGAAACAGTGGGGCTTCAAAGGATTCGTGGTCTCCGATTGGGGCAGTACGTACAGCACCGGAGGTACGGTGAATGCCGGAATGGATATCGAAATGCCCGGCGGCGAGCCCATGAAGGAATGGCTGATAAAACCGAAGACCCAAGCGGCGGGAAACGGCGGTGGTTGGCTGGTCCCGGAGAAAGTGCTTCCGGAGATATCAGCTGGCAAAATCTCCACTGCCACGATTGATGACAACGTTAGCCGCATGCTGCGCGTCATCTTCATCAGCGGACAATTCGATAACCCACACGCTGCAACCGGCGTGATCGATACGCCTGAGCAGCGGGCCGTGGCGCGCAAGGCGGCGACCGAGAGCATCGTTCTTCTGAAGAACACCGGCGATTTACTTCCTCTCGATCCATCGAAGATTCACTCCGTCATTGTCATCGGACCGAACGCCGCGGTGGCGAGAACCGGTGGCGGCGGCAGTTCGCAGGTGACTCCGAAATATTCGATCGCTCCGCTGAAGGGTATTCAGGATCGAGCGGGTCAACGCCTGCAAGTGAGTTATGCGTTGGGCGCCACGATGGAGGGTGACGACCCGAGTAAAGAGACTTCGGAATCGCCAGAGCAGCTCAGAAATGACGCCGTCAAAGCGGCGGCTAAGGCCGATGCCGCCATCGTTGTCGTGGGCAGATCCCCTAAGCTTGAGTCGGAAGATTTTGACATCAAGTCGCTCGATCTGCCCTCGGGCCAGGACGACCTCATCCAGGCTGTGGCAAAAGTCAACCAGCATACCATTGTAGTGATCAACGCCGGCGGCCCCGTCATTATGTCGAAGTGGATTGCGCAAGTTCCGGCCATCGTGGACATGTGGTATGGAGGGCAGGAAGGCGGGAATGCGATCGCTGATGTTCTCTTTGGCGCCGCAAATCCCTCGGGAAAGCTGCCCGTTTCCTTTGTGAAGGCCTGGAAGGATTCCCCAGCCTACGGACACTATCCCGGTGAAAATCTGCAGGTCGAGTATGCGGAAGGCATTTATGTCGGCTACCGATATTTCGACACGAAAAAGGTAGAGCCGCTTTTTCCCTTTGGCTACGGTCTTTCTTATACCAAGTTCGACTACAGCGATCTGAAGGTTTCGCCGAACCAGGCATCGTCCGGAACGCCGGTCGAAGTGAGCCTCCGGATTCGTAACAGCGGTTATCGCGCAGGCGCAGAAGTGGTGGAGCTCTATATACATGATGGGCACGCAAGCGTGGATCGGCCTGTGCAGGAACTGAAAGGCTTTCGCCGCGTTGAGCTTGGACCTGGAGAATCAAAGCTCGTGCGCTTCACGCTGGACCGGGATGCAATGTCTTTCTACAGCACCGCGAAGAAAGACTGGGTGGCGGAGCCGGGTCAGTTCGACGTGCTGGTTGGATCTTCGTCGCGGGACATCCGGGTAAAAAGCTCGTTTGTGCTGAATCCGTGAGCCGGGCTTCGTCGGGTACAAGCCGCCGACCACCACGCTCACCGGCAATTACTTCGACCGCAGGCGGCACAAATGGTAACCTATAGTTTGGAGGCAATGAGCATGGCAGAGGTACGGTTGCAAGAGGGCGAGTCGCTGGAAAACGCTCTTCGTCGGTTTAAGCGCAAGGTTCAAACCGAAGACATCATTAAGGACGTGAAGCGGCACTCCTTCTACCTGAAGCCGGGCGAAAAGCGCCGAGTCAAGCAAGCTTTGGCACGAAAGCGCGCCCGGAAAAAGATTCGCAAAGAGTCGGATTGAGTTCCAGCACTTAAAAGCCCCTACCGCCAAGCGACGATCGTACTGCTCGGGTACTGCTACGTTGCTTCCATGAGATTGGCTTCGAGGCTTGACTGCGAAGATGGCGGAGGAACAACAAGATGGTGGACCTGTCCATTTCCAGTGGCAGTCTGGTGTTGCAGGTGCGGGGAGCCGACAAGCTTTGGGCATTCAAGGGTTCGCTAGAAATCCCACTGGCGCATATAGCGGAGATCAGGGAAGACCCGGCCATCGCGCGTGGTTGGTGGCACGGGCTAAAGATGCTGGGCACTCATGTTCCCGGAGTGTTGACCGCCGGGACGTTCTATCAGGATGGTAAGCGGATTTTCTGGGATGTTCACAACACAGATAACGTTGTCGTGATCAGGCTGAAGGACGAGAGATACGACGAGTTCATCGTCGAAGTTGACGACCCGAAAGCCGCGGTGGAACTGGTCAAAGCCACCTTGCCACGCTAATCGCTGGCGCCGCCCGAACCAATCCGCCAGCGTCAGCCCGTCAGCGCATCCATGTCGACACATGGGATAAATTGCCTGTCCGCGATGAGGAGTTGAAATGCAAGCAGCGTCTCTCGATTTTGCTCATCTGAAGTCCAATATGAAAGCGAGCTGGATGGCTGGGGATTTCGGCCAGATCGCGAACTTTAGCGTCAAAGCTGCCGAAGAGTTTGTTGCACGAACCAAAATCTCGCCCGGCACTCGAGTCCTCGACGTTGCCTGCGGCACGGGGAACACCGCCGTTCCGGCGGCGCGAGCAGGCGGTTTGGTCACGGGCGTGGATATCGCATCGAATTTGCTTGAGCAGGCGAGAAAGCGCGCAGTGGCGGAAAATCTGGAAATACGTTTTCAGGAAGGGGATGCGGAGGATCTTCCGGTCGGCAACCACGAATTCGATGTTGTCCTCACGATGTTCGGTGCCATGTTCGCGCCCCGCCCGGAGCGGGTGGCTGCCGAATTGATCCGGGTGTGCAAGCCGGGAGGAGTCATTGCGATGGCGAACTGGACGCCGGAAGGATTTGTAGGAAAGTCGTTTCAATTGACCGCGGAGATGGTGCCGCCTCCAGCGGGCCTTCCCGCTCCGTCGCTCTGGGGGAGCGAGCAGGTAGTTCGGCAGCGGTTCTCCCGCGGAATCTCGAAGTTAAGCTTAACCCGGCAGCGGGCAATGTTCGATTACCCCTTCGCTCCACGAGAAGTCGTGGAATTCTTCCGGCGATATTTCGGACCTACTCAGACAACGTTTGCGAGACTCGACCAACAAGGTCAATCGCAGTTGGCTTCCCGGCTGGAGTCTTTGTGGGTAGAGCACAACCTTTCAACCGATGGCCGCACGAAAGTCGAAGCGGAGTATTTGGACGTCAGAGCGATCCGCGAGTAAGCCCTGGACCGGCTCGCGTTTGCACTGATTTCTCGGTTGCGCGCGAGCCCGGTCAGACCTCCCAAACCACATCTATCTGCGTTCCTCCAACTCGCTACTTTTCGATGTCGAAGTAAATTTTTGTGGTGGCGCGGTATTGCGCGATCTTCTTGCCATCGATCTCTACTTCTAACTCCGACACTCGCGCCCATCTCATGCCTCGAACCGTCTTGGCGGCTTGCGCCACTGCGTTCTCCGCTGCTTTAGCAAAACTCTCTTTGGAAGTTCCGACTACATCGATAACCTTTTGCGTCATTGCGATTCTCCTTACGATTTGAATTTCACCCGGTAGATTGTACAGCCTGGACTGCCAAGCCGTGATGCGTGAGAATCGGATCCTTCGAAAAGCATTCGTGTTGACGTGAAGCTCGTTCCGGACAACCTATTGAGCTGCATGAAGTGCTCCGCTGATACCGCTGGAAGCGCCTGTTCAAGCACAATAGTCGCGGGAATCCCAGCGCACAGGTAGAATAAATTGGCCAACCTAAAACTCTTCACCGATGATCGTGAACTTCGCGGAGCGGGCGCACAACCACAACTGGGAACTGGACCCGGTCATTCGATCCTTGCTTGATACCGATTTCTACAAGCTGCTGATGTTGCAATTCATCTGGAAACATTACCCGAAAACGCGGGTGTCGTTCTCGTTGTTCAATCGCACTTCCTCGGTGCGTCTGGCTGACATGTTTGCAACCCGGGAAATAGTCGAGCAGTTGGAACATGTCCGGAGATTGCGGTTTCGAAAGTCGGAACTTGTCTGGCTCGCCGGTAACACGTTCTACGGCCGCCGCGGAATTTTTGAGCCGACGTTTCTCGAATGGCTGGAGCAGGATTTTAAATTTTCGAACTATGCGTTATCGGTGAAGGACGGCCAGTTCCATTTGTCCTTCGAGGGCCTCTGGCCTGAAACCACGATGTGGGAGCTCTATGCGCTCTCCATCTTCGATGAGCTAAGGACGAGATCCAACATGAAGAAGCTGAGCGAGTTCGATCTCGATATTTTGTACGCTCAGGCAAAAACGAAACTTTGGAGCAAGATTGAGCGCCTGCGCGGCGTTCCGAGCCTGAGCGTGGCGGATTTCGGAACTCGCCGCCGGCACAGCTTCCTGTGGCAGGAGTACGTGGTCAAGGCGATGGCTTCGAATCTCGGCAGCGGCTTTATTGGAACGTCAAACGCTTTTCTCGCCCACAAGCACGACGTGGAGGCGATTGGAACGAACGCGCACGAAATCCCCATGGTGCTCGCGGCGCTGGCGAACGATGACCAAGCCCTGAAAGCTTCTCAATACCATGCACTTGATCTGTGGCAGAGTACGTACGACGGAGCGTTGCGGATCATGCTCCCCGACACTTTTGGAACAACCCAATTCCTGAAGGATGCGCCCGACTGGGCGGCGGATTGGACCGGGCAGCGCATGGACAGCAAGAATCCGTACGTGGCAGGCGACGAATACATCGAATGGCTGAAAGGTCGCGGCCGGGACCCGCATGACAAACTCGTGATCGCGTCGGATGCTCTCGACGTCGATGAAATCATCGGTCTGCACGCTTATTTCGGTGGATCGTTGCAGGGCGGCGCGACTGCCCAGGAATTCCGCAGCGCCGCCGATTTCCAGGATCGGAAAAAGTGGATGCCTGGCCGGCGGATTCGTTTCAGCGCAGGGTGGGGAACTTTGCTGACCAATGATTTCCGCGATTGCAATCCCAAGGGCGGAAGCGAATTTGATCCGATCAGCCTGATCTGCAAAGTATCCGACGTCGAAGGGCGGCCGTCGGTGAAGCTCTCTGACAATTATGCCAAGGCGCTCGGCCCGGCATCGGAAGTCGAACGCTACCGTCGCGTGTTCGGTACAGCGGGCATGGCGAACGCACCGCTGATTGCGTAAGACAGCTGATGAGCGCCGGTCCTTTGGCTACCCCTATGGCTCTGGTGAAATCCTCGATTTCTTTTGTCGGGCTGCTTCATACAACACGATACTCGCGGCTACACCCGCGTTGAGCGATTCGACGGTCGGTGAGTGCGGGATAGCTACGACCTCGGTCATTTGCCCCAGCAGGTCGCGAGGCAGTCCAGCGCCTTCGCTGCCGATGAAGATGGCCAGTGGTCCTGTCAACGCGGCTTGGTCGAGCGGCGTGCCTTTGTGCGACGAAGTTGCGATCAGCCTCAGGCCGAGTTCGCGCATCTGGTCCAAAATTCGCGGCAACTTTGTCTGTGCGAGGGGAAGCCGGAATACTGAGCCGGCCGAAGCGCGCACCACTTTGGAGTTGAACGGGCTGACCGTTCCTTCTCCCAGCAGCACGCCCCCCGCTCCAAAGGCCTCTGCCGAACGCAGGATAGTGCCCAGATTTCCCGGGTCTTGCACTCCGGCAATCGCCACCAACGGGCCGGTTTGCGATTTTGCCAGCACATCCTCAAGCGTGAAATGTTTGCACCGCACCAGCGCGGCGACGCCTTGTGGGGTCTCGCTAGGAACGGCACTGGCGAACAGCTTGTCGGGGAGCAGCAGAGTCTCCACGTGAGCGGCGAGTTGGGGCAGAAGGCGCTCCGCGCGGTTTTCGGCGGAGGCGCGGAAGAATACGGCTTTGAACTTCAGGCCGCTGCGGATGGCTTCTTCCAGAATGCGCATGCCTTCAATGGCGCAATATCCCTCCGACGTGACTTCGCCGTGGGCGAAAGTCGCACGCAGCTCTTTGACCATGGCGTTGTGGCGTCCGTCGATGCGCCGCAAGCGGTTGTGAACAGCCTGGTCGTGGGTAGTCGCGGTTTTCTTCACGGGCGCGGTGGTCTGAACAAATCATACGCGTTTATCTCTCCTTGCAGTCATGGCTCGTGGTATGTTAGCTTTCGCGGATTCAGAACATTCTGGGGAAGGAAGAGTGTGCGCGCCGAAATTGTCAAGATAAACAGTGAGAAGCCGGAGGCATCGCTCATCCGGTATGCAGCCGATCAAATCCGCGCGGGCGAAGTGCTGGGCATGCCTACCGATACGTTTTATGGACTCGCGGCCGACCCCTTCAACTTGCGCGCCGTGGACCGGGTGTACGAGATCAAGTCGCGCTCTCGGCACAAGCCGCTGTCGCTATTAATCGAGAACGAGGAGCAGGCCGAGGAATTGGCCAAACCGCTGCCCGACGAGTTCTACCGGTTGGCTCGCCGTTTCTGGCCAGGGCCGCTGACGATCATTGTCAAGGCTGCCTCTCGGCTTCCGTTGAAAGTTACGGCCAATACCGGCAACGTCGCGCTGCGTATACCAAGCGCCAAGATTCCGCTGGCCGTGGTGCAGGCTGCGGGAATTCCAATCACTGCGACCTCGGCGAACTTGAGCGGGGAATCAGAGTGCACGACAGCGGAAGCGGTGCGGGATCAACTGCAGAACCGCATTGCCATCATCGTGGACGGCGGTACCTCGCCGCGCGAAACCGCTTCGACCATCGTTGATCTCACTGATGAAGAAGCCCGCTGGCGCATCATGCGCGAGGGCGCGATTTCCGCTCAGGACATCTCCGAATTCTTCGCACAAGGATGAGCGAAACAGATGCGAAACGGCCTGCGCGACGCCATTGGACGCCATGGCTGGGGGCATTAGCTGCGGCCGTCGCCGTCGGTTGGCTAGCTGCAATTTGTGCAGGAATCGTAGACCAGGCCTCGCGACAGGAACTCAACTCGGCGGAGGCAATTGTCGTCTTCGGCGCGGCCGAGTATTCCGGGCGCCCATCCCCGGTGTACCGCGCCCGCCTCGATCATGCCTTCGACCTGTTTCAACGAGGCGTTGCTCCGGTTGTCATCACGACCGGCGGAGCTGCGGCGGATCCCAGTTACAGCGAAGGCGGGGTGGGCCACGATTACCTGATGCGTCGCGGGATTCCTGACTCCAACCTGATCGCGGAAACCCAAGGTTCGGATACGGCGCAATCCGCCGCACGCATTGGCGTCATCATGCGCGCCAATCACATGCACAGTTGCGTGGCGGTTAGCGATGCGTACCACGTTTTCCGCATTCGCCGGCTGCTCGAGCATGAGGGGCTGCAGGTTTATGTTTCGCCTCGTCCCGACTCGCGGCCGCACTCGCTGTGGCAACGGGCGGAAGCGGTGTTGCGCGAGGCGATCAGCTACATGGTTTGGGTTTGGCGGGTGCATGTGCCAGTGTAAGTAGAATCGAGGCTCAAAAGAGTTCTCTCCGCTCGAGGTTCGAGTGAACATGCGCGGTGAGAACGCTTTGAGACAGTTTGGTGAAGCCGGCTTTCGCGGGGTCCTTCGGCTTCGTCGCTGCTTCGCTTCGCGACGCAGCTCCTGTGCTCAGGATGACAAAACCACGCAGAAGATCACCAGCCCATTCTTTTTTTGAGCTCCGTGATGTGAGCTACGTGATGCTTGCCGTGCCAGGCATACAGTGCCAAATTCTTTTCCAGAGGCATAGTCCCCAATTCCGGATGGCGGAAGGTTCGTTTCCAATCGGCTGGCTTCAGCGTGCGCAACAGGCGAACCCAGCGGTCGTGCAGTGAGTCCAGCAGAGCCAGCGAGACTTCCAGCGGGGTCGAGTGGACTTCCCCCGTGTTTGCCCACTGGTCTTCCATGTACGGTTTGACGGTGGGTTCGTCCTCGGTGAGCGCCAGCTTGAAACGAATGTAGGCATTCATGTGACTCTCGGGAATATGGTGCACGACCTGGCGAACCGTCCAGCCGCCGTCGCGATAGGGTGTTTGGATCTGTTCTGGAGTGAGATTCTTGATTGCGGCGCGCAATGCCGCAGGGGCTCGCTCGATGTCGTCGATGAATTCGTTTGTTTGGGCTTCGCTTGGTGGGCCGTCGAAAATGAATTTGCCAATGGGATATCGCGGGTCGCTCATGTTGGCCTCGGGTGTGGATTCGCTACCAGCGTCAGATGTGGGTCGACTGGGATAAGCTGCAAAAAGTGCTTAAGAGAAAGTATTTAATTGAAGAGGGCGCGGAGGCTGCGCAGGAAACGGACGAACTTTACTGCCGCACCAAGGCCAAGATCCGAACCGGGCCGCTGGAGCCGCTTTCCAGTTTGGTTGGAGCGACCACGACCGTTCCACCGGCTGCCGGAGCCCGATCCAGGTTGGCGACGTTTTCCAGTTGGTAGACGCTATGCGCCAGCGTGTACTGGCGCACGGGAAAGCTTTTCGACGGACCGTAATCGATGCTCATGGTGTCAATGCCGAGGCCCAGCGTATTGCGTGCCTCAACCAGGAACTTCGCCGCATCCGGGGAATAACCGGGAAAGTGCAGCACGCCTTCTTTGTCGGCGTTGCGATAGCTCCGGGCTGAGTTCCAGCGCGAATCCCATCCGGTGCGAGCGATGACGATTGAACCTAACGGGATTTGGTCGTGGTTACGCTCCCAGTGAACAATGTCTTCAACCGAAATCTGGTAGTCCGGATAGTCGGCAATGTTCGCGCTTACATCCAGCACGACCAGGGGTGCGATCAGGCGTTCGGTTGGGATTTGGTCTACAGTCCAAAGTCCACGGGCAAAATGAGCCGGAGCTTCAATACGAGTCGCGAACGGTTCGGGGAAGGGAATATTGGGAATTTTCTCGGCGCTGGCGACGATCTTAACTTGATAAGCGGACGTTTCGTAAGCCAGTGCTCGAGCATCGAGCGAATGCGTCAAGTCTACGACGGAACGAAATCCCGAGGGCGACGACAGGGAGGGGCGATGCTGCGCAAAGAGAAACAGCGCCAGGGCCAGTGCATATCCGATAATTAGCGTTCTAACCTTCATCGATCAATGTCGGCTTCTGCTTCGAGATGCTCTGCTCGCCACAAAATGCGATTAACCCATTGGATGCGAGCGTCTGTTCCAGAGGTGCTGCTTCCATTCTCCCGCGTAAAGCAAGAAACCTTCAAGGAACCGCAGGACATGCACTAATGGACGTGCTTTGCAGGCTCGTTGAGAAAGACTCATCCCCAAGCTGCGGAAACAGCGGCCGCTGAAACCTGGCAAGCAACGTTTCTACGAGGAATTTACGCCAGCAGGGAAGCGGTGCCCGCTGCGACGAGGGTGCCAAGAAAGTTTACGGCATCGTTGTTGAGCAGGTTCCGGCGTTCCAGCAGAGCGCCCAGGAGACTGTCCGCGATCATGCCGGCAACTGCAGCAATGATCGAAATGCCCAACCAGCGGACTGGGACGAGTCCGGCTAAGACACACACTAGACTCACGACGGACGCGGCCGCGATCCCAGCCAGGGTTCCGGTCCAACTTACTCCCCCGTCCGTGCCTGCGGGCACCTCTTCCCAAGTGGTGATCAGGCGCGCCTGTGTGCTTCGAGCCTGGCCGAGTTCGCTGGACACGGTGTCCGCCGCCGCTTCCGACAGTGCGGCGGAAAGAGCAAGCAGGATGACCGCTCTCCCCTCGGTAAAGGCCCACAAACCGGCACAACCCGCAGCCACCGCGAGGTTGGCTAGAACCTGTAAGGCAGTTCTGCCATCGAGCCGTTCGGCGGTTCCTAGCTTTTCTTTGCGGCGATAACCAAAGCGCGTGGAAACCCAAGTCAAGACGAACACCGAGACCAAGGCGAAGAATGCGCCGAGTCCTACTCCTGCATACAACAGAAAGGAGACGGCGGCGCCTGCAATGGCGCCGGAAAAACTCACCCCCTTCACCCAGCGTGCTAAGGCGGCGAACACTACGGTGACGATCAGGGCGGACCAGAGGGGAAGCGCCGGGTCCAGTTTCGCCAAAGCCTCGACGGTTCGAGTCAGGTCAGACACTAGGGAAGACTCTCGCTCCGAATCGCTTGCTGTGGTGCACGTACCAAGGCCGATACTACAATGGATAGGGTTGCGCCCAGCTCCGCCCCAGTGTATCGTGCTTTCACTCTGGGTTACCGGCGCGACCTTTGTGCATCAAACGGTTGGATGTAGTTTAAACTCACGAGCGCAAGCGCTTGTGGAGCGGACGTGGCTGGTAGTACAGCACGGGCGTAGACGCCCGCGCTTATATTTTCCGAGACAGGGTGAACTATGGCGGCTTCGGTTTGGTCTGGATATCTAACTTTCGGATTGATTTCGATGCCGGTGAAGCTGTTTTCCGGCGCACGCAGTTCGGGCATTTCCTTCAACATGCTGCACCGCGAAGATATGTCGCGGCTGAAGCAGCAGTATGTTTGTCTCGCCGACGGCAAAGTCGTGGAACGCAGCGACATCGTGAAGGGCTACGAGTTTCGCAAGGACGAGTACGTTGTCATCGAGCCCGAGGAGATCAAGAAGATCGAGCCTAAGACTGCAAAGACGATGGAGATATTGGAGTTCGTCAAGACGAGCGAAGTGGATCCGGTTTTCTTCGAGTCGTCTTACTACATGGTTCCAGACGAAGCTGGCCGGCGGCCCTACGCGTTGCTCACCAAGGCGATGGAGGAGAGTGAATACGTTGCCATCGCGCAGCTCACCATGCACAACCGCGAGTACACGGTTTTTCTGCGCCCGCATGAAGGCGGGATGATGTTGCACACGATGTATTACGCGGAAGAAGTCCGGAAGCTGGAAGGATTCGGCGCACCTGATGTTGAACTCAAGGATGCGGAAGTGAAGGTCGCGCATCAGTTGATTGAAGCGCTGGCGGCCGATTGGGATCCGGAGAAGTATCACGACAGCTTTCAGGACAATCTCAAGAACCTGATCCAGACCAAACTCGAAGGCGGCAAGATTGCCGAAGTGGAGAAGCCGAAGAAACTGGCTCCGGTGGTCGACTTGATGTCTGCTTTGAAGGCGAGCCTGGCTGAGATGGAAGGAAAGAAAAAGCCGGCGACGCCGGCCACCCGCGAAACTGCTGGCTCCGGTAAGAGATCTCGCGGAGGGGTGTGAACCCGGAATTGGCACGTGGTATTTAGAACTTAGCCCGATGCTCTCTGAAAGCAATCTTCTCGCTTGCCGTCTGCCTTAGTCCTCGTTGCCTTTGTACCCCACAAGGTTCGCAAGCAACCTTGGATTCGTCCGTCGACACTAAACTTGAAGGGCTTAAGTGCCAACTTTCCAAGCGCTAATCGCTGCTTCTCTGGCGCTTATCGCGGGCAGCCGTTAGAATAGTGAATTCTTCCGGAGTTCTACGCAGCGATGGATTTTGTGGCAGGAGTGTCGATGACTGGGGTGCGAGCGGCAGCTATTTTTATTCTTACGCTTATTTGTACCAGCTGCGGGGAAACCTATCGGCCGGTAGCTACTCCGATCATACAGAACCCACCAAATCCAGGTTTTGCTCATCTGGTACTGGTGGTCAGCGGCAACGGTTCCGGTAACCCTGGCGCCAGCACTACGATTGATGTGTCCGGGGACACCGCTCTATCGCAAGCAACCGTAGGCCTCATGCCTGTGCATGCGGCATTGGTGAATGGCGGCAACCAGGTCTACGTGGCCAACAGCGGCGATGACACCGTTTCCACGTTTGGTTCGTCCAGCGCCGCACCGGTAACGACGATCAGTCTGCCTGCAGGCTCGACTCCTAGTTTTCTGGCGACGACCGAGACTGGAACGATTTACGTCGCGAACTCTGGTAACAATACCGTTTCCGCAATCAATACCGCCAATAACGCGGTCATGCCGCCGATTTATGGAATTCCGGTGGGCGTTGATCCGGTGGCGTTGGCAGAGACTCCCAACCAGCAGAAGCTCTACTCGGCCAATCGGGGCAGTGGCGCGGGTGGTGGTTCCGTGACCAGTATCAATACCCTCGATCGAAGCGTGAACCCGCCCATCGCGAACGCGACTTGGATTTCTCCGGTGTCGATTGCCGCCCGATCCGACAGCAACCGTGTGTACGTGCTGGATCAGGGCGGTGGCACGGTTTCGGCGATTAATACCGCTATCGACGCGGTGGTCAGCAGTATCCCGGTCGGTGTCGGTGCGAACTTCATGCTCTACGATCCGGTGCGAAATCGCCTGTATGTATCGAACCCGCTCCTGAACAAGGTGATTTATCTGGATGCGTCGAATGACGCGCTTTCGGCGGTGACTGTTGCTGTGGCGAGTCCGGTCTCAGTCGCTGCTCTGCCCGACGGCAGCCGGGCTTATGTGTCCAGTGCGTCGGTCAACGGCAAGAGTGTGACCTCCAGCGTTACGGTCATCAATGCCTTGGACGGAAGCATCAAAACCACGATTCCGTTGACCGCAGCCTCAAAGGTGTGCGCCTCGAACCCGTCCGAGTTGTCGATCGCCGCTGCTGCAGACAGCTCAAGCGTTTATGTGGGGAATTGCGATGCTGGGAATGTAGCGATTATTCAGACGTTGACCGACACACTGGTGCTGCAGATGCCTGCCCCTGTGAGCTCTTCTCAGCCATCGACGATTCGCATCACAGCTGCAACTCAAAGCGGCTCAAACACGACGTATGCTTACGTCCCGATTTCCGGCCCACCTCTCCGTGTGGGCATGACCATTGCTATAGAAAACCTCGGAGACTCCGGGAACAACGGGACGTTCGCCATAACCGCCGTCGGGACTGGAACATTCACTGTGTTCAACGCGGCGGGAGTAACGGCGAGTTCTCAGGGCGGGACTGGAAGCGCTGTGACGCCGCAGAGCCCGGTGTTCGCTGTGGCTGGTCCGTAGCGGAATGGTAGTTATTGTTTTCTCAAGGCCTGTGGGAAATGACGTATCAGACCTGCACGGGCGAGGATGCCCAAGCCTACCTTAGCAAGCTTCCGCTGATTCTCTATCCTACTGCCCCACTGCTGTGGCCTGTTCGGGCTGTCGCGAACCCTTGTGTCGCAGGGCGATATTCAGGAACACGTTGCCGATGCAGGTTTCAAAACACATCACCAGGGCTTCGGTGTCTTCACTGCTTTTGGGGCCATGTTCGGAAGTGTGCAGCACTGGTGGGTGTACGCGGAAATGGAATCCCTGATCGTTGAGCGAGGTGACCGCGTTGCCAATCACCAGGTTTGCCAACTCGCACACGGTTTCCCGCACCAGTTCGTCCGATTCCGGCAGATCGCTTCCCGCGAACCGGCTGGCCACCCGCAGGGCGGTTTCCGGGTCCAGATCGATGACGATGCGTCCTTCGATGTCGCCGGTTACCCAGATCAGCGCAGCCACGCCTTTGCGGCGATAGGCCTCCTGTTCCATGCTGAGGTTCGCAATGGAGGTGGGACACTGTAGTCCCTGTGCCAACACGGCATCCGCCGCGTTGATAAACGGCTGGATCAGCTCCATTCTCATTTCAGGCCCCCGCGCCCGCGGCCTGAGCCGCAGTGCCATCCTCACCCATCACGTACTTAATCACCTCGTACAAGACCTCCGGTTTCACCGGCTTCTGCACGAAATGACGAGCGCCCCGCTGCAACGCCGCCACGATGTTCTCCTGATATCCGACGGAGGACACCATGACAATGCGTGCTTCGGGGTGTTGCTGCACAATTTTCTCGGCAGCCTCGATCCCTTCCATCTGTGGCATGGTGATGTCCATGAGGACGATATCCGGCCTGAGCCGATCGTATTCGCTGATAGCGGACACGCCGTCTCCGGCTTCGCCTGCGACCTGGCCACCGAATGTTTCGATCATCCGGGCCAGATTTTTGCGCGCGAAGACGGAATCGTCCACTACCAGGTAGCGGACCGGCTGACCGTCCTTACTGCGTTTCACTGGCGCAAACTGTTCCATATAACAACCTCCTACCGCTTCAAAGTTCCGGCATCGTGTTCTTGCCTGCCGGACAAAAATCAGTTCTTGCCGACTCCAGCGGCTTTGCCGCCTTCCTCGGATTCCGCCTTGCCTCCGGTCTTCCTCTCTTGCATGCACTGGGCTTGCAAGGTGTTGGCCAGCGCATCGAGAGCGACCACCCGTACCGCATACCCGCGCTCGATGGCTGCCTTCGGCATGCCATACACCACGCAGGATTGCTCACTCTGGGCGATGGTCATTCCCCCGGCTGCCTTGACCAGGCCCATCCCTTGCGCTCCGTCCTCGCCCATTCCAGTCATGAGCACGGCGATGCCTTTTTCTCCGAATTCCTCGGCGACACTCTTGAACAGCACATCCACCGAAGGACGATGGCCATTCACTCGTGGTTCGTCATTGAGCACTGCGACGTCGCCCAGCGGCAAGCGCTTCACTCTGAGGTGCCGGTTACCAGGGCAGATTAAGGCTCGTCCGGCCAGCAGGAGGTCTCCCGATTGTGCTTCTTTGACCGTGATGCCGCAGATTTCCTCTAACCGCCGGGAAAACATTTCCGTGAATCCTTCGGGCATGTGCTGCACGATCAGGATGGTTCCTGGAAAATTCTTAGGCAGCTGTGGCAATACGTATTGCAGCGCTTGTGGTCCGCCCGTGGAAACCCCAATCGCCACAATTCGCGTGGCTCGAGTCTTAGCGTCGGGAGTGGTCTTGGGTGACGGTTTCGGAGGTTCGACCGGCGCTGCGACTATAACCCTTCGACTCTGCGCCGCAGCCTTGATCTTGGCAATGAGCTCACGTGCGATTTCCGGCATGTTGGCGGAAACGTCGTTGGGTTTGGCTACAAAATCGAACGCTCCCATGGATAGCGCCTGCAGCGTAACCGATGCCCCCTGAGTGCTGTGGGAACTGACCACGATCACGGGCAGCTGGTAGCGCAACATGATTTCTTTCAGCATGTCCAGCCCACCCATGCCCGGCATATCGAGATCGAGCGTTACTACTTGCGGCTTCATGTCCTCGATCTTTTTCAGGCCGAAGTTCCCGTCCATGGCCGTGCCGACAACCTGAATCGAAGCGTCGGTTTGGAGAATTTGCGGAATGAGCTTGCGCATAAGCGCGGAATCGTCCACCACCAATACACGTACCGGAGGCGTCATAGCCGTCCTCCTGCCGCATTCTGCGCGATTCGTGCCCGCTCTGCCTGCGATAGGAGCAGGCCCACACTCGGTCCGCCAACCGTATCGGGACGCGACTTCGAAAAGCGTTCCACGATGGCTGCGAGATTCAGGATCAGAACCACGTGACCATCGCCGAGAATCGAAGCGCCGCTGACCAAATCGGTTTCCGCAGTCTGATCATCCAACGCCTTGATGACCAGTTCCTCTTCGCCTTCGAGTGCGTTTACGAGGAGCCCGAGTTTGCGTTCGCCCACGGCGATGACCAGCACGAAGACTTTTTCCGGACGGCCATCCGTCCGCTGTTCTGGCGGACGCCCTAGACGAGCCACTGGCAGGAGACGATTCCGCAGTTGCAGTACTTCGCAGTTATCGACCTGATGGATATCGGATTCATGGGCCCGAGCGATCTCCGCCACGGCATTCAGCGGAATGGCATACAGGCGCTGCTCCACGCGGAAAAGCAGGGCTTTGATGATGGCCAGAGTCAGCGGCAATTGCAGTCGGAAGGTAGATCCCTGTCCCGGATGGCTCACCAGATGGACTGTGCCTTTAAGCCGATGCAAGACGCTTTGCACTACATCCAGCCCCACGCCGCGGCCGGAAATTTCAGTGATCTCCTCGGCGGTGCTGAATCCCGGGCGGAAGATAAAATCCAGAATGTCAGCTTCACTGAGCCGTTCTGCTTCCTCTCGCTTCAAGAGGCGGCGTTCGATGGCTTTTGTTTTAACCTTCTGCACATCGATGCCCCGCCCGTCGTCACTGATTTCCACAATGACCTGATTGCCTTGATGGTAGGCCCCGAGGCGGATGGTTCCGTGCGCCGGTTTGCCGTTGCGAGTGCGCTCCTCGGCGCTTTCAATACCATGTCCAATAGCGTTGCGAACCAAATGGGTGAGCGGTTCCGCGATGGCATCCAGCAGGCTCTTGTCCAGGGCTGTGTCTTGCCCACTCAGCGCCAGGTTGACTTGCTTGTCGCATTGTTTGGCGACGTCGCGAACCATGCGGGGAAATCGGCGGAACAGTTGCTCGACCGGAACCATGCGAACCTTCATGACCGAGCGCTGCAGATCATTTAATACTCGCGATTGAAAGGCCATGGCATCGGCGAAGCGGCCGCGCATGGCTTCCTTGGGATAGTGCATGGCGAATTCGTTGAGTGCCTGCTGCAACATGGACTTCCCGATAATTAATTCGCCCACGAGATTCAATACGGTATCGATCCGCTCCGCATCCACCCTCAAGAGATTTTCTGCAGGAGCAGGACTAGGTTTGGCTGTGGCAGCGCGTTCGGGGGAAGGTGCGATCGGGGCGGTTTCAATTTCCTCGACCGGTTCCACTGCGGCTTTGAGTTCCAGCTTTTCTTCAGTATTGGCCGCGGGCGAGAGGGCTACGGCGCCTTGGGCTGCAGAAGGCTTCGGCCCAGCTTCGCCACCGCTAGATTTCTGCACTGGCTTCTGCGCCGGGGTTCCGATGCTCTCAACTTTAACCTGCGAGATGATGGTTGGGATGCGGCACTTCGCGGTCAGAAACTCCGCGGTCTGGTCGCTCGACACCAGCAACTGGAACTGCATCGCGTTCTTGGCGGATCCGGCCTCAGGTCGAGTGGCCAGCACTTCGCCCGCTTCGGTGAGCGCCTTGAGGATCAATTGCTGGGCCGCGATCGGCATTGCGCAGTTGGGATCAATTTGCGCGATGACGTGGTACACCTGCTTGCCCTGCTGCAGTGCCCCTTGCATAGCGAGCTTCTCGTACTCGGTCCACTCGACTTCAGGACCAGAAGCTGCCTGGCTCTTCGCTTTGCGCGGCTTACGGCCCTTTGGGTCTCGCGACAGTTTGCGGATCATCTTCCGCACCGGTTCTGCCGACGGAAGCTTGGTGCCGTCGCGATAGCAGCTCAGCATCTCCGTGAATGTATCCGCCGCGGCAAATGCTACTTCTGCAAGGGAGGTGGGAGTTTCGCTAGTCTCGAGCGCCAGGGCATCTTCGAATTCGTGCGCCAGTTCACTAAGCTCGGCATAACCCACTGCGGCCGAATCACCCTTGAGTGTATGCACGATCCTGCGGATGGTGCGCACCACTTCGAGATCGTCCGGCTGCTTTTCGAGCTTCAACGTCTCTTCGTTGAGCGACTGCAGCAATTCCGACGCAGACTCAAAGAAGAGTTCCTTCAATTCCTCCGCGCGCTCGTCCGGGAACTGGCTCACGCCGTCACCTCGATATGCTGATAAGCGGTCCCGGTCTCGCGGTAAATCATGTTGAACTTATCGGTCAGCCCCAGGAGGCTTTCCGCGTGTCCCACGAACAGGTAGCCTCCCGGATTCAGGCAGCGGGCAAACTTCTCGATCAAACGTTTCTGCTCGGCTTCATCGAAATACATCATGACGTTGCGGCAGAAGATGATGTCGTTGCGCTGGGGCAGATATTCCGTTTTCAGGTTGTGAAAGTCAAAGTGGACCAGTTCCTTGAGCGCCTTCTTCACCGCATAGCGGTCGCCCACCTTGTCGAAATGGCGCAGGCGGTAGCTGTAATCCACCGAAGCCATTTGACTCTCCGTGTACATTCCTTCCTGTCCGGCTCGAAGCACCGAATAGCTGATGTCGCTGGCCAGAATTTCCAGCCTCCAGGGCGGAGGGATCAGAGGCTTGGGAAAAGATGTCTCGTGGCTCGAAGGATTGCGCAACGCGTGGTAAGAGAGCGCGTCCGCAACTTGCATGGCCATGGTGTAGGCTTCCTGCCCGGTCGAGCAGCCGGCGCTCCACAGGCGCAGGGAAAAATCGCGTCGCTCCTGCTTGCGCCGGAGGATGTCATCGAGAACGTGCTTATGGAACAGCTCCAGTTGTGCCTTGTTGCGGAAAAAGCTGGTCTCGTTCACGGTGAGATTTTCCAGCAGCCGGGCTAGCTCTTCTTTGCCTTCCTTGCTTATCAGCAGGCGGTAATAGCTGTAGAAGGAGTCGAGCTGGCATTCTTTGAGCCGCCGTTGCAGACGATCCTGGAGAAAATCGGCGCGCCGCGAGTCGAAATGCATCCCGCACTCCTGATAGACCAAGGCCTGCAGGAGTTTCAGTTCGGGTTCGGTGAGGGGCGCTTGCACGCCTGCTGTTCCCATTCGTTTATGTCACCTGTCGTGCTATTTCGAAGCCGCCGCGCCGCGCACGTTTTCCGCCGGAGCGGCCGGACCCGTGCCCGGAGCCGCCTCGCGCTGCTGCCGGGTCGTTCCGCTGAAGTCGAGAACTTTAGCGACATCCAGCAAGACGATCAGCCGGCCCTGGTACTTGCCCAGCCCGGTCACACAATTCAGCCCGCCTTCCACAAACTCGGTCGGAGAAGGATCGATGTCCGCGGCTGGGATCTTGAGCACGTCGGAGGCGGAATCCACAATCAGCCCGCAAAGCCGCCCCCGATGCTCGACTACAAGAATTCGATTGCGCTTGCTAGGAGCGATAGCAGCTTCCCCGAGCCGCTTCCGCAGATCGAGGACAGAGACAATCTTCCCCCGCAGATTAATCACACCTTCAACGTAATCCGGGGCATCCGGCACGGCCGTTATCTCGGGCACGCGCACGATCTCATGGAGGGCAGTAATAGGTACGCCGTAGGTCTCGCGCCCTACTTTGAAGCCGACGATATGCAGTTCACGGTTCATCTCTGGACCCAGGTTAGTTTTCCGAACCGGCAGCAGCGTGCCGAGCCCTGCCTCTGCCGCCGGCCTTTTCCTCGCGGTGCGACACGCCCGCTTCCGTCTGGTCCAGCGCGAATCTGCCCATCGAATCCAGCAGATCACGCGACATCTTCGACATCTGCTCGGCCGAGGCGGCCAATTCGGTCGAGCCCGAGGTAGTGTTCTGCACCAACTCGCGCATCCGCTCCATAGCTTTGACTACGGCGTGGGCGCCCGAAGCTTGTTCCTCAACAGCCGAATTGATTTCATGAGTAATCTCGTTCAATCGCGTGGTAGCCCGGGCAATCTGCGAAGAGCCGTGCGACTGTTCGTTAGTCGCGGCACCAATTTCCTGCGCGAACTTGTAGACTTCCGTGACCACATTCGAGATCTTGCGCAGCGCCGTGTTCAGCTCTTCTCCATGCCCCAGCCCCTCGTTCACGATGGAAGTGCTCTGGTCCATGTTCTCAACCGCTTTGCGGGATTCCTTCTGAATGCTTTGAATGAGTTCGGAAATCTCCTTGGTGGACTGGGCGGATTTTTCCGCCAGTTTCCTAACTTCGTCGGCGACCACGGCGAAACCTAGTCCATGCTCTCCGGCGCGCGCTGCCTCAATCGCGGCGTTCAGCGCCAGCAGGTTGGTTTGTTCTGCCAGATCATCGATCACTTCGATGATCTTGCCGATGTCGTCTGCCCTTTGACCGAGCACGTCGATGATCTCGCCCGAGGAGTGGATAGTAGTGTTGATGCGATTCAGTCCGTCGGTCGCCTTTTCCATGGTGGCGATGCCGTTGTGCACTTCTTCACGCGAGCGATTGGAGATGTCGAGCAACACCTTGGCAGTGTCCGCCACGCGCTGGATCGAAGCCACCATCTGATCGATGGAAGCGGAAGTCTCACTTACGCTGGACGCCTGCACCTTGGTGCTCTTCACCATATTCTGAACGTTGACGCTCATTTCGTGCATGGTGCTGGTGACTTCATCGATGGCGGACGAGGTTTGCAGGCTGATCTTGGCCGATTCGTCGGAGGCTCCCGCGACCTGGTTAGAGGCGCTGGCCACCTGCTGCGCGGCATCGCGCCCGTTGCGTACCAACTTTCGCAGACCCTCGATCATGCGCGCGAAGGCTTTGCCCAACGTGTCATTCTTCGATCTGGGTTGGACATCGACGCCCAGGTTCCCGCCGGCGATCGCCTCTGAAACCGCTGCCATTTCCCTCAGGTAAGTGACCATGTTGGCAAAGGTTCGAGCCAATTCGCCAATCTCATCGCTGCGATGGATGTCGATTTCGTGGTCCAGATCGCCGGCATCGGCGATCTGCCGCGCGATCCTCATCAGATCGTTGAGCGACGAAGTGATGGATTTGGCGGTGGTGTAAGCGATGACCACTCCGAGCGTCAGCGCCACCAGAGTGCTGAGCAAAGCGATCACGAAGGTGGCAGTTCCCGCAGTCTCATCGGACTTTCGCCTGGTCTCTAGCACCTTGGTGTTTTCGAGGTCAGCCGCGTCCAGATACTCGCTGGCGTTCTTCACCCACGAAGAAGCGTCTTTCTGCAGATAGAAAATTTGCAGTTCAGCCACAGTGGCGTTTCCGCTGTCCACTTCTTTCCGCTTATCCATCAGCGGCGCGGCAAACTCGCGGGCCCAATTTTGCTCGCTGGTCTGTACTCTCTCCAGTGCGTTCCGCTGCTGATCCGAGGTGGTAAGGTTCTGTCCGGCCTGCAGTTTCTCTTCCAGAACTCGCATGCCATCATTCAACCGCTCGACTTCGCGGGTGTCGCCGCTGAGCAGATAGTTGCTCAGAGACAGGCGGTTTTGCATCATCTGAAAGCGGATCTTGTCGGTAGTGGCGGCCATTTGCAATGCCTGGGAAGCCGCGGCCTTGGCGCTATGCTCACGTTGCACGACGATGAGATTGATCAGGAACAGCACCACGACCATCGCAAGGACGGCTCCGAAGTTTAGGTAGAGTTTCTTGCCGATCGTCATTGTGCTGTGCCTCCGCTCGCTCGCATTCCCTTTACCGTTCGCCCCGAGCTCATGGTTGAATAATGGTCGAAGTCGGGTGAAATCCTTTCAGTCGGTTCACTCTTGCCGGGAATTCCTTCCCACTTAATTTTGTGGCTGGAACTTGAACTCCACGGTTCCGCTGCTCTCGGTGTCGGCCGGTTCGAACTTCCATTTCTTCAATGCGTCCATCGCTGCGTTCACCAGGAGCGGGTTTCCGCCAACTACCTTGGTGTCTTTCAGGTTCCCGCTGGGCGTAACCACCACCAGCACTTTGACCGTGCCAGTAATGTTCATCCGCCGCGCCAGGTCTGGATAAGTGGGAGATACTTTCGTTTTTGTCTTCCGTGCCAGCTCCCCTTGCGCCAGAGCGGGCAAGGGCTGGAACATTGCCGCCGCAGTTGCCGCAAACGCCAAGAGGCCAGTCATGGCCCACTGCCGTATCTTTTGGACAGACACTGCTCCTCCTCGGGAAACACCCTGCTCATGCAACAGCAATGCCGTTGCCACCTGGACAGGTTCCTGGCACCTTTGGGTAATGGGCCAATAAGAACCCCTTAATCAATGAGTTGGGCTGATCTTGCTGGTTCTGCACTTGCCGTACCAAGCGACCGGATTCGTCTCATTTCCCCCGCCATCTCTCAGACTGAGACGACCCGATCACCTTTCGTCAAGATTTCCCACTTCGGCACTCCAAACGTTATTCTCTTGACTCAAATTGAGATCACAATCTATTTTTCCTGTATATTCAATTACTTGTAGTTTGACCATGCGAGGCGGTGCCTTTCTGACAACACATGCCGGAGATTCGACAGTGCTGGAGAAAACCGGCCCGCGTTCGGATGACGCTTTCCAAAATGTCCTCCTGCGATTCTCCGAAGCGGCTGCTCAGGGAACTCCAGCGCCAGCTCTGATCCGACTCTTCTGTCAGGCGACGCGCAGGTTCTTTCGCGTGGATGGCACATATTTCTGGCGTTGCGATTCCCCTGACGAGTTGGTAGGTGCCGAAGCCGACGGATTGATGGCCGCTGACTTTCCCGGCCGGCGACTGAAGGCCCGCGAGAGTGCGGTTGCCATGGAAGCGATTCGTCAGCGCAAAACGCTGTATATGAGCGATCCGCTTCCCAAGCGGTATCCCGTGGCAGCTGAGTTTCGCGCCAAATCGCTGATGGCAGCGCCACTCGTGGTAGCCAACGAAGTCATCGGAGCGGCCGTCTTCCTGCAGGTATCGGAAGCGGATTATTTCAACGACGATCTCGCTGCCAAAGCGACCATTCTGGCTGGCCAGTTAGGCAGCTTGTTGGAAGCCAGCCGTCTCACCCAGGTATCGCGAGAGGAGCATCGCCGGGCTGAGATCCTTGTCGAAGTCGCCCAAGCCGTGCATGCCGTGCCTGACGCCTCTGCAGTGGCTAAGGCTGTGGCCGATCGCTTGCGGGTTCTCTTGCGCACCCGGCTGGTGTGTATTCTCCTGCGGCAGGGAACGACCGTTGGACTTCATGCTGTCGGCGCTGAGTCTCCGCAACTGGCGACTTCCGCCCGCGCTCGATTTGACCGTAAGGCTTTGCAATTTGCCGCCGATCTTGCCGCCCGGGCGCTTGCAGCCGGCGAACCGATCACAGTTGCCATCGATCCCGTCACCCATGCTCTCGGCGATTTAGTCCCAGCCGGAATGCTGCTGGCCGCTCCCATCCGCACTTCGCGCGCCGAGGGAGCCGTTCTCGTTTATCCGCGGGAGGAAGGCTCTTTCAGCCACGAAGAAAAGTCGCTGCTCTCGGCGGTGGCTGGGTTTGGCGCCGTCGCCATCGCCAATGCCGAACTCTACGGTACCGCCCGTGCGCAGGCTCACGAACTGCATCAACTCCTGGACATTCTTTCGGAGCTCAGTTCGCTCGGAAATCTCGACGAGTTCCTGCGCCAGTTCGTGGTTCGTGCCGCCGACTTCCTCGGTTTTGGCAGGGCCTTCGTCGGTCTGCTCGAAGGGGAAGCATTTCACGTTCGTTGGGGCGCCGAGAATGGCAAGCCCGGCCCGGTAGACCAGATTTTTCCCGAGGGCGTCGCCAGCCGCACTCTGTTCAGCAAAGAGCCGTTCTGGTCCAACGATCCCTCCAAGATCCCGGGCGCCAACCTGGCGATGATTTCGCAGTTCAAGGTGCGTCAACTCCTGGCGGTACCGCTGTTAGGGGCCGGGGGGAGGCTGTTGGGTTTGCTCGGAGTCCTCGACCGGCAGGACGGCGCGGGAATTTCGCGGGAGAACGTTCGTTCAGCACAGGCTTTGGCAGCGCATGTCGCGGTCACCCTCGAAGCCATACGCAATCTACATTTGTCTGAGCAACACCGCCGCCGCGCTGAATCGTTGATGGGACTTGCATTGGAGCTGAACTCCCATCTCCGGCTTCCCGAGTGTGCCAAGAACTTTGTTACCCGTGCCGTAGACCTGATGGGCGCGCAGGACGCTGCATTCGCTGTGCAACACGGCTCGGACTTGGAAACTCTCCTGCTCCATGGAGCGTCCACTGCCGGCCGCGATTCAAACTCCCTGCTGCGCCGCTTTGATCGTGGCCTAATCGACGCATTGGGCGAGCACACGGCTACGATTGTCTCCACCAGCGCAGCTGACCTGTTTGGTCCAGAACTGAGCTCGCTCCTCCGTTGGCGTGACTGTACACTCGTTCGGCTGCTGGGTTCGTCGGGAGATCTAGTGGGCGTCCTGTGTCTCGCCAATCGTGATAAGCCTTTGCTGGAGGAAGACGAGCAACTCCTGCAAGCCATCGCTGCGCAAGCCTCGGTTGCACTGGAGAATGCCCGGCTCTTCACCCGCATGGACCAGGCCAACCGGCACTGGATCGAGATATTCGATGCCATCACCGACTTCATCGTCGCCCACGATCAATCCGATCACATTCTCCGGGTAAACCGTTCACTGGCCGATTTCATCGGCGTTCAGCCGCATGAACTCATCGGCGTCAACATGGGCGCTCTGTTGGCCATGGGGCACGATGCTCCCTTGCAGGCCTGTCCCTTCTGCCGCTCTATTACCGACGCCGCTACGGATGAGTATGTTCTGCCGGTGCTCGACCGAACTTATCTGGTGTCGACGTCGCGGGTTCATGGAGCTAACAGCGAGGGTCTGCAGACCATTCACGTCCTCAAAGACATCACCGATCGCCGCGAAGCCGAGCGCCGTTATCGCGAACTCTTCGACAATATTCAGGAGGGTGTGTTTTTCTCAACTCCCGATGGGCGCTTCATTGAAGTCAACGACGCCCTGGTCCGCATACTCGGGTACCACAACCGGGAGGAACTTCTGCAAGCCGACGTTCGCACCCAGGTATATTTCTCGGCTGAACAGTACGAAGAATTAGCCGGGCAGATGCAGCAGTACGGCGCGGTGCGGAATCACGAGCAGACTCTCCGCCGCCGCGACGGATCGTCCGTCCATGTTCTGATCAATGCTTTTGCTGTACGCGACGCTCAACAGCGCATCGTGCAATATCGCGGCGTCATGCTGGATATCAGCGGCCTGAGAACCTTTCAATCCGAATTGCAGCGCGAGCGCGACTTCTCCGGCAAGATTCTGAACAATACCCAAAGCCTGATCCTGGTGGCAGATGCCGCTGGACTGGTTAGCTACGCCAACCGGCGCTGGTATGACATGGGTTACCAGCAGAACCAACTCTTGAGCCGTCCTTTGGAGGAACTCATCGTTCCGGCTCGGCGGCAGGCACTTCATGAGGCCTTCGCCGCAACCTTGGCTGGCCAGCAAGTCGACAATCTGGAAGTGCAGATCGTGCATGGCGAAGGCCGGGTCGGATATTTCTCCATGAACCTGAGTCCCATGCGCGACGAGCAGGGCAATGTCACCAGCATTGTTGTCGTTATGAGCGACATCAGCGATGCGGCAACGCTGCAGGCGAAACTGCTTCACGCGGAGAAATTGGCCGCAGTGGGGCAGTTGGTCGCCGGGGTCGCTCATGAAGTCAACAACCCGCTTACTGCGATTCTCGGATTCGCCGATCTGTTAATGGAGAATCCCGAAGTTCCCGACAGTGCTCGTAAGGATCTGCGCATCATCTTGCAGGAAGCGCAGCGCACCAAGCAGATCGTGCAAAATCTGCTGAGTTTCGCCCGGCAGATGCCCCCACAGCCCCGGCCGGTTCAGGTCAACACGATTCTCAGCCGCACCGTGCAACTGCGCGCCTACGACTTCCACAGCCGAGGAGTTCAGGTGGTTGAGCAACTCGATCCGGAATTGCCTCAGGTAATCGGCGACGCTCACCAATTGCAGCAGGTGTTCCTGAATATTCTGAACAATGCCTACGACGCCGTGCGCGATAGCGGGCGTCCCGCGCGCATCGAAATCAGAACTACGAACTTAGGGGGCTTCGTTGAGATATCATTTCGTGACAACGGCTACGGCATCTCGTTTCCCGAACGTATCTTCGATCCATTCTTTACCACCAAGGAAATTGGCAAAGGCACGGGCTTGGGTCTGAGCATCTGCTACGGCATCGTGCGCGAACACGCCGGCGAGATTCTTTGTCACAACAAT
>Ga0210390_10000396_pt1 | contig 47926 bp, 33 predicted proteins | sample IncBWH11OmetaG_FD_161050 | JGI IMG/M metagenome (GOLD analysis project Ga0210390, IMG submission 161050) | Forest soil microbial communities from Barre Woods Harvard Forest LTER site, Petersham, Massachusetts, United States - Inc-BW-H-11-O ... | reverse complement strand
CCGAGATTGTGGAGCGTCCCAACAAGATTGCGTTCAAGAGCGAAGATCGAGCCGGACTGACGGTCGTTTGTAATGGAGACGACCTCTACATTGCCGTGGCCGCCCTCAAGAAGTACATGCAGACCGACGCCCCCGATTCGCTCACGGAACTGGCCGAGAATCCACTGATGGGCGTGGGCGTGCCTGGCACCAGCAATTTCGCGATCGACTTCGCGACGACCGATCCTGCCCAGCTGATCCTGAAAGGCGTAACCGCCTCGAAGGATCTCGGAGTGGTCAAACTCAACGGCCAACCCGCCCGGCACCTGTCGTTCACTCGCGGCAAGATTGAGGGAGAGGCCTGGATCGCTGAAGGCCCGCAACCCCTCTTGCTGCAGGTCGACTATGATCTCTCCAAAATGGTCCGGCTGGGCACCAAAGAAGTGAAAATCGCCGTGACACAGACGTTTAGCGACTGGAAGTTCGGGTTCAAGCCGTCGCCCAAGGAATTCACCTTCACGCCGCCCAAGAACGCCAAGGAAGTGCACAACCTGCTCCGTCGCGGCGACGAAGAGGAAGAGCCTTCGCCCCTGTTGGGCAAAGCGGCCCCCAAGGTCGACCTCGAGCGGCTGGACGGCAAGCGAGTGAAGCTGGCCGACAATGCGGGGAAGGACGTGGTCATGCTCGATATGTGGGCTACGTGGTGCGGACCGTGTCGCGCCGAGCTGCCCCACCTGATCAACGTCGCCAAGGACTACAAAGGCAAAGGCGTGGTGTTCTACGCCATCGATCTGCGCGAGAAGAAGGAAAAGATCAACGAGTTCTTGAAGAAAGAAAAGTTCGACATGACGATCGGACTCGATTCCGAGGGCAAGCTGGCCGAAGCCTGCGGCGTCGAGGGCATTCCCATGCTGATGCTGATCGACAAGAAGGGCGTCGTCCAAGTCGTGCACATCGGCTACAACGACAAGGATTTTGAGAAGGAGCTCCACAAAGAGCTCGACAGCCTTCTGGCCGGCAAGGACCTGGCAAGCGCCACCATCTCCGAATTCGCAGCGAAGAAAAAGGTGGCGGAAGAAGCCCGGGCGAAGCGGAAAAAGGAGCACGAGAAAGCGAAGAAGGCGGCCTCCGAACAGACGGCTCGCTAACGACGCGGCTTCCGGCGTCACCCGTCCGAGATCACACGACCGGCCCAGTTCGCCTCGCCGCGGATTGAGCCGGTCGCTTTGCGCGCAGACGGCAACCCGCCGGGAGAATTCCACGCCGGCACTCCGTGCGGCTTGACCCCGCTCGGCCGACTGCCCACATTGGAGAACCCGCCCGAAAGATCCGCCGCCCCAGCCGACGTCGAGGGTTCGCTTGAGCCAGGATTCGTCCGCGCTGCCGCCTCTGTCGAGTCGCCCGAGCCCCGCCTACAAGTGGTGGGTCGTGGCGATGCTCTGGTTCATTTGCTTCTTCAATTACGCCGACCGCATGGCGATCAACGCGGTGGCCAAGGTGCTGCAACAGGACTACCAGTTCACCGACGAGGATCTGGGCTGGATCATCTCGGCGTTCATGTTCGTCTACGCCCTGAGCGCGCCCTTTGCCGGTCAGGTGGGCGATCGCTACCGCCGCAAGTCGCTGATCTTGGGCGGCCTGGCGGTTTGGAGCGTGGTGACCGGGGCGACCGGTTTTTGTCGCCGCTGGATCGAGTTTGTCATCGTCCGGGCGACCGAGGGACTGGGCGAAACGTTCTACTTCCCCGCGACGATGTCGCTCATCAGCGATTACCACTCGTTGCGAACTCGCTCGCGGGCGATGGGCTTGCACCAGACGAGCGTCTACGCGGGGACGATCGGCGGCACGGCGCTCGCCGGATACCTGGCGAGTCAGTATGGCTGGCAGGCGCCGTTCAAGCTGTTTGGGATTGGCGGCATCGTGCTGGCGATCGTGCTGGCGATCTTCTTGCGGGAACCGGCCCGCAACGAAGCGGAGCGGATCGAGGCCCAAACTCTCGACCACGTGCCCAATCCGCCGGCCATTCCCCTGACGCAATTCCTGCGAGAGCTCGTCGAGACGCCGAGTGCAGTGATCCTGATTGTCGCCTTCTTCGGCGCCAATTCGGTCGCCTTCGTCTTTTTGAGCTGGATGCCGAAGTATCTCGGCGATCAGTTCCACATGGACCTGGGGATGGCGGGATTCAGCGCCACCTTTTATTTGCGAATCGCCAGCATCGTCGGATCGATTTTCGGAGGATGGCTGGCCGACCGTTGGCGGATGTACCTGCCGGGCGGCCGGATCTTGAGCCAGGCCTTGGGCGCGCTCGTGGGCATTCCCTTAATTTATTTGTGCGGCAGGCAGGTCGAAGCGACGCCGCTGCTCGTCTATCTGACTCTCTTCGGGCTGGCCGAGGGGATCTACGACGCGAATATTTGGGCCTCGATGTACGACGTGATTCATCCGTCGCGACGGGGCACCATGCTCGGCCTGGCAAACATGATCGGCTGGCTAGGCGCGGGCGTGGCGACGGTGGGCACGGGCATGGCGATGACGCGTTTGCACATGACCTACGGCCAGGTGCTATCGGTGACCGCCATCATCTACGCCGCCGTCGCAGTGCTCTTGATCATCGCAGGCGTGGTGTTCGCCCCGCGCGATATCCGCCGCGCCCAGGCAGACACCGCGCTCGCGGATGGTGTCGCCTCGTAAGCGAAGCGGGTGGCACTGGGGGAGTTGCACGCCGCGCCCAGGAAGAGCCTCGCAGGCCGAGCTGTCTTCAACCCCGAAGGGGTGACACTCCTCTTGCCACTGGCGCGAGCCGGTGGGATAGCGCCTCCACACAACGCCAAAGCCCCCGGAGGGGGCGACACTCCCTCGGTCCTCGCCGTGCGGCTTGCGTTTATCATGATTCATGAAAAAGTGTCGCCCCCTCCGGGGGCTTCGGAAGCGCGCTTGCGGCCGTCAACCACCGACTGACGTCGGTGGCAAGTGGAGTGCCACCCCTTCGGGGTTCGGAACCGACTGCAAGCCCGTCGGCTTGGGAAAGAGCCGGCATCAATTGGTGCCCCTCGCCGTCTCGCCGTCGAGTTCGATTGAGGACCGCCAAAATGGCACCCGCCGACGGCACTCCCCCCCAACAATCTCCCGCCTTGTTTACACGCGCATAGAAACACGACCTTGTTCCATTTTCAGAATCTGGAAAATGGAGATAGGGCCTTTTTTTCTCTGTGGTTCACAAGTTGAGAGTGCTGTATGTCCGAGCGAAATGGAAACGGGCACTTGCCCGAAAGTGGGGCGGCGGTTGTAGATCGGGTTAATGGCGAGACGCCGGCGGTCAGGCCCGATTTGACCGATGCCCAGCGGGCGGAAGCCGTTCTGGAATGGGATCGCCGCTTCGAGGAGGCGCTGGTCGAAGTGCGGGCCAACTACGATCGACAGGCCGAGGAAGCCAGGCAGGAGAGCCAGCCAGAACCTGTCCGCGCCGGCCTCAATCGCCTGCGGGAACTGGTCGTGCCGCCCAAGAAAGAGTTTCGGCTGTTTTCGGCCGCCCAGCTCAATTCGGGGCAGTACGAAACTCGCTACCTGGTCCGCGGCATTCTGGCGGCCGGCCAGCCCGGCGGCATCTTCGGTGCGTTCAAGACGCTCAAAACGTCGCTGGCCGCCGACTTGCTGATCTCGATCGCCAGCGGCACCCCCTTCCTGGGCCGCTTTCCCGTGCCCCAGCCGGGACGCGTCCTCTTTCTCTCCGGCGAATCGGGACTGCCCGCGCTGCAGTCGATCGCCCGGCGCATCTGTGCCGAGCGCGGCCTGTCGCTGGAAAAACTCGACAATTTTGTCCTTTCGCCGGACTTGCCGCGACTGGACCTGAGGACCGACGTCGCGGCGCTTAAAAAACTGATCGAAGCCGAGCGGCCCGTCTGCGTGGTCATCGATCCGGCTTATCTCACGCTCGGCGGTGACAACGGCCGCAACCTGTTCGCGATGGGCTCGCTGTTGCGGCCGCTGGCCGAACTCTGCGAATCGACGGGCTGCACCGTGCTCGTCGTGCATCACTGCAAACGCTCGCAAAAAGCGGGCGACCCGGCCACGCTCGACGACATCGCCTGGAGCGGCTTTGCCGAATTCTCGGCTCAGTGGCTCCTGGTGTCCCGTCGCCGCCCCTTCGATCCGGCCACCGGACATCACGAGCTGTGGCTGGGCGCGGGCAGCCGCGTCGGCAACCACGGCCTGTGGGAACTCGACGTCGACGAAGGCCGGCCGTGTGAATTTTCGCTCGATGTTCGGCCGCATGGTCCGGTCGACGGTCCGCCCGACGATTCTCTTGCGGGCGAACACCGCATCTGGAAGACAGTTTTACGCCCGGTGGCCGCGCTGCAGCGGCAGCTCGACGCGCAGTTCGTCGCGGCCAGCGAAGACCGCCGCCTCCGCCGCCGGGCAGCCACGTTCGACCGGCAAAAGCAACGCGTGCTCGAATTCCTCTCCGCCCACCCCAACGGCTGCAACGCCACCCAAATCCGCGAAGTGCTCGGCTTCAACGGCAACCGAATGAAACGGCTCCTGGACATGCTCTGCGACGACCGGCTCGCGCGGACCGAGGAAATCTACCACGACCGGCGGAAGGAAATTCTGTACCACCGCGTGCAGGTCATGGATCTATCCGCCACCGCCATCCAATCCAACCGCGTCAGCCCAGTCGATGAAATGAAGTACGAGGTCCGGTCCGGACACTTTGTCGATCGACCGGCAGCGAGACCGGAAGACCGCCGGCCACCCACCCCGCTGAACGCCGTCGCCCCGGCAATCCTGACTTCTTCCGTTCTCCCCAACGCGACCCGCGGCGAACAGGCCGTTCCCCAAGACGCCCCAACCGCCCCGGGTGCAGGGGCGTTGCCCCTGCCCCTGCCAGGTCCGGACACTTTTGTGGAAGCAGGGACCGAGGCGGACCGGACGTAGGTTTGCGGATCCGGAATCGTTGATGTCAGGCATTGGGTGGCACTGGCGGCTTGGCCAAATAGAGAATCCGGGGCTTCCGCAAAGCGGAGCGCCCCGGCCACCCGCCGCGTAGTCATTCGGCGACTTTGTTCGCCGCGGTCGCGCGATAATAGTCGCCCGCCAGCCAGCGGACGACCAGGTCCGATTCGCGGGGGCTCAAGCGCGATTGGAAGGCCGGCATGTGATTGTGCTCGCCGTAGTTCTCGGGGCGACCCGGGTCGGCGACGAATCGCTTGAGCCAGTCGACGCTCCCATAACCGGCGAGCGCCGGGGCCGAACCGTCCTTCGCGCCTCCCTTCTTGCCGCCGGCGGCCGGCGTGAGCGAGTGGCAATCGGTGCAGGCCGACGACAGCTTGACCTTGCCCAGCGCACCCGTCTCGAAGATTTTGCGACCCGGCTCAACCAGCACCTTCTGTTCGGCCGTCTGGGGCAAGCGGCCCGACTGCGACGCGATGAATTCGACAAGCGCGTCCAAGCTTGGCTTGTTGGCCGGATCGTTCAGGGCCGCCTTGTTGGTTTCGGACCAGTCGGCCATTTCGCCGTTGTCGAGCAGGTCTTCGCCCACTTTTTTGTCGGCCGCGTTCCGCAGCGGCTGGAACTGATGCTTGAAATCGACGAGCACCGCGCGGACCCAGTCGCGCGAGCCGAAGTTGCCCAGGTCGGCCGCGGTGGCCGGCGCTTCGACGCGCGTGTCCCCGCCACCGCTTTCGCCCGCAGGCGCAGCTGCGGCTCCGTTTGCCGGTGCCGACGCAGCCGCCACGGTGACTTTACGGCCCGTGCCATCCGTGCCGTTGTAGCGATGACAGCTCGAGCAGTTGGCGGCGAAGATTTTAGGACCTTGCGAGAGGGGATCGTCGCGCAACAGCGTGACCGCGCCGGCGACGGGGATCATGTCCGGTCGGCGGGCCAACTCGACGGCCCGTTCGCCCGATCGATCGGCCTCGTGAACGGCAAGCTGGAAGTCGGCATTGTGTCGATCCTCGTAAGCGGCCAGCCCGGTCAGACCGATGACGCCCGCCATCAGCGCGAACAAGAAGCAAACGTTGAACGCGTGCCCGGCCCGCCAGCGGCCAATCAGGGGCATCAGGACGAAGATGATCACGATGGCCGTCGGCACGTAAATCGCGCCAAACGCCAGCCCGTAATGCTCGACCGACTGAAACTTGAGGAAGCGAAACAGGAACAAGAAGTACCATTCGGGCCGCGCGGCCGAATAGGGCTCGGACGGATCGGCCGGCGCGCTCAGCTCGGCCCCCTTGAAGACGACGCACAAGATGACGACTGCCAGGACGCCCAGGCAAGCGACCGCGTCGCGGAGCACCTGGTCGGGCCAAAAGGTCGTCTCGGGTCGATCTTTCCGACGCACCGTGAGCCCGTGCCGCCGAAACATGTAGACATGCAGCACCAAAAACAGGACGAGCGCCGCAGGCAGGAAGCCGGCGTGCATCGCGAAGAAGCGGGTCAGCGTGTGATGGCCGTAGCGAGAGCCGCCTTGCACGAGCTGCTGCAAGAGCGGCCCGGCGACCGGCGCGGACCCCATAATCTCCGTCGAAACCTGCGTGGCGTAATAGCCTTTTTGGTCCCAGGGGAGCAGATAGCCGGTGAGCGCCAAGCCGAAGACGATCTGCATCAGGATCAGCCCGAGCCAGAAGTTGATCTCGCGCGGCGCGCGGTACGCCCCGTCAACGATCACCTGAATCAGGTGCAGGGCAATCAGCACGACCATCGCCTGGGCCGAGTAATGATGGATGCCCCGCACGAGCCAGCCGTAGGACATCACATCCTGAATGAAGTAGACGCTTTCCCAGGCCGTCTGGGCACTGGGGCTGTAGGCCGTCCAGAGGAAGAGGCCGGTGATGACCTGCACGGCAAACGTGAAGACCAGCGTGCTGCCCCACACGTAACGCCAGCGCGCTCCGCCGGGAATCGGCTCGAGCAGGACCTCGCGCATCAGGTGGCGGTAGCCGGTGCGGCTGTCGAACCAATCACTCAGGCTCGTCATAGGTTGCCGTTCTCAAGCCGAGACCACGATCTTGTCGGGAGTGCCCGCTTTGAAAACCTGATAGCGGACCCAGACCTCGCTGTTGTTCTTGAGCTTCACTTCGAGCGCGTCGAGGCCGCGCGGCGGGATTTCGTTCTTGCGATGCCCGTCGAGGTCGAAGCCGCTCATGTGGCAGGGACACAAATAGTCGTTCTGTACGGGGCGATAATCGACGGCGCAGCCCAGGTGCGGACAGCGGACGTTGAACGCCGTCACCGTGCCGTCGGGGAGCTTGCGGAGAAACACGCGGCCCACCGGCTGGTTGGCGAACTTGTTCCAGGCGTCGACCGTGTCGTCATAGACGGTGAAAATCTGCGGCCGACCGCCGGCGGGAATGGCCGCCAGCGGTGTCACGGGCAAAAAGCCGTCGGCATCGCGTCGCCCGTCGCCGCCGCCCGACGAGCCCCGCTTTCGCAAGAGCGGATCGAGAAAGAAGGTCACGCCCGCGGCGGCCGGCACCACCAACAGCGCTCCGCCGGTCAGCACGGCCAAGACCTTCGTCAAAAAGTTGCGGCGCGGGCCGCCGGCTGGAGGCGCTTCGCCAAGGGTGCGCGAGGCGTCCGCGGGAGTCGATCCGGATTTTCGCGCGGCGGCCGATTTATCGGCAGAGTCCGAGGGCATGATCAGTAGTCCGAGTGTGGGAGTCGCTCAATCGCAGTCACGAGTCCGTGAATGTCGGCGGGCAACAGTCGCTGGCAGGCTTGTCGCAAGTGTCAGTTTTATTGAAGGCAGTGGCAGTTTATTGAATCGGGGCGCGGGGTCGTCAAGGAGGGAGCGAAGCGGCGAAGGGCCGGATCGTCGGGGGGGGCAGGTCATGCGGGGGCGGGCGGCGTGGCGGGGGCAGCCAGTGCCTCGCGGGTGGCGGTCAGCACCTGCTTGAGTGCGTCGGTCAGCTTACCGTTTAGGGTTGCGCCGGAAGCCTGCTTGTGGCCGCCGCCGCCGAATTGTTCGGCCAGCGTGGCGACATCGACGCCGGCTCGGCTGCGGAAACTGAATTTGACCGTCTTGTTCATCTGCTCGACCGCAATGAACGCACACTGGGTGCCGCCTATTTTGAGGCACTCGTTGACGAGGTCCTCGGTATCGACGGGGCGGGCGCCGCAGCGGTCGAAATCGGCGAGTTCCACCCAGGTGTAGGCCAGCTTTCCCTCGCTCTCGAGCGTCACTCGGCTGAGCACACAGCCCGCCAGTCGAATTCGGCCGACCGAAAACTGCTCGTAAAGTTGCCGGTAGAGCAAGTCGGGCCGCGCGCCGAGGTCGATCAGCCGCGCTGCCACGCGATACGTCGACTCGCGGACCGAGGAGAAGCGGAACCAGCCGGTGTCGGTGGCGACCGCACAGAACAACGGCGTCGCCACCTCGGGCGGAATGGCCAGGTCGAGCGCGTCGGCCATCTCCAAAATCAGCACGCCCGTCGCCTCGGCCTGCGTGTCCTTGAATTCGAGCGCGCCCAGGTCGTCGCTGCTGGCGTGATGGTCGATGACCACTCGGCGGGCCGTGCCGCGACGCATCATCTGGCCGACGTCCTGCAGTTGGCTCCAAGAACTGGTGTCGACGACGATGTGAACGTCGGTCTCCAGCAGGGCTTCGGGCTTGATGTCTTCGCCGATCTTGAGAATTTTGTGGTCGGGATCGAGGAACGACAGCGTCGCGGGGATTGCCGACGGATTAACGATGCGAACCTCTTTCCCCAGCGTCCGCAAAATCGCAGCCAGCCCCAGCTCGGAACCGATGGCGTCCGCGTCGGGCCGCACGTGGCTGGACAAAATAAACCGCTGGTTCGACATCAACACGTCGCGCAGCGGCTCCCAGGGAATCACCATGGCCGCATTGTAAAAGGTCGCTGCCGATCTCGCGACTGGCCCCGCAACGATTGCGCCGGACTTTCTTGCGCCGGGAACCAAGCAAGGTCGGGTGGCACTGGCGGCTCGTCCGCCAGTGTCTTGAGTCGGCCGCTCAGCGGACAAGAAACACTGGCGGACAAGCCGCCAGTGCCACCCCTGACTCATCGTTTTGGGGGAGGACTATCGCGGCTCGAGGCCGAGGTTGCCGGCAAAATGGCTGGGCAGCGTGGACGGTTCGACGGGCGGATTGAGCGAGTTTCGTGCGCCCAGCGGCAAACTTTGGGCGGCCAGGCCGAGCGCGTGGGCCTGCTGGCGCAATCGCTCGATCTCGCGCAGCTCGCGTTCCGCGTCGACGTTCGACTCTTCGAGGCAGCCCTGCCGCACGCGGCCCGACAGCGCGTCGGAGCCGGCGCCATTGGCCTGAAACTGGCGGCGAATCGTGAACAGGTTTTCGCCCGTCGGCGCCAAGTCGGCCAGCGCGGGCACCCGCACGATCTCGATCCGTTGCGGCGAGTCGTGCACGGAAACTGGGCCGGCCTTGACCATGCTGTCCACCGAGATGTCGACGTCGCTTTCGGGTCCCTTGATCTTCACCGACGGCAGCACGAAGAGTTCGCGCTGCGCGGTGCGCCACACGAGTTCCCCGCCGACGCTCACCGCGAAACGCCCGCAGCGCGTGTAGTACAACTGGTGGGTCTGGCGGTCTTCAAGCTGGAAGAATCCTTCGCCGTCGATCGCCAGGTCGAGCGGGCGATCGGTTTTGCGAATCTTGCCTTGGCCAGCGTCGACACCCACCGGCCCGAGCCGCACGCCCACGCCGATGCTGCCGCGCGACGAGCTGGCGGCCGCGCTCTCGAGCGCGACGATCGCACGTTTGTAACCGTCGGTGCCGGCGTTGGCGACGTTATTCAGCAAGACTTGCTGCGCCTGAGCGATGGCTTCGAGGCTGGCGCCGATCGTCCGCGCGGCGTCCCGCTCGCCGTCGGGCAGTAAGCCGGGTGATTCACTGGGCGGCAGGAGCGGCTCGCTGGCGGTCGGCCCGGGAGTAGCCTGCGGCCACAGCGGCAGACTCGAGGGGGGCTGGCCCAGTGACGACGGGCCAAACGGCGACTGGCCGATTGGCTGGCCTAACGGGGAAGGCCCCAGCAGCGGCCGGGTCTCGACGGTCGACGGCGGCGTGCGGCCCAGCTCCTCGCGGAGCCGCAACAGTTCGCGCACGTCGTGGGGCGACAGATCCTTGAGCTGTTCGTGCCAGACTTCGCGCTCCTCGGCCGTTGAGTTGGGTAGCGCGCGATCGATGACGCGGCGACCCGGCGAAATCGGGTGGGGGAAATTCACGTTCGGCGAATTGACATTCGGGGAATTTAGGCCCGGTGCGACCGGCCCCCCATCGCCGAATCTGGGAGTCACTGGGGCCGAGGCTGGTGGTTCGACGGGGAAATCCGGTCCGTCCGGCAAGAGCGGCAGTGCGTCGGTCCGTAGTGGCAGCGGCATCGGCTGAGGAATCGCCGAGGGCCGCGTCGATTCGCTGGCGTCGGCCGTCCGCGGCGGGTGTGGCAGAGCGGCCGGCTCGCGACCCGAGACAGCGGGCAGGATTCGGTTGGTTCCGACCTCGCTCGACAACAGCGGGCGCTCGCAGGCACCGCTCGCGCAGCCGGTGGTCATGACGTCCGAGGTGCGAGTGACCGTGCGCGGTCCGCTTGCGGGCGGATTGTCTGGCATCTTGCAGTCGGGGTACAGCTGCGGGGGAAGGAAAGACGCGGGCGTCGCCGCGCCCGTCGCGCGGCTCGCAGCCGGCGGATGGTGGTGTCCTTGACGAGCGATCCAATGTCCGGCAACGAGCAGTGCCGAGACGCAGACCAAAGACAAAACACCGGTCGCCGCGCGGTTCACAAAGCGCATGGTTGCCCTCCCTGGCAAAAGCGGGCCGCACGGTAGTCGAATCCGGCAAAAGCGGCAAGATGGATTGGCTCTCAATCGCTTCCGGGGAAGCGACTTAAGAGCTCGTCGCGCCCACCTGCCGAATCCGTCGGTCGAGCAACTGATGAAGGCTCTCTCAGAATGCAGCTTCCGGAAGCTCGCACCTCGAAGCACCTACCGATGTCCGGGCCTGTGGACGCGGTACAGCCTGCGCTGTCCGGCATCGAGGTGAGTCACAACGTCGCATGGATGCCCCCGAGGACGCATCGCGAATCGCGGGACGAAATTTTACCGGCTGCAGGGCCGCGTTCGTCTCGACCGATTGCCGGTCGTTCACTATAAAGCGTCCCCCTCAAAGCGGCCGTAAGCCGCTGAGCGGGTAAAAATTACGCAGTCGGCGCGCGGGGCCGCAGGATTCCGACCGGCGTAAACGGGAAACATCGGCGCCTGCGGAATTTCTTGGCAGTTTCTCATTTGCACGGCAGATCCCTCGCGTGACCGGCCGGACCCAGAGATGCCGGAAACTGCGAGCGGTCTCGCGAAATCCCGCGCCGGATCGCGAACGTGAGACTTTAATCCTCTTGAAAGGAGTCGTGACGTGATGCAGGGCTTGGGTCGAAAGGAATCTTCATCCGTTGACACCGTGCGGCGGACGGCGCGGCGGCTGGCCCTCTTCGGCCTGGCCGCGGCCCCGCTGATGGCGGCCGGCACGCTGATCTGGGCTCAGGACGATCCGCGCGACGTAATCGAACAGCGTCGCCGCGACGTCGATCGCGAACGCCGCCTCGTCGACCACGACGTCAACCGCGAGCGGCGCTTGGACGACCGCGAGTATATCTCCGATCGCCGGCCCGATCCGGGCGCCATCGAGCGACGCGAAAAACTGGCCCGCGACCTGAAACACGACCTGCTCGACTTCGACAAGAACGGCTTTGATCGCGGTCCGGATCGTCGATATTACGGCGGCGACGTGTCCACAGTCGTCGAATCGCCCGAAACGCTCGACCTGTCGCGACGCATCTTCGATCACATCGCGCAGGAGGCCGACGCCCTGCAAGTCGGGCTCAACAACGACGTCGACCAGATGCGGGGCGTCCGTAGCGTATTGCACGACGTGATCCAGTTCAGCGCGCGGGCCCAGGTTCTCGCCGAAAGCTGCCGCCGGACCGAACGACTCGGCGTGATGTATGGCGACTTCGAGGCTTTCGATCGCGACTGGCAGTCGATTTCCTACAAGTTGCGACGGATTCCCGAGATCAACCAAAGCGCTGCGCTCCGGCGCATTGAAAACATCGACAAGCTCGATGCAAAGCTCAACGAAATCTTTAAGGTCAAGCCGCACTTCGACCAGCACGAGCTGCTCCGCGCGACGGCCGCGCTCTCTGACAAGCTGCAGAGACTGGTGGAAGACATCGAAGTGGAAATGGTCGATCCCCAGTTGCGCCGCTCGTTGACCGAGATGGCCCGCCGCACGCAATCCGAGGCCCAGATGGTCTCCAGCGTGTGCGATTCCGAGAGCGATCCGGCGGCTGTCGCCGGCGAGTTCAAGGAGTATCTCGAGTTGTGGCACCCGCTGGTCCGCCAGATTCGCCAGGTCGACGCCAACCATGCGCTCGAGCGGACCGTCTTCCGCGTCAGCCAGTCGAACCGGGAGATCGGCGAATTCCTGCGGATGCCCGCCCAGAATGACACAACCAACCTGGGCTACATCATGGACTCACTTAAACGCGACGTTGACGAATACTTCACGCGGGCGCCGCTGCGACTCGTGATGGACCTGCCCGATGCCCGCACGGCGCTCGCCACCGCCGGAGAGTTTTACGGCACGTGCGAGCAGTTTTCGCAGGAAGCCACCAACAACGCGTCGCAGACCGACCTGGCCGAGGCCTTCCGCAACGTGTCGCAGGCCTGGCGGGCGTTCAACTACACGTTCCGCCCGATGCAAAGCGAGCCGGCTCGCCGCGTGCTAAACCGCATCGAGCAGAGCATGGGTTCGCTGGCCGACGCGTTGCAGCTCTATGATCAGCAGTTCGACGGCCGCCGCATCAGCGACCTGGCCTACACTCTGTCGGCCGCGGCCGACAACATCAACCGCGACACGCAGATCTGGCTGCAGCGCGATCGCCAGGATTTCGCCGACGAGGCGACCCGCGCAACGCAGTCGTTCGTCGAGCGTTGCCAGCGGTTCAGCGACGCGGTGACCGGCGGTGCGACGGTCGAACAACTGCGGCCGGAAATCATGCACTTGTACGAGCACTACAAGCAGGTCTACTCCTTCATCTCTCAGTGCGGCGGCCACGAGCGCGGCCGGTTGGCGGAAAACGCCAAACGCGCCAAAGCGGCCCTGGTCGACCTCCGCACGCAGCTGGAGATCTAATCCGCGTTATGATTTGATTCTCGAAGCCCGCCGGCCCAAAACCGGCGGGCTTTTTTTGCGCGCTGATCGGTCAAGCCGTGCGCGGCGTGATTAGCGGAGGATGTGGGGCAATCGTAGGGTATGACCGGGCGCCTCGGCGGCCGCCGGCACACCATCTTACTGACATTTCGTAGCGCCCCGCGCAAGAATGGCGGGCCTGCGCCCGCTTCGCCGGCTGGTCCTACCCTACAAAACCGCTACGAATTCAGCTCGGCCGCCTCTTCCCAGTGTTCGTAGAGCGTTGCCAACTCCGCGCGAAGGTCTTCGTGCTGGCGGGTCACTTCACGAATGCGCTCGGGTGTGCGATGGATTTGGGGGTCAGCCATTTCCGTCTCGACCTGCCGCAGTGTCGCCTCCTTATCGGCGATGTCTCGCTCGATCGCTTCGGTCTTGCGATAGGGGAAGCGGCGTTTGCGGCGAGCCGGTTTGCTGCTGTCCGTCGGGGCCGCTGGCTCGGCGGTCCGCGCGGCGTCGTTGCGCGCTGTCCGCGCCCCTTCGCGGGATTGGCCGAGTGCCAGGAGCCGCTGCTGGGCGAAATGAACGTAATCGCTGTAGTTGCCTTCGTAGCACTTCCAGCCTTCCGGCTCGCACACGATCACGCGTTTGGCCAGCCGATCGAGGAAATAGCGGTCGTGGCTGACGAAGACGAGCGTCCCCTCGTACGCGCGAAGGGCTTCTTCGAGCGAATCGCGGGCCCACAGGTCGAGGTGATTGGTCGGCTCGTCGAGCACCAGCACATTGACGTTTTGCGCGTTGAGCCGGGCGAGCGCCACTTTGCTTTTTTCGCCGCCGCTCATCGCGCCGACTTTCTGCAGCGCCAACTCGCCGCGAATGCCGAAACGAGCCAGCAGATTGCGGAGCGCCGCGGGCGTGACCTCGGGCCGGTCGGGGGGACGAATGGCTTCGATGGCGTCGCACTCGGGATCGACGCTGGTGAGCCGCTGGTCGAAATAGCCCAGCTTGACCCCCGTGCCGATGCGGGCGATGCCGCTGTCCGGGGACAGCTCGCCCAGCAGGACCCGCAACAGCGTCGTTTTGCCGCAGCCGTTGGGCCCGAAAATCCCGAGGGAATCGCCCCGTTCGACGCGCAGTGAAAAATCGGCGAACAGCGGCCGACCCAGGCTTTTGGCGACCTGCTGCGCGTCGAGCACCCAGTCGCCCGGCCGCCCCACCGAGGGGAAATTCATCCCCAGCTCGGCAATTTCCTGCGGTCGCTCGATCTCCTCCACGCGGGCCAGCTTTTTCTCGCGGTCCTTGGCCTGCCCGCTCTTCTGGCCCATCTTGTTGCGGCGGATGAAATCCTCGGTCCGCGCGATGTATTCCTGCTGCCGCTCGTACGTCTTCTGCAACAGCTCGCCCCGCTCGTGCCGCTGCCGCCAGTACGCGGAGAAATTGCCCGCGTAGTCGGTGAGCCGGCCGGCCCACAGCTCGAGGATGCGGTTGGTGACGCGATCGAGGAAATATCGGTCGTGGCTGACGATGATCATCGCCTGCGGAGCGCTCACCAGCCAATTTTCGAGCCACTCGGTGGCCGCAATGTCCAGGTGGTTCGTCGGCTCGTCGAGCAGCATGACGTCCGGAGCCCGGAGCAGCATCCGCGCTAAGAGGGCCCGGTTCCGCTGCCCGCCGCTCAGCTCTGAGAGGGGCTGCGCAAACTCCGCGGTCGAAAAACCAAGCCCGTGCAGCACCTCGTCGACGCGGTGGTCGATGTTGTGGGCGTCGAGCCGATCGAGCTCGGACTGCACCGAGTCAAACCGCTTTTGCAGCCGGGCGACTTGCGCGGGATCGGCCTCGGCTGAGATGTCGCTGGCCAACTCGGCCGACTCGCGCTGCAGGGCATAGAGTGCGGCCAGGCCTTCGCGGGCCTCGTCCAGCACGGTACGCTCGCTGGAATAGTCGGCCTCCTGCTCGAGCAGGGCCACGTCGGCCGAGCGATGCTGGGTAACTTCGCCCCTGTCCGGATGATCCATTCCGGCCAGGATCCGCATCAGCGTGGTCTTGCCCGCGCCGTTGGGCCCGACCAGGCCGACCCGTTCGCCCGGGCGGATCTCAAAGCCGACCCCTCGTAAGACCGGGTCGGCATCGAATTGCCGAAAGACGTCCACAAGTGAAAGCAAGATCATCGATCGGCCGCTGCTGCGCACGAGGCGGTGCGGCGCACGCCCTCAGCAGGCCACGCTCGGCACCGGCCGGCTGACACCGCTGCGTCGGCGGATTCGCCGGGTTTCAGTCGCAGCCCGTGATGCTAGCGAACGTCGACCGGTTCGGGCAACGAGGCCCGTTTCGGCGCCACATTGATCGTCGGCAGGATCGTCGACGGCGCCGCCGCTGCCGCCGACCCGCTTGACGTACTCGCAGGCGACGTGTTCACCGGCGGGAAGTTCATCGTCGACGCGCCAGCCGGCAGTGGGCTGGCAGGAGCCAGGTTCGCGGGCGTCGTATTCACAGGCGTCTCGGGCATTTCGGGCATCGGCTCCTGCTCGTTCGCGGGGGCCAAGGCCGTCCGCGTCGGATCTGTCGAAATCGGATGTGCACTCAGCGGATCGACGGCGAAGCCCCGCGGGCCGCGCTTGGCCAGCTGCAGCTTGAGCGAATGCTTGAGTTCGGCCGGGTCGGCCTGGCCGGCCAGCAGCCAGACGCGGTCGATCATCAGATAGTCGCCTTCGCGAACCAGCTCGACTTTCGCACCGAATCGTTCGTCGCCCAGCATCACAATCTCACCAGTCGCGACGTCAGTGATGCTGCTAAGCGGCATGTCGAGGTGCGGCAGCACGGCGTACGCCGCCTCGGGAACCTGTGTGATTTGCGTCCAAACCAGTCGATTGAAATCGCGAGAGCTGATCGTCTTGAGCAGTTCGAGCTGCGGCTCGTGCCCTTCGGCGGCCGTCGAGGCGTCGCGGAGGGCGAGCGTCAGCAGGCGAATCGGCAACGTAGCCTGCAGCGTGTCCTTGAGCGATTGCGGCCGGTCGAGCACGGGCATCAGCACGTCGTCGACGTTCACGTCGCCGTTCCAGTCGCGCATTACATAGGTCAGCTCGCGGCTGCCTTGCCGCACGGGAATGCGGATCACAGGGCCGCGGAAATCGGTCGGATCCGTGTTGACGGCCGGCGAAATCTCGATTTCCGGCGGCAGAACCTCGGCCAGCGGCAGATTGCCGAGCCGTCTCCACACCTTGAGATCAAAGTCCTTGCTGGAGTTGGCACGGACGAGCGACAGATTGCCCTTGAGCAGCGCCTGGACGAAGAGCTGCATCTTGGCCTGCGCGGTAAACAGGGCGGCGAGCCGCTTTTCAGACTTGGAATCGAAGATGGTCACTTCGTCGACCAGGAACTTCGGATTCTCGGGGTCCACGATGGGCTTGGAATTCTCGCCGTCGCTGTAGGGAACTTTGAGCGAGATCTTCACCGTATCTTCGCCGCGATGCAGGAGATATTCGGCCGTCAATTCCTGCGTCGTCACCGTGTCCTTTTCACCTAAAACTTCCGGCGTCGGCAGCGGCACGAGCTTGGGATCGGCCAGCACCAGGCACTTTTCGTAGAAGGTCGGGGCAGACAGTTTCTTCAGCTGTGTCTTGTCGGACCCCTGGTAAGACTTGAGGAAGTCGACCACGGTGCGGATCACGGTGGCCGTGCGCTTGGCGGAGGCGAGCTGGTCTTTGTCCTTGCGGGACTCGACCTGCACGTCGGCCACTTTCCAGCCTTTATTCGTCAGCCGCATCGACAGAATGAGGATGCCGCGGGCCCGTTGCAGTTTGACGATGGCGTCTTGCCCGTCGATCGTCGCCTCAGGACGAAACTCTTCGGCCTTGATGCGCTCGCCGGCAACTTTCTTGGTGAGCCGTTCGAGGTGAGTGGTGGGCAGTTCGCCCAAGAGCTTGCCGAAGCTCGCGGTGGTGACGGCCTGCACTTCCTCGCGCTTGCCCTTGTGCCAGGCGACGAGGAAGTCCTGCACGACCAGGAGCAAGTCCATCTGCTCGATCACGCTCTTGACCGCGGTGACGTCCTTGCTTTTCTGTTTGAAGACGACGTCGTCGACGACCCACTTGCCCGATTTCTGGTCGCGGACCAGCTTGAACTCCATCTTGCGATGGGTCTTTTCCGTGGTGACTTCGACTTTCTTTTCCTTATCCGAAACGTTCTTGACCTTGACGATCGTGAGCTTTTCCTCGGGGTGCTGATACACGATCTTCAGCGCATCGATCGAATCTTTCCGCCGCAGCGCCTTCTCGTCGAACTGTTCCGAGGCCGTGGCCTTCAGCTGGTCGATATCGTTTTTCTCGATCGCCGCGGTGAAGTGATCGAGTACGCCGGTCTCGGCGATGTTCGCGCAGCCAACGGCGGCGCAGACGAGAACCGTTCCGTAGACCACGGTGTGCGGAATGCGAACCATGACACTCGTCCTGGCCGATCAGACGTCGGGCAAGCGGAAGTTTTGGAGGTGGGAGCAGTCGGGAGGGAGGGGAGGCGAGAGTTGAGAGGGGCGTCTTTTCTCAAATCCCATCGGTCGCGTCAAGCCCGGTCACACCGGGCAAAATACAGTTTTTTCATCGTTTCGCATTCTGCTGACGCGATTGCGCGACCGAAACTGGTCTTGGTGCGAGGTTACCTCGCACTATAATCCCCGCCCTCTCTTCTCTCTGTCTTGTTGCATTCTCTCTCGCAGCTCTCACTCAATCTCGCCCGCTCGTTTCGCTCCGCTCACTTCGTTCATCTGCACGTCTGCGCCTTTCGCTCTTCTGCTTGCTTTGATCGGTTCGCGCCGGCCTGCTAGCCCTTCGTGGCGAGTTGTGTCGGAAATCGCGATCCGTCTGCGTTCGCTCATCTCGCTCGCTCTCCGCTTTCCCTTCCCTAGGTGATTCATGGGGACTCCTTCGTCCGTCACTTGCCCCCGCGCAGGCCGGCGGCTTCCCAATATTCGATGGCACCGCTGCGGCAGCCTCGCCTGGCGAGCCGCCTGTCTCGCGCTCGGCACCCTCTTTTTGTCCGCGGCCCATCCGGACGAAGATCACCGTCTGGTCCGCGTTCAAATCGAATGGCGGTCATCCAAGTCCGAATGTTGGGCCGGTGTGCTGGAGACTTCGCAAGGCACGATTGAGCATCCGGCATCGTTGGCCGTCGCCGGCGACGAGGCGGGCACGCTCTGGGCTGACGGCAAGTGCCTATGGCTCGGCCGGCACAAGTCCAGCGATCGCGACGGCTTCGAGGTCTCCGTCATCGCCCCGCCTTCGGCACACTTATCTTTCACGCTGCAAGCGCCGGGCAGCAGCGGCCCGCGGCAACGGTTTGAATGCCTGCTTTCCGACCTCGAAGAGGGCAAAAGCCTTTCGGCGAAGGGAGCCGCGTTGCAGCTGTCGGTCCGCCGCGCTCCTGGGGACGCCTTGCGGATCGTCGTCGATCGTCCGCATCTGATCTATCATCCGAGCGAAACGTTCAAAGCCACGCTAGTCCCCGACGTGCTGATCGACGGACGGCCCAGCAAACGGGCACAGATCAAATGGACGCTCTCGGCCACGCGAACGGGCGTTACGCTCAAAAGCGGCACGCTTCCTTTCCCGAGGAAACCGCCGGCCGGCCACGGCGCGCTCGGCGGCGGTCTAGTCGAAATCCCGCTCCCCCGCGAAGAAGGTCCGGTCTCGCTCGGCTTTCGCCTTGTCGGCAATGGCCCGAGTGAGCCGCGATCGTCTGTGCAATTGCTGGTGCTGAGCGAAACGGCACCGCGCGATCCGCGCATCGCGCTGTCGGCTGAGACTTTGATCGAGCGCCTCACATCTGACGAATTTGAATCGCGGCGACTTGCGCCCACACCGGTGTCTTCGGGCAGCTCGACGCCCACACTCCGCGCGGCCTTCGACACGTCGCCACCGGAACCGGCCGAGTTGACCACCGCCGGCGAAGCGCGCGTCGACTGGAGCGCCGTCCGCTTGCAACTCAAGCATCCGCAACGGCCGCACCGATTGGTGCTGCACGTTGCAGCCGAGAGCGGGCCGTTGCTCGGCGCAAGCCTGCTCGAACCCGATGCGCGGGGAACATTCACGGCCTCCACGCTCAATACGGGCCTGGCGCTCGCCGACACGAGCGACGAGGCACCCGCCACAGAGGCCGCCAGTTGCCAGCACGAAATTCTCTTCTGGCCGCAAGTTTGCGACCCGGTATTGCTCGTGCACGATCTGGCCAGCGGTCATCGCCCGCATGTCACGAACGTCGAAATCTATGAATTGGCTCCGCCGCCTCCGCAGTCTTTGACACCACAGTCGCCGATTGCAAGACCAGTGAATGCGGCCCACGCAGTCGACTCGCGTTCGGACGAGCGTCTGATCGGCCCGTACCTCGCTCGAACGCTTTTGCCAGAAACATTCGGTGGCCCGAAGGTCTTCGACGCGCGGGCCGGACAGAGCATTGAGGATTGGGAGACGTTCCACGCGGCCGCCCAGCATGTCGCGGATTATCTCGTCTACCATGGCTACAACAGCCTGCTGATCGCCGCCCTGTCCGAGGGCACAACGATCTATCCAAGCACGTCGATCGAGCCGACCCGGCGGTACGACTCGGGCGCGGTCTCGGCCGCAGGCCAGATTCCAATCCGCAAGGATTTCTTGGAACTCCTCCATCAGGTCTTCGATCGAGAACACCTGACGTTGATCCCCGAGCTGCAGTTCACTTGCCCGCTCCCCTCGCTCGAGCGGCAGTTGGTCGACGGGGCGGCGGCAGAGGGGATCGAGCTGATCGGGGCCGACGGCCAGAGCGCTCGCGAGCGCGGGGGCCGCGGGCAAGAATCCTGGCCGATCTACAACCCGCTCGACCCGCGCGTGCAAGACGCGGTGCTCGCCGCCGTTCGCGAAGTCGTCGAGCGGTATCGGCAGCATCCTTCGTTTCGCGGCGTGGCGCTCGAAATTAGTCGCACCGGTTACCTGCAATTGCCGGGAATCGATTGGGGCTGCGATTCGGCAACGGTCGCCCGTTTCGAGCACGACTCGGGAGTGACTGTCGACGGACCGCTTGGTGGCGACGTTTATCCGCATCGGCACGCCGTCCTCACAGGCGAGGCCCGCACCGCGTGGGTTCGCTGGCGGTGTCAGCAAATGGCGAAGTTCTATCAGCGGCTAGCCGACACGCTCCAATCGTCCGGACCGCAGGCGCGTCTCGTGCTAGCGTGCAAGCAGGTGCTGCCCGATCCGGGCGCTGACGAGGAAGTGCGACACGAGATTCGCGTGCGGGGCCGACTGGCCGAATTGCTAGCCGACCGCGGGCTCGACTTTTCGCTTTTGGGCGACGACGCGCGCGTCGTCGTGCTCAAGTCGTCCGTGTGGCACGCCTCGGCCAACGCCGAGGAAGGCTTGCTCGACGACGCACTCAGCCCGACGGGTTCGTTCGGCAACGCCTTTCACTTTCCCCGGATCGGAGTGCTCAACTATCGCCCGCCGCGACAGGTGAACATTGCCAATTTCGAGTGCGCTGCCGCCGGCCAGCCCGCGGTGACGCGGCTCTCTGTCGAAGCGTCGCCGAACGCGCGTGCGAGCCGTCGACGCTTCGTCCGCGCTCTGGCCGAGACCAACGCGCCGATGATCTTTGAAGGGGGCTGGACCGTTCCGCTGGGACAGGAACGGGCAACCGAACGCCTGCGGCAAATCGCGCGGGCCATTCCGCCGATCCCCTTTTTTAAAGTGGCGGCGGACGACCAGTCGGCGATCGTTCAGATCGCCCGGCACAACAAAAAGACGTATATCTATGCAGTCAACGCGTTCGCCCAACCGTTCGAGCTATCGCTCGTGCTCTCCTGTCCGCCGGGAACGGCCTGTCATCCGCTCGGCCCGTCGCCCCCGGCATTGATTGGACCGGGATCCTCCGGAGCGACCAGCGGCGACTCGGCTGGCAGCGATTCGAGCCGGCTGCATACGTCGCTCGACGGTTACGGGCTGGCGGCCTGGGAAATCGATCACGACGATGCGCGAGTGATCGCCGTCGAAACGCAGCTGCCGCCGGCCGCCCTCGCACATTTGCAGGCGCGCGTCGCCCGCTTTCAGCAACAACTGGCCCTCGCCCGGAGGAGCGCTCAGGCGGAGACAAGTGTCGCGGCGACTGCCGGAGGAAATGCCCCAGGGGATACCGCCGCGCCGCGCGGAGAGAAGGGGGAAGCAATTTCCTCGCTGCACGAGACTTCCGCCGAGGCTGGCTCGCTCGAACTGACCTCCGGCCGCAGCCCGGTTCGCGGCGTGGTCGCCGACGGGCCGCCCGAGACCGACTCGCTCTCGCCCGACGATTTGCGCCAGCTCGCGAAGATCTCGATGCAGCTCGCGCTCGCCGCGGACGAAAAGCGAGTCGCGCAGTGCCAGCAATTGTTGGACAGCTATTGGTGCCGCCACCTGTCGCTCCGCGCCGACTCGTCGCAGCCTGCCCTCCTCCGGGAGGCGGCCCGACCGACCGAATCAGCGACCCGCTGAACGCACCGCCGCGGGCTGTGCGAAGCTCGCTCTACGGCTCGCTATCCCCGGCAAAGCTCGCGATCAACTCGCGTTTGAGCGCACGGACAGCCCCCGCAGAAATCGGGTTTGTGCGGCGGCCGCCTGCGCACGCCGCGCTCCGCACGCCGACAAGATCGGGGCCGACTTTGGCCAACTCGGCCAATTGGGGGCGTCTCAGCCCGCCAGCCAACGCGACCTTTAAGCCCGTCTCGCGCGCCTCGTTGACCAGCCGCCGCAGCGTACGGCAGTCGGTCACTTCCAGCAGATTTCCGGCCCGCTTGTCGAATGTGTCGAGCAGCAGGACCGAACACCGCACCGTTCGGGCCGACGCGAGTACTCGCGAGGGTTCAAGGCTTTTGGCCTTCTGCCAATCGGCATAGGCCACCGCCACCCATTGCACGCCAGCGCCGGCAGGCATTTCGACCCGGCTCTGCACTTGTCGCCAGGCCGCGACCCAACGCTCAGCCGAAGCGATCCCGGCCGCGCCCAACTTGAGATAGCCGATTCCGGGGGGCACCGCGAACGCCGGCTCGCCCGGCCGCGCTTCCCAGTCGACCAGCTCACCCAGGGCCGCGCTGCAGGGAAGGGGAGTCGCCGGGCCGCGGCAACCGGCAGCAAACTCAGCGATGGCCACCATCCGCGGGCGATCGGCCATGCCAAGCGGGCCGCGGGACGGTTCCTTGATGTCGAGCAGATCGCAACTGCCAACGACGGCCGCCCGCGCCTCCACTGCGTTGCGAACGCTCACCAGCAACGCGGGAACGCGCGCGTCCACCCGAGGGGCGCGCTCGTCCACGGCCGATCGAGACCGGGATTTCGGACGAAAGAAACGGGGCGAGAGGAGGGACACAGGATTGATCCGCTAAAGCAAGCGGGGCGACTCGTCCGCGAACGGATGCAGGCCGCCAAACGTCTTCGGTCGGGGCAAGGCGTCGACCAGTGCCTCGGCCATCTTGAAGTCGGCAAATGTGGTGAGCTTGATGTTCATCGGCCAGCCTTCAACGATCGACACTGGGTGCCCCAGGTTCTCTACCAGCTGGGCCTCGTCGGTGGCCTGCAGCGATCCGCGGCGGGCGAACGCGTCCATGAGCAACTGTCGGCGAAACACCTGCGGTGTCTGCGCCCGCCACAGTCCGTCGCGCGGCACCGTCTCGACGATTGTGCGATCCGGGCCAACCCGCTTGAGCGTGTCGCTGGCGGCCAGAGCCGGGATGACGGCCCCCGATTTCTCCGCCTGCACGAAAAGCGTGTCGACCCATTCTTTTACGAGCAACGGCCGGGCCGCGTCGTGGACGGCGACGAAATCGACATCAGTTTTGACGCGGGCCAGGGCGTTCTGCACCGATTCGAACCGCTCAGCCCCACCCTCGACAATCTCAACATTCATAAAGGCCAGATTCGGGCGGAACTTTTCCTTGACCCACTCGATGTCTTCGCGGGAAACGACCAGCAGCACCTGACTGACGTCCTCCCGATTGAGGAAGACTTCGGCCGCCCGCACCCAGACGGGCCGCCCCTTCAACTCGATGAAGGGCTTCTTCCGCTTCTGCATCGAGAAGCGGCTGCTCTTCCCCGCGGCCGGCAGGATCACGGCGAAGTTGGCCATCGAATGACTCCGCGACACGAATCGGACGACGCGCACCCCCGAAAGAATTGAAGTGCGGCCGACGGCTCGATCATAGACCGCGCCAGTACAGGCGACAATTCACGCGGTCAGCAGTCGACGTGCCATCCGTCAGATCCGCACCGGGGCCAGTCCCAGGCTCTTGCGAATTACGGTCAGTTGACCGTAATGCACCCCTTCGTGCCACAACAGCCGCATTAGCACGTTGCCGAGAGTCGGAGCGAACTTGGAAAACTTTTCGGGGGGCGGGCCGGCAAGCTGCTCGTCGGTCAGCGATTGGACCCAGGCCCGAAAGGCGGCCCGCGACGACTTGAAATAGTCGCGGACGACGGCCAGCGGTGGGTAACTGCTCGCGTCGGGGCTGGGCTGCGACTTGGCAAAGAACGTCGCCCGATATTTCTCGGCGAGCGCATCGTCGTGGCCGGCCAGGTTTACCAAAAAGTACTGGTTGACCGTCGCCAGATGGCCAAGCGTCCACAGGGCATGGTTGCCCCCCTCGCACGGCTGGTGAAGGTACTGGTCCTCGGGAATGGCGGCAAAGAGGTCTTCGACCGCCTTATCGGTGTAATCAAGGGCCGTGAGCAATTGATTGCGAAGTACGTCGGACATCGTCGGTTCCTTGTGGTGGGGCCGGTTCGGGTGACGGAATCCCGGGGCCGTCCCAAGGCCTCTCGAGCAAGGGAGATCCGTAGAATCCTCCCAAAATCGCCCGCCCCTGACAAATTCCCGCACGGATTATCACGGCCGGCACCACTAATAAGGTGACGGATCCGGCGAAGGATCGCCGCCGTCAGATTGCGGTCTTACGGGAACCCGAGCGAGTCACGAACCATGCGACTAACCCTCCGCACGCTGTTGGCTTACCTGGACGATATTCTGGAACCGGCTCAAACCAAGGAGATCGGCTCCAAGCTGACGGAGAGCAAGTTCGCGTCCGACCTGGTCGAGCGGATTCGCGACGTGATGCGTCGCCGCCGGCTGTCGGCCCCCGAGGTCGAAGAAGCCGAGGGGAGCCTCGACGCCAACGTGATGGCCGCCTACCTGGACAACACGCTCGCGTCGGACAAAGTCACCGACGTCGAAAAAATCTGCCTCGAATCGGACGTGCACCTGGCCGAGGCGGCCGCCTGCCATCAAATCCTCACGATGGTGCTGGGTGAGCCGGTCGAGATCGTCCCCGACAGCCGGCGCCGCATGTACGGATTGGTCTCGCAGGGCAGCGGAGACAATCACGCGGCCATCGCGGCGGGCCAGTCCGCGGCAGCCGGGGCCGCGCACGACGACCTCGACGACTTGGCGACGCCGACTCAGCCCGAGGAGCGGACAGAAAAGATCGACAGCCTGCTCCCCGAATATCTGCGGCCGCGCCCCTTCTGGCAGCGGGCGGCGTACGTCGCGGTTCCCGTGGTGCTGTTGGTCCTGCTCGGCTCTCTAATCGTCAACGATCCCACTTTCCACTTGGGGAAATGGTTTGGTGGTGCAGACAACACGGCCGGCCAGGTCGCGGTGGGCGTGCCGAAGGCGCCCGGCCACGAACCGGCCAAGCCGAACGATGCAGCGCACGCCACTCACGATGGGTTGCCCAATGCGGCCGAAGCAGTCGCGGCCGGCGGCGCGGCGAAACTGCCCGTCTCATCGACGTCCTCCGCGGCAACTCCGCCCGCGCAAGCGGAACTAAAATCGCCCTCGGTTGAAGTGGCTCCCGGCTCGACGCCTACGGCCGTGACTTCCACGAATCCCACGTCCACCGCACCGTCGCTGCCGGACACGGCGACGATCATGACCCCGACAAATGGGACAGCAACAAACGGGACAGCGACGAACGGCTCACCGACCGCGGCGACAACGACCCCGGCGCAGCCCACATCGCCGGGCGCTCCGCCCGTGAATGTCGCAGCGTCGCCGACGAATCCGGCGACAAGTGCGGGGCCGGCTCCGGCGGTTCCCGCCCCCGGCAGCCCGACCGAGATGACGGCAAAGCCGGCGCCGGCCAATCCGGTCGCGTCGATCGGCTCGGCGAAATCCGGCGGCTCAGTTCCCGCTCCTCCCGTGCCCGGCATTACCGGACATGAACCCAAATCGGCAACTACCGCCGGCGTGACGGCCAAGCCGGACAAGCCGGTCTCCGAAGCGCCGCTCGACGTGAGGTTTGTTTCCAAAACGGGCGTGCTACTGGGCTATGATCCGACCCGTGAAGATTGGTTCGTGCTCGAACGGCCGAGCCTCAAGCTGCCGGCTCCCATCGACGAAACGCCCAAAGTTGAGAAGGGTGACGCGGCCAACCAGCTCGTTTCGCCGGCACCCCCCGTGCCGATGCCTGGTGACCGACGGGCCGACTTGCTCGCGGCCCCCGAGCCGTTCGACAGCCAGCTCGACCTGGGCGACGGATTGTGCCGGATGTGGGTGATTGGCGGCAGCTCCGCCCGTCTCTTAGCGCCGGCCGGCGCCTCGCGCTTCGGCATCGAACTGCGCGAAGGGCGCATCGTGCTGCGGAGCGGTCTCGGGCCTAATCCCGCGTCCGCCTACACGCCGCTCGTGGTGACGCTGGTCGTCCGCGGCGAACAATGGCAGCTCGAGTTCCTCCGGCCCGATACGCAGTGCGGCATCGAGATCACGCCGCTGTTTCCCAACAAGCCGGGTCAAGACGCCAAGGAAGTTTCCTACAACGGCGGTCTGTACGTCGTTTCGGGAGACGTGCGATTCACGGAGGCCATCGGCCGGCAGCGGACGCTGGCCGCCGGTCGCTGGATTTCGCTCGCGCCCAGCGACCTGGCCGTGGCGACCGATCTGGCCGGCTCATCGTTCCGCGCGAAGGGAGCCGCCCCAACCTGGCTGACTCCGGAGACGCACAAAATTCCGCCGTCACTCACGCGGATCGCAAAAGATTTCGGCGAAGCGTTCCTGTCGGATCAGCCGGTTTCGCTGTCGATCGGCACGCTCGCCAAGAGCGAGAAGAATCCGAAGATCGCCGAGCTGGCCGCCAAGACACTGGCGCTGACGGGGCAATATGCGAGCCTGGTCGAAGTGCTGGCCCAGGTGCCGCACGACGAAGCGGTCGAAGCCGCGGCGCGGGGCCTCCGTGCGTGGCTGCCGATTGCGCCCAACAACGTTACGCTGCTGCAAAAAGAGCTGAGCACGGCCTTCGTGCCCGCCGTCGAAGACATTGTGTTGCGGTTGTTGTGGGGTTACAACATCAACGACGACGCCCGCAATCTCGACACGTCGAAGCAGCTCGTCGAATGGCTCGATAACGACAAGCTGGCGGTCCGCGTGCTGGCGATCGACCAGATCAGCGCGCTCACCGGCGGCCAAACCATGCGATATCGCGCCGGTATGAAGACCGCCGATCGGAAGGTCACCAAGCGGCAATGGGAACACTACGTCGAGCAGAACAAGGGCTTGGTTCACAAGTGAACCCACCGAGCGCGCAGGGCATGGTCGGCGGTGCCTCCGTGCGGCGATTCCTCGAGCTGATTCGCTTCAGTCACACGGTCTTCGCGCTACCATTCGCCTTGTTCTCGGCCGTGCTGGCCTGGCAACAGCCGGACGTCGCTTTTCGTCTCCGCGACGTGGCAGGCTTGCTGTTGTGCATGGTGTTTGCCCGCTCGGCCTCGATGGCATTTAATCGCCTGGCCGACCGTCGCTTGGACGCTCAGAACCCGCGGACGGCGGGTCGCCACCTGCCGGCGGGACTATTGAGTGTGACGGCGGTGAGCCTGTTCACCGTCGGCTGCGCGGCAGGATTTGTCGCTTCGACGCTGCTCTTTTTGCCGAACCGGTTGCCGCTGGAACTGTCGCTGCCCGTCCTGGCCTTCTTGCTGGGCTACTCGTTCGCCAAGCGATTTACGTCTTTCGTGCATTTCTGGCTGGGGGCCGCGCTCATGCTCTCGCCGATTGCCGCCTGGATCGCGATTACCGGCGGACTCGCCTGGCCGCCCGTGCTGTTGGGGCTGGCCGTCTTCTTCTGGGTCGGCGGCTTCGACGTGATCTACGCGTGCCAGGATGTCGAGTTCGATCGCGCATCGCGACTCCGCAGCATCCCCGCGCGATTCGGCGTTGGCCGAGCGCTCAAGCTGGCGGCGCTCAGCCACCTGCTGACGGTCGTTTGCCTCGCCGCGCTGTGGTGGACGGCTGGGCTCGGTCCGCTGTTCGCCATCGGCGTGGCGGCTGTCGCGACTCTGTTGGCCTACGAACACTGGCTCGTCCGCCCCGACGATCTGACCCGCGTGAATATGGCGTTCTTCAACGTCAACGCGGTGATCAGCATCGGCCTGTTCGTGGTCGGCAGTTTGGACGTTTGGACGAGAACGCTGCGATAGGGAGTCTTACCGAGCGCTGCCCTTCCTCACCCGCTCGGCCCCTCGCACTAAACTCCTCTCCCTCTCGCGGGAGAGGGAGAAAGACGAGGGACTAGAGCGAGATCCTCCGTTCGACCGAGCGTCCGTCTGACGCACGGTGGTCCGGCTCCGCTCGGCGGACTAGAATACCGGTAACGCGGAAATATGGCCGATTTATCGAGAAAAACTGCGGAGTGACGCGTGGATCGCGAACGCACCCTGGCAGCAATTACTGACAAAGTCGAAGCCGGCGCACGGCTGTCGTTCGATGAGGGCGTCTTTCTCGACGAGCAAGTCGACATCCTCACGCTGGGCCGGCTGGCGAACGTCGTGCGCGAGCGGAAGAACGGCAACCTCGCGTTCTACAACACGAACATCCACCTCAACCCGACCAACGTCTGCGTTTATCGCTGCACGTTCTGCGCGTTTCGGGCCGACCTCAAGGCGGCCAAGGCCTACGAATTTACCGACGAAATGATTCGCGAACGCGTGCTCGAGGCCACGAGGGCCGGTGCGACTGAGATTCATGTCGTCGGCGGACTGCATCATCTCAAGCCCTTCGAGTGGTACTTGAACGTCGTCCGCGTCATTCACGACACGAACGCCGAAATGCACATCAAGGCCTGGACGCCGGTGGAAATCCACTGGTTCAGCTACATCACCAAGAAGCCCATCCGCTGGGTGCTCGAGCAGTTGATCGAAGCGGGCTTGGGCAGTCTGCCCGGCGGCGGAGCCGAGATTTTTCATCCCGAGGTCCGCGACCAGATCTGCGAGCACAAGGCCGACGCCAGCCATTGGTTCGACATCCATCGCGAGGCACATCGCCTGGGGCTGCGGTCGAACGCCACCATGCTCTACGGCCACATCGAAAAGGCCAAGCACCGCATCGATCATCTCTGCCGGCTCCGCGACCTGCAGGACGAGACGGGCGGCTTTCAGACGTTCATTCCGCTCGCCTTCCATCCGGAGAACACGGGTCTCTCGCACATTCCCAAGGCGAGCGGGCTTGCCGATCTCAAGGTTGTCGCGCTCGGACGGCTGATGCTCGACAACTTCGACCATGTGAAGGCCTATTGGATCATGCTGGGCGAAAAGACGGCCCAGATCGCCCTCAGCTTCGGGGCCGACGATATCGACGGCACCGTCGTCCATGAACTGATTTATCACGACGCGGGAGCGAAGACGCCAGAAGGACTCACGGTCGATCAGATCCACCGCTTGATCAGGGAGGCAGGACGTATTCCGGTCGAGCGCGATACCCTCTATCGACGCGTGATCCGCGACGGTGCCCGCTGGACCATCGGCGAACCGCTCCTGGCAGGGGCCGCCTGCTGACGACTCGAGTCCTGCCCTATGAAAACCAATGAGTCCAACGCGATGCCCGCTGCCACCGCAGTCGGCGACATTATCCCCCGCACGGTCAGCCGCGAGCTGAAATTTGCCAACGGCACGGCGATCGGCGTCAGCAATCGCTGGAACAAGGGGCAATACTGCTCGATCCTGACTGAGGCTGGCATTGTCGGCTGCGGCATTTACGATCTGGAGACGGCGGCCGAGTTCAGCCTGGCCATTGCCATCTGCAAAGGGACGCCCGCCAAACCGCTCGTCGAGCCGGAGGATTTGTTCGACTCGAAAATCGTCGGTGCCACTCCGCAGGCCGAAGCGATGGGCATCAGCAAGGGCATCACCGGCATGCAGGCGGTGGAGCTGATGCTGCGGGCCAAACCGGCGAAATCGTGACCAGCGCTTTCCACGAGGTCTAAGCCAGAGAGACCGCCATGAGCCCGACCGACGCCGCCACCCGCTCGACGCAACCGGCCGCGACGTCATCCGCGAATCCGCTGCGGGTGAAGACCGTCGACCACGTGACGCTGGTCGTCAAGGACCTCGAACGCAGTCACGCCTTCTACGCGGGCGTGCTGGGCATGCAGCCGGTCGAGCGGCCCAAGTTCTCGTTTGCCGGCAGCTGGTTCCAGGCGGGAAAGACGCAGATTCATCTGATTCTGGAGCATCCCGAATCGGGCCCTTCCGGCGTGCCGATCCCGCAGCAACTGTTGGGAATGAGCCGCACGCATCACTTCGCGTTCGAAGTCGATGATGCCCACGCGGCGACCGAGGTGCTGCGGCAAAAAGGCATTCCAGTGGTCAGCGGACCAAAGAACCGGCCCGACGGCATGATCCAGGTCTTCGCCACCGACCCGGACGGCCACGTCGTCGAACTCTGTTCCTGGCCTCGATAGGGACAGGCCGCCCCGCTGAAGACGCCGCCATCACGAACCGGCTATCGACGACGCTGCGCGTCCCCGTCGACGGGCGCGGAGCAGCGACCGTGCCGCGATAGCTCGTTCGGTCTCGAAGTCGGCTTACTCCGACTTCCCTTTCTCCTCGGTCGATTTGTCCTCGGCCGCGTCGTCGGTCTTTTCCTTGCCGGCTTTCTTGGCGGTGCTCCGCTTGGTCGTAGTGCCGGCGCCCGCGGCCGGCGCGAACTCGACGCGAGCCGCAAACAGCTGCTTGAGATGCGTCGGGTTGTAGAGACGAACGACGCGGTTCTTGTAAGTCACGCGGCCCTGGGCGTCGTGTGCCAGGTGCTCCGCGACTTCGGGCACGGCCTGGCCGGCGTAGAGCCCGGCGAAGGTTTCGGGATCGACTCCCTGTCCCGATTCGAGATCGGCAACGGCATCGACACCGCCAACGCTCGTGGCAAATGCGTTGAGCCCAAGGATGGCGGGAACGTAGCGTTTTTCGTCCTGCAGCATCTGCATGGCTTCGGACATCACGCGGTCCGCGTCGCGCAGCTTGTCACGCAGGGCGCCTTGCACGGATTCGGTGGTCGGGTCGGCACTCAGCGGCGTGGGGCCTGCAACATGCAGGGTGCCCAGCACATAGCCGACGCTCAAGAGACACAGACAGAACACGGTCCGAGGGATCCAGCTCATGCTCGCTCCGTTGGCTGAAGAATAGCCCGCCATGGTTGGCGTAACAGCCCGTGGGAACAGGCCGAGCCCGCGTCCAATCTCTATCGTCGTGACCGACCCGAGGCTTTGCAAGGGAGAAAATCAGCCGCCACCGCGGCCCACAGCAAGTTCTCGCCGGGCGCTGTGCAAACTCGCCGAGGGACTCTAGACACGGGGTCAAACGCGACGCGGAACGGGGAACGATGCCGCAATTCACGGGCGAGGCGGGCAAAGTGTGACACGCGCGCCCAGAGGCGCGACGGCCCTCTAAACCTCGACGCGGGCCAGCAAGCTGATCAGCTCGTTCAGCGCGTGATCGATGCGGACGGTGTCCTGCAGTCGGCAGGCGTGTTGCAGTTCGGCGCCGGCCGCGCTGATTTGCGGGAATCCGTAGCCGCCACCCGCGCCCTTGAGCTGGTGCGCCTGCCGTCCCAATTCCTCGACACAGCGTGCGCGATGCAGCTCGCTCAGCAGGCGCATCCGGTCCGGCACCGCGCTCACAAACAGGTCGAGCAAGTCGTGGAAGTCGGCGTCGTCGGCGAATTCCGAGCGGAGCGGCGTTTGGGCGGTCGTGGTCGATACGGACATGACAAGGGTTCCTGCAATCCGCAACTGGAGCGATGGCACCGAATGTCTAGCACGTCCGGAGAGACGACGATTCGGTTCCGCCCCCGCCTAGAAACCACCGGCACCAAGCGCGGTCCGGTTTTGCCGAACGCACGGATTCTGACGTTCGTCCGGTTTGCAAATCGCCCGAACCACAGCGTCATGTGTGGGAGCCGGCCATCGGGATAGAATGAGTCGCGCGGCTATTCTGGAGTTCGGGCCGCGTAACCGACGCTCATCCGAGGCTCTGCCTGCCGATGCCTTTCGGAGCTTACCAGCGCATCTTTCGTTCTCCGCTGGAGGCGCGGGTGGAAATGAACGGGCAGTCTCCGCTTGGCTGCCTGTTGCTGATCGTGGTTCCGGGGCTGCTCGTCGTGTCCACGTACCTCGCGTGGTGGGAGCTGCGATTTTTCGTGCAGGGTCGCACGACCGAGGCCACCGTCGATCGCGTCGAGGAAATCCGACTGCGAAGCGGCCTGTTTGGCGGGTCATACCGCGACGTCCACTACTCATTCCCTGACGGCGATTCGGACCGTGTGCGCAGCGAACGCGACGAGTTGCCTGCCTCGTGGCCGCGCCCCGGTCATGTGGTGCGCGTTGAATTCGTTCCCGGATTGCCAGGCGGCTCGCGCGTCGCCGGCCATCGGCACCTTGGGTTCACGATCTTTTTTGTGGTGACTGTGATTGGCTCGGCCGTGTATGTTGGCCTGCTGCTACGGGAAGCGCGGCGAGTGGTGAACGAGCAAGCGCGGTTCGAATCGGAACGCCGCCGCCGCGGGACAGCCGTCTGATTCACCGGCCGTACGCCGAGGCTACTTCCCGACGAACTCGCCGTGGTCGACGCTCCAATCGTTGCCGAAGAAGCCGGCCTGTTTGACGCCGGGCACTCCTTTGAGCAACGCTTCCGCCCCGAACACCACGCAATCGGGATAGCCGATGCCGGAGACGAAGAAGGGCAAACGGTCAGTCAGCCGCATCCCTTTGACGCCAGTCCCCGAGACGACGCCGACGGCGGCCACGTCACTGTCAGGCCGCGGACGCACGAAGAGACAACCTAGGTTGTCGGCCTTGGTCTCTTTCCCGCCGACCGAGATCGATCCGGAATGCACCTGCACGGGACTTTGTCCCAAGAGCGCGGGCCACGCGCCGTTCGTGTTGGCGTTGCCGTACAGGACCACATTGTGATCGCCGTCCTTGGTGGCGTCGAACTCGGCGTCGGTCACGATCGGGATGAAGCCGTTGCCGCGATACCAGAAACTTTCGGCGTCGAAGCGGGCTTTCTGCAGCGCCCACGCATTTTCTTCGGGCGAGCCTTTCGTGCCGACGACGAACCGCATCCCGTTGCGAAACGCATCGCGAAACGGGCCGCTGCGTGCCGGCGTCTTCATAGCGGCCGCCGGCTTTGCACCGACGTGCCATTTGCCGGCCACGCGGTCCAGCCACACGACGGCCCCGTTGCCGGGCCAGGGAACTTCCTTCAGCGTTTGACCATCGAGCTCGATCGACAGGGGCGTGCCGGGCTTGAGGTGATGCACGTCGAGTCCCAGGCATGCCACGTTGTCGGTCGTACCGGTGAAACTCCGCTTCTCGCGATCCTGCGACAGATGAATGGCGGTCGGTTTGTAGGGCTTCTGTTGCTCTTCGATGATCGCCCAGTGGGAGTCGGCCGAAACGCCCGGGCTGATCGTGACGAAATCGACCCGCTTGACGTCCACGTTCTCGAGCCGCGAACGCTCGGCGAAGAACTCGAACATCTGCGGCCAATCGACGCACAGGTTGCCCCACCAGTGGCCGGCCCCCGAGCGCTCGTGGTAGGCCCAGTCGCCGTGGAAGCCGGCGAGCACTTTCCGCATCTCGCGCGCCTGGTCGACGGGAACGTTGTCGTCTTGGTCGCCGTGCAGCACATAAACGCCGAGCGAACCGAGATTCTTGACGAGAGACAGCGTATCGCCCGCCGATGCGGACCGCTGAAACAGGTCGGCCATCGGGTCCGGGTGTTCGGTCCGGGGCACGCCGGCGTATGACATCATGCTGATCCATCCGGCACTCGGGCCGATGGCCGCAAACTTGTCCGGAAACGTCACGCCCAAGTGCCATGTGCCGTGCCCGCCCATCGAATGGCCCGTGAGCCAGATGCGATGCGGGTCAACCTTGAGCGTGTGGCAGGCCTCGTCGAGCACTTCGAGTGCGTCGAGCCGGCCCCAGTCTTCCCAGTCGAAGCCATACGGCCGGCGATTTGTCGCCGCGACGACGTGCGTCCACGGCTTGGGTTTGAAGCAATCGGCCTGGCCCAACCCTTCGACACCCGCACCGTGCAGCGTCAGAGTCAGACCGGGCGTCTGCGAACTGGGCGTGGCCGGGACCAGCGCGTAATACTGCACACTGCCGTCGATCTTGCTGCGAAAGGTGACTTTGTGCGTCTGCTCCGGCTTCAACAAGCGGAGCCGAATCACCGTTTGATCGAGGCTGCGGCCGGCGTCGGGCTTCGGTCGCTGCAGCGCGAGTGTGACGGACACCTGACCGGGCTTCGTCGGCGGCATCCCGGCGATGCGGATTGGCACCTTGGAGACGCTGAATGGAGGCAGTTCGGGCAGCTCGGTTCGCGTGGGGCTGCTGCCCGGCAGCGTCGACACGATAGTCACGCCCTTTTGCCACGCGGGCGTCGCGTTGATCACGGGGACGGCCGCCCAGCCGTCATATTTTCGCCCCGTCAGCAGGTCGGGAGTGGTGATGTCGCCTGGATTGAAAAAGATCTCGCCGGGCGAAGCCGTCAGTTTGGCTCTGAGGTCCCCCCGCGCCACCGTGAACAAGAACAGGTTCGCCCCCTTCTTGAGTTGCACCGGCACGTGGACGTAGCCGTACGAATAGGGATCGCCGGCCCGCGGCTCGCCGTTGACCCAGACCATGCCATGCCCGCTGGCCTCCAGGATCATCACACGGTCGGCCGGCAAGTTGAGCGAGAAGAACGCATAACCCCCGTTGAGCGCTCGGTCCTGATAGCTGCCGTCTTTTCCCGGAGCCAGTTTTTGCCAGGCCCGCGTCCGGCCATCCGGTCGAGGCACCGTGTCTCCGGCTTTCGGCGGCGTCCAAGTGCCGTCGGCGACCTGCGCCGCCACGGGGTCGATAGGAAAGGCGACCCGCATTCCCCGCGCGGGGGGTGCCAGAATCAATGCCTCGCCGAACGTCGTGTCCTTGGGAGCGTCGGCAGCCCGGGCACGGACCAGCGTCAACAGCATTGTCAGAGTGAGCAGAGCGGTCAGGGACGGGGCGAACGCCAACTTGAGGCACGAACCGGGCGCGGTCATCGAGCGGGCTTTCTCTAGAAGATGTCCGAGGGTGTGGAATGAGTTGTATCGCGACGATCCGGCTTCTGTCATGCGCGCCCAGCCGATTTTGCGTTGCGACCCGCATAGAATGGCCGAAAGGGCCGCCCCAAGGTCACAATGCTCGCGCCTGGACGAACGTCACCGCGAGGGAGAAACGAATGCAGCAGGAAGGCACCTACATTTGCGACGCCTGCGGAGAGGAGATCGTCGTGCCGATCGACGTCTCGGCCGGCGAGAGCCAGGAATACGTGGAGGACTGCCCCGTCTGCTGCCGCCCCAACGTCGTGCACGTCGAGATCGAAGATGACGGCGGCGTGCGCGTGTGGGCTCAGAAGGAAGCGTAAGCGGCCGACGACGACCCGATGATCCCGGTCGCCGCATTCGGGGCTCTCGCTTCCGGGACAAGTATCAGCCAAACCGAAACGGTTTTAGAGAGAAGCAACTACTCGTTCAGAATCTACGTGACCACCGACAGACCCGCCCCACTGCAGGGTTCGCTGTCGAGCTGGCTCTCGAGGCTGGCGGTTGTCGGCGTTCTGAGCGCCCGTCAGTCCAGCGTCACAAACAAGTAGGACTGGCCCGTATCTTTCTCGGGATCGAATCCTTGCTCTTGTGCGATGCGGCCGCACCAGGCACAAACGCGTTGCCGAGCCTCCGGATCGTCAGGCAGTTTGAGAACGAGTTTGCCGGTGTTCTGCCCTTCCGGGTATTCGTCGATTTCCACGGCGAAAACCTCAACGGCACCGGCATCATAGGCTTCCTTCGCCAGGGCGATGGACTCCTCATTGGTGGCCAATTCGCCGAGAGATCGAAAATCCTCGCCGGAGCCCCCTTTCAGCCAACCGAGCACCTCTTTCGTATTGGGATCGCGGAGGAATTTCTTACAGAATTCGTCGGACATCGATGTGCCTCACCGTTCCGATTACGAGAAAAAACGATTCGGTGTCTCCATCGTCGCAACTGGGGCCCGTCAACTGCAAGGCGAAATCTTCGGTGAAAAGCGACGTTCCGCAGCGTCGTTACTGCTGAGCCGAAACGTCTCAGCCGTGGCACCCGAATAACCGGACGAGGCATGACACCGGGGCGCGCGGTGGGACCACTTTTGGGCGCCCCCCTTATATTAAATGTGATGGTACCGTCACGGCGGGACCACTTTTTGTTGTCCCGGCGGGTCCACTTGTTCCACCGCGCGTCGCCTCGGATGAATCCGCCGGCTTGGTCGGCAGGCGATAGGCCACTTCCGTCCGGTCGTGTCGCTCGATCTTGACGACGACCAGTCGCTCTTCGTCCACGAGTGATTCGAGGACGTCGATCAATCGCTTTGCATTGAGCCCCAGCGCGAGGCGCAAGCCCCGGGCGGTTTCGCCTGCCGGGCGGAGGGCCAAGGCCTCAAGCACGCGGTGGCGATTGCGCTCGAACGCGACGGCGACCTGGCGGGCGCGGCGATCTTCACAGTCGGCAAAGGTCCGCTCTTCGGACTGCGCCTCGGCGATCGAGACCGGACGAATGGCGGTCTTCCACTTCCGCTTTTCCCATCCGCCGGCCACTCCTTCGCTCACATCCAGGGCCCATAAGCCGTGGTGACCGCTGCGTCCCCCGGCCGAGAGCCACAGTTCGTGCCGGCCGAGTTCCGGGTCGAACCGCCGACGGCGCGAGAGGGTGAGCCATTGCGCGGAGAACTCGGCGAAGCCGGCCCAGGCGATGTCCTCGAGCGAAGCCGGGCTCCGACGGGCTTGCTGCGAGCGCTTGCAGTGATGGACGACCAGAACGGTGCAGCCGGTTGTCTGGCAGATTTCGGCCAGCGGACGCAAGAGCGCGCCCATGGCGAACAGGTTGTGGGTGGCTTCGCCGCCGACCGCCAGGTAGGCCGGATCGATGGCGACGCAAATCGGCTGTCGCTCGCGAATGATCCGCCGCAACGCCCGCACGTCGGCCGCCCGATCGAACTGGGGAAGTTTTGGCGAGAGCTCGAAATTGTCGACCGCCTCCAGCGACAGCCCCCGCGCCCGGCAGATGCGGCGGACGATCGATTGCAGCGCGGCCAGGCCCGATTCGCCCGAAAGAAACAGCGTGGGGCCGGGCTGGGAGACGGGGAACTGGCCCAAAAAGGGCGTCCCGCTCGCCAGCGAGATCAACAGGTCGGCCGTGACCGAGGTCTTGAGCGTCTTGAACGCCCCGAAGATGCCGCCCGGCTGGCCCGCCGCCAGCACGCCGTCGATCAGATAGCGGGTCTCGAACTGCCCCGAGTTGAGCCGTGCGGGCGTGAAGAAAGGAAAACGGTCTTCGTCGGATGCCTCGGACAGGTCGATGTCGTCGAGAATCTCGTCGAGTTCATGTCCGGGTGTCGGGTGGTTGCCGGCCAACCGACCCAGCCGATTGATGATCTCCCGGACATGAACGCTGGGGTCCGGATCGGGCGCGTGCCCCCGAATCTGGCGGATGACTTCCTCCCAGGCCGCGTCGCGAATCCGGCAGAAATCGGCCGGATCGATGACGTCGGCGATAACCGGGTCGAGCCCGATCGACTGCAAGTAATGCGAAAAAGCCTGGCGCCGCCCCTTGTCGACCCAGTCGATGGACCGCGCCACGGACGAGGCGGGCGATGTGCTGCGATAAATTATGGCCATTTAGCAATCATCGCGCGCCCACACAATGGATCAAGATCGAGTTTCTACGCCCAAAGAAGCAAGCGGCGGAAAAGCGGGGCGCGGGCCTGGCCTGCCCTACCGCTCGGGATGAGACGCCGGGAGTTCGAGGGACCTAGACCCGCGCTCACCTTCGGTTAGGTACTTCGCCTGCATCAACCCGAAAGCGTCGGCCAGGGCAGTGCGGGGTAACGAAGCCGAGATCCAGAGAACTGCGGTCACAAGCAGGAAGGGCGAAATTCCCCGGACAACGCTCGATAGGACAAGCATTCACCTTTCCCAAGCCGGTAGCGCGTGCAAGTTGTGTTGACGATTAGTGCTCCAGATGCTGCTCATATATCTGCCGCAACCGGGGATTCGGCCACTTACTATCATACTCGTCGAAGTACCTTAACAACTCAGTCTCTGCGTCGGGCCGCCAGCGGGCGACGAGACTCGGAACTTCGTGGAGAGCTTCCCAAAGGTCGTTGATTTGCTTCCGCGAGATCTCCTCGCCCAGCGTCCAGTTCCGTGTCGCGTAGGCGGCGACATGTACCACGCGGAGGGTGGCTAGGAGGATCGGCTCAGGTGCGAGCGACGTCATCGGATTTCTCCACCGGCAATTTGTAACTGCCGAGCACCGCTCATTTTAGCGTCCGCAAAAATCAACCGTCGATTGGCAAGACAACTCGCACGCACTACGCCCCAAGCTGAAGGCTCCGCGGTCGTGAGTGTTAATGCCGACTTGACTCGCGCTGAGTGCGCATTTATTTTCACTTTGGCGATCTGTCTCCGTGATTCGTCCTGCGCGGCAGTCCGCGCGCCCTCTGCACCTGGGAGCCCAACTTTGCGCCGCATTCTCTCCGCTGCCGCGGTCGTGACTTTCCTCGCTTCCGCCGGCGCACGAGCCGACGACTGGCCGCAATGGATGGGCCCCGAACGCGACGGGATCTGGCGCGAGGGAGGATTGATCGACAGATTCCCGCAGAAGGGGGCCAACATCCGCTGGCGCGCGCCGATCGGCAGCGGGTACAGTGGCCCGGCCGTCGTCGGCAATCGTGTCTATGTCATGGATCGTCAGAAAAGGACACCCGCAGCGCAAACGACGGCCCCCGCAGCGAAAAGCCCCACCAGCAAGAACGCCGGCAAGAGCCTGCCGGGGAACGAGCGCGTGCTCTGCCTCAATGCGGCCGACGGCTCCGTCGTGTGGAAGTACGAATACGATCGCCCCTACACGATCTCGTACTCCAACGGGCCGCGCTGCACGCCGCTCGTTCGCGACGGTCGCCTCTACACGCTCGGTGCGATGGGCGATCTGACGGTCTTCGACGCGGCCGACGGGCATGTCCGCTGGACGAAGAACCTGTCACGCGAGTTTCAGGTCAAGGTGCCGATCTGGGGCTTCGCCGCACATCCGCTGCTCGAAGGCAATCTGCTTTATTCGCTCGTCGGCGGGCGTGGCACGGCGGTCGTCGCCCTCAACAAAGACACGGGAGCCCTCGTGTGGAAAGCGCTCGACACGCAGGAGACTGGCTACAGCCCGCCGATGCTGTACGAATTCGGCGGCAAGAAGCAGTTGATCGTCTGGCTCTCGGAGGCGATTTATGGTCTCGATCCCGTCAGCGGCAAACAATTGTGGAAACACCCGTATCCCGAAGACGTGCCCATGCAACGGCCGGCCGTCAACATCGTCACTGCCAAGAAGGTGGATGACCTGCTGTTCATTTCCACCGTGTATCACGGTCCCATGATGCTCAAGGTGGAAGCCGACAAGGCCACCATGGTGTGGAGGGGGAAGAGCGAAAATCCTGGCAAGCCCGACGGCGCCCACTGCCTGATGGCCTCACCGGTGTTCAAAGATGGCTTCGGCTACGGCGTGGGGATGATGGGCGATCTCCATTGTTTCAAAGCCAAAACCGGAGAGAACCTCTGGGAGACGTTCGCCGCCGTGACCGGACACCGGGCCGACTGCGGCAGCGTGTTCGTCGTCCCGCAACAAAATCGTTACGTGCTCTTCAACGACCAGGGAGACTTGATCCTCGCCGACCTCACGCCCCAGGGTTACCACGAAATCAGCCGCGCGCACGTGCTCGAACCCGTCGCCCTTGCCCGCGGCCGCAACATCGTTTGGTCGCACCCCGCGTTCGCACACGGCTGCGTCTTCGCCCGCAATGAGAAAGAAATGGTCTGCGTGTCGCTTGTGAAGTCGTGAGCGATCGTGAGGCGGCCGGCGCGAATCGCTCGAGCGCGTTTTCTAAGGCGCGCGATACGACAGTTTGAATTTGTGCTCGTCGAAGCCGAGCTTGATGCGTTCGACGAGGGCCGCGCGGACGTCGCCGTAGTCGGCCGTCTTCACCCAGACGCGGACTGCCAGCTGCACGCCTGCGGGAACCAAGTCGTTCACGCTGACGCTGGGCGCCGGATCAGGCAGGACTCGTGGGTCGAGCAGCAGCAGACTTTCGAGCAGCTGTTTCACGCGCGGCAAATCGTCGTCATACGCGCAATTGATCAGCAGCTCGATCCGCCGCTCGTCCTTGACCGAGTAGTTTTTGATCACGCCCTGGGTGACCTGGCTATTGGGAATGTAAATCTGCACGTTGTCGGCGGTCCGCAGCAGCGTGGAGAAGACGTGAATTTCCTCGACGGTGCCGGCCGAAGGACCGATTTCGACCGAGTCGCCCACCCGAAGCGGCTTGAAAACGAGCAGCAGCAGTCCGGACGCCAGGTTTGACAGCGATCCCTGCAAAGCCAGACCGATCGCCAGACCGGCGGCCGCGATGACTGCCGCGAACGAGGTCGTGTCGAACCCGATCCAGCCGAGCGCGGAGATGACCGCGAAGACCAGCACGCTGACATAAATTACGTCCGAAACGAACGTGGCCACGGCCGCGTCGGTTTTGGACCGCAGCATGATCGTCCGGCTAAGCCGAGCCAGGCCGCGGGCCACCCAGCGGCCGATCAGCACGATCGCGAGCGCGGCGACGACGTGCTCGAGTAGCCGGAGCCCATCGGTTTTTAAAAACGCCGTAACGCGTTGCCAATCAGAGGCCTCGGCGGCCTGCACAAACGGGTCGAACATGGGTCACTCCCCGGGTTGGATCGAAACACAGCCGACAGCGAGCTGGCGATTCTAGACTCCGGCCGAAACGGGACAAACGGGGTTGTCGGCAGGGGTCGCGTGGCTGCCGGCCGGAAACGGCCGGCCGGCGAACCAGCCTCAAGCCCCGGGAATGCCAGCGGCTTTTCAGCCGGCTCCAGGCAATCCCGAAATGTCCGCGACGGCTCCGGCATCCGATTTGCATATCTGTTCCGTCGTTCATATCGAGGTCGACGCATAAGTCGAACCTCGTGATCATTTTGATCGATCTTGTGGTCGGTTTGAGTTCATGGTGTCGGGCCAGGTTTGGAAGGGATTCGAGCAATGGAACGCTTACGAGGGCATTCGGCACCCTATCTCCCCTCGCCCCATCAGATTCGGGAGGCGTGCCGCGGCATTCGCAGCTCATGGTCGCCCGGCGAGCGCCAGTCGCGCCGCGTCGGGGCGCGAGTTGCGTGGCGGGTTTTGGTCCTGCGACACCCGGAATTTGATCGGCGCCAACAACTCCACAAGATCTGATGCTTACCGATGCGGTCTGTTGACCCAGGCATCATCGGTCTGATTGCCAAAGAGCCATCGCCCGCAGGGTCTGGTCCCGGGAGTGGACCCGTCCCGCGCGGTTCCGATAAGCTGCCGGCGAGGGATTTCATGATCGCGACAACCATCGAATTCGACGTGCCCCGGGCCCTCGATCGGGTTGGGGGAGACCGCATTCTCTTAGCTCGAATCATCGACTTTGTCGTCGAGGACAGTCCCGACCTTGTCCGCAAGATCGAAACGTCGCTGGAGAGTGACGAGTTCGGAGAGGTCGAACGGGCTGCGCACTCGCTGAAGGGGCTCGTCTCCAACGTGTATTGCGAAGCCGTCCAATCCCGCGCCGTCGAGATTGAAAAGCTGGCCCGCTCGAGGAATCGGGCGGGGATCCAACACGCCCTCGAGAGCCTGACGGATCTGCTGGAGCCAATGATCTCCAAGCTTGAGGTCGCACGCCGCGAGTTGGAAAACGGCTAAAGCCGCGCGCGGTCGGCGACCCGGTTATCGAATCGTCACTGAGCCGTCGTGAATTCTCGTGCGCGAAGCCGGTGACATTGCGCCGTCGTTCTCAGACGGAGGCGCTCTCCTGTCACCGGGTGCCTTTTGGAGCAGCGAGCATTGGCATGCGATGTGCCAGCCTCTGTGAAGGGCCTTCAGGGAACCTCGCGCGCATTAACGATGGGTCTCGGTCATCCGGATAAAATCCAGCTCGAAATCCAAATCCGTACAAGTTCGCATTCAAGAAGGATGGTTATGAGGCGATCCGCGAAATACGTCTTCAGCGCTGTCTGTGTCGTCGGTCTCGGAGGGACGCTGTCCCAGGTGCAATCGCAACAAGGTCCGAGTGCTCCCTCGACAGACCGATCCAACCAACTGGCCCTGGTCGACTTGAACCAGGCTCCGCCCACGGCTCCGCAGCCCGACGCGGCCGTTCCGCCTCCCGCCGGCGCCGCCACCGATAAAATCGTCGAGCAGACCCGCGGCCCGCTCAACCAGGGCTTCGCGGAAATGACGAACATGACTCCGCAGCCCGCGCCGCCGGTCGCCAAGCAACCGCCCGCGCCGATCGCCGAGGAGCCGCCCGACGTCAGACCGGATAACCCGGACGCCACCTGGGTGCCCGGCTATTGGTCCTGGAACCCCGAGAGCAGCAATTTCCTCTGGGTCAGCGGCAGCTGGCGCGTGCCCCCGCCGGGGCATCGCTGGATTCCCGGATATTGGTCCGAGGGGACCGGCAATTATCAATGGGTCTCGGGTTTCTGGACCCCCGAAGAGGTTGAAGAAACGACCTACCTCCCTGCGCCTCCGTCATACCGCGACGAAAACGTCGACACGACGAATCCTCCCGACGCCGACCACTTTTGGGTTCCCGGCTACTGGGCCTATCACACGCGCCAGTACGAGTGGCAGCCCGGCTATTGGAGCCGCGTCGTCAGCAATTGGATGTGGATTCCCGCGCACTACGAATGGACGCCGTACGGCTACGTCTTCATTGCCGGACACTGGGACTATCCGCTGGACCAGCGCGGCATGCTGTTCGCCCCGGTCGCCTTCACGTCGCCGATTTATTTGAACCAGGGATTCGTTTACACACCGCAAAATCTGGTCGCGCTCAATTCGCTGGTCGACAACCTGTTCGTTGCGCCGGGATTTCAATCGTATTACTTCGGCGACTATTACGGACCTCAGTATGCGGGGTTCGGCATCTACCCCTGGTTCAACGTCGGCGTAGGGCCCTATCTCTACGATCCGATCTTCGCCTATCGTTCGAATCTGCTGTGGCGTAAGGATCCGCATTGGCGGGATCAATTCCGCACGCGTTACGACCGCCTGGTGCGCGACCCGGCATTGCGTCCGCCGCGCACGTGGGGCGACTATCAGCGGCTCGTGCGCAACGGCAGACTGCCGAACGACCGGATGGTGGCGCTGCCCTTGCGAGACGCGCTCCGCGACAAGCGTTTCAACGAGCACGTGGTCCGGTTGACCGACGCTGATCGGCGGACCTTCCGCACGCAGAACGACTTCCACCGCAATCAGGTCGCCGAGCGCAGCCGGCTTGAACGCGCAGGCATCGATCGGCAGCCGGAGCGCCGTCCCGGCGAACGCATGCCCGAGCGGCCTGGCGTTCGCCCTGGTGAGAGACCGGTCGAACGACCCGGTGTGCGACCCGAGCGCCCGGTGGAGAGACCGACTGCGCGTCCCGAGGAGCGACCGGTCGGACGACCGGGTGAGCGCCCCGTCCGGCCGGAAGTGCGTCCGGGACAGGAGCCGCGACCCGAGGTGCGTCGTGACGAGCGGGCGGAAGCGCCCCGCGCTCCGCGAACCCTGCGGTTGCCCAACCGCGCACCTGAGGGGCCGCGGGCTGAACCCCGAGCTGAAGAACGACGCGAACCCGCTCGCACGCCCGCCGTGCGTCCGGCACCGCGAGTCAATACCCCACGACCTCCGGCTCCCGATCGCGGAGTGCGGGCACCCGCAGCCCGACCCGCGCCTGAGCGCGGTGAACGAAAGTAGGAAAGTCTCGATACGTTTCTGAGGTTTTGGGCTTTTTGAGAGGAGAACTGAGATGCGACTGCACCCAGGGATGAAGGCAGGCCTGTTGCTGTTGGCGATCGCAGGCACGATCGTCGCCGCGAGCGGCACCGCGCAAGCGCGGCACGGGCGCGGATATTACGGCCGTGGATATAACGGCGGCTACTACGGTGGCGGCTGGGGCGGCGGATATGGCTGGTACGGAGGCTATCCCAATAATGGGTACGCCTACGGCAACTACGGCTATGCTCAGCCGGCCTATGCCTACAACGATTACGGCACGACCACTGCCAACTATGGGCCGAACGTTCAGCCGATGAACGCCAATCAGCCGGCGACGGTCTACGGTCAGGGTGGCTGCGGCAACACAAGCACGACGGCCGCTTATCCGCCGTCAGGTCCGATGCCCGGAACGCCCGGCGGCTACAACGGGACAACTTATGATAGCGGACCGCCGACGCCGACTTACGCTCCCGGAACCAACGCGCCTCCCATGAACGCTCAGGGAAATTATGCTCCCGGGATGAACGGACAGCGGATGGATAACGCCAACGACCATAACGCGACGATGAACCCGACGGTCGGCGGCACTCCGCAACCCGGATCCGCGGCCGACACGGCCAACAACCACAACGCGACGGCTCCGCCGCCGGCGCCCGCTTCGGCGCCGGCTCCTGGTTCGAGCTCAAGCGATACAGCGAACCAGCACAATACTACGCCATAGGAGCACGACGCCGTAGCGGTTCGACGGACTTCGGCGCTCGACCCGTTGGCACTCGCACAGGAGACTGAAGGAGCCAGCGTCAGGAGGCCGCAATTCTAAGGATGGGCGACAACAGCCGCCGGTAGTCTTGCCGATGGCTGTTGTCCTTTTTTTACGCGCGGACTGCGCGTCCCTCAATTCATGCGGCTGGCCGGCCGATCGGCGATGGCGCGGCGAACTGGGGCCGGCAGCGGCGCGTCGACGCCCTTGATCGACCGCCAGAGGATTTCATTGAGCTCGAAGTCGTTGACCCGATCGTACTCGCTGAAATCCATCTTCATCGAGCGGTCTGCGCCGTAGGCCAGCGAGCTATTCACTGCGTTCACGTCGATCTGCGCCGGCACGCTTTCATAGGGCGTGACATCCGCCCGGTCCGTGAACGAGGCGAACATGGGCCGCGCGGCCGCGTCGTATTGGCTGAGCGGCGGCAGCCCCAGAATCAGCTCGATCGTGTGGATCATGCTGACGGTGCTGTACTGCGTGCTGTCGACGGCTTTGCGTTTGACGTATGGGCTGATCACCAGGCCGATCGTCCGCTGCGCGTCGACATGATCGGGGCCGTTCTGGGCGTCGTCCTCGATCACAAAGATGGCCGTCTCCCGCCACGACTTGCTGTGGCTCACGCCCTCGACCAGCTTGCCAAGCGCCAGGTCGTTGCAGGCGACGCAGGCGGCCGGCGTAAACGTGCCGGGCCGCGTGCCGGTGGTGTGGTCTTCGCCCAAGCTCAGCACCATCAGGCTGGGCAGCTTGCCTTGCTGCTCGAACTGGCGGTACTCGGCCAGAAAAATGTCGACGTTCGACGTGTCTCGTTGCTTTTGCCCAGCCACTTTGGAAATCGCGTAGCTGTCGCACATGTGGCCGACGAGGCCGGGAACGGCCCCTTCCATGCGGAACTTACCGTCCGCCTGACTGACGCGGCGACCGTATTCGCCGTAGTTGCGATAGTCGAGTCCCGCGCGTGCGCACGCGTCCCAAATATAGCCAGACGGGGCCTTGGAGAGGTTGGCGTCGTCATCGTCGTCGACGCCTTTGCGGTTCGAGTAGGTGAGGTGCCAATCGCGGGCCACGTAGTCGGTGTTGTAGGCCATCGTCGACCAGGGATGGCCGTCGCGCGAGACCTGCCCGTTGCAATAGAGGTTGTCCAACAGCACGTACTCGCGGGCCAGCTTGTGATGGTTGGGCGACACCTTTTCACCAAACATCACCAGGCCGGCGTCGCCATTCCCTTCCTTGATGTCGCCAAACACCTGGTCGTAGGTGCGGTTCTCTTTGATGATGTAAATCACGTGGCGGATCGGGCAGGGGTCGCCGACGCGACTGGGGACGACGGTTCTCTCTTTCGTCGGCGCGCCGACCAGCGATTGATCCGAGTAGGGGCAGTTCGCGTAGACCTGGGCCGTGTATTTTGCCAGCTGCGACTCGTCGGGAATCGGCACGATCGACAGGGCGCCGGACATCGTGCGGCCGATGTAGCGGAAGGGGACGCGGAGCGAGCCGGCCTGTTGTTGGCCCTGCTGGTCGGCGTCGAGCGAACGGCCCGTCGCGTTGGCATGCGACTGCAGTCCTTTGCCGACACCGACCAGGAGCTTCTTGCCGTCGGGCGTCACTGCGACCGAGGTCGGATACCAGCCGGTCGGGATAAATCCCTTCACCTGGCTACGGCTCGACTGGCTGATGTCGATCACGGCCACGCAGTTGTTGTCGGCATTGGCGACGAACAGGGTCTGCCCGTCCGGAGTGATGGCCAGCGCATCGGGCGTGCTGCCTTCGGGGGATTTCGGAAACAGCGGCGTGTAAATCGTCTCGGTCACCGTGCCACCGCGCGTGTCGATCACCGACACGTTGTTGGTCGAAGCGCAGGTTACGAAGAGGCGGTCGTCCTTCGGATGCAGCATGATCTGGTTGGGGTGTTCGCCGACCGGAATCCGCGAGATCACGTGCAGATCGCTGGGGCGCACGGCCAGCACGGCGCGACCGGCCCAGTCCGACACAAACAAGAGCGCCCGGTTGTGCGAGCGAACAACATCGTAGGGCCGCCCGCCGCATTCCGCCGATTGCGTGATCTTGCCGCTGGGCACTTCGATGGCGTCGATGCGGCCGGCATTGATATCGAGCGAATAGAGCGTGTGCGAGGCCGCATCGAGCAAGAGCCCGCTGCGAAAATGATGCAGGCTGGCCCGCTCCTCGGCGCTCCGTCCGCGGTTCCGCCTGCCCGTGGCAGGTTCAGCCGTCGCCTGTTGGGCCTTAAACGGGGGGTCGAAGGTTTGACGTGTCAGCCCCTTGTCATTCACCGCGTATTGGAAGATGCGATTGCTGCCGCCTCCCGACCACCAGACGAGGTCCTGCCCGGCCGACGTCGCGAGGCCGAACCAACTTTCGCCTACGCTCTCGCGGGCCAGTTCCTTCTCGGTGCTCAGATCGATCAGCGACAGCTCGTGGCGGTTGTAGCCGTCAGTGCCGACGAGGGCGCGGCGATTGTCGGCTAGCGGAACGATGTTGAGCGGCAAGTCGGTCAGCTCGACGTGTCGCCCGGCCGGAGTGACGACCCAGCCGTTGGGAAGCACGAAGCCCTTGTCACTGGGGCCGGCCGTTTGCGGTGGCGCGGCGGAGGTCATTCCGCCGGCGGCCGCGATGATGCACGCGCAGAACATCAGGCGGGCGCGGAACGCCGCTGGGCAGCCAACGGCCGAAACGAGCGAAAGCGACCCGCACAAGTGCTGAGCAAACTGCGACGTCATGAGAAGTCCCTCCCCAGCCGGGCTGGGCGTCAGATTCCGGAATAGCGGCCGCCTCCGTTCTAGCAACCGCTGCGAATTCTTTCACCGAATGCCGGGGCTTATCCACAAGAAATTCACAGTAGCCCTCGTTGTCGGCGATCCCAAGTCGAGCGCCGGTAAGACGTTGGTTCGTGCCCGCCGAGCACGGTTCGAGAGTGGCCGCGGCGGCAATCGGTGCCTTCTTGATTTTTCGCCTGCGGCCCGCCCACAATGCTCGTGCGACTCAGCGATTGGGGTGAGGAGTCGCACACGCTGAATGAGTGGTACGGATCGCTCCGTCGCGTCGTGCCGGTTCAGAGAACGGTGCGCGGCGCCGACGTTGTCTGGATCGACCGGCGGTGTTGCCTTTGGTGCAAGATGCGCAGCTTGGTTTATTCGTTGGAATTTGAACTGGAAATGTTGAGGGCTCGAACGACGCACCGGCTGATCGTCCCCGTCAACGAGGACGGCCGGTCGCCCCATTGGCGGGCACACGAGCTCAATAAGCGGCTCGTCGACGTCGGCCCCGGGGACTGGATCGTTCACAACCGGCGGCGGTACCGCGTCAAGACAGTTGCGCCCTTCCGCTCCCGCGAACTGACCAGCGACTTCGCCGGTCCGCGGCACGGCTTCATCCGCGAAGGCTGACGCCTGGACTGGCTGCGAATTGGTCGCAATTTGCTCGCGCGACCCGGCCGGTTGCTGCGCGCGACACTCGCCGACACCTGGCGAGCGATCACGAATCGAGCATCACGCCGAGGAAGTTCTTGCGGTTTCCCGCTTCGCGGATCTTTTCGGCGATCCTGGCCAGGACCTGCTGAGCCCGGCGTTCGCCGTCGAGCTGCGCGATCGAGAGTGCGTTGCTCATCTCGATGTGCAAGGTCGTCACGATCTTCCGATACGTGCCAAACGCCCGATCGGCGTCTAGAAAACCGTCGAAGTGCCGGCGAGGCGCGATGTACTTTTCGTACGTCTCCTCGAACCAGCGCCGCTGCCCGGCTGAGCTGGTGTAGCCGATGTCGTGCGCTTTGACGCACTTCCACAGCCGGTTGGTGCAATCCCGGAGCATCCGGCGGGCCTGTTGCCAGTCTTTCTTTTCCTGGTTGTTGGAATGCACGCGTTCGGGACCAGTGAGGTCGC